>WNGQ01001847.1_pt1 | contig 21707 bp, 17 predicted proteins | sample 5407661 | NCBI WGS metagenome assembly WNGQ01 (sample SAMN13153382, study PRJNA577476) | soil metagenome | isolation source: 60 cm soil or saprolite under Garry oak tree replicate 2 | place: USA:California | collected 2016-06-15 | reverse complement strand
GTGGGTTTTGCTTTAGTTCTTTCAATGTTAACGGCCGTAATCTCCGGGCTAAGCCCAGCCTTCCGGACCGCATCTGGTATAAACATCGCACAAGTGCTTCGTGATGCGGGCCGAACAACAAGTGCCGCTTCGGAACGACTCCGATTCAGCGATGCGCTGATCGTTGCGGAGGTCGCGTTGTCCCTGCTTCTGTTGAGTGGCGCGATTCTGATGACAAAAAGCCTCTGGTTACGATCCAGGCTGACTCCAGGTTTTAATCCGGATCGCCTGAGCGAGATCGATCTAAATCTTTCGGGCATCAAATACGAGTCCCTTTCGCAACGCAGCGACTTTGTCAATGAGGTTTTGCGCCGCATCGAAGCGCTTCCGGAGGTTGACTCCTGCGCCGCCGCTTCGGCGCTGCCATTGACCTCAAAGGTCGGCATGAAGAGATATTATCCTCTTAACCGCCCACCGCCGACGGCCGGAGGAGGATTCTCATCGCTGTATTTCCAAGTCAGCCCCAGTTATTTCAAAACGCTTGGCATTCCCATACTTCGCGGACGAGCATTTACTGACTCAGACCGAGGCGACAATCCGCATGTTGTCGTTGTAAATCAAAATCTTGCCAAATTCCTTTTCGGGAAACACGAGCCAATTGGCCAAATGCTCGTCTTGCCCGAGGTTTACGGCCTGAATCCTTGCGAGATCGTCGGGGTAGTCAAGAATGTGGATAATCTCGTGATGATGGGTGGGGCGACAACGGAATGGGCATTGTACGTTCCATTGGCTCAGGACTGCTGGCCTCTGGTTTCACTGGCGTTTCGTTCGAAAGTGTCCGCCTCCAAACTGGTAAGGACGGTCCACAAAGAAGTTATGGCTGTTGACCCTGATCTCCCAGTCATTCTTTCGCGAACCATGAAGGAGTTTGTCAGCGATAATCTTAAGATCGAGCGCGCGCTGTCTTGGCATCTCGGTTCGTTTGCTCTGATCGGATTTCTTTTGGCGATAGTTGGTATCGGCAGTGTGGTCGGCAACTCCGTTTCTCAACGGACTCATGAAATCGGTATTCGGATGGCGCTTGGCGCAACCAAGTTGAATGTTCTTACGCTGGTGCTGAAGCGCGGCATGATTCCCGTAGCGATTGGCTTGTTAATCGGACTTGCAGGAAGCTTGGGCCTGCACAGGCTCTTTTGGAGTTTCTTCTGGAGTCGTCTTTACGGTATTACGAAAAACGAGCCCATTACCTTCAGCCTCACCATTGCGGTCTTTGCAACTGCGGCTCTGATTGGTTGCTGCGTTCCCGCACGGCGCGCGATGAAAGTCGATCCGATGGTGGCGCTCAGATACGAATGACTGCAGCAACGGAGAAATAAACCCATGCAATGGTTTCAACGCATTCAGCGCCGGATCGAAGGGATGCTTCAGAAGCGCAAGCTCGACGCGGACATGGCTGAAGAGATGCGTTCGCACATTGAGATGCGGACGCGGGAGAACATTGAAGCAGGCATGCCCGCAGACGAGGCGCGCTATGCAGCTATTCGCCAGTTCGGCTGGGTGGACAACATCCAGGAAACCTGCCGGGAACAACGGGGAGTCACCTGGCTCGAACACCTTGTCCAAGACCTTCGCTATGGGGCGCGGATGCTGCGCAAGAACCCCGGATTCACCGCCGTGGCCGTGCTCACGCTGGCGCTCGGCATCGGGGCAAACACGGCGATTTTCAGCATTATCAATGGCGTGTTGCTCAAGCCACTGCCCTACCCGCAGCCGGATCGACTGGTGACGCTGTGGGAGCTAGCTCCAGAGCGGGGGATTGAGCAGGAACGTGTCAGTGGCCCTAACTACCTGGACTGGCGTGCACAGAATTCGGTGTTTTCCGACATGGCCGTTAGCCCTGGATGGGACAGCAGTGACTTCAAACTCGTCGTGCGTGATGGCACTGTGAAAGTTCACGGAATGCACGCTTCTTCCAGCCTATTTACGACGTTTGGCGGCGCACCGTTGCTGGGCCGCACATTCCTGCCCGAGGAGGATCGCCACGAGGGAAACCGTGTTGCTTTGTTGGGGTATGGTTTGTGGCAGCGGTATTTTGGCGGCGACCCCAACATTCTAGGCCAATCGATCCTTGTGGATAGGTACGGCCGGCGCGATTACACCATCGTGGGTGTGATGCCGCCGGACTACGGCTCGCTGAGCGAATGCGAACTGTGGCTGCCGATCGGTTGGATGGGCGTCACTCTTGATGAGCATCGTTCTGCGCATTGGCATAACGTCTTGGCCCGGCTCAAGCCAGGTGTAACACTCGCCCAAGCACGAGCTCAAATGAACACGATCCAGACGCGGTTAAAGCAGACATATCCTGGGGAAACCATCGGTTCGCAGGTCTCCATCGTGCCCCTCGTGCAACAGGCCGTCGGACGCAGTTTTCGCACGGCGCTCTTGGTGTTGTGGGGTGTCGTCATAGGCGTCCTTTTGATCGCTTGTGCGAATGTCGCAAATCTGATGCTGGCTCGTGCCACGTTGAGGCAGAAGGAAATCGCGATGCGGTTCGCGCTCGGCGCCGGACGCTGGCGGATAATGCGGCAGCTGCTTACAGAAAGCATTCTGCTGGCAATGATCGGTGGCGGTGGCGGCCTCGCACTCAGTTATTGGGGATTGAAGTTGTTTGTCGCTGCGAGTCCGGCAAACATTCCTCGTCTGTCTGGCGTTTCGCTCGACAGCACCGCACTTATTTTCACTTTTGGCGCAGCATTGTTGACAGGCGTGATATTCGGGTTGGCTCCCGCCTGGCAGAGTTTGCGATGCGATTTGAACGAAGTCTTGAAGGACGTGAGCCACGCAGCGTCCACAGGAGTTTCCTCCCAATTCACGCGTAATGCGCTTGTGATCACGGAGGTCGCGTTGGCGATAGTTCTGCTGGTCGGGGCCGGACTGTTGTTGCAGAGCTTTACAAAGTTGCTGACAACGAATCGCGGCTTTCGCGCAGAGCAGGTCGTCACGGCGGCACTGGATTTCTCCGTCTCCGGATTCGACGGTTGGTTTCGCCCCACTGCCACAAGGCCGCAGGTGTACTTGGCAGAATTACTGGAGCACGTGCGTCAACTTCCTGGGGTTCAGTCGGCCGGGGCGGCTTATCAACTTCTGCGGCAGGATAATCATCCCCCAGCCCAATCGTTCGCGATCTTTGGAAGACCCATCGCTCTCGAAGCGGAGCGCCCCTCCGTTGAGGCCAACGCCATTACGCCCGATTACCTTCGGGCGTTTGGCACACCACTCCTGCACGGACGTGACTTCACCGAGGCGGATACGTTGGAAGCGCCGGGAGTAGTGCTGGTGAATGAGAGTTTCGTCCACCGCTTTTTTTCCAACGAAGACCCAATGGGCAAATACATCACATTGGTAAAGTCACCGGGGCCGCTCGGTTCGAGAGACTCTGCCAGCGTGCCGTTCTGGTACGAAATCGTCGGAGTAGTGGGGGATGTGAAGTCATTAGGCTTGCCGCCCGAGGCAGTGCCCGAAATTTACCGCTCGTACTGGCAATACCCGATGGAAGCACCGACGCTGGTCGTTCGTGCCACGGGTGATGCGTCCGCGCTGACGGCCGCCATCGAGCGCGAAACAAAATCCGTCATTCCCAATCTGCCCACTCCTGAAATTCGACTAATGACGGAGCGGGTAAGCCAGAGCATGGCGCAACCTCGCTTCGAGTCCGGATTGTTGAGTTTATTCGGCGCACTGGCCCTATTCCTCTCGGCGTGCGGCATTTATGGGGTGGTGGCTTACTCAGTAGCCCAGCGACGGCGCGAAATCGGCATCCGCATGGCTCTCGGCGCGCAAAAGAGAGACATTCTCACACTCGTGCTTCGCCAAGGGTTGAAGCTGATCTTGGCTGGCATGGTGATGGGGCTTGTGTCTGCGCTGGCGCTTACGCGCGTCATACAAGACCTGCTTTACGGGGTCACTCCCACCGATCCGCTGACTTTCGTCGCCGTCTCCTTACTACTCCTCATGGTCGCCCTGCTTGCTTGCTTTCTGCCTGCTCGCCGCGCGATGAAAGTCGAGCCGATGGTGGCGCTCAGATACGAATGACGCAAAAATGGAGAAATAAACCCATGCAATGGTTTCAACGCATTCAGCGCCGGATCGAAGGGCTGTTTCAGAAGCGCATGCTCGACTCGGACATGGCTGAAGAGATGCGTGGGCACATTGAGATGCGCACACGAGAGAATATTGAAGCGGGCATGTCCGCAGACGAGGCGCGCTATGCAGCTATGCGCCAGTTCGGCTGGGTGGACAACATCAAGGAGACCTGCCGGGAGCAACGGGGAGTCACCTGGCTCGAACACCTTGTCCAAGACCTTCGCTATGGGGCGCGGATGTTGCGCAAGAACCCCGGGTTCACTGCCGTGGCCGTGCTCACCCTTGCGCTCGGCATCGGGGCGAACACGGCGATTTTCAGCATTATCAACGGCGTGTTGCTCAAGCCACTGCCGTATCCGGAGCCGGATCGGTTGGTGACGTTGTGGGAACGCAGTCCGCAGCGTGGGATCGAGCAGGAGTCCGTCAGTGGTCCGAACTACCTCGATTGGCGGGCGCAAAACTCTGTTCTCTTGGAAATGGCAGCGAGTCCGGGATGGCAGGGGAGTGAAGAGTTCAATCTGGTGCTGCGCGATTCGACGATCAAGGTTCCCGGCAGCTACACGTCTGCCAGTTTGTTCAGCACGCTGGGCACCAAACCGCTGCTGGGACACACGTTCTTGCCAGACGAAGATCGCAAGGACGGCAATCGCGTCGCCGTGTTGGGATACGGTCTGTGGCAGCGATATTTTGCCGGCGATTCAAACGTCATCGGCGGGACGCTGACTGTTGATACTTACGGTCGGCGCGACTACACCATCGTAGGCGTGATGCCGCCGGGCTTCGGAGTCCCTGGCCGCTGCGAGCTCTGGCTGCCGTTGGGTTGGATGGGCGTGAGGCTTGATGAACGGCGGTCGGCGCACTGGCACAACGTCATCGCGCGACTCAAGCCGGGTGTCACCCTCGCTCAGGCGCGGAGCGAGTTGAACACAATTCAGGCGCGGATCAAGCAAGCGTATCCCGGTGAGACCATCGGCTCAGAAGTCGCCGTGGTGACGCTGTTGCATCAGGCATTGGGACGCAATATGCGTACGGCGTTGCTGGTATTGTGGGCAGTCGTGGCGGGGGTGCTGCTGATCGCGTGCGCGAACGTCGCGAATCTGATGCTCGCCCGCGCGGCGTCACGCCAGAAGGAAATCGCGCTGCGCCTGGCGCTGGGAGCGGGGCGCTGGCGGGTGATGCGGCAACTTCTGGCCGAGAGCATCCTGCTCGGGGTAACGGGCGGCGGCCTGGGCGTGTTGCTCGGCTGGTGGGGGCTGCAATTGTTCCTCGCAGCCAGCCCTGCCGACATTCCGCGTCTTAATGAAGTGGTCCTGGATCTTAAGGCGCTGGGCTTCACGCTGGGCATTTCGGTGCTCACGGGTGTGTTGTTCGGCCTTGCGCCTGCATGGCAATTCTCGCGGCCGGACTTGAATGAAGCGTTGAAGGAAGGCGGGCGCGGGGCGTTTGCCGGCAGAACGGCCAGCGGCACGCGCAACGCGCTGGTCGTGGCCGAAGTCGCATTGTCCGCGGTGTTGCTGGCGGGCGCCGGACTCATGTTGCAAAGCTTCGCCCGGATGCTTCACGCCGAGCGCGGATTGCAACCGGACCATTTGCTGACAGCAGACCTCGATTTCTCGGTGTCTGGTTTCACGACCTGGGTGCGCCCAACGATCACGCGTCCGCAGGTGCCATTGCGGGAATTGATCGAACACCTCCGCGCTTTGCCCGGCGTGCACGCCGTGGGCGCAGGCAGCCGCTTGTTGCGACGCGAGAACCTCCCGCCGCACGAGTCGATCGCAATCTTTGGCCGGCCAACGCTCGCGCCGGACGAACAGCCGAAAGCGGAGTTCAAGGGCATCACGCCCGATTGGCTGCGTGCCCTGGGCGCGCGCGTGCTGCGCGGACGCGATTTCACCGAGGCCGACACGCTGGAAAGGCCGGGCGTGGTGGTCATCAACGAAACCCTGGCCCGCCGCTATTTTCCGAATCAAGACCCGATCGGCCAGCGCCTCAAGATGGGCAGCAGCCAGCCGCCGTTGAACGCGACGAACGTTTGGGGCCAGTCCGAGTGGAGCGAAATCGTCGGCATCGTCAGCGATGTCAAATCGCTGCACCCGCAACCAGAGGCCGTTCCGGAGGTATTTCAATCCTACTGGCAATGGCCGATGCAGACCCCGACGCTCCTCGTCCGCACGACGGGCGATCCGGCGACTCTGGCTGCCGCCATCCGCCGCGAAACCAAGGCCGTGATTCCCAATCTGCCTCCGCCGTTGCTTCGCACGATGGACGATTTGCTCTCGGAAACCGTCGCGCAACCGCGTCTCCAAACCGCCTTGCTGAGCCTGTTCGCAAGCGTGGCGCTTCTGCTGGCGGCGGTCGGGCTCTACGGGGTGCTGGCCTACGCCGTGACGCAGCGCCAGCGCGAAATTGGTGTGCGCATGGCTCTCGGCGCGCAAAAACGAAACGTGCTGTCGCTGGTGATCGGGCAGGGAATGCGCTTGGTGGCGATCGGCGTCATCATCGGCGTGCTGTCTGCGCTGGCGCTGACGCGAGTTTTGAGATCCCTGCTCTACCAGGTGGCCCCGACCGATCCGCTCACCTTCGCGGCTGTTTCTCTGTTGCTCGTGGTTGTCGCACTGGTCGCTTGTTGGTTGCCCGCGCGACGCGCGACGAAAGTCGATCCGATGGAGGCGCTGAGGTATGAATGATCTTAAGCTCTGCAATGATCCAACTACGAAACATTGAGAAGTGCTACAAGACGAAAGCGGGCTTCACGTATGTCCTGCGGCAAATCACCCTCGACATCGCTGAGGCCGAATTCGTCACCGTTATGGGGCCTTCGGGCGCAGGCAAATCAACGTTGCTGGGCATCCTCGGCCTGTATGACGCAGACTGGGAAGGCGAATACTTCCTTGAGGATAAGCCAGTCCATCGCGCCGGGGCGAAAGAACGCTCACTCCTGAACAAGCGTTACGTCGGCTTTGTCTTCCAACAATTCCACCTGCTTGACGACCTCACGGTGTCTGAAAACCTGGATATTCCGCTGTCGTACCGCAACATCGTCAAGTCTGAGCGCGAGGCGATCGTGGCCGACAGCCTGGATCGCTTCAACATTGTGGCGAAGAAGGACCTGTTCCCCAGCCAGCTTTCCGGCGGCCAGCAGCAACTCGTGGCTGTCGCGCGGGCCATCATTGCCAAACCCAAGTTGCTTCTGGCCGATGAGCCGACTGGTAACCTCCATTCCGATCAGGGCCGCGAAATCATGGAGTTGTTCAAGAAGTTGAATCAGGAAGGCACAACCATCATCCAAGTCACACATTCGGAAACCAATGCAGCTTATGGTCACCGGGTTATCCGGCTCAAGGACGGTTGGATGGAAAAAGTGACGAGTGACGGGTGACGAGTGACGAGAAAGAAACATTATGGAGTCTCCTGATCCTAAACTTGCTGAAAATTTTAAGGACCTTCTTGTTTGGCAAAAAGGGATGTCCATCGCAAAAATGATTTATGAACTGACTCGCGGTTTCCCAAGCGACGAACGGTTTGGCTTGATTAGCCAAATGAGGCGAGCTGCCGTCTCAATTCCCTCCAATCTCGCGGAAGGCCAGGCACGGCACACCACGGGCGAGTTTATTCAGTTTATCTCTCACGCCGAAGGCTCGCTTGCGGAGTTGGAAACCCAACTAAGATTGTCAACTGGACTCGGCTTTTGTTCTGAAGCTTCTGCTTCTCCGTTAGTCGCCTGCATGGATGAAGAGCGAAAAACGCTCAACGGGCTGCGCCGCAAACTCGTCACTCGTCACTAGTCACTCATCACTTTCTCCATGGACATTGCCCGCCCAGACATCTCCCGCAAGAAACGACGCCAGCGCATCATTGCCGTTCTGCTCACCCTGGCCCTGCTCGCAATCATTACCATAGGACTCTCGCGGCTCAAACCTGCCCTGCCTGCGGTGGATGCGCCTGTTTTTACCGACACCGTCAAACGTGGAACGATGCTCCGCGAAGTCCGCGGCAATGGCACACTTGTGCCGGTGGATATTCGCTGGGTCCCGGCTTCGAGCGCCGGGCGCATCGAACGCATCCTGGTTGAAGCGGGACAGCCGGTGAAAGCGGATACGGTACTCATTGAGCTGAGTGACCCCGCCTTGGAACAAGACGCTATCGGCGCCCAGGCCCTGCTTGAGGTTGAGGAAGCCAACCTCGAAAACCTCCGCGTCCAAGTCGAAAGCCAGCGGTTGACTCAACAAGCCGCCGTGGCCACCGCCGAGGCCAATTACAATGCAGCCAGACTGGACGCTGAAGTGAACGAGGACTTGGGCAAGAGTGGTTTGGCCCCTGACCTGGTCGTGAAGCAGGCCAAAGCAAAAGCTGTGGAACTGCGCAAACTCTTTGAGATCGAAACGGAACGGCTGGAGATGACTCCTCAATCAGCCAAAGCCCAGCTTGCGGCGCAGGAAGCCAAGGTGAAGCAGTTGCGCACTCAATATCAAATCAAACGCCAGCAGGTTGAATCCTTGAAAGTGCGCGCTGGGATTGATGGCATCGTGCAGCGGCTTGGCGACACGCTCCCCTTGCAAGCAGGCCAGCAAATCGCTGCCGGCGTGAACCTGGCCAGAATCTCCAACCCGGTTCGCCTGAAAGCCCAAGTCAAGATCGCTGAAACTCAGACTCGAGATATCGCGATCGGTCAATCCGCCAGCATTGACACGCGCAACGGCATCATTCCGGGTCACGTCAGCCGCGTCGATCCCGCTTCCGAGAACGGCACCGTCACTGTGGATGTCGCTTTGGACGGACCGTTGCCCAGGGGCGCGCGCCCTGACCTCAGCGTGGACGGCACCATCCAACTCGATCGGCTGGAGGACGCGCTCTTTGTAGGCCGTCCCGTCAACGGCCAGGCGGAGAGCACGATCAGTCTCTTCAAAGTCATCGAGGGAGGCAAAGGCGCGGTGCGTGTGCCAGTCAAACTTGGGCGCAGCTCCGTCAGCAGCATTGAAATTTTGGACGGCCTTCGGGTCGGCGACCAGGTCATCCTTTCCGACATGTCACAGTACGACCGGCACGATCAGGTCAGACTCAAGTAGCATACACGTTCGTTACAAAAACTCACCATGAAAACCCAGGACGCCACACTCATTGAACTGAAGCAGATCCGGAAAGTCTTCCTGACTGACGAGATCGAAACCCACGCTCTGGCCCTCATCGATATGGAGATACGCAAAGGCGAGTTCGTCGCCATTGCCGGGCCTTCCGGCTGTGGCAAGTCAACTCTGCTGTCAATTCTTGGACTGCTCGACTCGCCGACAGACGGGAATTACACGTTGAACGGCAGGGCGGTGGCCAACCTCAATCACGCCGAGCGAGCGCGCATTCGCAATCGTGAAGTCGGCTTTATTTTCCAGAGCTTTAACCTGATCGGAGACCTGACCGTCTATGAGAATGTCGAGTTGCCTTTGACCTATCGCGGAATGACCGCTTCCGAACGCAAACAGCGCGCCGAAGCCGCCTTGGAAAAGGTCGGCATCACCCATCGCAGCAGACACTATCCCTGCCAGCTTTCGGGCGGCCAACAGCAGCGGGTTGCGGTTGCCCGGGCGCTGGCCGGCAAACCCGCGATTCTCCTGGCGGACGAACCCACCGGAAATCTGGACTCAAAGAATGGTGAAGCCGTCATGCAATTGTTGGGCGAATTGCACCGCGAAGGCGCGACCATTTGCATGGTCACTCACGACGCTCGCTTCGCCAGGCATGCCCAACGCACCGTCCATCTCCTCGATGGCCGAGTTGTCGAAGGGGAAGTCCCAGAGGAACCCGCCCCGGCATCAAACTGAGCAGCAGCTTGTTCGCCGGCGTGCCTTGGCCCAGACTCAAGGCGTGGAACCTCACGGGAAGCCAAAAAGTCGCGCCCAGTATATTGCCGGACTGATGTCGGGCACTTCGGCGGATGGGATTGACGCGGTGGTGGCGGAGCTGCAGGGCAGCGAGCGCGGGTTGCGGGCCAGGGTGGTGGCGCACACACACGAACCGTTTGAGGCCGGGTTGCGGCGGCAGATTTTGCGAGTGTGTCTGCGCGGGACCGTAGCTGAGGTCTGCGAACTGAATTTTGTGTTAGGTCAGCAGTTTGCGCAGGCGGCACTCGCCGTGATTCGCAAGGCCAAACTCAGGCCGGCGGAGGTTACGGCCATCGGCTCGCATGGGCAGACCATACATCATCTGCCGAACGCGCGGACGCCTTCAACGTTGCAAATCGGGGAGCCGTCAGTCATCGCCGAACAGACGGGCATTACCACCGTGGCGGATTTTCGCGTGCGCGACATGGCCGCCGGTGGGCAGGGGGCGCCCCTGGTGGCTTATGCGGACTGGGCGCTCTTTACCCACAACGCGCGTCCCCGGATCGTCCAGAACATCGGCGGTATTGCGAACCTCACGTTCCTGCCGCCTGGCGCGGAGTTGGAGGAGGTGCTGGCGTTTGACACCGGACCCGGCAACATGGTCATTGACGCCGTCGCCACGGAATTGAGCGGCGGGCTGCGATCCTTCGACAAGGATGGTCGTTGGGCAGGTCGCGGTCAGGTCTCAGAGAAGCTGCTGGCACAACTGATGGCCCATCCGTTCCTGCGACGGCTTCCGCCCAAAACGACTGGACGCGAAGAATTCGGCGAACCCTTTATGCGCCGCTTGCTGGAAGCGGCGCGGCGTCTGCGCCTGCGCGGTCAGGACATTGTCGCGACGGTCACTGCCTTCACCGCGGCGAGCATCGCCGATGCTTGGGTTCGCTTTGTCTTTCCCGCACTCAAAGCCAACGATGGTGCCAAAGTGGAGGTCATCCTGGGCGGAGGCGGCGCGAAAAATCAAACCCTATGGCGGATGCTCTCGGAATCCCGACGCGTCGGGATGCGCACAACAATCCTGCCCCGTGCTGGGCTGCGACCAATTGATATCCAAATCCTCACGCACGAAAATTTCGGTCTCGCCAACTCAGCCAAGGAAGCCCTGGCTTTCGCCATTCTCGCCTATGAGACTTTGCATGGGCGGGCCAGCAATGTGCCTCAAGCTACGGGCGCGCGCCATCGAGTGGTGTTGGGGAAAATTCTCCCAGGGAGCATCTAACTTTTCGGTGTGTCCCGGAGGGACTTTTGAAAATAGCCCAGGCTTTCAAGCCTTGGCATTACCCAGAACGCTTGCGTTTGAACTTAAGGGTTTCTAATTCTTGTAAATCGAATGTCTCCGCGCTAGGAGGAAAGCTCCGTCAGGAGCGCCATGTTTATAGCAACCGTGCGATTGAGAGGCCATCAAGCTCCGTAGGAGCGGCACTTCTCTTGGTCGCAGAGGGCCGGTCGGTATGCCGCTGGTCAATCGAAAGATGCCGCTCCTACGGAGCTTGGCTGAACTCTGGGGCTGTGCTTGCTATAGACATGGCGCTCCTACAGGAGCTTGAGGCGCCTGCCAACCAAATCCCACAAAGCCAAGAGATTAGGGCGGCTAAAATGAGTCCGTCACAGATGTGGGTAATGCCAAGGCTTTCAAGCCTGGGATCAGCCTCCAAACGAGGATCAAGTCCCAGGGACGGCCGAAAACGCCCGCATTTACAGGCTCTTATATAAAAACTGAGATGCTCCCATTCTCCCAGAAAGCAGATAAGGCTTGGAACCATTGCCGATAGCCTGCGAAAATGATCCCATGTCGCTCTTAAAAATCAAACCCGCTGGTTCGTGCCGGTACGACCTGATCGCGCTTGGGGAAATCATGCTGCGACTGGACCCGGGAGAGGGGCGCGTGCGCACTGCGCGCGAATTCAAAGCCTGGGAAGGCGGCGGTGAATACAATGTCGCGCGAGGATTGCGGCGTTGCTTCGGTTTGAAGACCGCCGTCTGCACTGCGTTTGCTGATAATGACGTTGGACGGTTGCTGGAAGATTTCATCCTGCAAGGCGGCGTGGATACCCGGTTCATCAAATGGGTCCCCTATGATGGCGTGGGACGCACGGTTCGCAACGGGTTGAATTTTACCGAGCGCGGCTTTGGGGTGCGCGGAGCGGTCGGCACCTCCGATCGCGGGCACACGGCAGCCAGCCAACTCAAGCCGGGCGACTTCGATTGGGACCATATTTTTGGCAAGCTCGGCGCGCGCTGGCTGCACACGGGCGGCATCTTCGCCGCGCTCAGCGATACCACGCCTCAACTCGCGATCGAAGCCGTGCAAGCCGCCAGAAAACACGGCACAATTGTCTCCTACGATCTGAATTACCGCCCTTCCCTGTGGAAGAGCATCGGCGGGCAGAGGAAAGCCCAGGAGGTCAACCAGGCGATTGCCCGGCACGTAGATGTCATGATCGGCAATGAGGAGGATTTTACCGCCTGCCTCGGCTTCGAAGTCGAAGGTGTGGATGAACAACTCTCGCGCCTCGAAGTGGCAGCCTTCAAGAAAATGATCCGGAAGGCGGTGAAGGACTACCCGAATTTCAAAGTGACAGCGACCACGCTGCGCGCAGTCACTTCGGCCACGCGCAACCATTGGGGGGCGATCTGCTGGGCGGACGGAAAATTCTACGAGGCCACTAATCGCAAAGACCTGGAAATTCTTGACCGCGTCGGCGGCGGCGACAGCTTCGCCAGCGGCCTCATCTACGGTCTGCTCCAATTCAACGACCCCCAGAAAGCCGTCGAATACGGCGCGGCGCACGGCGCGTTGGCGATGACCACGCCGGGTGACACTTCGATGGCGTCATTGAAGGAAGTCGAAGCGCTGGTCAAAGGCGGCCGCGCGCGGGTCCAGCGTTAACCTCCCTCAGACCTGCCTGTGCGCATGGTTAACCCGACGATCAAGGCAAAGAGCATTGACAGTTTGTCCCGCGCGATAAACTCCCAAATCTCCAGTAGATCAAGCCGGGCTTTCGGCGAATAAAAGTGTTCAGCCATTTTGCCCGGCGCGTCGTCGCCTGCTGCGCTCACGGATTTCGGCATGCACCTGCCCGCTGGCAATCTTTTCGCCGCGTCTCAATTGCTCCAAGCCCGCCTCAATCTCCGCGTCCAAGCGCTGACGGAGAGCCTCGCGGTTCTCGCGCAGTTCAAGCCATTCCAACAACGCATCCGCCTGATTTTCGCCCAGGCGCTTGACTTTTTCGACGGCCAGTTCAATCCGGCTCATGGCGGCAATCTATCCAAATCCTGGCGCTGATGCAATGCGCGCTTCTTCCGCCCGAGCTTCCCTTCCATATCTCATTGACATGAGTTGGCGAGCTGGGGAGTTTGTGCTCGTGAAACTCCAATCGCTCGGGCGTCTGAGCGCGGCTCTTGTGTTGCTGGCGTTGTCGGGTGATTTCTCGGTTCTCAAGGCTCAGCCTTTCTGGCCGCAGTTCCGCGGACCCAACGGCCAGGGGGTCGCCGAATCGGCGCATCCGCCGACCAACTTCAGTCCGTCAGAAAATGCGGTTTGGTCAGCCGAAGTCCCGCCGGGACATTCCTCTCCCTGCATCTGGGGCAAACGCATTTTCCTCAGCACGTTCCAAGATGGCGGCCTGCAATGTCGCGCCTATGACCGGGCAACAGGCAAGCCCCTTTGGAGCCGCGATGTTCCCGCCAGGAAAATCGAACGCACCCACGACTTCAGCAACCCGGCCGCACCGACGCCCGCCGCGGACAAGCAGCGGGTGGTCTTTTATTTCGGCTCCTTTGGCTTGGTTTGTTTCTCCCACGAGGGCAAGGAACTTTGGCGCAAGGAATTAGCTGCGCCGATCTCTCGAGGCGCTTATGGGAGCGCTACCTCGCCGATTCTCCTGCGCGATCTCATCGTCCAGACCCTTGATACCGATCAGGGCGGCTCGCGCTTGCTCGCCCTCAAGCTGTCGAGCGGGGCTACGGTCTGGGAAACACCCCGCCCGTTTTGTTCCGCCGGTTGGTCAACTCCGGCCATTTGGACCCGCGCAGGCCATTCGGCCATCGTTGTCCTGGGTTCCAAAAAACTCGCGGCTTACGATGCGTCCAAAGGGGCGGAGCTTTGGTCGGTCGGAGGCTTCCCTTCGGAAACCGTCCCGAGCATCGCGATCGGCGAGGGCCTGGTCTTCGCCTGCGCCGCGGGCGTGGGCGGCAGATCAAATCCCGGCTTCGAGGGGGTCCACTGGCCGGACCTGATGCAACTGGACCAGAACAAGGATGGGAAACTCCAAAAGTCCGAGGTGCCCAAGGATTACAAGTTGGTGCTCCGCCCGGAGTTGCCCGAAGGCCACCCTGGGCGACTGCTGCCATTTCCGTTGGTGGATATGTTTGATGGGATCGACAAAGACAAGAAGGGTGAGATTACCGAGGAAGAGTGGAGTTCGGCAATGGCGAGCTTCAGCAGCCTGGACACTCCAATCGTGATGGCCCTTCGCCCGGAAGGAGCCAGGACCAATGAAGAAGAGCGCATTGCCTGGAAACACTCCCGTGGGATTCCGGAGGTTCCTTCTCCCCTCTACTATGACCACAAGCTCTTTATCGTCCGCGACGGCGGACTGCTCCAATGCCTCGAAGCGGCTTCCGGAGCGGTTTTGTACCAGGAGCGCCTCGGTGTGGGAGGGGGCTACACGGCTTCTCCGATCGCTGCCGATGGCCGTGTTTATCTGCCGTCACATTCGGGCACCATTGTCGTGGTGGATGCGCGCGCCAAAGAGTTGAAGGTGCTGGCTCGAAATGTCATCGGCGAGAAAATCACCGCCACACCTGCCCTGGTTGAAAACCTCTTGTACGTCCGGACCGACCGGCACCTCTTTGCTTTCGGACGGAAGTAGGCGTCAAATACCCGCGCAGCGTCAATGAATCGGCGGGGTGCGAAAAGCAATTTCTTACTTGCTTCGCCCTCATGAAACGGCGTGTGCATTTTTTGTGGCCCGTAACCGGTCAGTGACGGCGGACGGAGCGCGGACTTTCCAGTCCGCAGGAAGCTCCTCTCGCACAACCGGGCTGCGAATTGGCCGCAGGTCGGGGTTCGAACGATGCTGCGGACTGGAAAGTCCGCGCTCCGCGATTTGCGCCCGCCTTCACTGACCGGATACTGTGGCCCCGATTTTGTGCCTTGCTTATTGAGTCAGAACGGATGCGGAAACGAACGCGCCTCAAGAATTAGCAGTCCGTACATTGCCGAAAACCCCTTTCGGGAGTAACTTCCGGCCATGACAGCAGCCAAAGTGATAGACGAGATCAAGCAATTGCCGCCAGTCGAACAAGCGGAGGTCATTCAATTTGCGTTTGAGTTGGCTCGGCGACGCCAGCTCAGCGCCGAGGAATTAGGGGAATTGGCCGACAGGTTAGCCGAATCTAACGACCCTGCGGAAATTGTTCGGATAAAGTCGGCCATGAAACGCGGATTTTACGGCGAGTAAGCCATGCCGAAAATTCTTCGGCGAAACCTGCCTCCGGCGCTGTATGATCATCTGCTTGAGCGGGTTCAGCAAAGGAAAATCTCCGGGAAACAGCTTACTTTAATGGTTGCCTGGCTTGATTCCAAACCCGATGTGCCAAACGGAAAATGGTTCAAGACATTTCCGGCCATGATAGTCTGCGGAGAAGGTGAACTGGTAAAAACTTTTCTTGTGCCTGGACAAATTCCCATTGGGGAGGAAGTCCATTAGCCCGTTTCGAGCCCAAGAGATGACGGCACCCGCCCAGGAGATGCTGACAGATTGATGAGCGCCGCCCTGGCCGCCAACGGAGCCAGGGGAGCTTGGCCGGTTGGCCCCATGAGATAAGCTGCGACAATCATAGGCAGCATTCGCTCTTATAACCTACTGTGCCGGGACCGGCATCCCAACATCCGTGCACAGTCTATTTGCCGCTTCTGGATTTACCCATCGTATGAGCGCCACGAAATTGATAAGCGTTGGACTGTCCGGTTTTGCTTTGAAGATGTTCCGCAGGCTGTTCACTACTTTGTGGTATGTTGCCGCATACTTCTCATGGGTTAGCCTGGTTGCATAGGTCTCCATCACGGTCCGGGCAATAGCATCAGTTTTTCCATCCGGTAGATACGGTAGCTGACAAAGAACTCGGATTAGCGATATTACCTCCGCTTCGATGAGAGTCATCCAGCTCTGTTTGATCTCATCCGCATCATAGTTTGCGTGCAACCGGTCGCGGATGGCGGCGGCGATTTCAGTGGGTTCGCTTCGCCGCGCGATGAGGTCCTTGACCTTTGCCCAGGCCATTTGCCTCTCAACCTCCAAGGGAACACTCTCCCGGGCTTTGATTTCTTCAGCAAGGCCCTTTAGCCCCAGTTCGGCGCCGAGAGCTCTGCCCAAAGCCTGGGCTTCCTCCTTACGCAATCTGTCGGAACACGTAATGGACATCACCACCAGCCGCTGCATTTCGGGTTTGATCAGGCGTAACACAGCCGCCAGGCTTTGCGCCGGTGGCGCCTGTTGAAGGCGCGCGGGTAAAAGATGTCTGACGAACTCCGTTATCACCTGGTCCAGGTCGGACACTTTCTCAGCCCGTAATGTGAGCACATACCTGAGGGTTTTGCCTGCGTCGCCGCCTTTGCCCACGTTGTTCAGGATCATCAGCCGTTGATCCGGGTTAACGACAAAGGCCAGCAATGATTCCGCCTGCACGATCAACTTTTCATCCAGGTTGTCCTGGGGTCCGGTAACCACCAACTGCTCGATCAGAGCCGGTAACCGCTGGGCAAAAACAACCTCAGGCGCTTCGGTGGCTTGATTCTGACAAAACTGCAGCAGCTCGATTAGGAACGACAGCTTGGCAAAGGCGTTCCTTTGCGCCCGGGCCTCTTCGGTTGGGGCCTTGCTGCGCTGAATTCTCTGGTACAACGCCAGCAGTTCCTGTCGTTTCTGCGGCAGCAAGGCGGCGTGTTGTTGGAATAATGCTTCGAAATCGTTCTTAAACCCCAGCACGATCTCCTCCGGCTTCGGATGTGGATTGAGCTTTGGGTCGGTGGTCATATCGTTGAAAAAGATCACAGCTTCCTCGCCAAATTCTCTGACAATCCGTTCTCGGGGCACTTGGCCCTTAACAAAACAACGATTGGCCCGCGCCATCGCCGGTGACAAAAACAACTCCGGTTGCGCGATCAGAGACTGTAGCATCTGGCTTTCTAAGGGTGTATCCAACTGAATCAATTCCTCAATGGCCGGCTTCAAGGCGGCAACCACGTCCCGTTTGGTTTGGTCCAACGTTTTCAGCACCGCTGGCTGCGGTAAAATTGAGCCGGGTGTGCCCTTGACCAGCGCAGCCAGAAACTGGCTTACCTCGGCGTTATGTTCGACCAGTTTGGAAACTATCACCCCCACGTCATTGATCGGCAGCTTGCTGACCAGGGCGGTAAGCAGCATTACCAGTTCGCCATGCGATCTTTGCCGGTGATCAATCACCTTTTCTAATTGGGACCGAAGGGCTTTGTTCTCTTGCTCCAAGGCGCATTTTTCAGCCTCGAGTTGCTCCACCCTCAAGCTCAGTTCATACCATCCCTGCTGGATTTCTTCCAGGGAAGCGGCTGGGGTTGCCACACTCTCGTTAGCTGTCATGGATATAATCTTGCTCATCGCCAAGATCTTTTCCACCCCTTTTCTGCGGCAAGGCCCGGGGTCAGCCCGCTCCCCGACGCGGCCTGTGGTCGTATGGTCTAGCCCACTTATGAGCCGGTGCCAACCAATTGGCGTGCTTCCTGCTGCATGATGGCGACGAACTTGTTCACCCTCACCTGGCCGGCATAACCTTGGGGGTCCAGGGCCGATTCGAGAAGTAGCCGACGACGCGAGGAGGGACGTTTTGCAGCCTTTTGCGCGATTCTTGAATTCACCCTGTTGGTGGCCAGAGCGGACCGATATTCGCCACTTGCACCACTGCCGGGGTGAGCGTTTGGAGGCACACCCCGGATTCCAGCACATTTCTAGGTTTTCTGTGTTCAAGGCTCTTGACATTGGGGCATCCGCTGAGGTAGTTTTACAAATAATCTCAGCACCGCATTGCCTTGTTCCGGGGCTGACAACTGACAAATTTGACCTGGCGCGACACCAAAAGAGTGTATGAATGCTAACATCAAGCTGGTTTCCCAAAGACAGCCTCCGAGAAGAAAGTCCAACAATCGCTTCGTCGGCTTTACTTTAATTGAGCTCCTGGTCGTGATCGCCATCATCGCGATTCTGGCCTCCATGCTCCTGCCGGTATTGAACAGGGCCAAAACCAAGGCCAAAACGATCCATTGCATGAACAACTTCAACCAACTTCAGAAGGCGTGCTTCATGTACCAGTCAGATTACGCCGATTACTTCCCGCCCAATCCTGATCAAAGCTTTCCCGACAACCCAGGCTATAATTGGGTCGCCGGCAACGTCTCCGGCTGGATGCCAAATGTAACCTCGGGCGGCAATCCCAATGCCGGAAGAGACGACTTTTTACGCGACCCAAAGTGGTCGCTGCTCGCCCCTTATATAGGAAGTAGCATTGGGCTTTTCAAATGCCCGGCTGACCCGCGCGTCTGCCGCTACACGGGTCCGGACGTCAACAAGACGGGCCAGAATGTTGCGGTCGTCCGCAGCATTTCGATGAACCAGGGGGTGGGCACGAAGGGCGCGGGATTCGGGGGCGTTGGGGGCGGAAACAGTGCGGTTAACGGCCCCTGGCTGGACGGCAGCCACGGTCACACGGCAAACCACCCGTATCTCACCTTCGGAAAGTCGAGCAGTTTCTCTAGCGTCGGCCCTTCGGAGATTTGGGTTTTTGTGGATGACGATCCGTGGACAATCAACGATGCCGCAATGGCGGTCATCGCCGCAAGGCCGGAATTCGTGGATTATCCCAGCCCGATGCATGCCAATGCCGTTGGTTTGTCATTCGCCGACGGCCATTCCGAGATTCACAGGTGGAAAAGCAGTTTGTTTGTTCACAGTGGCGTGCCTGCCAGGACCACTGCCAGGCCTGGTTTGGAGTATAACGATTGGTTCTGGTGGGCGTCGCACGCGACTCGCAGCACCAGGACGGCCACGGTTCCTTGATCAATCGAAGGAGATCAACTGAAGGGGACAAGCCCGATACTTTTTGTTCTGACGGCCGCTTTGCTGGCCTTTAGCGGGACCGGCTGCAAAGGGAAAGCGTCCCAGCGGCCTCAGACGGTGGAGGAGGGGGTCGAGCAACTGCGCGCGGCCCTGCTCAACGCCAGCCCGGAGGTGCAGAGCAATCTCTACAATGGGGTGGCCTACAACATCCGCTATGGCAACTATGAGAACGCCTTGATGTCCTTGGATCGGATCGCCAACGGCCCCAGCCTCAACGACCGGCAGAAGAAGCTCGTCAACGATGTCATCGAGTTGCTCAAATCCAAGATCCAAAGCCAGGACAATGCCCCCAAACCAGCCCCATGAACAGCCAGTCTGAGCGTCCTTCCATTTTGGTTAGGTCTTTCCTTGGGAGGGCGATACGGCCTGAGCTAAGCTCTTACTTTTGAGTAGATCAAGCAAGTCATCAGCAAGGCGGAGCCTTCCCGGTAAGCCCGCTGCAACGCCCTGACGCTTCGACGCCAACTCATCCTTCCGGCATTCGCGTAATACTAGAATACTGATAGCATTGCGCCAATACGCCACGCCATAACTCACTTCACCGCGCCGAAGGCTCTGCGAAGGCGGGTGCTCTACGCCAGAATTTTTTCCACTACTTTGCCGGCCACGTCCGTTAGCCGGTAGTCGCGGCCTTCAAAGCGGTAAATCAATTTCGTGTGCTCGATGCCCAGGCAGTGGAGCAGCGTCGCATGAAAATCGTGAACGTGGACCGGTTCCTCCAAAATGTTATAGGCGAAATCATCGGTTTTACCGAGGGTAATGCCGCCTTTGATGCCGCCGCCTGCCATCCAGATGCTGAAACAGCGCGGATGATGGTCGCGGCCGAAACTGGTCTTGGTGATCTCGCCCTGACTGTAAGATGTGCGCCCGAACTCCCCGCCCCAAATGACCAGCGTGTCTTGCAAAAGCCCGCGTTGCTTCAAGTCCAGGATTAGCGCGGCGGAGGCTTGGTCAGTCAGCTTGGCTTGTTTTTTGATTTCCTCGGGCAAGTTGCTGTGATGGTCCCAGTCGCGATGAACGAGCTGGATGAACCGCACGTTGCGTTCGGCCAAACGGCGGGCGAGCAGGCAGTTATTAGCGAAGGACGGCTTGCCGGGCTCGGCGCCGTAGCTTTCGAGAATCTCTTTCGGCTCCTTTGAGATGTCCATCAGCTCAGGCACACTGGTCTGCATGCGATAGGCCATCTCGTAGGCCTCGATGCGGGTAGCCACTTCCGGGTCGCCGAACTGCCCAAGCTCCAGGCGATTGAGCTGCTGCACGCCGTCAAGCAACTGCCTCCTGGTTTGCGGGCTAATCCCGCCGGGATTTGACACGTACAAAACCGGATCTCCCGAACCCCGGAACTGCACGCCCTGGTGATTGCCAGGTAAAAAGCCGCTGCCCCAGTAGCGCGTTTGCAGGGGCTGGCCTCCGCTGCCGGAGAGCAAGACAATGTACGCTGGAAGGTTTTGGTTCTCGCTGCCCAGGCCATAGGACGCCCACGCCCCCATCGTGGGCCGGCCCGGCTGCTGGTTGCCCGTTGCAAAGAATGTCACGGCAGGATCATGGTTGATGGGTTCGGTGTACATCGAGCGGATCAGAGCGATGTCGTCCACGATCTGACTCGTGTGTGGGAGCAGTTCGGAGAGCTCCATGCCGCATTGGCCGGCTTTATTGAACTCGAAGGGCGAGCCCACACACAACAATTGTTTCTGCCCGCTGGTCATGCCGGTGATGCGCTGGCCCATCCGCACCGACTCAGGCAGTTCGGTGTTGGTCAGTTCCTTGAGCCTCGGCTTGTAGTCGAACAGATCAATGTGCGATGGCGCGCCGGACATGAACAGATAAATGACTCGCTTTGCTTTCGGCGCGAAATCCAGCGAGCGAAGCGCGCCATGGAGGGACGACTTGGCATCGGCGGCCATTAGTTTGTCGTTGAGCAGCGAGGCCAGGGCCAGCGCACCCAGTCCGGTGGTGCTCCTGGCCAAAAATGTCCGGCGATTCATTATCCTGGCGAACTCGCCTTGAAAAGGCAGCTTTGGATTTGGGATCGAGTTCATAACTGTTCTTATTTCACCTCAGCCTTTTGTTATCGTTTCATCGAGATTGAGCAAAATGTTGCCGATGGCGGTCCAGGCGGCCAGCTCGCTCTCGTCCAAGTCCGCCGGCCTGGGTGATTCGCCAACCCCAAGCAAAGCGGACGCCGCCTTTTTGTCTCTGCGAAAGTTTGACAATTGCTGGTCATAAATTCGCTCCAGAATCTGCAACTCGGCTTTCTTGGGCTCGCGCGCCAGCGTCAGGCGAAAAGCGTAGGCCAAACGCCGGGCAAGATCCTGGCCGCCTTCGTTCATGATGCGTTGAGCCAGGCCGCGCCCGGCTTCGACGAAAGCCGGGTCGTTCATCAACACCAGGGCCTGGAGCGGCGTCGTGGTGCGTGGCCGTTGTGCGGTACAAACCTCGCGACTGGGCGCGTCGAACGTGTTCAGCGATGGATAGGGTAGTGAACGCTTCCAATAAGTGTAGAGGCCGCGCCGATATAAATCCTCGCCATGGCTTTGCACGTACGTCTGGCTGCTGAATT
>WNGQ01001923.1_pt1 | contig 21709 bp, 21 predicted proteins | sample 5407661 | NCBI WGS metagenome assembly WNGQ01 (sample SAMN13153382, study PRJNA577476) | soil metagenome | isolation source: 60 cm soil or saprolite under Garry oak tree replicate 2 | place: USA:California | collected 2016-06-15 | reverse complement strand
TTGCAGAACATCCGCTTGTAGTCATCCGAGCCGATGCCGAGATCGAGCGCCCGGTAGCCGCGCACCGAATAGTGATCGATGATGTTGCGCATCAGGATGAGGCCGGGGCTGTAGCGCGAATGGTCCGACATCGTGTAGGTGTTGAACATCATCGAGAAGCGATGACCATCGGCGACGCCCGCGAACAGCGCGATGACCTCCTCGTCGCATTCGAGCGCGTGAATATCAATCACCCGGTTGCCGCCCGCCAGATGCGCCATGCAGGCGCTGCGAATGAAATTCTCGACGCCTCGATCGGCGAAGACGTTCGGCAGTTTCTGTTCCGCCATCCGCAACGGCTTGACGCGGAAAAACCAGTCGAGCAGCCGCGCGATATCGAAGTCACTGACCGCGACGTGGTAGCGATAGCCGGGCAGGGACTGCAGCTTGCGTTCCTTGCCCTTCACTGTTGCGTCAGCGCCAGGACGTCGGCCGCGGCGTGCTCGCGCAATCCGACCACCAGCGCCTCGAGGTCGGCCGGCTCGGCGACAAAACTCCCGTCCGATAGCGGCATGTTGAACGTGGTATGCTTGCCGCCCATGAATGACAGGATGCGAACACCGTAGTTGCGCCGGAGCGCGAGCGGCAGCAGCATCAAAGGCCGGCGTTCGCCATCGCAGGCGATGACAATGCAGGGCTTTGTGGTCTCGCAAACGCCGACCTCGCGCTGCCAGGCGCTGAGCAGATCGAAGCGCTGATAGGGGGTCGCGACATGCCGGCCGGCCTCGAAGCCGCGCCAGATCGGCTCGGCCGCGACGAGATCGAACAGCACATCGACGCTGACGATGCGGCTCGGTTTCGAGCGCGCCGGAGCGTCTGGCGTCCGGGCTTCGATCGCGGCGGCCATGGTCATCGCGAAACCTGCTTTAAAGGAATAAATTTACGCTATTCGGCCCCCGACCTTTGCAAAGAAATGTCAACAAAGGGTAATGACAGGGGCTGCGGGAAGGGGCGCGACTTTGGCATCCGACAACAGGTGGTTGACGAGCCTCAAGCTCAATCTCGCTTATTTCGGCGGTTACGCGTTCTGGCAGAGGCGCGGGGCCGGCGTCATCCTGCGGTTCGAGCGCGTATGTCCGCGGCGACGGACACGGTTCCGGCCGCTGAGGTCGGACGAGATCACGGCAAGATTCCTCGATCGAACCATCCGGGCGCTAAAGCGCTGGAGATACGATATCGTCGGTATCGATGAAGTCTGTCGGCGCGCGGTGACGATGCCCACGCGGCGACGCTTCGTGTGCCTCACCTTCGACGGCGCCTCGAAGGATCTGATCACTGTGGCCTATCCGGTGCTGGCGCGCCACGGCGTGCCGTTCACGATCTATCTGCCGACCGCGTTTCCGGATGGTCTCGGCGAAGCCTGGTGGCTTGCGCTGGAACAGATCATCGCGCGGGAAAACCGCCTCAGCCTGATGATCGCGCGCGACGAGCGGCACTTCACGATCAGGACGACGTCGGAGAAATACCAGCTCCATGCGTTTCTTTCGAGCTGGCTGCGGTCGCTTGCGCCGTCGGACCTCACGCTCGCGATCAACGATCTGTGCAAGCGTTACTCCGTCGATCTCGCCGCGCTATCGCGTGAGGCGAGCATGGATTGGGCGGACCTTGCAAAACTCGCCACCGATCCGAACGTGACGATCGGAACCGCGACGGTGAACTATCCGGTGCTGTCGAACCTGAAGGATGCCGTCGCTCTGCGCGAGATGACCATGGGCCGGGCGGTCGCCGAGGCGGCGTTCCACCGGCCGATCAGGCATTTCGCCTATCCGTTCGGCGATCGCGAATCCTGGCGGCGCGCGCATCTCGTGATGGCGGAGGAGGCGGGCTTTGAAAGCGCGGTGTCCGCCGTCCCCGGTATCATCGAGGCCGCGGGACGCACCAACCTGCACGCGCTGCCGCGCATCAGCTGGGACGGCCGGCTGCGTTCGCTGCGCGCCATGCGCGTGCTCTTATCGGGCGCCACATTTGCGCCCGTGAAACCGACGCGATCGGACCTTTAGCCCTTGGGCTGCCGGTCTGGCCGCGACATCCAGCTCACGATGGGCATCGCTGGCAGCACCCAGCCCATTCCGGCGACGACATAGAAGATCGCTTGCCTCAGGCCGGAACTCGCGAGCCAGGGCATCTGTGCGACCGCCATTCCCATCATCGACCACACGAGCGCAAGAACCAGCAGCGCAATGGTTCCGAAAAGCTTGCGGGTGCGGATGGGCATGATGAATTTGTTCCGGTTGCGCCCACACCTTCGCGGCTTGCGCGCGGGACGCGGCGGACTATAAGGGGCCGGTCAATTCGTTCAAGCGCGCAACCATGGCCGGTATCGAAGTCCAACAGACGCCGTATCTCTCCGCAATCCGCTGGTGGCTGCTGTCGGTCGCGGCCCTGATCGCGATCATGGTGCTGGTCGGCGGCGCCACGCGGCTGACCGAATCAGGACTTTCGATCGTCGAATGGAAGCCGGTCACCGGCGCACTGCCGCCGCTCAGCGACGCTGAATGGACGCGGGCCTTTGAAGCGTACAAGACGATCCCGCAATATCGAGAGCTCAATGCCGGGATGACGCTTTCCGAGTTCAAGACGATCTTCTGGTGGGAATGGAGCCATCGCCTGCTCGGTCGCGTCATCGGCGCGGCGTACTTGCTGCCATTCCTCTTCTTTCTGTGGCGCGGTGCGCTCGTCGGCGACTTGCGGAAGCGGTTGTGGCTGATCTTCGGCCTCGGCGCATTGCAGGGCGTGGTCGGATGGTGGATGGTGGCCTCGGGACTGTCGGAGCGGGTCGAGGTGTCGCAATATCGCCTCGCGACGCATCTGGTGCTGGCGCTGTTGATTTTCGCATCTATCGTATGGACCGTGCGGGGGTTGACTGAGCGTCCGCCGCGCGCTGCCAGGATCCGGCTCAGGGCGACGAGCCTTGCCATCTTGGTCCTCACCTTCGTCCAGCTTTATTTCGGCGCGCTCGTCGCGGGCCTGCGCGCTGGGCTCCTCTACAACACCTGGCCCGCGATGGACGGGGCTGCCTTCATTCCCTCCGCAGCGCGGCTGTGGTTCGAAGACCCGTGGTGGCGCAATTTTTTCGAAAATGCGCTCACCGTGCAGTTCGAGCATCGCATGGCGGCCTATGCGTTGTTCGCGCTGGCCGCGTTCCATGCGCTCGACGCAGCGCGCGCGCGCGCAGGCGCCGCCGCCGTCTACGGCGCCTGGTGGCTTGTCGCGGCGATTACGTTGCAGGCTGGTCTCGGCATCTTGACGCTGCTCTACCAGGTGCCGGTTCCGCTTGCGCTTTCGCATCAGGCGGTGGCGATCGCGGTCCTGACCCTTGCGGTCCTGCAGGCGGAGCGATTGGCTGCGCGGCAGCCGCTCACGGCGGCGCGGCCACTCGCCGCGCCGGTCGGTCAGGTGAGCTGAGGCTTCGTTCAGCAGTAGCCTGTGACGCCGCAGGCATAGGGCAGGCGGAAGAAATGGGGCACGTAGGACGACCCGCCGTAATAAGGGCCCTGATAGTAGTAGGAAAACGCGCGCCCGTAGTAACCCGGTAGCGTCGACGAACCCGGCAGCAGCGGCGTGGTGGGCACGGTCGGCGACGAAATCAGCGCGTCGGGGCCGCGCTCGTCATACTCGACGGTGGTCCGGTAATTGTAGTGCGCGCGCGGCAGACTTGGCGGTAATTTGCCGGCGGCGAGATGCGCGCCGCGGCGGGCCGGAGCCGGCTGATCGGCGGCAAGCGTTTGTTCGGTTGCGACCAGCACGGCAAGAAGCGGGATCATCCAGCGCGGCATCCGAGGCCTCCGAATCATCAATGGCTGTCCAGCATGCCACTTCATGCCGGAACGACCGTTAACGAAACGTCAGGAGATGCGGCTTTTCTCCGTCCTCACGCGGTCCGAAGCACCGGCGCCGGCGTAGGCAACGCCGTGAAGTCGCCCCCTGGAGGCTCTCAGGTGGTCAAGGCCTGCTCGAGATCCGCGATCAAATCTTCCTTGTCCTCGATCCCGATCGACAACCGTACAATGTCCGGGCCTGCGCCGGCCTTGACCTTGGCGGCGTCGTCGAGCTGGCTGTGCGTGGTCGAGGCCGGGTGAATCACCAGCGAGCGGGTGTCGCCGACATTGGCCAGATGCGAGAACAGTTTCAGGTTGGAGACCAGCTTGACGCCGGCGTCGAAGCCGCCCTTCAGGCTGAAGGTGAACACCGCGCCCGCGCCCTTCGGCGCATATTTGCGCGCGAGGTTGTTGTACTTGTCGCCGGGGAGGCCCGCGTAGCTCACCGCGGCCACCGCCGGATGGCTCGCGAGAAACTCGGCGATCGCCCGCGCATTGTCGCAGTGCTTCTGCATGCGCAGCGGCAGCGTCTCGATGCCGGTGAGGATCAGGAAGGCGTTGAACGGCGACAGCGCGGGACCGAGGTCGCGCAGGCCGAGCACGCGGCAGGCGATCGCGAAGGCGAAATTGCCGAACGTCTCCTGGATCTTGATGCCGTGATACTCGGGGCGCGGTTCGCTCAGCATCGGGTATTTGTTGCCCTTCGACCAGTCGAACGTGCCGGCATCGACGATGATGCCGCCGATCGAATTGCCGTGGCCGCCGAGGAACTTGGTCAGCGAGTGCACGACGATATCGGCGCCGTGATCGATCGGGCGGATCAGGTAGGGAGTGGCGAGCGTATTGTCGACGATCAGCGGCACGCCGGCATTGCGGGCAACGGTGGCGATCGCTTCGATGTCGGTGACGCTGCCACCCGGATTGGCGATCGACTCGGTGAAGATCGCCTTGGTGTGCGGCGTCAGCGCGCGCTCGAAACTGCTGATGTCGTCGGTGTCGGCCCACACCACGTTCCAGCCGAAACTCTTGAACGCGTGGGTGAACTGGTTGATCGAGCCGCCATAGAGCTTGCGCGCCGCGATGAACTCGTCGCCCGGCCGCAGCAATTGCTGCAGCACGATCACTTGCGCGGCATGGCCCGAGGCCACCGCAAGCGCCGCGGTGCCGCCTTCGAGCGCGGCCATGCGCTCCTCCAGCACGGCATTGGTCGGATTTCCGATCCTTGTATAGATGTTCCCGAATGCCTGCAGTCCGAACAGGGAGGCGGCGTGGTCGGCATCGTTGAACACGAATGACGTGGTCTGGTAGATCGGCGTCGCCCGCGCGCCGGTGGTGGGATCGGGCTGGGCGCCCGCATGCACGGCAAGGGTGGAAAATCCGGGGACACGATCGTTCATACTTCTTCCTTTATGACGGCATCATCGCCGTCGGGAGGCAGCCTGGCGGCCGCGCCGGCGACGCGCAATAGGGTGTGATCTCATTAGTGAGGCGGCGCGGCACCGCCTCCTCCGAGCGGAGGACAATCGCGTTAGCGTCGCGCGCCGTCAAGGCAACTTGACCGCCCGATGTCGATTCGAAACTCGTCTTCTTTACTTCGGGGCGGGCGCAAAATGATCGTCTCGCATTTGCGTCATGCGGGATCGTTTCTGTTTTTCGCCGCGCGGTCGGAAGCTGTGGTCGCTCCACCACCGACGCTCATCCGATTCAGCGAAAGCCGCATGCCCTGGGTCGGGATCGGCGCGCGCTTTGCGCTGATGGTGCGCGAATTGACGCCCATCCAGGAGATCTCCGACGACAGCCTGCCATATTCGATTTTCGGGCAGCGGTTCATCACGACCTTAAGCCCGGCGGCTTCTGCTTTTGCGGCGGCGTCGTCGTCGCGCGCGCCAAGCTGCATCCAGATCACCTTCGGCGGCGGCGACAGTTTCAAGGCCTCCTCGACCACAGGCATGATGTGGCTGGAACTGCGGAAGATTTCGACCATGTCGATGGGACGACCGATGTCGCCGAGCGAGGCCACGAAGGGGCGGCCGAGCAGGCTCTTGCCGACATGGCCGGGATTGACCGGGATCATGTCGTAGCCGCGCTGGACCAGATATTTGAAGGCGAAATAGCTCGGCCGTACATCGACGGGGGATGCGCCGACCATCGCAATCGACTTCACGCCGTTGAGGATCTGGCGGATGTAATCGTCGGGATAGGTGTCGTGATTCATTCGGAACTTTCTACCGCGTCATTGCGAGGAGCGGAGCGACGAAGCAATCCATTCTCTCTGCGCGTGGCATCGATGGATTGCTTCGCTTTGCTCGCAATGACGGAAACTACTTGTCCTGCCATTTCGGCGCGCGCTTCTCGATGAAGGCGCAGATGCCTTCCTCCGCATCGCGCGCCATCATGTTCTCGGTCATCACCTCTGCCGCAAAGCGATAGGCCTCCGCAAGGCCCATCTCAGCCTGCCGGTAGAAAGCCGCCTTGCCCAGCTTGATCGTATGGGCGGATTTGCGCGCGACCTTTTCGGCGAGCGCAATCGCCGCGGCCCGCTCGGTCCCGGCAGGAACCACGTGGTTGACGAGGCCGATCTCACGCGCCCGCAGCGCCGGAACCGGCTCGCCCGTGAGCAGCATCTCCATCGCCTGCTTGCGCGCGACATTGCGCGACAACGCCACCATCGGGGTCGAGCAGAACAGTCCGATATCGACGCCGGGCGTCGCAAAGCTCGCGGCTTCCGAGGCAATCGCCAGATCACAACTCGCCACGAGCTGGCAGCCGGCCGCGGTCGCGACGCCCTGGACGGACGCGACCACCGGCTTCGGCAGACTGACGACCGCCTGCATCATGGCGCTGCAGGCGTTCATGATCTCGGCGAAATAGGCACGCCCGCCATCGGCGTCGCTCCGCCGCGCCGTCAGTTCCCTCAGATCGTGCCCGGCGCAGAAGGCGGGTCCATTGGCCGCGATGACGACCGCACGCACCGTGGCGTCACCCGCGATCTCCGCAAGCGCGCCATGCAGACTCGCGATCATCGCTTCCGACAGGCTGTTGCGTGCCGCCGGCCGGTTGAGCGTCAGCACCGCGATGGCGCCGATCGTCTCCTGCGACAGGATCGACGCAACGGGGGAGGAAGCGTGGGCGGCCTTTCCGGACATCGGTAAGTTTTCCATGATGGCGGTGGAAACAACTTAATGTAACAGAGACGAGGGAGCGAGAGCAGGGGACGGCATGGCAGTTGCGAAAATGAGCGTCGCGGACCTGGAAAAGTTTCTCCATGACGAGTTTCCCCAGGCCTTCCGCGGCGGCGGCGACATCACCATTGAAAGCGCCGACGGCACCAGCTGCCTGCTGCGCCAGCGTTACAGCGAGATGATGCTGCGTCCGGGAGGCACCGTATCCGGGCCGACGCTGATGGCGCTCGCCGATTTCGCGATGTACGTGGTGCTGTTGTCGGCGATCGGGCCCGTCGGCCTCGCCGTGACCACCAATCTCAACATCAATTTCCTGCGCAAGGGTAAGCCCGGACAGGACCTGCTGGCCGCGGCGCGTCTCCTGAAGCTCGGCAAGCGCTTGGCGGTCGGCGAAGTCAACCTCTTGTCGGGGAGATCGCCCGATCCGATCGCCCATGTAACATCGACCTATTCCATTCCAAATCAATAGGCTTGCGAACGGTATTATCACACCATATTTATAAGTAGCTGTTTCTATTATATTAATTTGCCGAGCTGGAGATTGACGCGGCGGACACTGTTATCTAGAAACGCGCCCAGTCCGGCGCAGCCTGCGCCGACGTCTCCCATCACGGATTTCTCTCATGACCACGTTTTCGGCAAAGCCTGCCGAGGTGACGAAGAAGTGGGTGTTGATCGACGCCAAAGGTCTGGTGGTCGGTCGGCTTGCCACGCTCGTCGCCATGCGCCTGCGCGGCAAGCACCTCCCGACCTACACGCCCCACGTCGATTGCGGCGACAATGTCATCATCATCAATGCGGCGCACGCGGTGCTGACCGGGCGCAAGCGCGACCAGAAGGTCTATTACAAGCACACCGGCTTCGTCGGCGGCATCAAGGAACGCACCGCGCGCGCGATCCTCGAGGGCCGCTTTCCCGAGCGCGTGGTCGAGAAGGCCATCGAGCGCATGATCCCGCGTGGACCGCTCGGGCGCATGCAGCTCGGCAATTTGCGCGTCTATCCCGGTCCCGAGCATCCGCACGAGGCGCAGAGCCCGGAAAAAATCGACGTCGCCAAGATGAACCGCAAGAACATGAGGGCCGCATAACATGGCCGAAACGATGCAGTCTCTCGATCAATTGTCGCAGCTCAAGCCGGCGACGCCGGAAGCGCCCAAATACGTCAAGAAGATCGACAAGCAGGGCCGTGCGTATGCCACCGGCAAGCGCAAGGACGCGGTCGCCCGCGTCTGGATCAAGCCGGGTCCCGGCAAGGTCGTGGTCAACAGCCGCGACGTCGAAGTCTATTTCGCCCGTCCGGTGCTGCGCATGATGATCCAGCAGCCGCTGGTGGCGGCGGCCCGTTCCGGCCAGTATGACGTGATCTGCACGGTGGCTGGCGGCGGCCTCTCGGGCCAGGCCGGCGCGGTGCGGCACGGCATCTCCAAGGCGCTCACCAACTTCGAGCCGGATCTGCGCAATGTCCTGAAGAAGGGTGGCTTCCTGACCCGCGACTCGCGCGTGGTCGAGCGCAAGAAGTACGGCCGGGCGAAAGCGCGCAGGTCGTTCCAGTTCTCGAAACGCTAATCGCTTCGTTCAAATTTGCCGCGACGGCGGCAACCGCAAGATACCGAAGGGCGCCGCAATCCGGCGCCCTTTCTTTTTGGTCGGCGGTTTGTCGACGAGTTGATGCAGTTTTCCAGAAAACTTGCCGATGCGGACAAACGGATTTCGAACCCGGCGATCCCTAGAGTGGGAACCTCAAATAGGGCGTGCAACGTGTTGCCTGGACCGGCCACGCTGCACCATGCAACCGAAGGTGAGCGATGCCGCTCGACAGCATCACGCTTTATTTCGTCGCCACGATGATCGCCGCGCTGCTCGGCGCCATGCTGTTGTTCTTCGGCAAGCGGGAGAACAGCGCGGCGCTGAACTGGTGGGGCACGGCCTACCTGGTTGGCGCCGCGTCGGTGGCGGCTTGGACGCTTGGCAGCGGCACGCTCGGCGAAATGTTTTCGCTGGCGCTCAACGCCGTCGGTTTTCTGGCCTGCGCCATGGTCTGGAATGCCGCGCGAGTTTTCCACGGCCGCAAGCCGATGTGGTCGGGCCTGGCGCTCGGTCCGATCGTCTGGATCGGCGTGGTGGTGAACTTCCCGCACGGCGAATCGACCATGCGCATGACGGTCGGCGCCGGCATCATCGCGGTCTACGCGGCGCTGACGGCGGCCGAATTGTGGTCGGAGCGCCGCAAATCGTTGCAACGGCGCTGGCCGGCGATGATGGTGCCGGTCCTGCATGGTCTTGTGCTGATGCTGCCGATCCTGATCGGCGACCTCCTGCGCCCGCATGACGGCGACTTCGCCAGCAGTGTCTGGGCCAAGGTCTTTTCCATCGAACTCGTGCTCTATGCGGTTGGCACCGTGTTCGTGATTTTCATGCTGGTGTCGGAGCGCGCCGTCACCGCCCACAAGAACGCGGCCTCGATCGATCCCCTGACCGGTCTGTTCAACCGCCGCGGCTTTGCGGAGGCGTGCGCGCGAATGATCGAGCGCGAGGCCAATGCCGGCCGTCCGGTGACCGCCCTGATCCTGGACATCGACTATTTCAAGTCGATCAACGATCGCTTCGGCCACCCGGCGGGCGACGAGATCCTCAAACTGTTCGCGGCGGTGGTCGTCAATAATCTGCGCATCTCCGATTTGTCGGGGCGGATCGGCGGCGAAGAGTTCGCAGCGCTGTTGCCCTGCGCGCTGGACGAGGGCGCTGTCGTCGCGGAGCGGGTGCGCGAGAGCTTTGCAGCCTCGGGCATCGTCTCCGACGATGGAGCGGTCGAGACGACCGTCAGTATCGGGGTGGCCGGCGGTCCCGCCGGCACCGAGCTCGAAGTCCTGCTGGCGGCCGCCGATACCGCGCTCTATCAGGCCAAGCGTGGCGGGCGGAACCGGGTGGTGACCGCCGAGGAAATCCCACTGTCGCTGGAGAGCTGGCGGCGCAGGACCGCGGGGCTTCCCGCCGCGTCGCGCGCGCGCGCGGCGATCGCATGACGATGCCAGCGAATGGTAACCCGCCGTTTACCATTCGATCCCATCATCGAGACCATGGAAAAATTCAGCAATCGTGGTGCCCGGGCTGCCCAGCTGTCGCTCGAAGCGGACGCGTCATCCGCGCGCAGCGGCTTTGCCTGTCTGTTCTCGACCTCGGACGAGTATGAGCGCGCGCTGATCACGCAGCGGCGGGCACAAGGTCGCTACGGCCGGCCGCATGGCCCGTGGCCCATGCTGATGTTCATCGGCTGCGCGCTGATGCTCGTAGGGTTCGTGCTGATCCTGAGGTGACGGCCGCACGCGGCGATCCGGACGAGGGCGCCGAAAGGGCGCCTTTTCCTTTTTCGGCGGCCGGGTTAGATACGCAAGCGCGCAACGAGAGGCCATAGCCCCATGATCACCGAAATCGCACAAATCGACGTCAAGCCCGGCAGCGAGAAGGATTTTGAGGCCGCCGTCGCCAAGGCCCGCGCGGCCTTCGGCCGCGCAAAAGGATTTCACGGCTTCGAGCTGCATCGCTCGATCGAGAAGCCGCAGCGCTATCGGCTGATGGTCAAGTGGGAGACGCTGGAAAACCACATCGTGGATTTCCGCGGCTCGGAGAATTTCGCGGAATGGCGCGGGCTGGTCGGCCAGTATTTCGCCGCTCCGCCCGAGGTCGAGCATACCGAGACGGTGATAACGTCAGCGGGTTAGACAGCGCCGCGAGCCGCGGCCGCGTCCGGACAAACCTCATCGGCCTTGAAATAGTCGATCATGACCTTGGCGACCGCCATCAACGGCAGCGCCAGCGCCAATCCCCAGATCCCGAAGACAATGCCGAGCAGGATCTGGAACGCAAACAGCGTCGCCGGCGGGATGTTGATCGCCTGGCGCTGGAGGAGCGGCGTCACAACGTAGCTTTCCAGCGCGTGCACCCCGAGGAACAGGATGAACGCGCTCAATCCTGCGATCCAGCCCGAGGCGAGGCTGGCGAGCACGACGATCAGGCCGCCGATCAGCGCGCCGACGGTCGGGATGAAGGCAAGGATGCCGGCCTGAATCCCCAGGATGAATGCGCTCTGGATGCCGATGATCACAAGGCCGATCCAGGTCACCAGAAAGACGACGAACATCGTGAGGATCTGTGCGATCAGCCAGCGCTCCAGCGTCTCGTCGATCCGGTCGATGATGACGATGGCGCGGACGCGAAATCTGGCCGGCGTCATGAAGATCAGCCCGTCGTGGTAGACCGCGGGCTGCGCCGCAAAGGCAAGCCCCAGAAACAGCACGATAAAGAAATTGCCGACGGCACTCACCGTGCCGAGCAGCAATTTGAAGGTTTGGCTCACGATCGCGCCGCCGCTGGAGGCGAGCGCGCCGGGGCTCGCCAGATTATGCGTCTGCGGTGCTGCGCCTGGTATCGCCGCGGTCGGGGAGGCCGCGTTCGCGGGAGGATTGCCGAGATCGAAATAGCTGGTGTCGATGCCGTTCCTGTCGAGGAAGGCCTTGACGTTGACGAGTTGCGACTTGATCGTGTCGCTCAGGACAGCCGCCTGCTGCGCGATCGTTGAGCCGCCGAGAAAGGCCACGCTCGACAACAAGACCGCGAACGTGATGCAGACGATCATGAGCCGCAGCGGGTGTGGCAGCTTGACAAGCTGACCGAGCCGGTTGGTCATGGCGGTGAGGGCAACGCCGAGCAGCATACCGGCAAAAACCAAGAACAGCGCGGCGGCGAAGGTCCACGTGAACAGCAACAGAGCCGCGAACAGCACCGCTCCGATACCGCCCACGGAAATCGCCCACGCCAGATCGGCGCGGGCCTGGAGGCGCTGGTCAGCCGGACTTGCCACGTCGAATCCTCACTCCACGAAAAACCCCGTTCCCACTCTTTCGCCAAAAGCGGCCGGGATCAAGCGCAGCCGGGGCGCCGGTTTGACGCTTGCGCCCTGTCTTTGCGCAATATTGGTGGCGGTGGGATAAGGTTCTTGCAGAGCTGCGCGGTGTGGGAAGAGGGCGTAACAAGTTGATCCGGCGCTGCACCGCGGGCATGATGCGGCACGGGTTCGGCGGCCGGGAGATTGGAAGAAGGATGAGAAAGCCGGTGGTCGGTGTGATTGGGAACGCCCATCGCATCGAGAATCGATTCGCGGTCCAGATGGTCGGCGAGCGCAACCTTCGGGCGGTAGCCGACATCGCCGGCGCCTTGCCGCTGATGTTCGCGGCCGAGCCTGAGATTACCGATGTCGCCGCATTGCTGGATACGGTCGACGGGATCGTGCTGACCGGGGCGCGCGCCAATGTCCACCCGACGCGCTTTAACACCGAACCGGACCCCAAGCACGAACCCTATGACATCCACCGCGACGAGGTAGCGCTGGCGCTGTCGGAGGCCTGTGTCGCCCGGGGCGTGCCGCTGTTCGGCATCTGTCGCGGCCTGCAGGAGATGAACGTCGCGTTCGGCGGTTCGCTGCATCCGGAAATCCGCGAGCTGCCCGGACGCATGAACCATCGCATGCCGCGGCTGGCGAACGGCGAAATTCATCCCGATCCCAAGGTGATCTTCGCCGACCGCCACGAGGTCAGTCTTACTCCCGGCGGCGCCTTTGCGACCATCCTGGGCCGCGAGAAGATCCGGGTCAATTCACTGCATGGCCAGGGCATTCTCGAGCCGGGCCGGCGCGTCGTGATCGAGGGCGTGGCGGAAGACGGCACCATCGAGGCGATCAGAATTGCCGATGCCCCGACATTTGCCCTCGGTGTCCAGTGGCATGCCGAGTATGATCCGCAGCGCAACCCGATTAACCGTGCGCTGTTCGAGGCGTTCGGCGAGGCGTTGGCCGCGCACAGGCGCGCCTAGTACCACTTTCCGAAGTTCGTGCACCGTCGCAGCACCCGCCTTTTCACGAACTTCGGAAAGTAAAGGGCTACTCACAAGCCTATGATTTTAGTGCCGCTTTTCGATCTGACGTTCGTGGCGAGCGAACTCGCCGCTTGAAGGTTGCACGAACTTCAGATCGGCGGCGCGAGTTGAATGGATTTGTTCCACCCGCAATTCATCCTTGCCGGCGTATTGTATTTGCTGGCGGAGGCGGACCATCGGTGGTCCTTCCGAACTGATTTCGAGACCGTAATTCTACGGGAACAGAAAATTGGGGTATCCGAGCCAGGAGTGGGCTAAGCAAACCAGCGCACCGGGGGACACCGAGGGAACACCTGCGGTTGCCCGTGTAGGCGGCGCATCCGGCTGTCCGTTCCAACCTGCGAGACCATTGGGAGTCATGACGCTATCGGGCCGACTTGCGTTCGCGATGGTGTTCCTGGTCGTGGTGACCACTTTCGCGCTCAGTCTGTTCACCTATCATTTCGTGACGGCGGCGGTGATCCCGCGCGCGCTGGATCGTCTTGCCACCAAGGCTGCCTTGGGCGCAAGCGAACTCGAGGCTGCGCTGACCGCCGCACGCCAGGACCTGCTGGTGGTCCAAAATGGCATCACGGTGCAGCAACTGCTGGCGATGCGAGCCGTTGGTCCCATCATCCCGCAAGTCGACTCCGAACTCCGCGAAAGCATCGCGGCGCGGTTCTTGTCGGTCCTTCGAGCAAAGCCGGATTATGCCCAGTTGCGCATCATCGGCGCCGCGGACGGCGGACCTGAGCTGGTGCGCGCCGATCGGGGAGGAGCGGGCGGCGCAGCGCGCGTCGTCCCCGACAACGAGCTGAGGCGGCAAGGCGACAGCGACTACGTCAAGCGCACAATGTTGCTCGCGCGATCAGACCTTTACGTTTCCCCGATCCTGCCCGGCGCGGACGGCGATCCGGGCCATTCCTCGCCGTTTCAAATCGGCGTGCCCGTGCTAGCGCCCGATGGCCGGCGCCTCGGGATCGTCGTGATTGATTTCAATCTCGGACCGAAGTTCGACCGCATCAGGGCCGAGATTGTCCGAGACTATCGGGTCGCGATCGTCAATGCCGCTGGCGACTATCTGCTCGATTCGGCTCCCCGGCGCGACATCCCACCCGGTGCCTCGGCGGCGGCTCGGATCCAGAATGATTTTCCGCAATTCGACGAGGCCTTGGCCAGCGGAGGTGGCGGCAACGGAATTTGGCGTGATCGGGAGGGCGTCCAATATGGCGTAGGGTGGCAGACCGCGCGAATAGCGGGCGGCCACGACATAACAATCCTCGTGGCCGCCCAATATGGTGCGCTCAACCATGGTTTCTCCGCGGTCAGCCGTTCGGCGCTGGCCGGGGGCGCGATTGCGGTTCTTCTGGCGCTGCTTCTTGCTGTGGCGATAGCGCGGTCGTTGTCCAAGCCGTTGACGCAAATGGCCCGCGCCGTTCAGGGCCTGTCGCGCGGCGAACGGGTGGCGATGCCTTCGAATGGCGGCCGAGAGATCGCCATTCTCGTCGCATCATTCGCCGAAATGTCGGCCCAGATCGGCGCCAAGCAGAAATTGCTCGAGAACACCGTCGAAAGCATTCTCGACTCCGTTCTCGTCGCCGACGAGACCGGAAAGATCGTCGTCGCCAACGCCGCGGCCCGGCGGCTGCTTGGTGTCAATCCCGGGGCCGATTGCACCAATGAAAGGCGGAAGGTCACCTGCTTCTACGCTGACGGCGTCACGCCGCTGCCGGTCTCGGAAAGGCCTCTCATGAGGGCCCTGCGGAACGAAAATGTCGATGATCTCGAGCTCGTCGTTCAACCGGAAGCGCCGGGCGTAAGGGCACGCGTCCTGGCCAATGCACGTCCGCTGCGCGACGAGCTCGGCAACCTTCGCGGCGCGGTTTCGGTCGTTCGCGACATTACCGAACACAGGCGCGCGTACCGGGCACTCGTCGACAGCGAGCAAATGGCGCAATCCATCATCAGGACCGCGCTCGATGCCTTCATCCAGACCGATGAAGCGGGTATCGTGCTCGACTGGAGCCCGCAAGCCGAGGCCATGACCGGATGGACGCGGGCCGAAGCGGTAGGCGCGCAAGTCATCGATCTGGTTTTTCCGGAAGCGCGTCGCGCCGTGCAAAGGCAGGGGATGAGCCGTTTCCTGTGCGAGGTTGCCTCCGGCGGCGCCAACGGCATGCGATACGAGGCCCGCACGTTGCACAAGGACGGCCATGAATATCTCGTCGAAGTGTCGCTCACGGCGCTGCGCCGCGGAGACGGCCTGATCATCAACGCGTTCGTCAGGAACATCACCCAGAAGCGCATCGCCGAAGAGCAGTTGATTCAGGCGCAAAAGATGGAGTCGGTCGGGCAGCTGACGGGCGGCATCGCCCACGACTTCAACAACATGCTCACCGTGATCACCGGCACGATCGAGATCCTTGCCGATGCCGTGAAGGATAGTGCCAATCTCGCGGCGATCGCCAAGATGATCAGCGACGCGGCCGACCGGGCGTCTGAGCTCACGTCAAACCTGCTTGCCTTTGCGCGGAAGCAGCCGTTGCGCCCGCTCGAGATCGACGTCAATACGCTGGTCGAGGAAGTCGTCAAATTGCTGTCGCCGACGCTGGGGAGGCAGATCAGTATCCAAACCGCCCTCAGCGATCTCGTTTGGCCGGCACTGGTCGATCCCGGCCAATTGAGTTCGGCGCTCGTCAACCTCGCGATCAATGCGCGCGACGCCATGCTATCCGGCGGGAAGCTGACGTTTGCCACGCGCAACATCGGTTTGAGCGGACATGAGGCGGAAGCGAGCGGGGTCGAGGCTGGCGACTATGTCGTGATCGAGGTTGCCGATACCGGGACCGGTATTCCCGAAGCCATCCGCGACAGGATTTTTGATCCGTTCTTTTCGACCAAGAAGGTCGGCACGGGCAGCGGGCTCGGGCTCAGCATGGTGTTCGGCTTTGCGAAGCAGTCCGGCGGCACCGTCGATGTGCACAGCGAGGAAGGACAGGGAGCGTGTTTCCGGATTTTCCTCCCGAGGGCCGTTTTCGAACCCGCACGGACAGCGCCAGCAATCGATCGCGAACCGCGCGGCGGATCGGAGAGGATCTTGTGCGTAGAGGACGACAATGAGGTGCGGGCCTATGTCACGAGCCAGCTCGAAAGCCTCGGTTACCAGGTGATATCCGCTTCTGACGCCGCCGAAGCGCTGGTGGTCGTCGAAGCCGGGACCCCGTTCGATCTTCTGTTCACCGATATCGTCATGCCCGGAAAGTTGAATGGCAGGCAATTGGCCGACAAGATTGCCGAACAGCGTCCCGCGCTCAAGGTCCTATTCACATCCGGCAACAGCTTTGGCGCGATCCCGTTGCAAAGCCACGCTGGCCGTAGCATCCCGCTTCTGGCCAAGCCGTATCGGAGGGTAGACCTCGCACGCGCGGTGCGCCGTTGTCTCGATCAGGCGCTTGACGCCGCAGGCGATCCGATTCCGCTCCCTTACTCCGTCCAGCAGGACCTCGATCGCTTTTTGCGAGACAATCCGCCGCAACCTCCGTGCGACCAGGACCAGCGCAGTCGTCTATCCGAGGCCAATATCCGAGGCCAAGATAGCAACAGACCCGGCAAGCACCGAGCCTGAGTAGACGTCGGGCGCGATGAGTTTTGGTGGCCTTGACCGCCGGTCAGGCAATGCAAAAGGCGCCCCCCAAGAGGCGCCCTTGCCGTTCTCGACGGGTGATGATCGCGGACGGCGCTTGCCGCCCCCGAGCGGATCAGCCCGAATAATACATGTCGAATTCGACCGGATGCGGGGTCATCTCGAACCGCGCCACTTCGGTCATCTTCAACTCGATATAGCTGTCGATGAAGTCGTCGTCGAACACCCCGCCGTTCTTGAGGAACGCGCGATCCTTGTCGAGATTCTCGAGCGCCTCGCGGAGCGAACCGCAGACCGTGGGGATCGATTTCAACTCTTCCTTCGGCAGGTCGTAGAGGTCCTTGTCCATCGCCGGGCCGGGATCGAGCTTGTTCTTGATGCCGTCGAGGCCGGCCATCAGCATCGCGGCGAAGCCGAGATAGGGATTGGCGAGCGGGTCGGGGAAACGCACCTCGACGCGCTTGGCCTTCGGCGATGACGTGTAGGGGATGCGGCAGGAGGCCGAGCGGTTGCGCGCCGAATAGGCGAGCAGCACCGGCGCCTCATAGCCCGGCACCAGGCGCTTGTAGGAATTGGTCGTCGGGTTGGTGAAGGCGTTGATCGCCTTGGCATGCTTGATGACGCCGGCGATGTATTGCAGGCAGGTGTCCGACAGGTCGGAATATTTGTTGCCGGCAAACACCGGCTTGCCGTCCTTCCAGATCGACTGGTGGCAGTGCATGCCCGAGCCGTTATCGCCAAAGACGGGCTTGGGCATGAAAGTGGCGGTTTTGCCGTAGATATGCGCGACCTGGTGGATGCAGTATTTGTAGATCTGCATCTGGTCCGCCATCAGGGTCAGGGTGTCGAACTTCATGCCGAGCTCGTGCTGGGCCGACGCAACCTCGTGATGGTGCTTCTCGACCTTGACGCCCATCTTGGCCATGGCGCCGAGCATTTCCGAGCGCATGTCCTGCACCGAGTCCTGCGGCGGGACCGGGAAATAGCCGCCCTTGGTTCTGATGCGGTGGCCGAGATTGCCGCCCTCATATTCGGTGGGGGAATTGATCGGCAGCTCGGAGGAGTCGAGCCGGAAGCCCGTGTTGTAGGGCTCGGCCGAAAAGCGGACGTCATCGAATACGAAGAACTCGGCTTCGGGCCCGAAAACCACGGTGTCGCCGACGCCCATGGTCTTGACCATCGCCTCGGCCTTCTTGGCGATACCGCGGGGATCGCGGTTGTAGGGCTCGCCGGTGGTCGGCTCCAGCACGTCGCAGGTGAGGACCATGGTGGTCTCTGCGAAGAACGGATCGATCGTCGCGGTGACCGGATCGGGCATCAGGCACATGTCGGATTCGTTGATCGCCTTCCATCCGGCGATCGAGGAGCCGTCGAACATCAGACCTTCGGCAAACGTTTCCTCTTCGATCATCCCGACATCGAAGGTCACGTGCTGCCACTTGCCGCGCGGATCGGTAAAACGCAGGTCGACGTATTTGACGTCGTTATCCTTGATCGATTTCAAGACGTCTTTGGCGGTCTTCATGAATACCCCTCTTGGCTACAAAGTCGCCACGGTTCCGGCCGCGGGTAATGCTCAATAGCTCCGGGGAGGGGCCAATACAATATCATCCGATACAATATCGGGCGCGCCGGAGCGGACCGATCGGCCGCGGCGCGTCCGGGCTTGGATCGAAATCAAGGCGGGACGGCGAGCCGCTTGTCTTGACGCTTTTCTTCAACCTTCCCTGCCGCCTAGAAAGCCATCATGTTGCCCAGGTCCTACCGCTCGCAAACGAGGTCACCGTTGCGACGGGATACGAACGTTCAACTTAGGGTGGCGGGATTAGATGGCGTCGAGCCCGGATTCGCCGGTTCGGATACGAATGGCTTCTTCAATGTTGGACACGAATATCTTGCCGTCGCCGATCCGCCCCGTTTGAGCCGCGCGTCTGATCGCGTCGATCGCCTTCTCGACCAGCTCGTCGGAAATCACAATCTCGATTTTGACCTTGGGCAGGAAGTCCACGATATATTCGGCGCCTCGATAGAGCTCGGCGTGTCCCTTCTGCCGGCCGAAGCCCTTGGCCTCGGTGACGGTAATGCCCTGCAGTCCGACTTCCTGAAGCGCCTCTTTCACCTCGTCGAGCTTGAACGGCTTGATGATGGCCTCGATCTTCTTCACTAAGCGCCTCCCGGCATTTCGAAATTCAATAATTGCAACTTGGTCGGATATCCGCGTAGCCCGCCTGTCGTCCGGTCTGCGCCGATCCCCCAACTGTTGCGGGGTCAGCCACCGCCTGCACGAGCCGTTGGCACCAATGCGATGGAGCGCCTCCTCAAAAGCAGGGTCTATGCCAAGTCCCCAAGGAGGCCTTTGGCGGAATGTTTTCAGTCATTTACCGTGCATTTCGGCCGAGCGTTGCCGCGAACGCTCAGAATAGCTTAGCCTGCAAAATGAGCAAATAGTACAATTCATGAGCAAACTTCGTTGGAGGTCGGTCCGGCGCTGACAAAAAATGCCTCATGAAGAGGCGGCTGGATGCCGCCGATTTGGCACGCCTGGACAAATTGCCGTTGGCACCGCCGCCGTTCTACTCTGACCACACGGGGCGGCGGACCCACTTTCCGGGAGGTCATGATCCTTTGCGGCGCGAATGGATTCGGAACACTGGCGCCGCATCTCGATTTGAAGTTCCTGGGGAGACCTTGCGGTTTGCCAGAGCAAGTTCGAGCTGGCGCCACAAGGTACCGACTTCGACAGAGGAGCATTTGTAGATTTGTCGGTACCGCTTGTTACCGAAGTTTGCGTAACCGGCGCCCGAGCGGATAAGCACTTCCGGAACAGGGGAAGATGGCATGGAGGTTTTGACCACGGCCGAGATGGAGCGGGCTGACCGGTTGACCATCGCCGCGGGCACGCCCGGTTTTGCCTTGATGCTGAGCGCCGGACAAGCGGTTGCACAAGCCGCGACCGACCTCGTGGAGGAAGGGCCGATGCTTGTCGTCTGCGGACCGGGCAACAACGGTGGCGATGGCTTCGTGGCCGCGGCGGAACTGGCCGCCCAGGGCCGCGACGTCTCGGTGATCCTGATGTGCGAGCGCGAGGTGCTGCAGGGGGATGCCGCGTCGGCCGCGCGCGGATGGAAATATCCGATCCTTCCCTTCAATCCGCAGGCGATCGGCAAGCCCGCATTGATCATCGACGCGCTGTTCGGCGCGGGCCTCAGCCGCCCCGTCCAGGGCGAGGCTCATGAGATGATCGCCGCGATGAACGCCAACGGTGCACCGCTCCTGGCGGTGGACTTGCCAAGCGGCGTCAATGGCACCACGGCGGCCATCATGGGCATAGCGGTCCGAGCAACGGAAACCGTCACCTTCTTCCGCAAGAAGCCGGCCCATCTCTTGCTGCCGGGTCGATCGCATTGCGGTCGGGTCCGCCTCGCTGATATCGGGATCGACGCAAGGGTTTTGGACGAAATCCGACCCCAGATCTTCCAGAACACCCCGCATTTCTGGCGCAGATCATTTCCGGTACCAAGGATCGACGGCCACAAATATGCTCGTGGCCATGTGCTCGTGGTCTCCGGCGATGTCGCCTCAACAGGAGCGGCGCGGCTGTCGGCGCGCGGGTCTTTGCGCACCGGCGCCGGCCTTGTCACGCTCGCCACGCCGCGAAGCGCGCTGGCCGTCAACGCCGCCGCGCTGACGGCGGTGATGGTGCTCGCCGTCGACACGGCGGTCGAGTTTGCCGAACAACTCGCCGACAAGCGTTTCAACACCTGCGTGATCGGACCCGGCGCCGGCATTGGTGAGCGGACGCGCGATTTCGTCCACACCGCCTTGTCCGCGCAGCGCGCGCTCGTGCTCGATGCGGATGCGCTGACGAGCTTTGCGGACGCGCCGGATCGGCTGTTTGAATCGATCAAGACCTCGCGGGATCCGCAGGTCGTGCTGACTCCGCACGAAGGCGAGTTTCCGCGGCTGTTTAGCGACCTCAGCAACAAGCACCCCGGCCGATCCAAGCTCGAACGGGTGCGGGCCGCCGCCGAGCGCTGCGGCGCCGTCGTGCTCTTGAAGGGGCCCGACACCACGGTGGCCTCGCCGGACGGGCGCGCCACGATCGCCGCCAACGCGCCGCCGTGGCTTGCCACCGCCGGATCCGGCGACGTGATGGCTGGCATCATTGCCGGCCTCTTGGCGCAGGGGGTGCCGGCCTTCGAGGCCGCTAGCATCGGCGTGTGGATGCATGGCGAAGCCGGCCGCGAGGCCGGCCCCGGCCTGATCGCGGAAGACCTGCCGGAGGTGCTGCCCGCCGTGCACCGGCGCATCTATGACGAATTCGGGATTGATTATTGAGTCGTTCGAGCGGATCCGGGATCGCGTGAAGAAAACGCGTCGAGCAGAAGCCTCGTCATGCTGCGGCTGCAGCCTCTGCCTCCAGGTCTGCGAGTTCGAGCGGCCGCGCATTATCTCCGGTCTCGTTCGTCAATCGCCCATCACTAAACGAGATACTTCACTAAACGAGATACTTCGCGACCGCGGCCTCGTCCCATTCGAGCCCGAGCCCGGGCCCTCGCGCCGTCAGCGTGCCGTCGACGATATCGATCGGATGGGTGAGGATGGCGCCGGCGACATCCAGCACTTCCAGCCAGTGCGCCGTCGGCGTGACCCCAAGCATGTGCGCGCTCGCTTCCGCGAACAGGTGGCTCGACATCGGGATGGAGGCGGCCTCCGCCTGGGCCGCGACCCGGAGCCAGCCGGTGACGCCGCCGACCTTCATCAGATCGGGCATGATGAAATCGCTCGCGCCGACCGCGATCGCCTCGGCAAAGCCGCGCGGAAACCACCAATTCTCGCCGGCCTGAATCGGGATCGGCGAGCTTTCGCGCACCCTGGCGTGTCCCTGCAGGCTTTCCTGGGCGACCGGCTCCTCGACCCAATACACGTCGTAGGGCGCGAGCCGCGCGATGCGGCAGATTGCTTCCGCCGGATCGAGCGACTGGTTGAAATCGATCATCAGCGCGATGTCCGGGCCAAGCAGGGCGCGCACGCCCTTCACCACGCGCTCGTCCTTGGCCGCATCGCCATCGCCGCCCTTGATCTTGATGCCGCGAAATCCCTGTTCGATCGAGCGGCGC
>WNGQ01002664.1_pt1 | contig 21712 bp, 18 predicted proteins | sample 5407661 | NCBI WGS metagenome assembly WNGQ01 (sample SAMN13153382, study PRJNA577476) | soil metagenome | isolation source: 60 cm soil or saprolite under Garry oak tree replicate 2 | place: USA:California | collected 2016-06-15 | reverse complement strand
CTTGCTAAACCGTTTTAGGGACTAAACACCCTAACGGGGGTTCGAATCCCCCCTCTCCGCCATATCTTTTGCTTTCATGCCGTTAGCACCGAATCATTATTTTTAGTCTCCATCGTCCTCGGACCGCCAAGCCACCCGATTGTGGTAAAAATGTAGTAATGGGCAGCCTCACTCAATTCTCATATGTGAGCACGGCGGATTTGACGTGCTCCAGATCAGGAAGACCGAGCTTAATCTTCTGGCACTTCCCCTTACTGCTTCTCAATTTTCTTCTCATGGATTCCACCTCCCAAGCGCATTTAGGAGATGGCATGAATTGCGGCAATGTCTGGACATGGTCTCGGCAAAAGAGTAAGAAGTGTTCAAAGTGGAGAGTGGCTCCGAACTGGAACATGCACTGCCAGCCGCCGAAGCCCGAGGTGTTCAATGGATATTGATCAGGAAAAACTGGAACAGACGGTTCTCGGCCTTCTCTACATGAACTCGTTTGAGCAAGGCGCGGTGAAACGTGCTTGGAAAGGTTTTCCCTGGACGGTATTGGATTCACTGCATGAGAAGGGTTACATCTCAGATCCCGCGACGAAAAACAAATCGATCCTACTCTCCGAAGAAGGGGCCAGGCTGTCGAGCGAATTGTTCGAGAAACTGTTTGCCGTGAAGTAGAGCGGGCCTGACCAGCTGGCATGTATACCGGTCTAAGATGAACCTGACCGGTTATGCGAACTTACCAGGACCTTGGCCATCGGCGAAAAAAATTCTCTGTCCGTTGTGATAGTCTTCGTCGGGTTATTGTGAACCGCTTCTGGAGAGAAAATTGAAGGGGCTAACAAACTTTTTCCTCCGTGCCAAACACTGGCAGATTTTCATTCTTGTATTCGGTGTGTACTTCGTCGGGCAGATGGCGCTCGTGGGCTCCATTTTGGCGTCGCCACGCTCACAGGAAGTTTTTTCGAAAGGTGGTCTTGTTGGTGGCTCGTGATAGCACTATCCACATCAGGCCTTTTCCTTTGGTTCTGGTCCATGGGGGCATTTGTCAATTCGATTGTTCAGCCGGAGTTGAGGATGAAGTCGGGGTTCTTTCGCGTGGCTCTTATCTTCCCACTTTGCTATTTCGTTTTCTTCATTGCGACTTTTCAAAACCCCAGCCCTGGATTACTTGGAGTCATTCTTCCATTACACGTCTTCGCTATGGCCTGTATGTTCTACCTCTTGTATTTCGTGTCTAAGAGCCTCGTATTGGCAGAGACCAGTGAACCAGCATCATTCTACGATTATGCGGGTCCATTTATTCTCCTCTGGTTTTTTCCCGTTGGCATCTGGATTGTGCAACCAAGGGTCAATCAACTTTACTCAGAGAGAAAAAATGCCGAACCACCCATTGGAACAGCTCCTGGCTAGCGGGCAAACCTTCGAATAGGTGTTGGGAACCAGCTAAATGGGCTCAAGTCCTTCCATGAGAAGGCCGGTATGAGTCAAGTATGTTTTTCTTTCGCGGTTACCGGAAACTGGGCGGTTACGCGACTTGCCGGGCACTTAAAAGAAAACAACGCCAAATCCCGCTATGATTGAGCAATTCACAGTGAGGCTACGGCGATGCGACTTCATTGGCCCGCTTTTTTGACTCGCTTCACCGCGCTGTCTGCGTCCAAGTACAACCGACAGCCTGCACCCGAGTTTCTGTTCGAGCGGCGACCTTTCACTTTCGACTGCGGTGACAGGTTGCCTGGTCAAAGTGCAAAAAATCGGGTTGAAACCCGAGCGTCCCTTGCAGGCGGCAAGCAGGCTCCATACTTACTAACCCGCTCAGAAGAACTCAATGTTTCGTGCCAGCCCTGATCCTCGCGATGCACCTTAAACTGCAGTTGCGTTTGGCGCTACTATGTGAAAATATACCTGCATATGGTACATAGGCATTTCTGGCTGAAACTGCTCAACCGCGCGTGGAAAGAGCGATCCGTCATCTGGCTGGCTGGCGTGCGGCGGGTAGGAAAAACCTGCCTTTGTCAGGATCTTCCCGAAGTTGAATATTTTGACTGTGAACTCCCTCGCGTTCGCCGCATGATGCTTGACCCCGAGAGCTTTCTCGACGGTCTGCGAGGCAAGCGTATCGTGTTGGATGAAATCCACAGGCTGCAAAACCCGTCAGAATTGCTCAAGATTGCCGCCGACCATCACTCGCGCACACACATTGTGGCGACCGGTTCTTCGACTCTCGGCGCTTCGAAAAAATTCAGAGACACGCTGGCGGGGCGGAAGAGGGACCTATGGCTGGCGCCGATGTGTCTTCTCGACATGGACGACGCGAACCAGACGGACCTCAAACACCGTTGTCTGCGGGGCGGCCTTCCTCCCTTCTTTCTGCCGGAGAAACACGCGGAACGCGATTTTCAGGAATGGATGGACGCTTATTGGGCTAAGGATATCCAGGAACTCTTTCGTCTGGAGCGGCGAGATTCGTTCCAGCGATTCACCGAACTTGTCATGGCACAAAGCGGCGGCATCTTTGAGGCAACTCGATTTGCCCGCCCCTGCGAAGTAAGCCGGCCAACCATCACAAACTACCTCCGCGTTCTTGAGGCAACGTTTGTGGCCCATGTCGTTCGGCCATTCAGCACTCGCCGACCCACGGAGATAGTCGCCGCGCCTAAAGTCTATGGCTTCGATACCGGTTTCATTTGTTACTACCGCGGCTGGCAGGACTTGCGGGATGATGACCTTGGGACGCTATGGGAGCATTTCGTACTGAATGAAATTATGGCTCGCTCGCAGAGCCGGGAAGTGTTCTATTGGCGAGACAAGCGCGGGCACGAGGTTGACTTTGTCATCGCGACCCACCGAAAGAGACCAGTAGCCATGGAGTGCAAATGGTCTGCGAACAATTTCGATCCCAAAAATCTCGTTGCATTCCGGCACCAACATCCGGAAGGCGACAACCTCGTCCTCGCTCACGATGTGGAGCGTGCTTTCACCCGCAGCTATGGAGACCTAAGAGTGCGCTTTGATGGCCTGCGGTCTTTCGCTGATTCGATTTCTTCGTAAGCAACGCGAAGCACAGAGGTCGCTCGAACACTCCTCCCTTCTAGCTACTGCACTGAACAATGGTGCAGCACAGCTGTAGCACAGTTATTCCCTAACAAGGCTATTTCAGCCCGAATACGGGCTCTCTAGCCGACGTAAGTTGCTGAATCCAAACAACAGGCCCTAGGACGTTCTAGTTTGCTAAACCGTTTTAGGGACTAAACACCCTAACCGGGGTTCGAATCCCCCCTCTCCGCCAGCCTTAAGTGCAATTAACATAGAAACTTACAGGGCTCCATCCGTTAGTTTATAAACACTGAGTATAGGTACCCGAATAGTATTCAATACAACGGTCTAGGAAACCGTTGGGGTTGTCCACGTACCTCCCAAGCAGGAACTTTCTCTGCAATGTTACTGAGGTCGTTGGTTCAAATCAGATCCAATACCGAGCCTAGTACGCATACGCCTTGAGGAACACGTTCCCCATTTTGCTCTACGTTTCGATCACCTGTGTGGTGGTTTTCGTCAAGCGTGCGATTCGGCGGTGCATCGCGAACCGGCTCGTCAGCGAGAAAAAGAGCGTCGTGAGCACCATCGGCAGCGCGACGATGGAAAGTATCTGTCTTGATAAGTGTCGGAAGATCGGAAACGCCGTCAATGAAAAACTGCCTCAGTTCGGCGGGTTCCACAGGAGCACATGGTCGACGCCCGCACCCTCGCTCTACCACTCGCCGGCTCCGGTGATCACGATTGGGGAATCCTCTTCATCCAGTAGAACCTCCTCCACGACCAGCAAATCGGCCACACCACACGAGCCCTCGGCTGGCTCGGCATGCTCGTGTCGATTTCTTGGTTCACTTTCCGTCTACATAAGCGAACCGGGCACAACACACTTCCTTGTCCCGTCAGTCGCCAGATTCGCCTGGCGAATGATCGAGACAAGGTCTATCGCGACGCGCATTCCGATTCCGTGACCGAAGCTCACTGGAAAACGACAACCGGCAGGACTGATTCCACGTAACCCGCGAATTTGCCGTTTACCTTTCCTGCGAAATCAACTCCCCCAACCAGGTGTTGTTTAAAGGTACTTCCCACGCGACCGAGGAGCACATGTTCCTCGCCAAGCGTGAAAACCTGAGCCGAGGTAATTGTGTGCCACCAGGTCACAAAGAAGAGATTGGTCCGCGGTGGATCCGTCGGATTCGGGCTCGGGTTTGTGTCAAGGATCACTTGATGCCGCCATTTCGTGGTGAGGACCGGAGTTCCCTGACGAAAAGAATCAGGATTCGGAGTCGTTAGGTCACCGCCTCCAAGCGAATTGTGATAAATCGTTGTCGTTCCTTCGCGAATCACAATTCTCAGGCTTCCGTGATTCGTTACTTTTTCCGTCACCGAATCGTTGTAGAACGTAAACAACGCCGACTTTTCGTCTTGGGGTACTCCCGGAAGATAGATCTGACTGTCGTTCAGGCTCTGAATGTGGCTAAGGTACCCATATTGAACCGACGTTGCTGGAAGCCCAGGGCCCGCTGGCGGAAAATTCTTCACCTGTCCTACAAATTCAAACGTCGCCTCGTGCTGCCCCAGCGCAGGGAATGACAGGCCCTGTGCCGAGGCAAACCCAACGATGCTTGTCAGCAAGAACAGCGCCAAAAACAGTGTCCTGATTCCTAGGACTATTCTGGATTTCATTGTTCGTCTCCTCAATTGGCTCGGTGCGGGAACGCTCCGGGCTAGATGCTGCGGGTTTCGCTCATTCTTCAGGGATTGACAATGCAGAACGCCTGAACTTTGCCTGTAGCTTGAATGAAGGCCTATGCCTCAGAGAGTAAAGAACTTACTAGTTGCCAAAGATGAATAGGATGAGTACGATGTGGGCCCTGTATCGCCTCCGAGGTACCCTTGCCCGCCTTTTTCTACTCTTTTGAGGGATTTGAGCTGGACGTGCGACGTTACGAACTACGCCGCAACGGCCGGGTGTTGAAGCTTGAAAAAATTCCCATGGAGCTGCTCATCCTACTGGTCAGTAGGAACGGCGACCTTGTTACTCGCGAAGAGATCGTTGAAAAACTCTGGGGCAAGGATGTTTTCATTGAGACCGAGCACGGCATCAACACCGCCATTCGAAAACTCCGGCAAGCCCTTGGCGACGATCCAGAAAATCCGCGCTTCGTTAAGACCGTAGTTGGGAAGGGTTACCGCTTCAGCGCGACAATAACTTCGCCGCCCGAGCAGGCGGAGGCCCTGCCTCTAAAGGATCAGGAAAATGTCCCAGCCGCAGCGTCAGGATTCCTTAAACACAAGCGTTGGTTCTGGGGAGCCGCAATCGCGCTCGTACTCGTGCTGGGCCTTCTTCTTGCAGCTAACGTCGCGGGATTCCGCGACCGGCTGACGGGCAAGAATACGCAGATCAGTTCGCTGGCCGTAATCCCTCTCGAAAATCTGTCTGGCGACAAATCTCAGGAGTTCTTCGCTGACGGCATGACCGATGAGCTGATAACCGACCTCGCTCAAAACAGCAACCTGAGGGTGATCTCACGCACTTCGGTGATGCGCTACAAAGCCACTCGCAAACCGCTTCCTGAAATCGCCAAGGAGTTGGGCGTCGATGCCATCGTCGAAGGCACCATGGAACGCGCCGGTAACCGCGTTCGCGTGAGAGCCCAGTTGATTCGTGCTTCCGATGACCGTCATATGTGGGCGGAAAGCTTCGAGAGAGACTTACCCGACGTCTTGGGTCTCGAAAGCGAAGTTGCCTCATCCATTGCACGTCAGGTGCAGATGAAACTCTTGTCGGATCGCCCTCCAGTTGGGCGCAAGATCAATCCTGCCGCCTACGAAGCCTATCTGAAAGGCCGCTACGCTTGGAATAGACGCGGCGAAGCCGCATTGCAGGAAGGAATTCAGTTCTTTCACCAAGCCATCGCGTTGGAACCCACCTACGCCGAAGCCTATTCTGGACTGGCCGACTCCTATACGACTCTAGGTTATTTGAGTTACCTCCCTCCTCGGGAAGCGTTCCCCCAGGCGCGCGCCGCTGCCGAAAAGGCAATCTCTTTGGATAGTTCTCTTGCTGAGCCTCATGCCTCGCTGGCCTACATTTCTTTCTATTTTGATTGGAATTGGACAGCGGCCGAAGCCGAGTTCAGGAAGGCCATTGCATTAAATCCAAACTATGCCACTGCCCACGACTATTACTGCTATTTCCTGACGGCCATGCAGCGGCCCAACGAAGCCAGAGCGCAGATCGAACGAGCCTTGCAGCTCGATCCGCTTTCTTTGTCCATTAATTCCGATGTCGGCTTTCAGATGGTGTACTCATATCAATATGACGCGGCGATCGAGCAACTAAAGAAAACTCTTCAGATGAATCCCAAGTTTCCGTTGGCGCATCTCTGGCTGGGCCGTGCTTATCAGGCGAAAGGGATGTTCGACCAGGCCATGGTCGAGTATCAGGCCACTGATTCGGCGCTGCCCGATTGGCCGGTCACTATCGCGGGCATCGGTAATCTGCAAGGTTACGCAAAGAAGGACGCCGACGCGCGATTGACGCTTGCCAGGCTCGATAACATGTCTAAAACCAAATATGTAACTCCCTACGGCGTCGCGCTGGTCTATGCGGGCATGGGCGATAAAGACCAGGCTTTTCACTGGCTCGAAAAAGCCTTCGACGATCGCGCCAATTGGCTGGTGTGGCTCCGTTTCGATCCGCGCTGGGATAGTATTCGCTCTGACCCAAGGTACGCCGACTTGGTTCGTCGCATTTGGAATTCTGACCCGAAAGGTGTTTGAAGCTGGATAGTTCGTGAGCCCTGACTCGTGCAGTCGCTAAAAGCAGAAAGGGAATTATGAACTCTTCTGTCATGATCCGGTCCAGACTTTCTTTCTTCGCGCTTCTACTTATCTTCGGTTTTGCCGCTCTCCCTGCGAAATCCTTCGCGCAAGGTTGAATGCCCGTGCGTTTTGACCTGCCCCGTGTGGGCGGTTCTACGCGGCCTCAGCTGATGGCTCACGAATGGCAGATCGATTTCGCCTATCGCCGTCTTTCGGCGGACCAATGGTACGTCGGCGCGAGGGTGAATGAGAGCGCTGCCCCCTTCGGCCACACACTTTACGTGAACATCAATTCGCTCGCAGTAACAGCCAATTACGGGATCACCGATCGCTTGAGCACCTCGATGACGTTTCCGTTTTCCTACGGCACACATTCGCGCTTCTATCAGGACAATGCCCGTCATGAAGTGGAGGCCAACGGCTTCGGCGATTTAAGCGTTGCTACCACGTATTGGCTGTGGGATCCCAAACGCCCCGCCAGAGGAAATCTCTCCATTGGCCTCGGTACCAAGTCTTCGAGCGGCGACAAAGCGGCATCCGACAATTGGTATTTTGCGAATGGTACCGTTGGCAAGAGACCTGTCGATCAGGCCATTCAGCTTGGCGACGGCGGTTGGGGCATCCTCCTCCAGACCCAGATGTATCGTCATGTCTACAAGAGCCTTTACGCCTTTGGTCAGGGTTGGTATCTGCTTACCCCCAAAAATACGACGAAAATAATCTCTCCGTACCCTGGCGTGCCCCTATCTGTGCCCGACATCTATTCCATCCGCACCGGCGGAGCCTTTACCGTAAGCAGTGTGCGAGGACTTTCCGCGAACCTCGGAATGCGCATTGACGGCATTCCTGTCAGCGATTTGGTCGGTGGCAGCGATGGATTTCGGCGGCCCGGCTACAGTCTGTATATCGACCCCGGTGTAACTTACATACACGGCCGCCATACCTTCACTTTCAACATTCCGGTGATGGTCCATCAGGATTTCATGAAAAGCCATATTGATGACCAGTTGAACCGGTTGGGGGGCGGCGACCTGGCCAAATACCTGCTCATCGCCCAATACAGCGTACGCTTTCAACCCCACGCCCCCTCGGGAAGTCGGCCCTCCCACTAATTCGATGTGGCCGACCTGGACTCCGTCCGCACTTTTGTGTCCTGCGCGTTGGTTCTGTCCACCTATAGCCTGTTGGTCCTCGCGTGGTGTGCCGGAGGGAAATGGTTTGGAAGCCACCCGCTTATTCTGAAGGCGCTCGACCGTTGGGGTCATTGGATTGTGCCGTTCGTGCTGATCGGGCTGGGTGGTTACCTTCTTCTGTTCACGTCACACTGACGTTCTGGATGGAGTGAAGCAAAGCCGACGCACACGCACGACACAATAGCCGATGCGCTGGACCACAGCCGGCGACAAGGCATTACTTCTTCGGGAGTTCATCGGATATGGTAGGGGCATCTCCCGTCTGATGATCAACGATTTGAAAGAGCAAGAAGGCGTGGACCGCGTCGGTGGTCTCCAGAGTGGCCGTGACGAGCCGAATCCGTGCGCCGCGTTCTGTTTCCGAGAATTCGTAGCGAATCTGTTCCTTGAGCTTGGTCATCGTCGCGGTGCCCGGCGCGTTGGTGTCGTGAATGAGCATGGGCGCCTTGAAATTCCCGGAGGAAAACATCTTGGCGATATGTCCAAGGTGGATGCGGATCTGCTCGATGCTGGCCTTGTCGTTCGGGTCTTTTGCGGTGACGGCGATTTCCCCTCCGTCCTTGAATAGCCGGAAGTGATGCGTCGTTGCTTCATGGGAGAAGCCCATCACATGCTCTCCACGTTTGACGACATCTTCCGAACGCTTGTCCTGGTCCGGTGATGGATTCTGTTGAGCGCTCGCCATACCCGGAAGGATAGCTAGCAAGACAAGAAGCAGGATCGTGCGCATGATCTAGAGTCCTTTCTTCTTTCGGAGTGTTGAGGCACCGGAAACAATCCTGCCGCGTGCTTTCGGCGGCAGGCTCTCGAGCAAGCGTGCGACGTGTCCGGGTTTTGTGCGCCGCAACCGCTTGTCCCACTCTCTCGACAAGCGATTCATTTCAGCGCGCAAGGAAACCAGATTCCTGATTTGCTGATCTAGGTCGTGGATCTTCGAACCCAGCAAGCTTCGGACGCGGCGGCAGGGTGCACCGCCCTTGTCGCGCACGGCCAGAATGGTCTTCAATTCGGCAAGCGAAAAACCAATCGTCAAAGCCCGTCGAATCAGCTCCACTCTCTGCTGAGATGTCGGAGGATACTCGCGGTAATTTCCTGGCGTGCGCTGAGGCAGAGGCAAGAGTCCAAGACGCTCGTAATGCCGCAACGTGTCGGTACTAACGCCCGATTGACGCGCCAATTGTCCCGAACGCATGGGCTGTCCTCCGCGAGAAGAGTCTAAACACTGGAATGGATTCCAGGGTCAAGTCGAAACTGATAGTGGCAGCAACCGGGCGTCCAACACTTTCCCGGCCACCAGGTGGTCAATCTTTTGTCGAATTATCCGCCTGCGGACGCAGAGTCCCGCGCCGCAGGGCGCGCTCCTTCATAAGCGCAAAGAAGACGGGTACCAGAATGAGGACGTGAATGGTGGAGGTGATCATGCCGCCGACGATCGGCGCGGCAATCGGTTTCATCACATCCGAGCCAATGCCGCTCTCCCACAGGATAGGAATGAGACTTGCGAGCACCACGCATACGGTCATGAGTTTCGGCCGAAGGCGGTGCACTGCGCCTTCGATGATGGCCTCCTCAATGTCTTCGTGCTTCAGCGGTTGTCCGCTCGCGAGGCGTCGGTTCAACGCTTCGTGGAGGTAGACGACCATGACGACTCCTGTTTCCACCGCGATGCCGAACAGCGCGATATAGCCAACCCACACAGCAACGCTGAAGTTGTAGCCAAGCAGCTTTTGCAGGATGAGGCCGCCGGTGAGTGCGTAGAGCGTCGGGAAAATGAGCACTGCCGATTCCGCGACAGAATGGAAGACCATGTAGAGGAGCACGAAGATGACGAAGAAGACGACGGGCAAGATCACTTGCAGGCGCTCCTTGGCCCGCAATTCAAATTCATATTCTCCTGCCCATTTGTAGGTGTGACCCGCAGGCAGACGGAGCTTCTGCTTCAGCATGTCGTTCGCGGCTTTCACAAAGTCGCCGTAATTTCTGGAATTGAGATCGATATAGACGTATCCGGTTAGCGCTCCGTCCTCATCACGGATCATGGCGGGCCCGCGTGAAAACGAGATGCGTGCCACTTCCTCGATAGGGATTTGCGCGCCCGAGGGCGTGCCGATCAGGACTTTCCGCAACTCGTCCACGTTGTCGCGAAAGTCCCGGCTGTAGCGGACGTTGACGGGGTAGCGCTCGCGGCCTTCGATGTTTTCCGCCACCATTTCGCCACCGATTCCGGAGGTGACGGCCTGTTGCACATCGGCAACGGTGAGCCCGTAGCGCGACGCTTCTTCGCGATTGACTTCGATGTTGACGTAAAAACCTTGCGAGACGCGTTCGGAGAAGACGGATCGAACTTGCGGAAGACCCGAAAGGGCCTGTTGGATTTGCGCACCAACCTGCTGGATGCCTTCGAGAGTCGGCCCCTGTATTTTCATCCCCAGCGGAGTTTTGATTCCGGTCAATTCCATGTCCAAGCGGTTTTCTACTGGCATGGTCCAAGTGTTGGACAGTCCTGGGAATTGCAGCTTGGCATCCATCTCCTGGATGAGCTTTTCGTAGGTCATTCCCGCCCGCCACGTCTCTCGCGGTTTGAGCATGATGGTGGTGTCGTACATGTCGAGCGGGGCGTTATCCGTGGCGCTATCAGATCTTCCAATCGTTCCGAACACGGTTTCGACTTCCGGGAACGTGCGGATGATGCGGTCTTGTTCCTGCAGCAGTTGTGAAGCCTGACCGATGGAAATTCCCGGCAAGGCGGTCGGCATGTACAAGGCCGAGCCTTCAAACAGAGGCGGCATAAACTGGCTGCCAATCTTGAGCGCCAAAGGAAGCGTGACGACCAGAAAAATCAGGTTGAGCAGCAATGTCGTTTTGCGAAACCGTAGACAAAGCCGGAGGACGGGCAGGTACAGAGCTTGTGTGACGCGGGACAGCGGGTTCTGCGATTCCGGGCGCAGACGTCCCCGGATAAAGAGAACCATCAGCACGGGCACAAGAGTTATGGCGAGCAACGACGAGAAGCCGACTGCCAACGTCTTTGTCCAAGCGAGCGGCCGGAACATCCGGCCTTCCTGTGCCTCCAGCAAGAAAACAGGGAGAAACGAAACCACGATGATCAAAAGCGAAAAGAAAATGGCGGGGCCAACCTGCTTGGCGGAGTCGAGCAAAATCCTTCGTCTTTCCGGCTCAGACACTGACCGTTCCGCTTGTTTTTCGGAGAGCTGGCGGTAGCCGTTTTCAACCATCACGATGGCGGCGTCGACGAGAACGCCGATGGCGAGCGCCAGTCCTCCGAGCGACATGATGTTCGAGCTGACATGGAGGTAGTACATCGGGATGAAGGCCGCGAGTACTGCGATCGGCAAGGTCAGAATGGGAATCAGCGCCGAGCGGAAATGAAAGAGGAAGATAATGATGACGACGCTGACGATGATCGCTTCTTCCAGGAGGTCGCGCTGGAGAGTTTCGATGGACGCGTGAATCAATCCGGAGCGGTCGTAGCCGGAAACGACTTCGACACCTGGAGGCAACGATGTTTTTGTCTCTGCCAGTTTTTTCTTCACGCCATTGATGACATTCAGGGCGTTCATGCCGTCGCGCATGACGACGATGCCCGCGACGGTTTCTCCCTCGCCCTGCCACTCCGCCACGCCTTCTCGAATATCGGGACCGAAACTGACCGTACCGAGATCGCGAATCTTGACGGCAGTTCCGTTCTTCGTGGCGACGGGCACGGTTTCGAGATCGTTCAGCGAACGCAAATAACCCAAACCGCGAATCATGTATTCCGCGCCGCCCATTTCAAGGACCCGTCCGCCGACTTCGTTGGTGCTGGCGCGGACCTTTTCGATGACGGTAGACAGGGGAATGCCGTAGGCGCGCAGTTTGTTGGGGTCGACATTGACCTGGTATTGCTTGACGAATCCCCCGATGGTCGCGACCTCGGCAACGCCAGGAACGGTTTCAAGCTGGTAACGCAGATACCAGTCCTGAATGCTGCGCAGTTCGGCGAGACTGCGTTGATGGGTGCGGTCCACGAGAACGTATTCATAGACCCAGCCTGCGCCGGTCGCATCCGGGCCAATGATCGGATGGACGTTAGCCGGCAGTCCTCCTTCAATTTGTTGCATGTACTCGAGAACGCGGGAGCGCGCCCAATAGAGATTCGTTCCGTCTTCAAAAACCACGAAGACGTAGGAATCACCCAGCATCGTTTGCGCACGCACGGCCTTGACATGCGGCGCGGCAAGAAGCTTCGTGACGATCGGATAGGTGACTTGATCTTCGATGAGGCTGGGCGGCTGCCCGGCCCATCTCGTATGAATGATGACTTGGACGTCGGAGATATCCGGCAACGCATCGAGCGGGATGCGGCGCAGCGACCAGATTCCCGCGAGCACGAGAAGCAGTGTTCCGGTGAAAACGAGAAAGCGATTCATCGCGCACCAGTCAATCCAACGAGCGATCACGTTACATTCCTCCCGTGGCGTTCAGGCTCGTCTGTTTGCTGGCGACGGTTTGCCCGTTCTTCTTCGCGACGACGGTGACCTGCCAAGTGCCACCACTATCGAGTTGGGCTGATCCTTCATAAAGTCCGTTCCCTTTGTCGCTCAAGCTGACCGGAATACGCATGGCGGCCATGCCCATCGCGGGCATCGCCGGCATGAAGAATGTGACGGAGACTTCCGCACCGGAAATCTGAGCGCCACCTGCTTCACTGAGCTTCACCCGAATGGTGTTGCTGCCTTTGCGTGGAGGAGCAGGGTCGGTCGAGAGCTCGACGTTCGCCTGTGGCGCGTTCATCGCGCCTGCGGAACCTGCGCCTGGCGGGGGTGGGACGAAAGAGCCGAGTGCTGCCTGTAGCTGGCTTTCGGAGTCGATCAGGAAATTCGCCGACGTGACGATTTCTTCTCCTTCTTTCAATCCCTTCAAGACGACGAAGTCTTCGCCAGCGCGTGCGCCGAGTTCGACTTCGCGCGGTTCGAGATAGCCGTCGCCGCGATTCACGAAAACGACTTGCCGCGTGCCGGATTGCAGGACTCCGCTGGCCGGAATCACGAGCTGTGTTCCCACGCGCACCTGCAGCGCGGCGTTTACAAACATTCCCGGTGTCAGTTTCAAGCCTGGATTCGGGAAAATCAGCCGGACACGCGCCGTGCGGGTCATCATATCCACTTGGGGATAGATGAAGTTCACGCGGCCTGCGAAGTTTCGGCCCGGGTAAGTGTCAACGGTAAGGGTCGCCCGGTCGCCGACTTTGATTCTTCCCAGATCGTTCTGAAACACTTCGGCGAAAATCCAAACGGTCGAGAGATCAGCAACCGAATAGAGCCGTGTCTCCGGTTGAACGGTGAGATTCGGCAAAGCGTTCCGCTCGGTGATGTAGCCCGAAACTGGAGAATCGACTTGAAGTTCCTGCTGCACTTGGCCCGTGGATTCAAGCCGTGCGATTTCGCGCTGCGGCACACCCCATTGCTTGAGTCGTTCGGCAGCCGCGTCCAATAGTGAGGCCGCACTCTCAGCGACACCCGGTACTGTGCTTCCGGCGACCTGGTGTTGGTTCTGTTTCGCGACAAGATACTCGCGCTCCGTCGCCGCGAGGTCCGGGCTGTAGATCGTGAACAGCGGCTGCCCTTTGCGGAGGTATTGATAGGCCGCGTCGGCAAAGACCTTTTGGATGTATCCCGAATACCGCACTTGGACGTAAGCGACTTTGGTTTCATCGACGGCGACATTGCCCGTTGCCCGAATCTCATCTCCGACCATCTTGTGTTCGACCCGGCCCATGCGAACGCCGATGCTTTGCATGCGTTCGGGTGAGAGTTGCACTGGGACAAGGGAGGTTTCATGCGGCGCCATGGATGCACTTTCCCCTCCATTCGGGGTGTTCGGCGCTGCTCCGTTGGAAGCGGATGGCGTCGCCGCTTCCGTTTTCTTATGTTGCACGGAGCGCCACCAGAGCCCGCCAAGAATTCCGATGAGGGCGATGTTGCCCACAACCGCGAAGACGAATGCGTTCCGATAATTTCGCATGATTCTTTCCTCTCCTAACGCAGCGACAATCCGGTGATCTGTTCAAGCCGCGCGATGGCGGTCTCGTATTCGGCAAGGTTCCGCCAGTACTCTTCGTCGAGGTGCAGCACGTCGAGGAACGAGGTGAGGACCGCTTGGAAATCCTGTTTGTTCGATTGGTAGGACGCGAGGCCCGACTGAAACGCAGAACGTGCTTGCGGTGCGAGGCCTTCGCGGTGAATCTTGAAGAGCTCCGTCGTTTGCTGCGCGACGACGTATTGCGCGCGCAACTCCGATGCGACTCGTTGTGATTGGGCTTCCAGCTCGCTGCGAGCCCGCAACTCCTCGGATTGCGCCTGCGCCAATTCCGGTTTCTGCTTGCGGCTCCGGTAAATGGGTACGCGCACGCCGAAGGACAGCATGTAATAGGCGCGGGACTGCGTCGGATCCGTGCGCTGCCACATGTACTGCACGTTGAAATCAGGATAGAAATCCTTGCGTGCGAGATCGACTTGGAGAGACTGTTTGTCGATCATCTTTTGCGATGCCGCGAGTTCCGGGTTCTGCGCTTTCGCGGCACCGAGGAGCTCCTGATAGTTTTGCAAGAGCGGAGTTTCCGTGAGATCGGCCGGTTCGATGTCGGGTGAGTCCTGAGACCGGTTGAGGAACTGCTTCAACTGGGCTTCGAGTTTCCCAACTTCCAGATGGTGCATGGCAAGTTCGCGCACGAGCTTCGTCTTTTGCAGTTGGGCTTGCAGTACGTCCTGCTGCGTCCCCATGCCGGAACGGTAGCGAGCATCGACAGCTCGTTCGATTTGCTTGAGGAGTTCGCCGTCGCTCTCGAGAATCGCGAGCGTTTTTGAGAGATACGCCAACTGGAAATAGGAAGCCTTCACTTCGGCAAGCACGGCTCGGCGCACGAATTCGACTTGTTGCTGCGACACGTCCGCTTCGCGTTTCGCAATCTCTCCCCGCAGTTTCAACTTTCCGGGGTACGGAATGTCCTGTGTGACGCCGAGGCCGATGTAGGCAAAGTCGCTGTTGGTATAACCCGCGAACGGCCGCGGGCTGCCGACGCTCAAATGCTGCAACGTGAATTGAGGGTCCGGCAACGTCGACACTTGCGTGGGAACTTGTTTGGCCGCTTGCCAGCCCTGCCGTGCGGCTTCGATTTGCGGATTGTTCTTCTCCGCTTCCTGCAGCAAGTCGGCTAGCGGAGTTACAACCTGCGCGTGCTGCGGCGCGGGTTCTTGCGCAAACGCACCTTTTCCAGGAGCGGCTACGAACAGTAAGGCACAAAGAATTCTTCCCAATCCGGTGCCCGAACGACGCGGGGGCATATTCCATTTCACAAGCAAAGACATTTTCCTTCTCCTGAGGTGCGTATCGAACGGCAGCCGGTCGGCGCTCCGGCGTGCGGGCTTGCAACCTAAGCGAATCGGCGGATCAAAGGAACAATCGAGACGGAAAAAGAGACACCCGTGCACAGCCGCACGGTTCAGGAGCGGATCAGATCAGCAGGGAGGAATGAAGCGTGTACAGTTCGGGAGGCGAATGCTGCGGGGCCGCGAAGTCGGTGCGAGATGCTTCGGAAAGCTCCAAGACTTGCGGCGACGGCAAGATATCCGCCACGTCCATCACGGGCGGATGTAGCGTCACATGCGCAGCAGGAAGCACGCTCGGAGACTGCGAGGAAGCCATCGATTTGCAGCAGTCGTGGCTTTGGTTCGACGGGTCACAGGGCATCGAACCACAGCACTGCATACTCTGCTGGTCCTGTGTCATGGCGGACATACAGTCGACGAATTGCAAGAGCAGGGTCGCGACGACCGCCAGCACGAGGAATGTAGTCCTACGAACCATCTCTTTAGACTCTAGGGCCATTAGACGGCATGAGTCAAGAAATGGGATGCGCGGCTAGTGGGACATCTCTAACGACGACGGCCGTGTCAAGAGTTGTTTCTTCTGTTTTTTCCTTTCCCCGTGCACACCCCCGTACATGCGCGGGTGTGCGCCTTTGTGTCGAAGATCGTGGTCAACTGCGAAGCTCCGGTTTCGGTATCAGCGAGAGTCGCTTCATATTGTTTCTTCCAAAATTCAATCTCGCAAATCTGAAGATGCAGTCAGGAAAACTTAAGTAGGCATCGCCTCAGTATCCTCATAGTATTTCCGCGAAAGGAGTTCAAGTTTGCGCATCCTGGTAGTGGAAGACGAAGCGAAGGTGGCCCGCGCTCTCCGAGAGGGATTGGAGCGGGAGAAGTACGAAGTTGTCGTCGCGCCAACCGGAGAAGAGGGATTCTTCCTGGTCAATGCCGAGGAGTTCGATCTTGTACTTTTGGATCTCATGCTTCCAGGTCGCGATGGGCTCCAGGTGCTGTCCACGTTGAGAAAACGAGGATTGCAAACTCCAGTTCTCATCCTCACCGCTCGCGATGCAATCGAGGACCGGGTCGAAGGACTCGACAAGGGTGCCGACGATTACCTTGTGAAACCCTTCGCGTTCCCGGAGCTCTTGGCCCGTGTCCGGGCGTTGCTTCGACGCGGGCGAATCGAACAAGCCCCGCAACTAAAAGTCGCTGATTTGGAAATGGACGTGGTGTCTCGCAAAGCGAGACGGCGCGGGCAACAACTGGACCTTACCGCCCGAGAGTTTGAGCTTCTTGAATATCTGCTTCGCCACAAAGAGCAAGTCGTTTCGCGGGAAATGCTGGCGCGCCACGTCTGGAAAGAGACCGCTCGCGCGACGCCCCTCGACAACGTGATGGACGTGCACATCAACCGGCTTCGCCGGAAGGTGGATGAGCCCTTCGACCGAAAATTGATTCACACCGTCCGCGGTGTCGGATTCGTGCTGCGAGAGGAAGAATGAGATTCAGGCCGCGAAACGTCCGTTCCCGATTGACGCTCTGGTACGTGCTGGTGCTCGCTGCTCTCTTAGCCTTATACGCGGGAGTTGCGTCTCTGTTCCTGTTTTTGAGCTTGCGCGAGGACTTTGATCAGAACCTGCTCGAGGACGTCGAAACTGTTGAAGGGATGCTCGCGAAGGAGCCAAACGGAGCTGTAACTCTGCATTCCAGTCATCCTGACGCGGCCGAACCAAGAGTTGGCCATTTCATCGAGGTATGGTCGCCGCAGGGAATGCTGCTTTATCGAAGTGCGTCTCTACAAGATCAGACGTTAGGCAGTCCTCCCGGCCCGGAAGAAGGCTTGCACGATCCAGCCCCGTCAACCGCACAGCTTCCGAATGGCACGCGAGTCCGGTTAGTGAGCGGGGTTTATCACATTGAAGACCAGCGCGTCGTTCTTCGAGTTGCCTACAGTGAGGAAGGTTTGTGGCGAGAGTTGGGCGAATTCGGGGAAGTGTTGTTGCTCGGCTTTCCGATTGCGGTGCTGCTTGCAGGCGTCGGGGGTTATGCCCTCGCACGAAAAGCGCTCGCACCCATTGATTCGATGGCCACACAGGCCAGAACAATATCTGCCGAAAAGCTGGGTGACCGCTTATCCATTGAGAATCCCGAAGATGAACTAGGAAAGCTCGGGACTGTTTTCAACGCCATGCTCGGGCGATTGCAAGCAGCTTTCGACCAACTGCGGCGCTTCACGGCTGACGCCTCCCACGAACTACGGACTCCATTGACTGCCATCCGAAGCGTTGGCGAGGTTGCGCTACAGGACCAAAGGAGTTCGGCGGAGTATCGAGACGTGATCGGAAGCATGCTGGAGGAGGTAGACCGCCTGACGCGGCTCGCGGAGAGTTTGCTTTCGCTTTCCCGTGCTGATGCTGGGCACATCCAACTTCAGCGTGAAGACATGCCTCTCTTGCGCCTCGCAAAGGAAGCCAGCTCGGTCGTCGAAGTTTTGGCTGAGGAGAAACGGCAATCGATTGACATCGAGGGTGACGCAAACCTTGTCGTCTCCGCGGACCGGCTGATTCTCCGCCAGGCGATCATCAATCTGCTGGATAACGCGATTAAGTATTCGCCCGATCAGGGACCTGGAATCCCAGCTGAACATCAGCCGTATGTCTTCGACCGCTTTTTCCGAGTCGATAAAGCGCGAACGCGGGAATGGGGCGGTGCTGGCCTGGGCCTGTCCATCACTCGCTGGGCCGTCGAAGCGCACGGCGGCGGCATAACTCTCGAAAGCGAAAAGGGCCACGGCAGCACGTTTCGAGTTTCTCTGCCGCTCGCAAAGGATTCTTCTACAAGTTCGTCAAAAGGAGGGTCGCAATGAAAAGGATATTAGGGATTCTGGCTGCGGTTGCCGCGCTTTCGGTCGTGATCTGGACGATTCTTGAATCCAGGGAGGGACGATACTCCTCCTATGCATCTCAACCGGAGCCTCCTGCGGCGCAGCAGCCCGTGGGCGCTTCCTTCACGTACAACTTTGATACCGAGGTCGTGGGCAACATGCCAACGAAATTTCATAACGCGCGCACTGGGAAAGGAGCCGAAAGCAAATGGGTAGTGATGGCGGATCCTACCGCGCCTTCCAAACCCAATGTAGTTGCGCAAACCTCAGCGGACACGACCGATTATCGCTTTCCGCTTCTGATTGCCGATGAAGGCAGCTTCAAAGATCTTGAACTCAGCGTGAGATTCAAACCTGTTTCCGGCGAAGTGGACCGCGCTGGAGGATTGGTGTTCCGGCTGAAGGACGCAAACAACTATTACATCGTCCGCGCCAACGCCCTGGAAGATAACTACCGGCTATACCACGTCGTCAACGGCAGTCGCCGCCAATTCGCAGGCGCGAATTTCAAAGTCACTCCCGGCGAATGGCACGAGCTGCGCGTGGACGCAGTGGGCAACAAGATCATTTGTTACTACGACGGCGCCAAGAAGATCGAAGCGACGGACGACACGTTCAAAGACGCCGGCAAAGTCGGGCTGTGGACCAAAGCCGACTCCGTCACATACTTCGACGATTTGAAGGTTATAGGCAAGTAGGCTCCGGAGAGTTCGACTGCGGGCACCTTGTCGATCGGTGGAGGGAGCGAAGACCTAAGCGTTCTGTTTAGTTTCGGCTTTGGGTGTGGATTGACGGCACTATGTTAGAGCTATAACATACTCTGTGAATGAGTGTACGGAGGAATCAACGGGTTGCTTGGCTCTTACTGACGTTTACTTTGCCCACCAAGCGAGCAAGTCAGCGGGTGGAGGTCTGGCGCAAGCTCCAACGTTACGGAGCCGTGCCATTGAGTAATTCCGGGTATTTGTTGCCTAACGATCCCGTGAATGAGGAACGATTTCAGTGGCTCGGCACAGCCATTCGTAAGTACAGCGGTGATGCTTCCATTGTTCACGTGAAGTCTATCGACAATATCTCGACCCCTCAGTTGATCGGACGCTTTGCGGAATCCCGCTCGCGGGAGTACCAACAATTGATTCGCGAACTGCAAAAGTTTTCTTCCTCACCGGTGTCGAAGCGATCCGTCGGCCGTTTAAGCCGCTTACGCAGCCGCTTCCAAGAGATCGTGGAGATCGATTTCTTCGGTAGCCCGCTACAGAAACGGGTCGGTGAACTGCTCGAGCAGGCGGATGCGGCTCGCATGGCGGGCCGAGCGCCAGCGTCCGAACCCATCGACCCGCGAAATTACAAGGGGAGAGTGTGGGTGACGAGACCGAGACCAGGTGTGGACCGGTGCGCGTCCGCGTGGCTCATTCGGCGCTACATCGATGCCAAGGCGCGGTTTGTCTTCGCGCCGGAAGAACGCGTACCGAGCGGAGCCATACCATTCGATATGTTCCAGCAGAATGGGTTCGGACACCGCGGCGACAATTGCACCTTCGAGACACTGCAAAAGGACTTTGGGATTCGCGATCACAAAGTGACGGTCATCTCCGAGATTATTCACGATGCGGACATCGCGGACGACAAATTTGGCCGCAAGGACGGCTATGGAATCGACGAGGTACTGAAGGGATGGGCACGGCAAGGAATCGCCGACCAGGAACTTCTCGCTCGAGGAATGCAACTGATTGAGGGGCTCTATCATGCAACTTCGTAGATGGATCGCTATCAACCTGGTTCTGCTGACTGCGTTTGCTCAGGTGACTGCGGCGCAATCCACCGATGCTGGGCGAAAGGTATTTACGCTACAAGAGGCAGTTAATTTCGCGCTCAAGAATTATCCGGCGGTACGCGCGGCAATGGAGCGGACCTCTGCTGCCGAGGCCGGCATCGGCCTCGCGAGGACCAACTATCTGCCCCGTGCAGACATGCTCTGGCAGGGGAATCGCGCCTCTCGCAACAATATTTTGGGCTTGCTGCTGCCGAACTCCACGATCCCTTCCGTTTCCGGCCCAGTGCTGCCGACCACATCAGGCAGAGGAGCCTGGGGCAGCGCGGCGGGATTGCTCTTTTCCTGGGAAGCGTTTGATTTCGGGCGGCGGCGCGCTGAAGTCGATGCGGCCCACGCAGCCCGGAACACCGCGAACGCGGAGGCGGAACTGACGCGGCTAGACGTAGCAGTCGGCACAGTGAACGCTTATTTGACACTGCTGGCGGCGGAACGGACGGTTGAGGCAGCGCAGGCTGATGTAGAACGTCGCGAGGTCCTGGCGAAATCGGTTGGAGTGCTCGTGGACAACCAACTTCGCCCCGGTGCGGACGCTTCCCGGGCCAATGCAGAGTTGGCGCGGGCGAAGGCGAACTTGGCCCGCGCACGGCAGCAGCAAGAAATCAGCCGCGCGGCTCTCGCCGACATTTTGGCTGTCGCGGACGGAAATGTAGAGGTTCAGGAAGGTTCGCTCGTTTCCACACTGCCGCAGGGAGCACCGTCGGAAAAAGGAGTGACGGCGCACCCACTCGCCGCGGCGCAGCAGGGGCGAGTCCAGGAGGTAAAGTCTGAACTGCGCGTATTGGAGCACTCCTATTATCCCAAGTTCAACTTTCAGGCGGCCGCCTATGGACGGGGCAGCGGCGCAAACACAGACGGGACATTCGCTGGAGGCACAAGTGGCTTGGGAATCGATCGCGCGAATTGGGCAGCAGGGTTGACGATAACGTTTCCGTTGCTCGATGTTTTCTCCATTCGTCAGAGACAGGCGATTCAGGCGGCGAATGAACGAGGGCAAGAGGCGCGATATGAGCAAGCGGTACTCGACCTGACCGCACAACTTCGAAAGGCGCAAGCTTCCTTGGACGGAGCGCGGCAGGTGGCGGAAGCGACGCCTGTGGAACTCGAAGCGGCACGCCAAACGGAAACGCAGGTGCGCTCAAGATATCAGGCGGGCTTGGCGACAATTGTCGAAGTCTCAGAGGCGCAGAGCTTACTGGTGGAGTCGGAAATCGACGATGCACTGGCACGGCTAGCCGTCTGGCAGAATTTGGCTTCTGTTTCCGCCGCCCAAGGCGATCTTGGTCCCTTCCTGCAGGTGGTACACGGCAAGCTCCAGGGAGGTCCCTAGCTATGTGGCTGCTGCGCGCCGCACTAAGAAGTCCGATCAGTGTTGTGGTCATCGTGCTGGGTGTGGCGCTTTGCTCGACTCTCGCAATCACGCGCATGCCCGTAGATATTTTTCCGAACCTGAACCTTCCGGTCATTTATGTAGCGCAACCGTTCGGCGGAATGTCGCCAGCGCAAATGGAAGGATACCTCGTCTACTACTACGAATATCATTTCCTATACATCACCGGGATCGAGTCCGTCGAATCCAAAT
>WNGQ01006292.1_pt1 | contig 21714 bp, 19 predicted proteins | sample 5407661 | NCBI WGS metagenome assembly WNGQ01 (sample SAMN13153382, study PRJNA577476) | soil metagenome | isolation source: 60 cm soil or saprolite under Garry oak tree replicate 2 | place: USA:California | collected 2016-06-15 | reverse complement strand
GGCTGGCCCTGCTACCCCCACTTCGCGAGGGACCCGAACCTCGACAACATCCGGAACGATCCAGGCTTCGTCGCGTTCATGAACCAACTGAAGCGGCAATGGGAGCACTACCGTGCGACGCTGTGAGCGGCCGGCTGCTTGACGCACCAGCGCGCGAGCACCATGTTGCAGTAGCCTAGTTCGAGGCAACGCGGCGGACGCCGAGCTCCCCAAACGGGAACTCGGCGCATTGCTTTTTGGGGGACCAGCGTGCGGCTCGGTTCGCAGCTCCTGTCGATCGCCTTCGCGACGCTCTTCACCGCCGCGGCCCCGATGTCAGCCCAGACGCTCGGAGCGCCCGCGCCCGCTTTCACCTTGAAGACGCTCGCCGGCGCCACGGTGAGCCTATCCGATTACGCGGGTCGTCCCGTCTTGCTCAATTTCTGGGCCTCCTGGTGCAAACCATGCCGCGGGGAGATGTCCGACATCATCGCCGCGTACGACGCTAACCAGGATCAGCACCTCGAGGTGCTGGCAATCAACTTGACGGATCAGGAGCACCTGAGCGACGCGCGACGATTCGTGGACGAGCTCCACATGCCGTTCCCGGTGCTGCTCGACCAGAAGGGCAAGGTGCATAAGAGTTACGCGCTGCGCGGCGTGCCGACCTCGGTGTTCATCGATTCTCAAGGCGTCGTGCGCTTAGTCAACCCCGGCCCGATCACGAGCGAAGCGATCCAGCGCGGGCTCGCCGAGATCTTGTCAGTCCCCTAGAGAGTTGGTCAGGAGGATCTTATGCGGCTTGCACTCGCCCGCGTTCACCGCCTCATACTCGTCCTGACAATCGGCGCCGGAGTTCTGTTCGTCCCGCGGGCATCCTTCGCCCAGGGCTGAGTCCCGATCCGATTCACAACCCCCAGTTTGGGGGGACACGGAGAGTCTCAATCCACGGACCTGCGGGCTCAGGAGTGGCAGGTCGCCGTCGACTACCGCTACGTCCACGCCGACCGGTTCTTCGTCGGGAGCCAGCAGACAACGCCCCCGGCACAGTTTTTCGGCCAGCCGCTCATCATCAACGTTCATTCCGCCAACGTCAACGTGACGTACGCGGTGAGCGATCGCTTCAACGTGCGGCTGACCGTGCCCGTGTCGTACGGCAGCCAGTCGCGCGTCTACGCCGATACGGCCCGCCACATCGCGCGGGCCGGCGGGATCGGCGACGTGGGCCTGGTCGGCACCGCGTGGCTGCTGGACACGCGAACGCACCCGAAGGGCAACGTCGCGCTCGGGGCAGGAGTCAAAATCCCCACGGGAAACTACAAGTTCGCCGATGCCTACTTCCTTGCGAACCGCGGCCCCGTGCAGTTCCCGGTGGATCAGTCGATCGAGCTCGGGGACGGAGGCTGGGGCGTCATCCTGCAAGGGCAGGCTTTTCGGGAGGTGGTCCCGCGAGCATTCGCCTACTTCACGGGTTCCTATCTAATAAGTCCGCGCAATCAGACCGACGTCGTGAGAGCGCCGACGGCGCCGGGCTCCGCCGTGCACGTGTCGGTGTCGGACGTGTACACCGGACGCCTCGGCTTGAGCTACGGCCTGCTGCCGGAGCAAGGGGTGTCGGTGAGCTTTGGCGGCCGGGTCGACGGGATCCCGTATCACGATCTGATCGGCAAGAGCGACGGTTTCCGGCGGCCCGGCTACATCGTTTTCCTCGATCCGGCTGTAGCGCTCGTGCGGGGCCGAAGCACGTTTACGGCCAGTGCCCCGATCCGAGTGTTTGCTCGCCTGGCGAGTGCGAACCTGCTCACGGGACCCGGCGGCTCGATCGGCTCCGGCGATCTCGCCGGGGTCCTGATGTTCGTCGGCTACGCGCGGCGGTTTTGATCGCACCGTCACTCTTCCTCACTCTTCATCTCGCTCCGCGATGTCTTCGCCCGCCGAGCGCGCCGTCAACAGGTAGCGCCAAGCGTCCGCCAGCACTGGCTTGCCATCCGGGTTGAGTGGCGTGTTCAGGTCGTTCGACGGACTGCCGTGCGCGTTGGTACCCACGAAGCCGTTCGGCCGCGGGACCAGATCGGTGACAAGCATGTGCGTGCCATCGTACGGAGGGCTGCTGGTCTCGGGCATCGCGGGACCGCCGAAGACGTCGAGCCCGAGGGAGTCCCACGCCGCCCGGATCGGGCGATAGAACCCGTCGCGATCGTGCGCGATGCCGTAGTAGCGCTCCACCGGCGTCACGTGCGTCGCGACCCAGGACGGGGCTTCGGTCTGAATGCTGTCCGTCACGGAGGAGAACAGGACCACGCGGGCAACCAGTCGGATCTTCGCGATCATTGCAGCGTTCCCACCTCCTTGGGAGTGGCCACTGACGACGATTTGCGACCACTTCGGGTTGTCACGGAGGAGGAATCGGTTCCACCCTTCGTCGGGATACTGTCGCGCAAGGTACTGGAGCAGCTTGGTGAGTCGGTTGTCGATGCTGTTCGCCACGTTGACGTTCAGGAACGCAACCCGGTCGATTCCGTCGATGATCTCGAGGCGTGCGTTCTCGTAGCACGCGCTGGGATCGGAGGTCGTCGGGCACGCTTTCGCGAGCCCCCCGCCCGTCGGGTACATGAGGCCGATGACATGGTACCCGAGCCGGGCCGCTTCTTGCTGGACGAGCTGGAAGATCGAGGGATTCTGGCCCGTGCCGGGCAGGAACACGAAGAGCTTGTGGTTCGAGCGCGCGGTCGTGTCAAGCCACACGTAGTGATCGTCGAGCCCTTGGTCGATCGCGGGGTCGGTCGCTTGGGGCGCGACGACGTGCAGGACGAGCGCTGGCGCCGGCGTGGTGGTGGCCTCGAACGCAAGTGAGCGCGGCCTGACCGATTGCTCGGGATTACACCCCAGCGCGAGCGTCAACAAGATCGCGCTGCCGGCGAGTTTTCCACTGATTCGTCTCATAGCGCCTCTCCTTCACTGTGATTGCTGCGCTTCCACTGTGATTGCTGCGCTTCCGATGTGGGGCTAGCTTGTGCGTGCGGAGCCAGTTTAGGAGATCCGCGTCACGCCCTTGTGATGCGACCGTCACGCCGGCCGTAACGGCGGCCCCACGCGACTCGTGAGGCTCTGAACGGCGCCGCGCATCGCCGAGGCCTCGCATGATCGAGCTCCGCATGCTCGGGAGGTTGAGCCTCACCGGCGCCGACGGGCGCGAAGTGCGGGGCCTGCTCGGGCAGCCCCGACGCCTCGCGCTCCTCGCCTACCTCGCCGCCGCATCCCCTCAAGGCTTCCACCGCCGCGACACGCTGCTGGCGCTGTTTTGGCCGGAGCTCGATCAGGAGCATGCCCGCGCGGCGCTGCGTCAGGCACTGCACGTGGTCCGCGACGCGCTGGGCGGCGACGCCGTCACGAGCCGGGGCGACGAGGAGATCGGCCTGGACTTCGCTCAGGTATCGTGCGACGTCGCCGCCTTCGAGCGCGCGCTCCGCATTGGACAGCTGGAGGAGGCGCTCGACCTGTATCGGGGTGCACTGCTGGAAGGGTTTTTCATTTCGGACGCGCCCGAGTTCGAGCGCTGGCTGGAAACCGGGCGCGCCCGCCTGCAGCAGGCGGCCGCGGGCGCCGCGCAAGCGCTGGCGGAGCGCTCTGAGTCCGACAACGACCTCACGAGAGCCGCGCGTTGGACTCGCCGGTCAATCGAGCTCGCGCCGAGCGACGAGAGACTGGTGCGCCGCCTGATCGCGCTGCTCGACCAGCAGGGGGATCGGGCGGGCGCGTTGGAAGCCTACGAGGTGTTCGCCCGGCGAGTCGCCACGGAGTACGACGCCGAGCCCGCGGCGGAGACAAGGGCACAGGTTGCTGCGGTGCGAGCGCGCGTGCGGGCGGAGCCGGCCGCCGCGCCCGCCGAGGTGGATTCCCGGCCCCACCAGGGGCCTCCTTCGAAGCGCAACGCCCAAGCGTACGACTTGTACCTACGCGCGAACATGCTCGTCAACCAGCGTCAGAATCGAGAGAACGATTCGGTCGCGATCACGCTGTTCGAGCGCATTGTCGCGCTGGACCCGAGCTTTGCCGCGGCTCAGGCCGGGCTGGCGCGCGCCTATGCACTGCGCGTGACCGAATTCACCCCGGGGGACACGGCGGCCCTCGAGCGAGCCCGGGTGGCCGCGGAGAAAGCCCTGCGGCTCGACCCGAACCTCGCCGAAGCTCATCAGGCCCAGGCCCGCCTCCTGTGGGGGCCTGCTAACCACTTCTTCCACGAGCGAGCGGTCCAGGAAGACCGCCGCGCTCTGAGCCTCGATCCGAACATGGATCGGGCGCACCAACATCTCGGGAATATTTACCTGCACATCGGAATGGTCGATGAAGCGATTGCCGAGCTTCAGAAAACACTCGCGATCTCGCCGCGCGAGGACAACGCGCTGCGACGCATCGCGGAGGCGCGCGCGTACAAAGGGGAATACGAGCAGGCCCTGCGGATCCTGAACGAGGTAGATCCCGAGGCCAACCCGCCATACTGGTACTACGAGATGGCAATCGTGCTGCTTCATGTGGGTCGCAGCGACTCGGCGTTCGCACTGATCCAGAACTACCTGCGGAGACATCCTGAAGACCGGGGCGGCGTCGTGACGAGCGCGCGCGCCGTTTGGTTTGCCTTGGCGGGCGACGCTCCCCGCGCCCTGCGGGACATTCAGACCGCGGTCCAGAAGGGGAAGGGATACATCCACTTCCATCACGCCGGCTACCACATCGCGCTTGCGTACGCCCTGCTCCACCGGCCCGACTCGGCGGTCCATTGGCTCCGGACGACGGCCGACGGGGGGCTCCCCTGTTATCCGCTGTTCGAGCGGGATCCGTTCCTCGACAACATTCGCATCGATCCCGGGTTCGTGGCGTTCCTGCGCGAGCAGAAAGCGCAGTGGGAGCGGTTCCGCGCGACCTTGTAAGCACCGCCGGGGTTGACGGACCTGGCCGCGCCGCGTCTCTTCGAGGCCATGCGACGCTACCTATCGACCCTCCTGGGGCTCACGCTGGCTGCCACCACGCTCCACGCGCAGGGTCTCCGGGACAAGATCTCCCAACTCTTCATTTTCGCCGACGGCAAGGATCCCCTGTTCCTCGGCGGCACCGCCGGCTCCGACTCGGCAACCGCGCTGCACGCCGATCACTTCGTCCCCTCCGCCGTGAGCGACAACGGCACGCTGATTTCGTTCATCGGGACGGCGATCAGCCAGAACGTCGCGAACCTCCCGGTGAGCGCGACCAGCGGCGGCTCGACGTTCCGCTTCGAAGGCGGTGTGCCGGTCCCGACGTCGGGGTCGCCCGGATCGGTGTTCGGCGAACGCGGCCAGACGCTCGGCCGCGGGCGCGTCTTCGTCGGCGCCAACGTGAACCGTCTGCACTTCGAGACGCTGCGCGGTGTGAGTCTCCACGACATCCAGATGACGTTCACGCACGAGAACGTCACGGGCCCCGAATGCGATGCCATCGTGGGCTCCTCCTGCACGCCGTACGGCGTCCCCACGCATGAGAACGACGTGATCGCGCTACGCCTGGCGCTCGACATCGACATGACGGTCACGTCTTTCTTCATGAGCTTCGGGCTACTGGACCGCGTGGACATCGGGGTGGTGCTCCCGATCGTGTCCACTTCGCTGCGCGGCACGAGCGATGCGCAGATCATTCCGTTCGGCGGCACCACCGCTCAGCATTTCTTCGGCGGCACGCCGGCCAATCCGCAACTCTCCACGAGTCGTCTCGTCGAGGGATCCGCGACCGGCGTGGGGGACATCGCCGCGCGCGTCAAGGTGAACGTCACCCAGTCGGACCGCACCACGTTCGCCGTGCTCGGCGACGTCCGCTTCCCCACGGGGAGCGAAGACGATCTGCTGGGGTCAGGCCACTTCGCGGCCCGGGGCCTCGGCATCGTGTCGGCGCGATTCGGGGCGTTCTCGCCGCACGCCAATGTCGGCTTCCTGTACCGAAGCGGGGACCTGCAGAACAACACGGTGCTCGCGACGGTCGGGTTCGATCACCTGATGGCGCCGTGGGCGACGATGGCGGTGGACCTGGTGTCGGAGCTGCAGGTGGGCGAAACCAAGCTGCGGCTGCCGGGCCCGGTGACCTACGACCTGCCTTTCCGGCGTACCATCGACGTCACGAACCTCCCAAACGAGCGTGACGACCTGATCAACGGATCCTTCGGTTTCAAGTTCACGACGCGCGCGGGGGTCACGCTGGTGGCTAACACGCTGTTTCCGCTGAACCGCGGCGGGTTGCGGCCCAACGTGCTGTGGACCGCCGGGCTCGAGTACAACTTCTAGTGCCGTTCCAACTACCTCCGGCGGGTCCGGTGACGCGTTTGGATACGACGATGCACCTCGCAGCGTGGCACGTTCTTAGTCTCATCAGGTTGGAACGGCACTAGGACCGGCTATCGGATCGTGGTGAGCCGCCAGCCGCTCGAGTCCACGCCAAGAAGGGCCCGGAACGTGACGGGCCGCCGTTCGGCTCCGCCGGTCCTGGCGTTGTCGTACTCGTAGATCCCGCTCACGATCGCTTCGGCCGTAAGGCCCGAGAGATGCACGGCCGTGACAGTCAGGCTGGCCTTGAGATTGCGCACCGATTGGAAGAAGTCCTGCCAGCTCTGTTGCTGCCCTGACGTCAGGCCCGGATAGGCGCGCCGTACCAGGGCCACGTCGCGCGATTCCAGCGCGCGCGCGTAGTCATCGATCACCCTCTGGATGTCGGGCCGCGGGTCGACGGGAGCGGGCGTTACCACAGGCGCGGCGGGCTGCTCCGCGGCTCGGCGCGGCTGCGTATCGCGCGCCACACGCGCTCGCGACTGGCGCTCGGCGTCCGCCCAGAAAGATGCGGCAGTGGCGAGCTGGACCATCGCCTCGGGCAACCGGCTCTGGCCCGCGAGCGATTCCGCCCCCTTGAACGCGGTGTCCCCTCTCGCCAGCTCGGCGGGCGTCGCCCCAGCCTCGATCGCCCGGCTCATCGCGGTGAGCGCCCGCGCGCGCAGTGAGCGCAGCACGCTGTCGTCGCGCTGCACAACCGGCGTGCGCACCGCTGATTCCGTGACCGCGGCGGATGGCGGGGCGGGCACACGCACGCGCGCCGGCGCCCTCGACGCCCGTGCGGCAACGGGCTCAGGAGCGCGACGCGCGGGCGCCGTGTCCGCGGTAACGGCAGGGGGAGCCTGGCTCGCCCGGACGGTGTCGCGGGGTGGCGGTACGGGCGGGGTCGATGCCTGCCACGCCCGCCAGGGAGCCAGCCACCACAGCGCTGCGGCGATCGCCACGGCTCCAAGGCCGCCGATCCCCCACCAGAGCCGCGACCCGGGAGGGGGGCGCGGCACTGGGGTGACCGCCGGGTGCGTCTGCGACTTCGAGAGCACGAGCGGGCTCGTGGGCGTCTTGAGCTGGGCCATCAGCGCCGAGCCGGCGCCCGCCTTCGCCAGGGTGATCATTTCACCGCGCACGGGATCGTCGTGCCGCAGCGACGGCCGGCCGCACACGGCGACAATGTCGTCCATGCTGGGCCAGCGCCGGACGGGATCCTTTTCCAGCATCCGCATGACGCCGGCAGCCAGGTTGGGTGGACAATCCGGGCGCAGCTCGGTCACCGGACGCGGGTGCTCATTGAAGTGCGCGTACATCACCGCCATGGTCGACTCGCCCTGGAACGGCAGTCGCCCGGTCAGCATTTCGTACGCGACGACGCCGAGCGAGTACTGGTCGGACGCGCCGGTGACGTCGCGGGTCGCACACTGCTCAGGGCTCATGTACGTCGGCGTGCCCACCGTCACGCCGGTCATCGTGAGCCCTTCCGCCTGCACCACCTTGGCGATCCCGAAGTCCGTGATGACCGCCCATCCGTCCTCGTCCAGCATGATGTTCGCGGACTTGATGTCACGGTGGATGACGCCATGACGATGGGCGTAACCGAGCGCGTCGCCTGCATGGGCGAGGATCGTTTGGACCATCTGGATGGGCAGCGTGCCGACGTCGCGAATGACCGAATCGAGGGCCCGTCCCTGCACGTGCTTCATGACGAAGTACAGGACGTGCTCGCTCTCCTTGACGGCGTAGATGGGAATGATGTGGGGATGGCTCAGTGCTGCGGCGGTGCGCGCTTCCCGCTTGAACCGCTCGACCATGCCCTCGCCCATGAGCAGCAGCGCGGGCGCCAGCACCTTGATCGCCACCTTGCGGTCGAGGGCGAGGTCGTGGGCGAGGTACACGGTGGCCATCCCTCCGCGCCCCAGCTCGGCGAGGACTTCGTATTCCCCGAGCGTGGCCTGGCGCAGGGCATCGAGCTGGGCGTTGTGCTGCGCGGGCGGCGCGCGGCGCAGCGGTGGCGCGACGGTTGCGGCGCTGCCGGTTGCGGTCACCGGGACGCTGGTACCGCAGCGGAGACAGAAATACGCGCCCGGCGCCAGGGAGGTGCCGCAGCGCGCGCAGTAGGAAGTTGTCTCCGGAGCCATCAGCCAGGGCCTGTCGAGCGGTCCCCTAAATAACACCTGGGCACTCGGCGGGCAACTCGTTGTCGCGAAGGCGGTTTCCGGATCTACCCAAACACCGGCGTCAACGGCGGGTCGCCCTTGAGCACCGCCTGCACGTTCGCGACCGCGATCGTCGCCATCTGGCGACGCGCCTCGAGCGTGGCGCTGCCGATGTGCGGCAACAGCACCGTGCGTGGCGCTGCACGCAAGCGGGCGTGGACCGCCGGCTCCTCCAGATAGACGTCCAGCCCGGCCCCACCCAGCCGGCCCTCTTCAAGGGCCTGGGCGAGTGCTTCCTCGCGGACCAGGTCACCGCGCGCCGTGTTGATCAGGATGGCGCCCGGCTTCATCTGTCGGAGCGTGTCCGCATTGATGATGCCCTTGGTCTCCGGCACCGAGGGCGCATGGAGCGACAGCACATCGCTCTCCTCGAGGAGCCTCGAGAACTCCACACGAACCGCACCGCTCTCCCGCTCGAAGTCGGGCCGTGGGTTGCGTGCGGTATAGAGAATCCGCATTCCGAAGGGCACCGCGCGGCGCCCCACCGCCTGCCCGATCCGTCCCGCGCCGAACAAACCGAGTGTACGGCCGCGCAGCTCCATCCCGAGCAGCAGCTCCGGATGCCACCCGGTCCACGACCCGCTCTTCACCACCTCCGTCCCCGCCACCACATGGCGGGCGCAGGCGAGGATCAGCGCCCAGGCGAGGTCGGCGGTGGCGTCGGTGAGGACGTCGGGCGTGTTCGTGACCGTGACCCGGCGCATCTCGGCCGCCACGACGTCCACGTTGTCATGCCCGACGGCGCAGGTCGCTACGATTTTCAACTTGGGAAGGCGCTTCAGCTCGCTGCCGCCCACCCAGCGCGACAGCAGCGGCACGAGCGCGACGTAGTCACCCGCAGGAGTCGGCTGTTCCGTCGGGAGCCAGGTGACGTCCAGGCCGACCAGCTGCTCGGGCTCGAGCAGCCGCTGCAGCTCGGCGGCGATGAGGACGGGGTGACCCACTACCTCCTCATCTGCGCTTTACGGATCGAGTCGTCCACCGCGAGCGCGCGCGCGGGGCTCCATTTGTAGTAGAGCTGGAGACACGACCCTGCCTGCATCTTGCGCTGCCTGGTGCAGGTCGCGATCTCCTGCCTGTGTTTCGGCGCGTCGTGCCGCCAGACCGAATCCTCCGTGTCCGCGGCGCGGGCTTCCGCCCAGCCATACCCCATGAGACAACGCGTCACGTCACCCGAGGGATCCTTGGCGCATTCCGCGATTTCCTGCTTGTGCCGCGCCGCCGCGGCGCGCCACGTCGAGTCGGCGTGCAGCTGCGCGATCGAGTCATGCTCCTGCTGATACGTGGTAGCCGCGGCGAGGGCCGCGGCCTGGTTCCACTTGTATTGCAGCACCAGACACTGTGCCGCGCCCTTGGCGTCCATGGTTATCCTGCTGCACTCCCGTACTTCGGCGGCCTTCTTGGCGGCCGACTTGAAGCAGCCGAGGGCGGATGCGGTGACCGCGGCGGCGAGCCAGGCCTTCGTCCAGCGCATTCCTGTTCCCTCCTGTGCGTCTGAGCGTCTGTTACTGTTCGCTGTTCACGAGCTTCACACGGACAGGGTGGGATTCGAACCCACGGTACCCTTGCGGGCACACCGGTTTTCGAGACCGGCCGTTTCAACCGCTCACGCACCTGTCCCTACGCTGCGACGCCCGAGAGGCTGAGACGCTGAGTGGATCCGAGGATGAGTCCTCAAGCGTCTCGGCGCCTCGGCGTCTTTGTTACGCAACGGATAGGGTGGGATTCGAACCCACGAAACGGTTACCCGTTTACGCGCTCTCCAGGCGCGTGCCTTCAGCCGCTCGGCCACCTATCCGAACCACTAGACGCACAGACGCGTAGACGCACAGATAGACGCACAGACGCGTAGTAAATACCAAGACAGTGCCGGTTTCGCTACGGGCGGCGCTCCCGCGAAACCCCGGCCCTGGGACAGCGTATACTTCGAGTCGGCTAACGCTACCACGAAGGCGAGGAGCAACTCATGAACACCCTACCCACCAAGAAACCCGGTGACCCGGACGTGAACACGATCCCCACATGGCGTGAGCTAGCCGAGCGCTTCCGCGACCTCGTGAAAGACTTCCTGAAGGAAGGGAAAGAGCTGGAGCGCGAGCTCGAGCCGAGGCTGCTCCCGGCGCTGAAACGCTTCAAGCTGGAAATCGAAAAGCTCATCGCGAAGCTCGAGCAGCGGACGACGAAGAAGACCGACTAGACCCGCGGGAACCGCGCTACCCGCGACGCAGCCGCGCGCGATCCACCTTCCCGAGGTGGGTTCGCGGCAGCGCTTCGAGAAAGATCACCTCGCGCGGATACTTGTACGGTTCGAGCCGGCCCCGCACGAACGCTTGCAGCTCTTCGGCCAGCCCCTCGCGCCGCTCCCTTGCAACCACGAAGGCATGCGGCTTGACGAGCCCGTGCTCCCCCACGATGCCGACAACCGCGACCTCCTGCACCGCCGGATGCTGCAGCAGACAGTTCTCGACCTCCTGCGGCGCCAGCCACTTGCCCGACACCTTGAGCAGGTCGTCGGCCCGGCCGCAGTAGGTGAAATAACCGTCGCCGTCACGCCGAACCATATCGCCCGAGGTGTACCACTCTCCCAGAAATCCCTGCTTCGTCTTCTCCATCTGCTGCCAGTAGCCGATCGCGCGCGAGCCACCGCGCACCCACAGGGCGCCCACCTCGCCGTTGGGCAGCTCGCGCCCCGCGTCATCGCACACCTTGACCTCGAACCCCGGGACGACGGTCCCGAGCGTCCCCGGGCGCACGTGTCCCGGACGATTGGAGATGAAGATGTGCCACATCTCCGCCGTGCCGAGGCCGTCCAGCAGCTCGACGCCGAAGGTCTGCTTCCACCGGTCGTACAGCTCCGCGGGGAGCGCTTCGCCCGCTGAGGTCGCGAGCCGCAGGCATGACAGGTCCTGCTCCGACGCCGCGGGGTGGCTCACCATCTGGTTGATCATCGTGGGGACGTTGATGAGGATCGTCGGCCGGAAGCGCGCGATCTTCTGGAACAACACGTCGGCGGTCGCGGCTTCGGGAAACAGCGCCGTGGCCGCCCCGACGGAGAACGGAAACAACAGGTTCGAGCCGGTGGCGTAGCCGAAGTAGAGCTTGGGCACACTGAGGGTGACGTCGCGCTCGCTGTAGCCGATCGTGCCCTTCGCATAACACTCGGTCGTGTTCGCGAACGACGTGTGGGTCTGCACCACGGCCTTCGGCTGCCCCGTGGTGCCGCCCGAAAACAGCCAGATCGCGGCGTCGTCGCGATGGGTCGGGAACGGGTCGAGCGCGGCAGGGGCGCGCGCGAGCCGCTCGTCGAATTCGTCCTCGCCGATGACGAGGACCGTCTTCAAGTGACGCGCGCCGCGCGCCGCACTCCGGAACGCGTCAACCGTGTCCCGATGAGCGACCACCACCCGGGCGCGGGTGTAGTCATAGAAGTACGCGATGGCGTCAGGCTTGAGCTGCGGGTTCGCCATGACGACGGCCGCGCCGATCTTGAGCGTCCCGAACAGCGCCCCCACGAATCCCGGCCCGTCGGGAAGGGCGATCATAACGCGCTGCTCCGGCTCGACGCCGCTCTCGGTGAATACATGGCCGAACCGATTGGCCAGCGCCTGGATCTCCCGGTAGGTGAGCGTCCCCTCGTCGGTGAGCACGGCCGGCCGATCGCCCTTCCCTTCACGCACGCGGGCGTCGAGGAAGTAGTCGGCGATGTTGAACTGCTCGGGCGGCTGGAAGCTCATCGTGACAGATATCGGCCGTGGACGGCTGGCGGTCAACCGCCGGGCCCGGTACGATACAGCCACCCATGGGAGTCCTCGACCTCGCGCACCTGACCTGGGAGGAGGTTCGCGATCTCGACCGGACGAAGACGGTGGCCATCGTGCCCGTCGGCGCCGTCGAGGCGCACGGGCCCCACCTCCCGCTGGCCACCGACGTGATCATCGCCGAGGCGATGGCCCGCGCGGCGGCGGGGCGACTCGCCGCCCGGGGCCACGAGGCGGTGCTGCTCCCGGCCATCGCCTATACCGCCGCCGAGTTTGCCGCCGGTTTCCCCGGCACCGTATCCTTGCAGCCGGCCACGGTGACCGCGCTGCTCGTGGACCTGGCGCGCAGCCTGGCACGACACGGACTGTCCCTCCTCGCCATCGCCAACGCGCACCTGGACCCCGCACATCTGGGGGCCATCGAGGCTGCAGTGACGCAAATTCGGCGCGCGGACGGCGCGCGGATCGTGTTCCCCGACGTGACGAAAAAACCCTGGGCCGTCCGGCTCACGGACGAGTTTCGGAGCGGCGCCTGCCACGCGGGCCGGTACGAGAGCTCGATCGTGCTGGCGGCGCGCCCCGAGTTGGTACGTGAGACGGTGCGAGGCTCCCTGCCCCCCAACCCGCGCTCGCTCAGCGGGGCGATCCGCGCCGGGCACACGAGCTTCGAGCAGGCGGGCGGGCCCCGCGCGTACTTCGGGTCCCCGGCAGAGGCGCGGGCGGACGAGGGCGCCCGCACGATCGAGGTCTTGGGTGCGATCCTCGAAGAAGCGGTGCTCGCGGAGCTCGGGCAGTGACGCTGGCCGGACGGAACGCGGTCGTCACCGGCGGCAGCCGGGGCATCGGGCTGGCCGTGGCCCGCGCGCTCGCCGAGGCGGGCGCGGCAGTGGTCGTGGCAGCCCGGGGCCCGGACGGCCTCGAGGCGGCCGCCAGGGCGCTCTGCGCTGCGGGACGGCGGGCGTGGGCGGTCCCCTGCGACGTCGCCGATCCGGAGGGCGTACGAACCCTCGCCCGCGAGGCGGAGACCCGGCTCGGCCACGTGGACATCCTCGTGAACAACGCCGGGATCAGCCACTCGGCGTCGGTGCAGAAGACCACGCTGGAGGACTGGCAACGGATCCTGACGGCGAACGCGACCGGCCCGTTCCTGTGCATCCAGGCGTTCCTCCCGGGAATGCTCGCGCGGGGCTGGGGGCGCGTGGTGAACATCGCATCCGTCGCGGGGCTCGGCGGAGGCAAGTACATCACGGCGTACAGCGCATCGAAGCACGCGCTGGTCGGCCTCACCCGCTCGGTCGCCGCCGAGGTCGCGGGGACCGGCGTGACCGTCAATGCGGTCTGCCCCGGATACGTGGACACGGATATGACACGGCAGTCGATCAGCCGCATCGCGGCGAAGACCGGGATGTCGCTCGCGGACGCCCTGCGTGCAGCCCTCGACACCACCGGCCAGCGCCGCCTGATTCCGCCGGACGAGGTGGCGAGCGCGGTGCTCGCACTGTGCCACGGCGCCGGGAGTGAGACCAACGGGGAGGCCGTCGTGATCGCCGAGGCAGGCTCCCGCCGATGACGTTCCGCATCGTCAATCCCGACGCGCTCGGCCGACCGAGCGGCTGGAATCACGGCATGCTCGCCCCGGCCGGCGGCCGGATACTGTTCGTGGCCGGGCAGACCGCCCCCGAGCGCGCCGGACTCGTCGAGCAGTGGGCCGGCGCGCTCGAGCGGGTGCTGGAGGTCGTGCGCGCGGCCGGGGGCGGGCCCGAGCAGATCGGCCGACTCACCGTCTATGTCACGGACCGCCAGACGTATATCGCGAGCCTGAAGCCGCTCGGGGAGGTGCACCGCCGCCTCATGGGACGGCACTTCCCCGCGATGGCGCTCCTGGAAGTACGGGGGCTCGTGGACGCGAACGCCGTCGTGGAAATCGAAGCGACCGCCGTGCTCCCCTGACGACATCCGGAGATCCTCGCATGCCGCTCGCGCCTCAGTCCTTCCTCTACCGGCACGACCCCCACACGGGCGTCGCCACGATCACGCTCAACCGCCCGGACCGTCTGAATGCGCTGACATTCGACGTGTACCGCGAGCTGCGCGACACGTTCCGCGCGCTCGACGACGAGCCCGGCGTGCGGGCGGTCATCATCACGGGAGCCGGCCGGGCGTTCTGCTCGGGCGGCGACGTCGAGGACATCATCGGAGCGCTGTTCGGGCGCGACGAGGCGGGGCTGCTCGAATTCACCCGCCTCACGTGCGATCTCATCCTCGCGCTGCGGCAATGCCGGCGCCCGGTCGTCGGTGCCTTGAACGGGACCGTGGCGGGCGCGGGAGCCGTCATCGCCGCAGCGTGCGACGTGCGCGTCGCCGCCGAGTCGGCCAAGATCGCGTTCCTGTTCACGAAGGTCGGACTGTCGGGCGCCGACATGGGTGCCGCCTGGCTCCTGCCTCGCATCGTCGGGCTCGGTCTCGCGGCCGAGCTGCTCATGACCGGCGATTTCATCGACGCCCGGACGGCACTTCGCATCGGCCTGTACAACCGGGTCGTGGCGGACGCCGAGGTGATGGGGGAGGCGCGCGGGCTCGCCGAGCGGCTGGCCCGGGGACCGTCGGTCGCACTGGGGATCACGAAGGACGCGCTCAACCGCGAAGCGCACATGGATCTCGTGACGGCGCTCGAGGCCGAGGCGCGCGCCCAGGCCGGGTGCATGCTGAGTCCCAACTTCCGCGCGGCCTACGAGGCTTTCAAGGCCAAGCGCGAGCCCAAGTTCGTCTGACCGTGCCCGATTCGACCGTCATCTCCGCCTTCCTGACCGAATCCCACGTCGCCCTGGCTGGTCGGATCACGGCGTACGCGGCACGGGAAATCGCCGCGCTCCCGGAGCCCGCCGACGACACCACCGCGCGCACCCAGGCGCGCGACCTCGTGGCGCGGCTCGGCCGGGCGGGCTGGTTCGCGTCGATCGGAGAGCTCGACCTGCGCGCGGCGTGCCTGGTGCGTGAGACCCTGGCGGGCGCCTCCCCCCTGGCCGACGCCATGTTCGCGCTCCAAGCCCTCGGCACGGTACCGATCCTCCTGGCAGGCGACGCGCCGCTCAAGGAGCGCTGGCTTCCCGCGGTGCTCGCGGGCCGGGCCATCGCATCGTTCGCGATGACCGAGCCCGAAGCGGGCTCGGACGCGGCAGCGATCGCGACCACCGCGCGTCGTGACGGCACGAGCTACGTCCTGCGCGGCACGAAAACCCTCATCTCGAACGCCGGGATTGCGGACTTTTACACCGTCTTCGCCTCCACCGACCGGGGAAAGGGCAACAAGGGGATTTCGGCGTTCGTGGTCGCGGCCGACACGCCCGGACTCAAGTTCGTGCGCCCCCTCGTGCTCTCGGCGCCGCACCCGCTCGGCGAGATCGCGTTCGAAGACTGCCGTGTGCCGGCGTCCGACCGTCTCGGCGCCGAAGGCGAGGGGTTCAAGCTCGGGCTGGCCACGCTCGACCGCCTGCGCGCGACCGTCGCCGCCGCCGCGTGCGGGATGGCGGCCCGGGCGCTGCACGAGGCGGTGGCGCACGCCACCCGACGCCGACAGTTCGGCCACACGCTCGGCGAGTTCCAGCTGATCCAAGAGAAGCTGGCGCGGATGGCGACGGACCTCACCGCCGCCCGCCTCCTCACCTACCGCGCGGCCTGGGAGAAGGACCGCGGCGCGGACCGGGTGACCCTCGAAGCGGCGATGGCGAAAGCCTTCGCGACCGAGGCCGCCCAGCGGATCGTGGACGATGCCGTGCAGATCCTGGGGGGCCGAGGCGTGCTCGCATCCCACCCGGTCGACCGGCTGTACCGCGCCGTCCGGGCGCTACGGATCTACGAGGGCACGACGGAGATCCAGCACCTCATCGTCGCGGGGCAGCTCCTGAAGCAGGCCGGCGGGGAAGGCGCGGCATGAGGATCGTCGTGGTGGGCGGCGGGCCGGCCGGGCTCTACTTCGCAATCCAGATGAAGCGGGCGGATCCCTCGCACCACGTCACGGTGCTCGAGCGGAACCCGCTGGAGGCGACCTTCGGCTTCGGCGTCGTCTTCTCCGACGCGACGCAAGACACGCTCGCGGAAGCGGATCACGAGACCTACCGGGAGATGGCGCGGCACTTCCACCATTGGGACGACATCGACGTCTACATCAACGACACGGTCGTCACGTCCACCGGTCACGGGTTTAGCGGGTTGTCACGGCGCACGCTGCTCGCGATCCTCGGGCGCCGCGCCGAAGCGCTCGGCGTGTGCCTCGAGGTCGGCCGAGAGGTCGCGGACATCCGCGCCCTCATGGGAGCCGATCTCCTCGTCGCGGCCGACGGCTTCAACAGCGTGGTGCGCCAGCAGTTCGTCGACCGGTTCAACCCGACCGTGGATTGGCGCCCCAACCGCTACGTGTGGCTCGGCACCGACCGCCCTTTCCCCGCGTTCACGTTCTACTTCAAGCGCGATCGCCACGGCCTGTGGCGGGTCCACGCCTACCAGTACGAGCGGGGGTGCTCGACGTTCATCGTCGAAGCCACGGCAGCGACCTGGCAGGCGGCGGGGATGGACCGCGCCGACGAGGACGCGACGCTCGCGTTCTGCGAAGCGTTGTTCGAAGCGGAGCTGCAGGGGCATCGGCTGCTCAAGAACCGCTCGCTGTGGCGCAACTTCGGCACGCTGCGGAACGAGCGGTGGCATCACGAGAAGGTCGTGCTGCTGGGCGACGCGGCGCACACCGCCCACTTCTCCGTGGGATCGGGCACGAAGCTCGCCATGGAGGATGCCGTCGCCCTGGCGCGCGCGCTCGACCGCGCGCACGGAGGGAACGTGCCCGCCGCGCTCGATGCGTACGAGGCCGAGCGGCGACCGGCGGTCGAGAGCCTGCAGCGCGCGGCGCAAGTGAGCCTGCAGTGGTTCGAAGATACCGAGCGCTACCTGGATCTCGCACCGATCCAGTTCGCCTTCAACCTGCTCACCCGGAGCCTGCGGATCACCCACGACAACCTGAAGCTCCGCGATCCCAGGTTCGTACGGGAAGTGGACCGCTGGTTCGCCGCGCGGACCGCCGAGCAGAGCGGCGTAGACGTCCCCACCAGTCCAGCTCCGCCGCCCCTGTTCACGCCGTTTCGGTTACGGGACCTGCTGTTAGTAAACCGCGTGGTCGTGTCCCCGATGTGCCAGTACTGCGCCGTGGACGGCACGCCCAATGATTGGCACCTGGTCCACCTCGGGGCGCGAGCCATGGGCGGCGCGGGCCTCGTCTTCACGGAGATGACCGACGTTTCTCGGGAGGGCCGGATTTCGCCGGGGTGCACCGGCATGTATAAGTCGGAGCACGTGCCGGCGTGGAAGCGGATCGTGGACTTCGTCCACGCCCACAGCCAAGCGAAGATCGGACTGCAGCTCGGCCATGCAGGCCGCAAGGGCTCGACCCGGCTCGCGTGGGAGGGGATGGACGAGCCGCTCCCGGAGGGCAACTGGGAGATCATCGCCGCCTCCCCCATCTCCTACTTTCCCCACAGCCAAGTCCCTCGCGCCATGGGCCGGGCGGACATGACCGCCGTGCGCGATGACTTCGTGCGGGCGGCGCGCATGGCGGAGCAGGCGGGCTTCGACATCCTCGAGATTCACTTCGCGCACGGCTATCTCCTCGCGAGCTTCATCTCGCCGCTCACCAACCACCGTCGAGACGAGTACGGCGGATCGCTCGGAAACCGGATGCGGTTTCCCCTGGAAGTGTTCGACGCGCTGCGCGCGGTGTGGCCGGAGCCCAAGCCGATCTCGGTGCGCATCTCGGCGGTGGACTGGGCGCCCGGCGGGACGGAACCCGCCGACGCGGTCGAGATCGCCCGGTTCCTGAAGACGCACGGCTGCGACATCGTGGACGTGTCGGCGGGCCAGACGGTGCCCGATGCGAAACCGGTCTACGGGCGCCAGTTCCAGACACCGTTCGCCGACCGCGTGCGCCATGAAGTGGGGATCCCCACGATGGCAGTGGGCAACATTTCGTCCTACACCGACGTGAACACGATTCTTGCGGCGGGGCGCGCCGATCTCTGCGTCCTGGCGCGCGCGCACCTCTGGGATCCCTACTGGACCCGCCACGCCGCTCACGAGATGGGCTACGCGCTGCCCTGGCCGCCGCAGTATTCGACGCTCGACACCTACAAGCCGCGGTTCACCTGAGGGTCGCCCGATGGCCGTGAGTTATGCCAGCTATTTGAAGCTCGACGAGCTCCTGGCGCTGCAGCAGCCGCGCTCCGCCGGCCCCGAGCACGACGAGATGCTGTTCATCGTCATCCATCAGGTGTACGAGCTGTGGTTCAAGGAAATGCTTCACGAGCTCACCTATCTCGAAAAGTCGCTGCGCGACAACGCCACACCGCGCGCGTTGCACACCTTGAAGCGCGTCCTCACCGTGCTGAAGGTGATGGTCGCGCAGATCGACGTCCTCGAGACGATGACGCCGCTCGAGTTCCTGTCGTTCCGCGACCGGCTCGAGTCCGGGAGCGGGTTCCAGTCGTTCCAGTTCCGCGAGCTCGAATTCGTCCTCGGCACGAAGCACCCCGCAGCCCTGGCGCGCTACCCCGAGGGCAGCGAGGCCCGGCGTCGGCTCGAAGCGAGGTATCGTGAGTCGACGCTGTGGGACGCCTTTCTCGCCTATCTCGTGCGGAACGAGTACCCCGTTCCGACGTCGCTGCTCGGCCGCGACGTGACACAGCCGGTGGAACCCTCGCGCGAGATGCAGCAGGTCCTGATCGCGGTCTATCGGACGAACCCCACCGTGGCGTCGGTGTGCGAGCGCTTGGTGGACCTGGACGAGGGCGTCATGGAGTGGCGCTACCGACACGTGAAGATGGTGCAGCGCACCATCGGCACGAAGGCGGGCACCGGCGGAACCGCCGGGGCGGAGTATCTCGAAACGACGCTCAACAAGCCCGGCTTCCCCGACCTCTGGGCGATCCGCACCGAGCTGTGACCGACGTGACGCCGGAGGCGCTGTACGGCAGTCCGAACGCCCTGGCGCTTCATTATCGCCGCTTCCGCGTGGCGGACCGATTGCTACTGACAGGCCACTCGCATCAGGCATGGCCCGACGTGGGGTTCGAGGCCCAGCAACGCGCCTGGCTCGACGCAGCCGAGTATGCGGACGACAAGTGGGAGCGCGCCTTCGCCATGGCGGACCGGGTGCGGCGCGGCTTCGCGGGGCTGCTCGACGACTCGGACGGCGCCATCGCCCTCGGAGCGAACACGCACGAGCTGGTCGTGCGCTGGCTCTCCGCCCTCCCTCTCACCCGACGACCTCGCCTGGTCACGACGACGGGAGAATTTCACACCATCCGCCGCCAGCTCGACCGCCTGGCCGAGGAAGGGATCGCCGTCGTCAAGGTGCCCGCACTACCGGCGGCGACGCTCGCCGGGCGGCTCGCGCGAGCCGTGGACGACCGCACCGCGGCCGTGCTCGTCTCGGCCGTGCTGTACGAAACCGCCCACATCGTGCCGGACCTCGCGCGCGTGCTCGCGGCCTGTCGCCGGGCGGGCGTGGAGCTCTTGATCGACGCCTATCACGCACTCGGCGTCGTGCCGTTCTCGCTGCGGAAGGACGAGCTCGCGGACGCGTTCGTGGTCGGCGGCGGCTACAAGTACTGCCAGCTGGGCGAGGGGAATTGCTTCCTGCGGATTCCCGCGAACTGCGCGCTGCGGCCGGTGATCACCGGTTGGTTCAGCGAGTTCGCGTCGCTCGCGACCGGTGACCCAAGTGGTCCCGTCACCTACGGCCCGGGCGCGGCGCGGTTCGGCGGAGCCACCTATGATCCAACGAGCCACTATCGCGCGGCGCGCGTATTCGATTTCTTCGAGGAGCAGGGGCTCACACCCGCGTTGTTGCGCCAGGTGAGCCAACACCAGGTGGGGTTGCTCGCCGAACGGTTCGACGCGCTCGACGCCGACCCGCGAGTCATCACCCGGGACCACGCCCTGACCCCGTCAGAGCGGGGGGGCTTCCTGGCGCTCCAGTCGCCCCGAGCCGCAGAGTTGTATCGCGGGTGGCGAGCGCGAGGAGTGCTCACCGACTACCGGGCGGACGTGCTCCGTCTGGGTCCGGCCCCGTATTTGTCGGATCACCAACTCCGGATGGCCATGGATGCGCTGGGCAGCGTCATCAAGGATCACTCGGACACTTAGCGCTTCTCACGGAAGAACGCCTGCAGCAGCCGGCCGCTCGCGTCCGCGTCGACGCCACCGACCACGTCCACTCGATGGTTCAGCCGGGGGTGGCGCAGCACGTCCCCCACGCTACCTCCCATCCCGGCCTTCGGATCGTAAGCTCCGAACACGACTCGGCCGACCTTCGCGAGCACGATCGCGCCCGCGCACTGCGCGCACGGCTCGAGCGTCACATACAACGTGCAGTCGTTCAATCGATCGGTCTGCAACAGGGCGAGCGCCTGCTGCACGGCGAGCAGCTCGGCGTGGGCCGTCGGATCACGGCGGGTGACGCTCTCGTTGTGCGTACGGACGACGACCGTGTCTCCCCGAAGCACTGCGGCGCCCACCGGAACCTCTCCGCTGGACGCCGCGCGGCGGGCCTCCTCGAGCGCCACCGCCATGCCTGCTTCGTCTGCGGAAGACGGGGGGCGAGGCCGTTTCCCGCTTCCCGTTTCCCGCCTCCCGGCATTACGCACGCGCCGGCTCGGCCGCCGCCCCGCCAGGGATCCGCTCGAACGCCAGATGGTTTCCGTCTTTTCCCCGATCCACCCGAACCGTGTCGCCTTCGGTGTACCGCCCTTCGAGCACGGCCATGGCGAGCGGGTTCTGCAGCAGGCGCTGGATGGCCCGCTTCAAAGGCCGCGCGCCGTACACCGGGTCGTAGCCCTCGGCCACGATCAGCTGCTTTGCGGCGGGCGTCACCTCCAGGCGTAGCTTGCGCTCGGCCACGAGCCGCTCCACGCGCTTGATCTGGAAATCCACGATCTTCGCGATGTCCTGGCTCGAGAGCGGCCGGAAAATGATCACGTCGTCCACCCGGTTCAGGAATTCGGGCCGGAACGTCTGGCGTAGGAGCTCGAGCACCTTGGTCTCCACCTGCTCCCAGTTCTGCGTGCCCATCTCGAGGATGTACTGCGACCCGATGTTCGAGGTCATGATCAGGACGGTGTTCCGGAAATCGACGGTGCGGCCCTGCGAGTCGGTGAGCCGGCCATCGTCGAGGATTTGGAGCAGCACGTTGAACACGTCGGGGTGCGCCTTTTCGATCTCGTCGAACAGCACCACCGCGTAGGGGCGCCGGCGGATCGCCTCCGTCAGCTGACCACCCTCCTCATAGCCCACGTAGCCGGGAGGGGCGCCGATCATGCGCGCGACGGCATGCTTCTCCATGTACTCGGACATGTCGAGTCGCACCAGCGCCTTTTCGTCGTCGAA
>WNGQ01001845.1_pt1 | contig 21727 bp, 18 predicted proteins | sample 5407661 | NCBI WGS metagenome assembly WNGQ01 (sample SAMN13153382, study PRJNA577476) | soil metagenome | isolation source: 60 cm soil or saprolite under Garry oak tree replicate 2 | place: USA:California | collected 2016-06-15 | reverse complement strand
TCCTGACCGCCTCGAGCAACATGAACACCGCCATCGTCTTCGGCGTGATGGCGGTGCTGTCGGCGCTCGGGATGGTGGTGTTCTGGGCCGTGTGCCTGGCGGAGCGCCTCGCCTGCCCGTGGTACTTGCCGCCGGACGGAGGAGCGCCGTGAAGACGCTACGGTCGAGAAGCCCGCAAGCGCCGCCAGAGACGCTCGCGCGTGAGCGGCATCTCGGTCACCTCGACGCCCAGCGGGCGGAGCGCGTCTGCCACGGCGTTCGCGATGGCGGCCGGCGCCGGCAGGGTGCCGCCCTCGCCGGCGCCCTTGACGCCGAGCGGGTTGAGGGGCGAGGGCGTGACCACGTGGTGCACCTCGAGGCTGGGTACGTCCGCGGCGCGCGGCAGCGCGTACTCCATGAGCGTCCCCGTCATGAGCTGACCCGCGCCGTCGTAGACGACTTCCTCGAGGAACGCGTTCCCGATGCCGTGGGCGATGCCGCCGTGCACCTGTCCCTCGACGATCATCGGGTTGATCACGGTGCCGCAGTCGTCCACGGCAACGTAGCGGAGAATCGTGATGAGCCCGGTCTCCGGATCGACCTCCACCACCGCGGCGTGAGCGCCGCTCGAGTACGTCGACTGCGCGACGGGGACGTAGGCCGTCGCCTCGAGGCCCGGATCCATCCCCGCCGGCATCGCGTAGCCCGGGCGCGGTGTTGAGGCAATCGTCGCGACCTCGGCAAGCGTGAGGCCGCGGCCCGGCGTCCCCCGAACGCCGATGCGGCCATCCTCGAGGACCAGGTCCTCCGGCGCGGCTTCGAGCTGGCTCGCCGCCACGGCAAGCGCCTTCGCCCGCACCTCGGCGGTAGCCTGCGCGGCCGACGTCCCCGCGAGCACGGCGACTCGACTCGCGAATGTGCCCACCCCGTACGGGATGCCCGCCGTATCGCCGGGCACCACCGTGACGCGTTCCAGCGGGAGCGAGAGCCCGTCGGCGACGATCTGCGCCAGGGTGGTCTCGTGCGATTGTCCCTGGCTCGAGGCGCCGGAGAACACGAAGACCTGGCCGGCCGGATCGACGCGCACGCGAATCCCTTCGTACGGCCCGAGTCCGGTGTCTTCGACGAAGAGCGCCAGCCCCATGCCGAGCCAGCGCCCTTCCGCGCGCCCCCGCTCTTGCTGCGCGCGCACGCCGTCCCAGCCCACGGCCGCGACGAGCCGCCGCAGGCATTCCGGATAGTTGCCGCTATCGTAGCGGCGCGGGCCGCCGTCGCGGGAGACGAGGCCCACGTCGTAGGGGAACTCGTCCGGCTGGATGAGATTGCGCTCTCGTATGGCCAGCCGATCGAGCCCGAGGCGCTCGGCGGCCAGGTCGAGCATCCGCTCCATCGCGAAGACGGCCTGCGGGCGGCCCGCGCCTCTCACGGGCGTCACCGGCACCTTGTTCGTGTAGACGGCGGTGAGGGCCACCTCGTAGTTCGGCACCCGATAGGGCCCGGGCACGCTGACCGAGGTGATGAGCGGCACGATGATGCCCCACGAGACGAAGGCGCCACAGTCGTGGACGAACGCGTCGCGCAGGGCCACGATCCGGCCTTCGCGCGTGAGCCCCAGCTCGACCTCGTGCCACTGGTCGCGCTCCTGCGTCACAGCGAGGAGATGCTCGCGGCGCGTCTCGATGAACCTCACCGGGCGATCGAGCGCGCGCGCGAGGAACGGCACGAGGATGTCCTCGGAATAGAGGATGCCCTTGGGACCGAACCCGCCGCCGATATCCTGCGTCACCACGCGCACCGCGTGCTCGGCGAGCCCGAGGAAGCGCGCGAGGAGGCGGCGCAGGATCTGCGGCGACTGCGTCGTCGACCACACCGTCATCTGGCCGAGCGGAGCGTCCCAGCGGGCGGAGATGCCGCGTGTCTCGAGGGCCATGCCGGCGCCGCGGTGCAGGGTGAACCGCTCGCGCACGATCACGTCGGCCCGGGCGAGGGCGCCCGCGGGATCGCCCACGCGCTGCGTGAAGCGGGCCGCGACGTTTCCCTCTCGATGCACGCGAGGACCGCCCGGCTCGAGCGCGTCGGCGAGCGACGCGACGGCGGGGAGCGCATCGTACTCCACGCGGAGCGCGGCGAGCGCATCCTCCGCTTGCGCCGCGCTCTCGGCCACGACGAGGGCCACCGGTTGACCGACGTAGGAAACGATCTCCTGCGGCAGGATCTCCGAACACACGGGAGCAAGCAGGCTCGGATGAGGGACGAGGAGGGGGAGCCGCCCGAGCGCCGCCACGTCGGCGGGCACGAGCACGTGCGCGACCCCGGGGCATCGCCGCGCCGCCTCGGCATCGATCTTCACGACGCGCGCGTGGGCATGCAGGCTGCGGTGGACGGCGACGTGGAGCATCCCGGGGAGCGCCACGTCGGCAACGTACCGGCCGTGTCCCGTGATCAGCCTCGGGTCCTCGCGGCGGCGCACGCTCGCCCCGAAGAACCGCTCGCTCACGAGGTCAGTGCCTCATATCTCTTCGCTTCGCGGCCCCGATCGCGACGCTCAGCTCGCTGCGGCGCACGATGACGTCGTCCCAGGATTCGCGGACATCGCATCCCTTGCCGCGGCCGGGACCTCACGTAGGAACGGCGTCTTCGTGAAGGCTGACTCGATGAGGGCCCGATTGGCGGCCTCGCTGTAGTCGACGAACGCAGCGCTCACATCACCCGCGCCTCCGGCGGTGACGTCGAGCATCTTGACGGGTGTGCCGCAGGAGAAGTCGAGCCCGGCCAGGGCGACTCGCCGGATCGCCCGATTGCCCTCGGTCCTGAAATAGACCTCGCGGGCGCTGAGGTCATAGACGACACTCCACCGCGTGAAGTACGGTTGCGCCACCGAGGCAAGGATCTCGAAGCCGCGGGCGATCGGATCCGCGTTGGCCTGGCCCGCCAGCATGGCGGCGCGCACGAACCGATCGAGCGAAGAGACGGACGTGGGTACCTCTCCCTTGCTCCTGGCCCTCTCGAAGGCGGCGACCGAGTCGGCGTAGGTCGAGTTGGCCAGCGCCCGGACCGGCATCGCCGCGCCCCGATGGACGACGAGCTTGCCGTCGAGGAACTCGATCGCGGCTGAATCGCCCGTGGCATCCGCGACGAGATAGTGGATCGTCACCCGGCTCATCGGCCGCACGCCCTCGGCGTCGGCCAGGACCTCCGTGACACTGGCGTGACGGTCCAGGTTGTACTGGATCCACTCGAGGATGCCGATCGCCGGGCGGCTGTCGGCGGGAGGGTACCTGGTCTCGTCGAGCCACATCTGGGAGACCATGAGACCTTTCTCGTTGATGCCGGTCATCGGGTTGTCACGACCGAACTGGTTGAAGGTCACGCTGCCGTACCTTGCGGTCCACGTCGCCCCCTGCCTCCGGAGTGCGCTCATCTTCTTCGTGTCTCGCTTGTTGACGAGGACCAGCCCTTCCGGTGGATGGAAGTCATAGTTGTAGGCGACGACCGTCTTCTCCTTTTCAAGGAGGCAGACGGTCGTACAGGACAGCACGGGCGTGGCGGCAATCACGGCGATTCCGAGGCTTGCCAGCATGAGGATGTAGCGTCTGGTCATGGGTACCTCGCTGGGGGCTACAGTCTGCCTACGCCGTCATTTTGTCAATCAGGGCAGGCGCGGGAAGTGGTGACTTCTTACCGCCACCGTCGGCGTCCCTACAGCTCGACCACCATCCCATCGTGAGCGCATTCCTCCGGGATGGTGGTCGTGTGCTGCAGCATTTCCTCGCTCATGTGCGTGAGGATCACGCGCTTGGCCCCGAAGTCCCGCAGGTGCTCGACGATGGCGGGATAGTTCAGGTGCCACCTGATCGGCTTCGCGTAGTAGTAGCATTCGGCGATGACGAGGTCTGCGCCCCGGCCCATCTGCGCCATGGCGTCCGTCCATTCGCCGTCGCCCGTGTAGGCGATGACCTTGTCGCCCACTTCCACGCGAAGACACGTGGGATTGGTCTGCCACGTGTGCTTGGCCGCGTACGGGGTGACGCGCAGATTGCCGACGGCGGTCCGCTCACCCACTTCCATCTCGACGTAATCGAGCGGGAACTTCGGCACCATCACCTCCGAGCCCGGGAACAGCGCGCCAGCGATCGCGCCCATGCGGGAGCGCAGGTCGCGCGGCCCGGCGATGGTGAGCGGCCGGCTCCGCTTGGCTCCCAGCATGGCGTCCACGAGCAGGAACGGCACCCCGCCGCAGTGATCGCCGTGCAGGTGTGTGAGCAGGACGGCGTCGATGCTGTTGTGATCGATCCCCTGCTGCTTCAGGGCGATCAATGACGACGTCCCGAAGTCGATGGTGAAACGCATCCCGCCCCCATCGACCAGGATGCAGGTCTGAAAGCGGCCTCCGCTTCCGAACGAGTCTCCGGATCCCACGAACCGGATGCTGACGGGCATCGAACTCACCCCCTCTCTCCCCGGGCGAGCTGCCCGCGGAGCTCGACGGCGACCGCCACGTGGTCCGTGATGACGGCGTCGGCGCCGACGGTCAGCGCGACCCGGAGCTCGGCCGGGCGGTTGGGCGTGAAGACGTAGACGGGGCGGGACGTCTCGGCCGCCGCCACGAGCACAGCGGCGGACAGGGCGCGCATCGCCATGGCCAGGCCGGCGCCCGGCGGCAGCTCGCGCAGCTGCTTCACCTCCTCGTCCGTCGCGGGCGGGCGGCGGAACGTGAGAAGCGCGAGAGCGCCCGGCACGCGGGATGCCAAGTCGAGGGCGAAGGCGTGCTGGATCGAGACCGTCGCGTATCGGCGGCCGAGCGGCCGGACGATGTCCGCGACCCGAGCGGCGAATCCGGGAAAACGCTCCTCCCCGTGCTTGAAGTCCGCGACCAGCCGCACGCCCGCGGGCAGGGCGGCCACCACGTCCTCGAGGGTCGGGATGCGCTCACCCTCGAAGCCTGGCGCGAACCAGCGGCCGACGTCCAGCGCGCGCAGGTCGGCCAGATCGACCTCCCAGACCGCCGCGTCAATGCCCGCCGTGCGCGACAGGCGGTCGTCGTGGTGGACGACCGGGTGGCCGTCGCGGCTCGGCAGCACGTCCACCTCGACAGCGTCGGCACCCTCGCGCACGGCCGTGCGCAGCGCGGCCAGGGTATTCTCGGGCGCCACCCCGCTGCCGCATCGGTGGGCCACCACGAGCGGCCGCGACACTACTTCACCCCGGACGTGAGCGCCGTGGGCGACAGGTAGCGCTGGAAGAACACGAACGCGACGAGGATGGGCGCGATGACGAAGACATCGGCCGCCATCACCTGGTTCCACTGGGTGCCGTGGGCGCCCTCGGTGAGGATCATGGTGGCGAGCCCGATAGGCAAGGTGCGGACCCGCGCGGAGTTGGTGACGATGAGCGGCCAGAAGAAGTCATTGTAGTGGAACACGAAGCTCAGCGCTGCCATCGTGGCGAGGGCCGGACGCGCCAGGGGAAGCAGGATGCGCGTCAGAATCACCCGGTGACCTGCGCCGTCGATGCGGGCCGCCTCGACCAGCGTCTGCGGCACGACCAGAAACGCCTGGCGCATCAGGAAGATTCCGAAGCCGCTCGCCACGAAGGGCATCACGAGGGCCCAGTACGTGTCGACCCAGTGCAGGCGGCTCACGATGATGTAGGCCGGAATGAACGTGGCCTGGATCGGCACCATCATGGTCGAGATGATGACGAGGAAGGCCAGGTTGCGACCGCGGAAGCGGAGCTGGGTCAGCGCGTAGGCGGCGAGGGACGAGGTCACGATCTGGCCCAGGATGATCAGCGTGGTCGTGACGACGCTGTTGATGTACATCCGCGCGAACGGTTGCGCGCGCCAGGCGGCCGGATACGAGGTCCACAGCACGCGCTCGGGAATGAATCGGGGCGGGTAGCGGAACACCGCCTCCGGCTCCTGCAGCGACAGCGAGACGAGCCAGAGGAGCGGAAGCGCCGCGAGGACGGCGCCGGCCAGCAGCGTGGCGTGGGCGGCGAGCGCGCGACGGACACGCGCGCCGGTCAGAGCTGGTAGGTGACCCACTGCCTGGCCATCCGCAGCTGGAGCCATGTCACGCCCATAAGCCCCACGAGGAGGACGACGGAGACCGACGCGCCCGCGCCCGTGTTCAGGAACCCGAAACCCTGCTGGTAGAGGTAGAAGACGAGGGTCATGGTGGCGGTGCCCGGCCCTCCGCCCGTCATCACGTAGATCTGGTCGAACACCCGGAACGACGCGATGACGCTGACCACGATGCAGAAGAGCAGCGTGGGCGAGAGGAGCGGCAGGGTCACCGACCACGCCAGCCGGATCTCGCCGGCGCCGTCGATGCGGGCCGCTTCCTCGATCTCGCGCGGGATCCCCTGCAGCCCGCTCAGCACGAGAACGGTGTAGTAGCCGACGAACTGCCACACGGTTACCAGCATGATCCCCGGCAGCGCCCACGTGCTCGAGTCGAGCCAGGTGACACCGCGCACGGGGAGCACGAGGCCCAGCACCTCGTTGACGAAGCCGTTGCTGGAGAGCATCCAGATCCAGGCGATCGAGGAGGCCACGAGAGGGATGACGTACGGCACGAACAGGATGGTGCGGTACACCGGGCCGCCCCGGACGCGCCGGTTGAGGACGAGGCCGAACAGGATGGCGAGCACGAGCAGCGGCACCGTCGTACCCAGCGCCAGCTCCAGCGTGTGCCCCACCGCCTGCCAGAAGATCGGATCAGCCGCCAGCGCCGCGTAGTTCTGCAGTCCCACCCAGCGGCCCGAGGCGGCGATCATGTCGTATTGCATGAGGCTCAGGGGCACGTCCAGGAGCACGGGCAGGACAACGAACGTCCCCAGCAGGACGAGGCTCGGCGCCATGAGCGCCCAGCCGAGCAGGGCTTCGCGGCGCACGCGCTAAGGCGCGGCCAGGAGCGCGTCGACCTGCTGGGCGGTCGACTTCAGGGTCTCGAGGGCGGGCGCCTTGTTCGAGATGATGTTCTGCTGGGCCCGCTGCACGAGCTGGAGCACCTGAAAGTACTTCGGCGACGGCGGCGCCGCGCGCGAGTACTGCAACTCCTCGATGGGCACCGCGTGGTTCGGATTGGCCTTGAGGAAGGCCTTGAAGTCGGGGTCGTCGAGCGCTTTCTTCACCACCGGCACGTAGCCCGTCTCCCGGCTCCAGTAGGCGGCCTCGGCCGGGCTCGTCCACCACTGGATGAACTCCCACGCCGCCTTCTGCCGCTCCGGCGCGATCTTCGCCATGATCACCGCGTTCGCCCCGCCCTGAGGAACGACGAGCGGCTTGCCCTCGAAGCCCGGGCTCAGCGCCGCCCGCCACTCGAACTTGGCGGCGGCGACGGCGCCCATGTCGGCCGCCGAGCCCCAGTACATCGCGGTCTTCTCGTTCACGAAGTCCTGGATCGTCTGGAGAAATTCCGTGGGGCCCGTCCGGATCTGCGCGTGGCCGCGATCGATCAGGTCCGTCCACACGCGGAGCCCCGCCACCGCGGACTCGCTGGCGAACGCGGCGCGCTTCATGTCGGGCGAGAGCATCTCACCGCCGTTCGACCACGTCATCGCCTGGAAGAACCACCACTGGTTGATGGGCATGAACCCGAAGACCTTCGCGCCCGGCCCGCCCGCCCCTTCCTGCGTCAGCTTGGGGGCGATGGCCGCCACTTCCGCCCAGGTCTTCGGCGGGCCGCTGATCCCCGCCTTCTGGAAGCGGTCGCGGTTCCAGTAGAGGATGGGCACGCTCCGGTTGAACGGAATGCCGTACGTCTTGCCATCGCACGCCGTGTTGGTCAGCACGGGTAGGAAGTCTTCCTTGCGGTCGTGGCGGCTCTTCGCCATCAGCTCGTCGAGCGACACCAGCGCGCCCTTCGAGGCGAAGGTGCACGTGGCGTGGATCTCGAGCTGCACGACGTCGGGCACGCTGCCCGCGGCGATCGAGGCCAGGAGCTTCTGCTGCATCGGCCCCCCCGCGCCGTAGGCGCCCGCGTAGAACGGCACGACCTTGACGCCCGGCTGGGACCGGTTGAACTTCTCCGCCTGGCTCTGGATGATCTTCTCGAGCTGGCCGCCCACGCCGTACCAGAATGAGATCTCCAGCGGCGCCTGGGCGGCGGCGGGGGTCGCGAGCAGTAGGAGCAATGCGGCCAGGAGGCACAACGCTGTACCCGCCATGAGGAAGTCTCCTTCGTTGGGGTGTCGGCTCCGTATCATACCCGACCGGCGGAAGTCAGGGAGAATCGGCTTCACACTTCGTTACACCCGGCTCATACACGCTTCGCATCGTCACGCCACACTTCGAGCAGAACAAGTTCAGGAGGAAGGGAGGTGACAGCGATGAAGCTTGGCACTCTACGGCGTCTCATACCCGTTCTTTTGCTTCTCGGCGCCGTCACCGTCTCCGCGACGGGGTGCCTGCTGGTGCCCATCCCCGTCGGCGGGGGTGGCGGCCACCACGGGCGCTCGCACCGCTGGTAAGGTCGACGTCTCATCTGGCGGGCGCCGAGACAGCTCTCGGCGCCCGCTATGGGGCACCGGCGGCAACGATCTCCTGGCCAAACAGGTCCATGGCCGTGTGACCGACTTGTCTGGTGTCGTAGTAGGCGTAGGCGGCCACGCCGAGCGCGCCCACCACCGGGATGAAGCGCGCCGCCCCTCTCTCGAGCAACCGTTCCGTTGTCGTCACGCCCACCTTCGTCAGGATGGCTTCCAGGGCTCGCAGCGAGGTGCCGTTCACCACTACTCTCTCACCCACCCGGGTGATCACGTCGCGCACCGCCTGCGCGGCCGCGTGTCTGAAGAGACACCACGCCATGGACTCCTGCGAAAGGAACGCGCGCTGTCCGTACACGGCGGCGATGTCCGACACCAGCCGCGCTTGAACGCGCCATACCGCATAGAGATCGGGAAGGACGGTCACCAGGCCCAGTGGCCCCGGGGGCAAGGCGAGGCTGCCTGAAATGGTGGCGGCTTTCAGGGCGGCCGCAGTGGTCAGCTCGCGCGCGCGCATGGCGGCATCGACCGCGCGATCCTCGGAGCTCTCGGGGACTCTGCTGATCAGCTCCAGGAGAGCGTCTCGTGTCCGCTGGACCAGGCCGTGAGCGGGAATGGTCCGCTCGTCGCGTGCGTGTTCCGTCATGACTTTCTCCTCCAGATCGAGTGTACACGGGCGATCTACCTGGAGGTGAACGCGGGCAACACCTCGCGGCCGAACAGGCGCAGCGACCGCATGGCCTCCGGGTGAGTCATGTTGCCGAAGTTCATGTTCATGAGCAGCAGGTCGACGCCCACGGCCTCCAGCGCCTGGATCTGCCGGATGCAGCGCTCGGGGCCGCCGATGATCAGGCGCTCCCACGCTTCCTCGGGCGAGGGCTCGTGCTCGACGGGGTCCGAGCTGACCACACCTCCGCGCACGCTCTCGCTCCCGAAGTGCAGGTGGTGCCATGTGCGGTGCGTCTTGGTCACGTGGGGGAGCGCCTCACGCGCCGCGGCGTCCGTCTCGGCCACGTAGGCGATGCGGAGGAGGCCGAGGTCGCTGTCCGCCTCCGTCTTGCCCGCTTCCTTCAGCGTGCGCCGGTAGAGGTCGACCTTCTCGGCCACCTTGTCCACGGGATCGCGGAACACGGTGCTGAGCAGCCGGTGCCCGTGGCCGATGGCATAGGTGAAGGATTCCGGGTTCAGGGCGGCGATCCAGATGGGCGGGTGCGGGCGCTGGAGCGGGCGCGGGAGCACGGTCGCCGCCGGGAACTGGTAGAAGCGCCCGACATGCGCCACGTCGTCCTCGCGCCAGGCTCTGAGCATGATCTCGAGGCATTCTTGTGTCCGCGCACGCCCTTCATCGAAGGGAAGGTCGTAGCGCGCGAACTCGTAGGGGTACGCCCCGCGCCCGACCCCGATCTCCAGGCGGCCGCCGGTGAGGACGTCCGCCACGGCAATCTCCCCGGCCAGGCGCAACGGGTGATAGAAGGGAAGGACGAGCACGCCGGTGCCGAAGCGGACCCGCCGCGTCTGGCTCGCGGCCTTGATGGCGAACATCAGCGGTTGCGGGCACGCGCTGTAGCTCACGAAGTGATGCTCCGCGAGCCACACCGTCTCCAGCCCTTGCTCCTCGGCAAAGGCGACCTCCTCGAGGAGGTCGCCGTACATCGCGTCGAAAGCGCGGCCGGGGCCCGACCATTCGAACAGCAGGAACAATCCGAATCGCATGCCCGTTCCCGCCGGCCTACGCGGCCAGAAACTTCTTCCACTGCTCGAGGAGCGGCGCTTCGTTGTCCATCCACCACTCCGGGTTGCGCAGGAGCACTCCAGGCAGATCATAGTTCACGACGTCGCGCTTGGTCTTGGCGTCGAGCTGCCCCCACGCCGCGCGGTTGGTGGGACCGTGCGGGTAGAGGAGCGGCCGCTCCGCCTGCGGCTTGGTCTGGGAGGCGAAGGTGATGAACTTCATGGCGGCCTCCTTGTTCTTCGAGATCTTGGAAACGGCGTAGAAGGTCTGGTCGAGAATGGCGTTGTTCAGCTCGACGGCCAGCGGCTTGCCCTCGCGAGCGAGCACGACCACGCGTGCCCCCCATCCGTAGCCCAGCTGCACCTCCTCATCAGAAAAGAGCTGCGCGAACTGGGCGCCGGACTGCCACCACGTCATCTGGGGCTTGATGTCGGCCAGCTTGGCGAAGGCGAGCTTGGCGTCGATCGGGTACACCTTGGCCGGTGCCACGCCCGCGGCCATGATGGCGGCCTCGAAGTTATCGCGCGGCGTCCACCCTGGCCCCGTGCGGCGGCCGGGAAAGCGCTTGAGATCCCACAGGTCGGCCCAGCTCTTCGGGTGTGAGCCGGTGGGAAACCGCTTCGTGTTGTAGGCGATGTCGACCGCGTACACTTCGAAGGCGATCCCGTGCGAGTGCAAGGCCGGCCCGTACATCTCGGTGCGGTTGACCACGCCGGCGTCGAGCTTCTCGTACAGGCCGTCCTGGGCGCCGCGCCAGAGCCAGGCGCTGCCGGGCTGGATGATGTCCCATTCCGGGCTGTTGTTCTGAACTTGCGCCTTGAGCAGGGCGAGCTGGTTCGTGGCGCTCACCTGCTTGATCTTGATGCCGGTGGCGGCCGTGAAGGGATCGTAGACGGCCTTCTTGAGCGACTCCTCGTGGGCGCCGCCCCACCCCACGATCACGAGCTCGCCGGCGGCCGCCGCCGGTCGCGTGCGCGCCACGGCGCCGGCTGTGACCAGCGCTCCCGTCGTCGTCTTCAGGAACTCCCGTCGCGAGACCTGGCTGCCCATCTCTACCTCCCCCTGGAGCGGCCGCCGTCGGCGGGCCGCCCCGCATGAGTGAATCCGCTCATCCGCTTGTACGCTCCGTCCGCCGCCGCAGCCAGGCCGAGCCCAGCAGCGCCAGCGAGGTGACGATGATCAGCTGGCTCGACACCGCCGCCACCACGGGATTCAGCTCGTACCGGATCCCGTCGAACATCAGCTTGGGAAGCGTCGGGTTCGAGCCCGACACGAACATGGCGATCACGATCTCGTCGAACGACGTCAGGAACGCGAAGATCGCGCCGCTGGCGATGCCCGGCCAGAGGAGCGGCAGCATCACCTGCGTGAACGTGCGCAGCGGGCCGGCGCCCAGGCTTCGGGCCGCGCGCTCCAGTGACCGGTCCAGCTTGTACAGGACGGCGGTGACGTTGAGGACCACGAACGGAAGCGCCAGGACGGTATGGGCCAGCACGAGACCGGTGGCCGTGCCGATGAGCCGCCAGCGCGCATAGACACTGTAGATGCCGATCGACAGCACGATGGTCGGGACCATGATCGGCGAGACGACCAGCGCGCGGAGGGCGCTCTTGCCCGGGACGACGAGCCGAACGAGGGCGATGGAGGCGAGGGTGCCGAGCGAGGTGGCCAACGCGGTGACCATGACCGCTACCTCGAGGCTGCGCACCGTGGCGTCCATCCACGACGTGCTCGACCAGTACGCCTGGTACCACCGCATGGACAGCGTGCTCGGCGGGAACTCCAGGAAGCGGCCGCCACTCAACGACATGATGACGACGACGAGGCTGGGCAGCGCGAGGTAGGCGAGGACGATGCCGGTGGCAGCCCACAGCAGCGGGTGCGTCCGCTCGCCCGTCACACCCACACCTTGTCGAGACCGAGGAGCCGGTCGAAGCCGATCACGAGGACGACGGTCACGACCAGCAGCACCATCGCCACCGCGGAGGCGAGGCTCCAGTCGAGCAGATCCACGACCTGCGTCTCGATCACCATCGCCAGCGTGATGACCCGCGAACCTCCGAGGAGGGCGGGGGTGATGAAGAAGCCGAGGGCCTGGACGAAGACGAGCAGGCCGGCGGCCGCCACCCCCGGCAGGCTGAGCGGCAGCGTCACCGATCGGAAGCGCCGCCACGGCCCCGCCCCCATGACCTGGGCGGCCGCGGGCAGCCGGGGATCGATGTTCCGGAGCGAGGCGTAGATCGGCAGGATGGCGAACGGAAGGAGCACCTGCGCCATGCCGATCACGACACCGGTTTCGTTGTACATGAGCCGGAGCGGCTCGTCGATCACGTGCAGCCGCCGGAGGAGGTTGTTCAGCACGCCGTTGGCCTGGAGCAGGACCATCCAGGCATAGGTTCGCACCAGGATGCTGGTCCACAGGGGCAGCAGGACGAGCACCATGATGATCCTGAGCGCGACCGCCCCGACGCGGGTCAGCACGTAGCTGACCGGATAGGCGGCGACCAGGCAGACCACGGTGACCATCAGGCCGATGCGGAAGGTGCGGAGCAAGACGGCCAGATAGACCGAGCTCTCCAGGAACCGGTGATAGGCGTCGAATCCCAGTCCCCCGCCGGCTCCGCCCGTGAGGCTGAGGAGGATGAGCCGCGCCAGCGGATAGAGATAGATCGCGATGAGCAGGACCAGGGCGGGGCCGACCATTGCGAGCGCCTGTCCCCAGCCGGATCGCGGTCTCACGCGAACAGCCGCCAGTCGTGTGGCCTCGAGGCGAGCCAGATCTCCTGCCCCGCAACGAAGAGCGTCTCCTGACCGCGGAATGGTCGGCTCACTTTGAGGACCACGCCGGGCGCCACGTCCACGCCGTAGCGCACGAGCTCTCCGTAGAAAGCCACCTCGCGCACGCGCCCACGCCAGCCGTTTGGCCCCGCCGGTTCCGTGGCCGTGATCTCGAGGCGCTCGGGCCTGATGGTCAGGCGGACGCGCTTGCCGACGGCGAGCGCCGGCCCTTCCGGCGTCGACACGTCGAGCCCTTCCGTGATCCGGATTCGCCCCGACCCGCCGGCAATCTCGACCACGACGCCGTCGACGAGATTGACATCGCCAAGGAAGCCGGCCACGAAGTCGGTGGCGGGACGCTCGTAGAGCTCGAGCGGCGCGCCCACCTGGACGAGATCACCCCCGTTCACGATGGCGATCCGGTCCGAGAGCGCCAGGGCTTCCTGCTGATCGTGCGTGACGTAGAGCGTCGTGATGCCCAGCTCGCGCTGCAGGCTCTTGAGCTCGCCCTGCATCTCTTCGCGAAGCTTCTTGTCCAGGGCCCCCAGCGGCTCGTCCATGAGGAGGAGCGAGGGGCGATAGACGAGGGCCCGGGCCAGCGCGATGCGCTGCTGCTGGCCGCCCGAGAGCTGCCGGGGATACCGGCCGTCCAGGCCGGACATTCGCACGGCCTCGAGCGACTGGCCCGCCCGTCGCGTCACCTCCGAGCCGGCAAGCCGGCGTGTCCTCAAGGGGAAGGCGACGTTGTCGAACACGGTCATGTGGGGAAAGAGCGCGTAGCTCTGGAAGACCATGCCGATGTCGCGCTTCTCGGGCGGCTGCGCGACGACCGATTCGCCGCGGATGAGGATCTCTCCGCTCGTCGGTCGCTCGAAGCCGGCGATCAGCATCAGGGTGGTGGTCTTGCCCGAGCCGCTCGGTCCGAGCAGGGTGACGAACTCGCCCTCGGCGACGTCGAGCGACACGTTGTTGAGGGCGACGGTGCGTCCGTAGGCTTTCGACACTCCGACCAGCGTGACGACGGAACGGCTCATGGATGGCGCCAACCTAGCGCGGATGAGGCCCGGTCTGCAAGGTCGCGGCTGCCCCGACGGTCCTGCCCTTCGAGACTAGCGCGGCGACGAGCTCCGCCGATCCGCGCTGATGACCCCTCCCTTGAGCACCAGCTCGATGCGCGTGGAATCCAGGAGCACCTTCACGTCGTCGAGCGGATTGCCGTTCACCACGACCACGTCGGCCAGCCGCCCCTTCTCGATCGTGCCGACCTCGCGCTCGAGCCCGAGGCACCGGGCCGCCCACTGTGTGGCGGAGCGGAGCGCCTGCATGGGGGTGAGGCCCGCGTCGACCAGGTACTGGAGCTCCAGCGCGTTCTTCGGATGCCCGTGGCCACCAGCATCCGTGCCGGCGGCGATCGGCACGCCCAGCTCGAGAGCGCGCCGCACGCTGGCCACGTGGTGCGCGTAGAGCTCGGTGGCCCGCGCCCGCACGTGGGGTGACGGGCTTTCGCGGTGGTAGACGTACACCGTGAGCGTGGGCACGAAGAAGGTGCCCTGCGCGGCCATCCGCGCCATCAGCTCGGGCTCCTCGTCCAGATAGCACCCGTGCTCGATCGAGTCGACGCCCGCCATGAGCGCCGTCCGCAGGCCGGGGCCGCCGAGCGCGTGGCACATCACCCGTCGTCCGAGGGCGTGCGACTCCGTGACCAGCGCCTGCATCTCCCCGAGCGAGAAGGCGGCGTCCAGCGGTCCGTGTCCCGGCCGCGAGCTCGCCCCTCCGGTGGTGGCGGTCTTGATGACGTCCGCGCCCGCCCGCACCATGGTCCGCACCACGTCCCGCACCTCGTCCGGCCCGTTGCCCACGCTGTTCGGCAGGAGCGGATCGTAGACCGCACAGCACGCGTGACCCGAGGGGCTGACGCTATCGCCGATGCCGCCGGTGGGAGAGATGATCTGAATGCCCAGCACCAGGCGCGGCCCCTGGATCAGACCCTGCTCGATGGCGAGCTTGAAGCCCGCGTCGAGCCCGCCGGCGTCGCGGACGGTCGTGTAGCCCATGGCCAGCGTCTCCGCGAGCACTCGCCCCGTTCTCAGGTGCGTCGTGCTGGCGGGAGCCTCCAGGCCCCAGCGCGTGGCGAGGCCGTACCCGTGCGAGGCCATGTGGTCGTGCGCATCGATCAGCCCGGGAATCAGGGTGCGGCCGACCACGTCGACGATCTCGGCCGTCGCGGGCCAGGTCGTGGCCGCCCTCGGTCCGGCGGCGATGATGCGGTCGCCGTCGATGACCACGGCGGCATCGTGCACGGGCGTGGCGCCCGTGCCGTCGATCAAGGTGGCGCCGGTCAGGACACGGACCATATTCTATCCTTCCTTCGAGAAGCCGAGCGGCAGCGCCGCCACGCCCCGGAGCACGTAGGAATCGCTCCACTGGAGCGCATCGGTCTCCAGCCGCAGATCGGGCAGACGGCGCAGGACCGCGGGAATGGCCAGCCGGGCCTCGAGTCGGGCCAGCGGTGCCCCCACGCAGAAGTGGATACCGTGGCCGAGCGCGAGATGCCGGTTGTCCTGGCGCCGCACGTCCAGTTGCTCGGGATCGGCAAACTGGTCCGGATCGCGATTCGCCGCGCTCAGGTTGAGGAAGAGCCGGGCGCCGCGTCGGATGGACCGCCCGCGCAGCTCCACGTCCTCGACGGCAATGCGGGTCACGGCCTGGGTGGGCCCGTCGTAGCGCATGAGCTCCTCGACGGCCGAGGCGGCCAGGCGCGGGTCGGCGGTCAGAGCCGCCAGCTGGGAGGGATGCCGGAGCAGGGCCACGATCCCGTTGCCGATCAGGTTCGTCGTGGTTTCGTGCCCGGCGAAAAGCAGCAGCACGCAGGTTGCCACCAGCTCGTCCTCGCTGAGTCCGTCCTCCCGCCCTTCGGCGGCGAGCATGGCAGTCATCATGTCGTCCCGGGGCTCGGCCCGGCGCGCGGCCACCAAGGCGTGAAAGTAGCCGGACATGTCGACCATGGCTCGCTGGGCGCGGGTACGTTTGTCTGGAGTGGCGAGCGCACTCCCCACGAAGGCGGCGAGATCATCGGACCAGCGCTTGATCCGGTCGAGGTCGTCCACGGAAGCGCCGAGCATGCCGGCAATGACGGCGGCCGGGAGAGGATAGGCAAAATCCGCGATCAAGTCCGTCTGCCCGGTCGGAGCGATGGCGTCGAGGAGGCGGTCCACGATGCTCTGGATGATCGGCTCCCGGCTCTCGATCGCGCGCGAGGTAAACGCGGTATTCATGACGCCTCGAAGCCGCGTGTGCTTGGGAGGGTCGGTGAACACTGCCCAGTCGCCGAGCCCCTGGACCAGATTCGCGACGCTCGCATGCGACTCTGCCGTCAGGTGCTTCGCGAAGGGCGTGATCCGATCCGCAGAGAAGCGTCGATCCAGCAGCGCGTTCTTGACGTCGTCGTATCGCGTGAGAACCCAGCCGCCCAGGCTGTCGCTCCAGTGGACGGGGTCCTCCGCACGAAGCACCTGGTAGCTGGGGAACGGGTCGGCGATGACGTCGGGTCGTCTGGGATCGTAGCGAGCCGGCATTGGGAAAACCCTCGCCGGATACTATCACGCGGGAAGATGTCGGTCGCGTCCGACATGGCCGGCTTCAGATTTGGAGCTGGAACTTCCCGCGCGAACGCTCCTTGACTGGGTCGCCGGTGCCGGAGCAGTATCGCTTCCGGCACCTACCGAAACCAAGGAGGAGCAGATGAGAAGACGCGCGTTCCTCAAGCAGACGGCTCGCTCGGCGGCGGTGGCGGCCATCGCGCTCCGGGCGCCGGCGGTGCTGGGCCAGGCCAAGCCCTTCGCGGGCGTGACCATCCACGGCGCCTCGTTCCAGCACGTCTTCCACAGCTACCTGAAGGAATACATCCCGGAGTTCGAAGAAAAGACCGGGATGAAGGTGGACTTCACGACCCAGGCCTTCCCCGTCTACAACCAGCGGGCCGACCTCGAGCTGTCGACCAAAGGCAGCGCGTGGGACTTCCTCAACGTGACCTTCATCTACTCCGGCCGCTGGATCGGGGCGGGCTGGATGACGCCGCTCGACGAGCTCGTGAGCGACCGGAACCAGACGCCGCCCGACTTCGACGCCAAGGACTTCGTGGCGGGCGCCCAGTCCTCCCTGCAGGATGCCAAGGGCGCCACCTACGGCTTCGCGTGGGAGGCGGGGGCCATGATCACGGGGGCGGCCCGCGGCGATCTCATCGAGAAGGCCGGGCTCAGGATGCCGACGACCTTCGAGCAGCTCGTGCAGGTTTGCGAGGCGACGAACGGCAAGGACGGCGTGGCGGCCTTCGTCGCCGACAAGCTGCACCACTGGAACTGGATCCCCTACCTCATGGGCTTCGGCGGGCGCGTCTTCAAGGACCCGCCGGACAATCTCACGCCCGTGCTCGACACCCCGCAGGCGGCCCAGGCGGCGGAGTACTACGCCAACCTGCTCGTGAAGTACGGCCCGCCGGGCCTGCTCTCCTACACCGATGATCAGGCCATGCGGGCCCAGCTCTCCGGCCGCGCCAACATCCGCACGCAGGCCATCGGCTGGATGACCCCGCTCGCCAAGCACGAGGAGAGCAAGGTGAAGAGCACCACCCGCTACGAGCTGATGCCCGCGGGCCCCGCCGGCCAGTTCCCCGGCTCCAACAGCCACGGCTTCGGCATCCCGCTCGGCGCCAAGAACAAGAAGGCGGCGTGGGCGTTCATCACGTGGGCCATGAGCAAGGACACGCTGAGGCGCATCTCGATCGAGAAGGGCTACGCGGCCGTGTGCCGGCGCTCGATCATCGACGATCCCGCCTACCGGAAGGCGATGACCTTCAACGGTCAGGACGTGGCCGCGCTTTACCTCAAGGTGCTCGAGCTGGGCGGCAAGAGCGGGTACATGAAGTACCGCACGGTGCCGGTGTTTCCCCAGGTGGGCGACAAGATCAACAAGGCCATGGAGCGCATCGCCACCAAGCAGCAGAATGCGCGCGACGCGATGAAGCAGGCGCAGGCCGAGGCGGTCGAGGAGCTCAAGCGGGGCGGTATCAAGCTCGACGTCTGAGCCGCATGGCCGCCATCGCGATCGCTGGTCGCGCCAGGGCCCGCGCGGCGGGGTCGGGCGTGGCCGCGCTCGAGCGCCGGTTCCACTGGTGGTGCCTCGGGCCAACCCTGGCCGTCCTGGGCGTGGTGACGCTGCTCCCGACGCTCTACCTCCTCGCCACCAGCCTCACCCCGCTCAACCTGACGCGACCGGCGACGCAGTGGGACTTCTCGCATCCCTTTCGCAACTTCGCGTTCCTGCTCTCGGACGGCCGGCTCCACGGGTCGCTGTGGGTCCAGCTCAAGCTCTCGTTCTGGACGGTCAGCCTGCAGCTCCTGCTGGGCTTCGGCGTGGCGCTGCTCTTGAACCTGCGCTCCCGCACGCTCGAAGCGCTCCGCACGGTCTTCCTGATCCCCATGGTGCTGCCGCCGATCGTGGTGGCCATCATCTGGAAGGTGCTGTACACGCCGGACATCAGTCCCGTGCACTGGGCGATGGCCTCCCTCGGCTGGCCCGTGCCCACGCTCATCACCCACCCCAGCTATGCCCTGGGTGCCATCATCGTCGCCGACATCTGGGAATGGTTCCCCTTCACGATGCTGATGATCCTGGCGGGGCTCCAGGTGCTGCCCGAGGAGCAGGTCGATGCCGCGCGCATCGACGGCGCCGGCCCCTGGCAGCTCACCGTGTACGTCGTCCTGCCCTTCCTGCGCGGTGTCCTCCTCGTGGCCGGCCTCTTCCGGCTCATCGACAGCATCAAGGCCTTCCCTCTGATCTTCATCCTGACGGACGGCGGGCCCGGCACCGTCACCGAGGTCACGAACTACTACTCCTACGTGCAGGCCTTCAATTTCTCGCAGCTCGGCTACTCGAGCGCGATCACGGTGATCCTCGTTTCCCTGACCGTGATCGCGAGCGCGTTCATCGTCCGCGCCGTCGGCTGGGAGACGTCCAGTGAGTAAGGGGTCAGGTCTCACAAAACGACATTTTGGTTGGTCGCGCCGTCGGACAGAGCCGCGATGTCATATTGTGAGACCTGACCCCCAGCGGGTGGCCATCCATGTCGTCGTGATCCTGCTCGCGGTTGCCGTGCTGGCGCCGTTCCTGTGGCTGCTGCAGATGTCCGTCAAGACGCAGGAGGAGATCTTCGCGTTCCCGCCGAAGCTCGTCTTCGCGCCCACCTTCGAGAATTACCGGGCGCTCTGGGACTCGACCTTCCGCCGCTCGTTCACCAACAGCGCCGCCGTGAGCGTGACGTCGACGGTCCTCGCCATGCTGCTCGGCGTGCCGGGCGCGTACGCGCTGTCCCGCGCGCGGTTTCGCGCGGCCGGCCAGCTCTCCCTGTGGGTCCTGGCCAGCCGCATGGCGCCGCCCATCGCGTTCACCATCCCCTACTTCCTCGCCTATCGGCACCTGGGCCTCCTCGACACGCGCACCGGGCTCGTCGTCATCTACCTGACCTTCAACCTCTCGCTGGTCGTCTGGTTGATGCGCTCGTTCTTCGACGCCACGCCGCGGCTGCTGGAAGAGGCCGCCTGGATCGACGGGGCCACCCTCCGCCAGTCCTTCCTGCGCATCGTCCTGCCCCTGTCGGCGCCGGGCCTGGCCGCCACCGCCATCCTCTGCTTCCTCTACGCGTGGAACGATTTCTTCTTCGCGCTCATCCTGACCCGCACGGAGGCGATGACGGCGCCCGTCGCCGTCGTCAACTTCATGAACTACGAGGGCTGGGAGTGGGGCAAGATCGCCGCCGGCGGCACCCTGGTGATGCTGCCCGTGCTGATCTTCTCGTTCCTCGTGCGTAACTTCCTCGTGCGCGGCCTGACGGCGGGAGCGCTGAAGGGCTAGCGCGGCTCCCCGGCGCACGCCCTATCCCAGCTACGCTTGACCGGTGTGACCGACCATCGTCACCTCGTCTGACCTTGCTCGTCAGCCCCTGGCTTCCCCGCACGGAAAATGCTTGATTGCACGGCTTCTTGCGCTGGCCCTTCTCTTGCACATTGGATGAAGCGACAGGAGGAATCCGCCTCTGAAACGAGTCCTGATCGGCGACGAGACGCCCGACCCGACCCAGCGCTCCCGGTTGGGCGAGATCCTTCTCGCGGGCGGTGCCATCACCAAACATCAGCTCGAGCATGCCCTCGCGCAGCAGGCCAGCCTGAAGCTTCCCCTCGGCAAGGTCCTGCTCAAGCTCGAGTACATCACCGACGAAACCATGCGCCAGGCGCTGAGCGCGCAGCTCAACGTGCCGTTCATCGATCTGGAAAAGGTAACGATCGATCGTGGCCTGGCGCGCCTGATCAACCGAAGCTACGCGCGGCGTCACTCGCTGCTGCCCATCGCGCAGGTCGGCCGGACGGTAACCGTGGCCATGGACGACCCGACGGCGGAAGCCGTGATCGACGACCTCATGCGGTTGACGGGCCTCGCCATCACCGTCGTCACCGCTCCGAGCCGCGCCATCCAGCGCGCCTTTCGCCGTCTCTACGATGGCACGCCGGAGACCGGCAAAAAGCTCGGTAACGGCGTGGTCACCGAGGTGGAGGTGCCCGTCGACATCACCCTCGGCCCGTCGATGCTCTTCGACGAGCAAACGAGCCGGCGAGCCGATGAGCTCTTCCGGCAGATCCTGTCTCGCGCCCTCGAGAACCACTGTAGCGACATCCATCTGGAGATGCTGCCGTCCGGGCTGCACGTGCGGCACCGGGTGGACGGCGTGCTCCGCCAGCCGCACTTCGGTAGCCTGCAGGACAGCCTCGATCACAACATGCGAGAGATCATGTCCCGCATCAAGATTCTCGCCACCCTCGACATCGCCGAGCGTCGTCGGCCGCAGGACGGCAGCTTCCAGGTCACCGTCGAGCGCGCAGGCAGCACGGTCACCATCGACCTGCGCGTCTCGGTCATCCCGAGCTACTCGGGGGAGAGCGTGGTCATCCGCATCCTGGACCGGACCCGGGCTCCGCGCTCCATCACGGAGCTCGACCTGTCGCCGACCGTCTCCCGCCGCCTCGAAGTGCTGCTCCAGCGCACCACGGGCATCTTCCTGGTGACCGGCCCCACGGGCTCCGGCAAGTCGACGACGCTCTACGCGGTCTTGATGAAGCTCCATCGCCCGGAGATCCGCATTCTCACGGCCGAGAATCCCGTGGAGTACGTCTACGACGAGCTGAGCCAGTCGGAGGTCAACGACGCCATCGGCAACACCTTCGCCAGCTACCTGCGGGCGTTTCTCCGGCACGACCCGGAGATCATCATGGTCGGCGAGATCCGTGACCAGGAGACCGCGGAAATGGCCTTCCGCGCCGCCCAGACCGGCCATCTCCTCCTCAGCACGCTCCACACCAACAGCGCGATCGCCACACTCCCGCGCCTGCTCGATCTCAAGATCGAATCCTCACTCATCGCCTCATCGCTGATCGGCGTGATGTCGCAACGGCTCGTTCGTCGGACCTGTCTGTTCTGTCGCCAGCCGTACACGCCATCGCCACACGTGCTGAACGAGTTCTTTCAGCCCGAGCCGGTTCTTTTGAAGTTCTACCAGGGCGCCGGCTGCGCGGAGTGCGGCTTCAGCGGCTACAAGGGCCGGATGATCGTCGCCGATCTCTGGGTGCCCGACGACCAGGACGCGGTTCTCATCACCAGGCAGGCGCCCTTTGACGAGATACGCGAGAGCGCCCAGCGCAC
>WNGQ01001844.1_pt1 | contig 21733 bp, 19 predicted proteins | sample 5407661 | NCBI WGS metagenome assembly WNGQ01 (sample SAMN13153382, study PRJNA577476) | soil metagenome | isolation source: 60 cm soil or saprolite under Garry oak tree replicate 2 | place: USA:California | collected 2016-06-15 | reverse complement strand
TCGAAGTGGCCGAGCTTCGGGACTCCGGACACGGACCCGCCGACCCAGACATCGGCCGGAGACAGGGCGAGCACGTGGGTGTACCTGAAGCCGGCGAGCGCGGGCGGCCGCACCCGCCGCCAGGCCGATCCGCCGAAGTGCAGCAGCGCGTTTCCCGTGCTGCCCGCGTTGCCGATGCCCCAGGCATCGGCCGGGCCGGCCTTGCTGGCCTGGAAGATGCCGCCCGCGGCCCCTTGCACTCGCGTCCACCGGGTTCCGGAGAAATGCCAGGTGCCTGCCCCAGGAAAACGGTGCCCGCGGGTGCCGAAAACCCAGACGTCGGTCCGGCTGAACGCCATGACGCCGGTGAAACGGGTGCCGGTCTTCCAGCCGCCGCGTGGGGCGGTGCTCCACTTCGCCCCGTTCCAGTGCAGGACGGAGCCGCCTAGGTAGGTCACCGCCCAGATGTCGGTCGGGGCGGGAGCGCTGGCGGCGGTGATCCAGCTATGCGGCCCGGAGGGGAACCGCGCCGATCGGGGCACTCCGTTCCTGATCTGCTCGGCCTCCGGCTGGCCGTGGCCGCCGACATCCGATCCGCCGAGGAACCAGGTCCTGGCCGGGCCGGTCAGGACCACGTCGTACTGGCTCCGGTTCGTCGTCGGGGGGAGATAGTGGATGGCCAGCCGAAGCTGCCACGCGGCCGTGCCTGCCGAGGCGCCAGGGACCGGGCCCCGCGGCGCGCCCGGGGCCGCCGACGCCCCCAGCGTTACTCCCGTCGCAGCCGCGGCCAGCGCCACGATCAGTCCGCGCATGCTCCGCCCGCCGATCACGTTGCCTCCCTGGCGCGAACTCGGAACCGGCATGGGAATACCGGTGTGGGAAGACTAGCCAGCAATTGGCCGGGGGGATTGGCCGGGGGGATTGGCCGGGGGCGTGGTCCGATGGCGTGGCAAGTACCGGACAAGGTGACGCTACCGTCATGCCTACAAGCATGTGGCCGCACACTCGGCAGGCCGAGCGAAATACACTCGTTAGGTTCGCTCCCGGCACATTGACCGGGAGATGCCAGCCCGGGCTCCGGAGGAGTTCCCGTCCGGCGGTCGTGCAATGTTCCGGGCGCGCGCCTGCCGCGCCGCCCGCGACGTGTCCGGGGCGCGCGCTCCAGGCGCCGCCCGCGACGTGAGGAGCGCACCAGATGACACTGCTCGAGTCGATCTGGAGTCCGCGAGATGTCAAGGCGCTGACCCCCGACGAGCTGACGGTGCTGGCCGGCGAGATCAGGGCCTTCCTGATCGAGGCGGTCTCGAGGAACGGCGGTCACCTCGGCCCGAACCTCGGCGTCGTGGAGCTGACCATCGCGCTGCACCGCGTGTTCGACTCCCCGTCCGATCCGATCGTGTGGGACACGGGCCACCAGTCCTACGTTCACAAGCTGCTGACCGGCCGGATGGAGGGCTTCGCCAGGCTACGCCAGCAAGGCGGCGTCTCCGGCTACCCGAGCCGGGCCGAGTCGGAGCACGACTTGGTCGAGAACTCGCATGCCTCGACGAGCCTGTCCTACGCCGACGGCCTGGCCAAGGCCCTGTCCCTGCGGGACGAGAAGCATCGCCGGGTGGTCGCCGTGATCGGCGACGGCGCCCTGACCGGCGGGATGGCCTGGGAGGCGCTGAACAACATCGCCGGGGCCAAGGACCGGCCCGTCGTCATCGTGGTCAATGACAACGGCCGGTCGTACCAGCGGACCATCGGCGGCCTGGCCGACCACCTGGCCTCGGTCCGGGTGTCGCAGCGCTACGAGCAGGTGCTCGACCTGGTCAAGACCACGCTCTCGCACACGCCGCTGGTCGGGCCGCCGCTGTTCGAGACGCTGCACGGGCTCAAGAAGGGCCTGAAGGACGTCCTGCAGCCGCAGGTCCTGTTCGAAGACCTCGGGCTGAAGTACCTCGGTCCGGTCGACGGCCACGACGAGCAGGCGCTGGAACACGCGCTCGGCCGGGCCAGGGAGTTCGGCGGCCCGGTGCTGGTGCACGTGATCACCCAGAAGGGCCACGGCTACGCGCTGGCCGAGGAGAACGACGAGGACTGCCTGCACCAGGTGCAGCCCGGCGCGCCCGTCCAGGTGAACGGCGCCGCCCCGGCCCCGGCCGCCGCCCCGGCCCCGGCCGCGGCGGTCGGCGCGACGCCGGCCAAGCGACCCTGGACGCAGATCTTCGCCGACGAGCTGTCGGCCACCGGCGCCCGCCGGCCCGACGTGGTCGCCATCACCGCCGCGATGCTGCACCCGACCGGACTGGCCAAGTTCGCGCAGGCCTACCCGGACCGGGTGTTCGACGTCGGCATCGCCGAGCAGCACGCCGTCACCAGCGCGGCGGGCCTGGCCATGGGCGGCATGCACCCGGTGGTCGCGATCTACGCGACGTTCCTGAACCGGGCCTTCGACCAGGTGCTGCTGGACGTGGCGATGCACAAGCTGCCGGTCACGTTCGTGCTCGACCGGGCCGGCGTGACCGGGCCGGACGGCGCCAGCCACCACGGCATGTGGGACGGCTCGCTGCTGCAGATCGTGCCGGGAATCAGGGTCGCGGTGCCGCGGGACGGCACCAGGCTGACCGAGCTGCTCCGCGAGGCCGTCGCGGTCAGCGACGGCCCGACCGCGCTCCGGTTCCCCCGCGGCAGCGCCCCCGCCGACCTGCCGGCTATCGGGAAGCTCGGCGGCATGGACCTGCTCGCCGGGCCGGCCGCCGGAACCAATCATGACGTGCTGCTGATGGCGGCGGGCCCGATGGCCGCGCTGGCCGTGGAGGTGGCGGAGCGGCTGACCGGCCAGGGCATCGGAGTAACCGTGGTCGACCCGCGCTGGGTCAAGCCGCTGGACGAGGCGCTCGCCGGAGCGGCGGCCGGGCACCGGCTCGTCGTCACCGTCGAGGACAACGGCACGGTCGGCGGGTTCGGCGACGCGGTGGCCAGGCAGCTTCGCGATGCCGACATCGACACGCCGGTACGCACCTTCGGCCTGCCCCAGCGCTTCCTGGCGCACGGCGAGCGCGGTCAGGTGCTCGCGGCGGCCGGACTGACGTCGCAGGAGCTGGCGCTCGCCATCACCGAGGCGGTCGCCAGGCTCACCTCTGACCTGGTTCCCGACCGCCAGGACTAGGTGCTGCCCGCGGACCTGTCGGCGACGCGCTGCAGGCGGGCGGCCGTCTCGCGGACGAAGTCGGTCAGTTCGGGCGGCTCGAGCACGGTGAAGTCGGCGCCGAGCGAGGCCAGGTGGAAGGTCAGCGCGCCCAGCGAGTCCGACCCGGTGGTCAGCAGGCAGCGGTCCTCGCCCGCGTCCGCGACGATGCCCGAGGTGGCAGAGAACTCCTCCGCGACGACCCGGGCGGGTGCGTGCACGAGTATGCGCGCCTGATACCGGTACGGGCGGGTGGTCACGGCGGAGGCCACGAACGCGGCCGGGTCGGGCGCCGCGCGCGGCACGAACCGCCCGCCCGCCTGCGCCGCGTCGGTGATCCGGTCCACCCGGAACGTGCGCCAGTCGGCGCGGCTGACGTCGAACGCCATCAGGTACCACCGGTAGCCGGTGCTGACCAGGCGGTGCGGCTCCACGATCCGGCTGGTGTCAGAGCCAGCCCGGTTGCGATAACGCAACCGCAGCCGCTGGTGTCGCCGGCAGGCGGCGGCGAGCGAGGTGAGCTGCGCCGGGTCGACGACCGGGCCGGGCCCGGCCAGCGCCACGGTCGCGTGCTGGAGCGCCGCGGTGCGTTCCCGTAGCCTGGCGGGCAGCACCTGGTCCAGCTTGGCCAGCGCGCTGACCGAGGCCTCGGACAGGCCCGCCACGGTGTGGCTGGCGGCGCTGCGCAGGCTCACGACCACCGCGATCGCCTCGTCGTCGTCGAGCAGCAGCGGCGGCAGCGCCTGGCCAGGTCCGAGCCGGTAGCCGCCGGCCACGCCAGGAACCGACCGCACCGGGTAGTCCAGGTCGCGCAGCCGCCGCACGTCGCGCCGCACCGTCCGGACCGTGATCCCGAGCCGGTCGGCCAGGTCGGCCCCCGACCACTCGGGGCGGACCTGGAGCAGCCCGAGCAGCCGCAGCAGCCGTGCCGAGGTTTCCCGCATGCGCTCGATTATCTGCCATATTGAGGACCGGAACTGTCCTCAATGCGGCCTATCCTCGTCGGCATGACGAGCATCGACTGGAACAACGAGCTGGCCGAACAACTCGACTGGCAGTGGCAGAATCACCTGCGGCCCCGGCTCGACGGGCTGACCGACCAGGAGTACTTCTGGGAGCCCGTCCCCGGCTGCTGGAGCCTGCGCAAGCGCGGCACCTCGGCGGCGCCGAACACCGCGGGGGCCGGCGAGTACGTCTACGAGTACGCCTACCCGGAGCCGGAGATCGCGCCGGTGACGACCATCGCCTGGCGGCTCGCGCACGTGATCGTGGGTGTCTTCGCCGCGCGCAACGCCTCGCACTTCGGCGGTCCGCCCGCCGACTGGGACTCGTTCACCTACGCGGGGACCGCCGCGACGGCGCTCGCCCAGCTCGACGAGGTCTATGCCGCCTGGATCAAGGGCGTGCGCGGTCTCGGCGCCGAGGGTCTCGCGCGTCCGTGCGGGCCGGCCGAGGGCACGTACGCCGAGCACCCCTTGGCCGAGCTTGTCTTGCACATCAACCGGGAGGCACTGCACCACGGCGCGGAGCTCGCCCTGCTCCGCGACCTGTACCGATGGAAAGGAACCGACCGTCATGCCCTTTGACTTCCAGATCGCCGTGGACTCCAGCCAGCCGCACGTGCTGGCCGACTGGTGGGCCGAGACGCTCGGCTGGGTCGTCGAGCCGTCCGACGAGGCGTTTATACGCAAGATGGTGGCCGAGGGCCACGCGACCGACGACGACACGATGACGCACAACGGGACGCTGGTCTGGCGGGACGGGGCCGCCATACGCCACCCCGACGCGCAGGCGGGCCTGTCCAGGCCGCGGATCCTGTTTCAGGTGGCGCCCGAGCCCAAGACGGTGAAGAACCGCGTGCACCTGGACGTGCGGGTGGGCGAAGAGAACGTCAACTCCCAGGTGGCGAAGCTGACCGAGCGCGGTGCGACGTACCTGCACAAGGCCTCGCAGGGCCCGCACTGGTGGGTGACCATGGCCGACCCGGAAGGCAACGAGTTCTGCGTGACCTGACGCGTATCCTGGCGGTAGGGCTGGCGGTAGGGCTGGCGGGACCTCGACGTACCTACCCGCCGGCCAGCCAGGAAGGTGCAGAATCGCGTTCATGAACACCCTCACTGTCGCCGTCGTCGGCTCGGGCCCGGCCGGCCTGTACACCGCCGAGGCCCTGATCAAGCAGGGCGCTGCGCTCGACCCGCCGCGCACCGTGCAGGTCGACGTCATCGACCGGCTGCCGACCCCGTACGGCCTGGTCCGCTACGGCGTCGCACCCGACCACAAGTCGATCAAGTCGATCGCCGAGTACCTGCGCGGAGTGCTCGAGCACGACGGCGTCAGTTTCATCGGCGCCGTGCACCTCGGCGATGACGTGACCAGAGCCGACCTGCTGTCCTGTTACGACGCCGTTGTTTACGCGACCGGGGCGATGCGAGACCGCCGGCTCGGGATACCGGGCGAGGACGTGCCGGGCAGCTATGCGGCGACCGACTTCGTGAACTGGTACTGCGGGCACCCGGACGTCGACCCTGACCGGTTCGTGCTCGACGCCGAGTCGGTGACCGTGATCGGGGTCGGCAACGTCGCGGTCGACGTCGCGCGGATCCTGATACGCGACCCGCAGGAGCTGCGCGAGACCGACGTGTCCCAGCCGGTACTCGACGCGCTGCTCGCGAGCAAGGTCCGCGAGGTGCACGTGATCGGCAGGCGGGGCCCGGCCCAGGCCAAGTTCACCACCAAGGAGCTGCGCGAACTCGGCGAGCTTGCCGGGGTCGACGTGGTCGTCGGCGAGGGCGAGGCAGATTTCGACGCCTTCGACGCCAGCGGCGAGAGCGCCAGGATCGCCGTCGCTGACCGGCATGTCCGCGGCAACTACGCGGTGATCAGCGACTGGGCGGCGCGGACACCGGCGGGCGCCGCGCGCAGGCTGACCGTGCGCTTCTGGCTGAGCCCGGCCGAAATTCACGGGACGCAACGGGTCGAGGGGCTGACTGTCGAGCGCACCAGGCTGGACCCCGACGGGCGGCTGACCGGGACCGGGCAGTATGAGCGTGTGCCGGCCCAGATGGTGCTGCGCAGCGTCGGCTACCAGAGCGTGCCGCTGCCCGGCGTGCCGTTCGACGACCGCTCGCACACGGTCCCGAACGCCGACGGCCGCGTGCTCGGGCCCGACGGCCAGCCGCTGCCCGGCGAGTACGTGGCCGGCTGGCTCAAGCGCGGCCCGACCGGCGTGATCGGGACGAACAAGTCCGACGCCGCCCAGACCGTCCGTTCCCTGCTGGCCGACCTGGCCGGCGGGCCTGGCCCGGATGACGTGCAGCTTCCCAGGCCGGGCCTGCTCAGGCTGCCCGCGTCCGGAGACGAAGGCGCCGCCGGCGATGCTCCGTGGTCGGGGCGGTTCGCCGAGTTGCTCGCGGCACGCGGCGTCAGGCCGATCAGCTATGCGGACTGGCTGAAGATCGAGACGGCGGAGAAGGATCTTGCCGCCTCGCTCGGCCGCGGCGCGCGGGTGAAGCTGGCCAGCCGGGCCCACCTCCACGCCGCCTGCGGGCTCGCCGCCCCCGCCGACTCGGCCTCGTAGGCCCGCTCGAGCCCTCGCAGCCCAGTGTCGCCGACATAGCCGGATTTAGTATCGGTCATTACCGGAAGAAGGTCCCGAATCGGGCGCGAAAATGGAACCTAATCAAGAGTAAGTCACCTCAAGGTGCGCCCTGACGGGCTTCAAGGCCGTGCGGGTGGTGGCCCGGGCGGTTCGCGCCGCACACCGATACGGTGTGACGGTGCCGATGCGCCATTGCCTGAAGCGGGCGGGAACTGGGTCAGCGATCGTCGTGCTGCTGGCGTTCCTGCCGATGATCACCGCCACACCCGCGCTTGGCACGGCCGGGTCGCGGAGTGAGGCAGCGTCTGCGCCGGCCGGTGTGCGTCAGTTGATCACGGTCACCGCTGCCTCGCGCCGGGCGACTTATGCGAAGCTCAGCGCCTTCCGCCGCGCTAGAGGCCGCTGGGTCCGGGTCTCCGGGCCGTGGCGGGCTCGGGTCGGATACCACGGGACTGCCAGGCCGGGCGCCAAGCGGGAGGGAGACGGCCGGACACCGGCGGGAACCTACGCGCTGGGCTTTTTCTTCGGTGTCCTGCGCGATCCGGGCGTTTCCTTCCCCTACCGGCGTGCCCGCTCCTACGACTTCTGGGACGATGATCCGTCCAGCCCGCGCTACAACGAGTGGGTGGACAGGCGGCACCATGATCCCGGGCGCAGTCCCGAGCCGATGGACCGTCGGCCTGCCTACGACTACGCGGCGGTGATCAGGTATAACACCGCCCGCGTTCCAGGGCTTGGCAGTGCCATCTTCCTGCACGTCGGCACCGGGTCGGCGACGGCGGGCTGCGTTTCGCTGCCGCGACGTAAGCTGCTCGCGATACTGCGGTGGCTGCGACCCCGCCTGTCACCGCGGATCACGATCCGCGTGGCGGCAGGCTGAGCCTCGTGGCAAGCGTCCGCGGCAGGACTGGCGTGGCCGCGGCGGGGTTGAGGCGGAGGCCGGTCAGCGGCGAGATCCGGCCAGATGCTCCGCGGCCCAGGAGCGTCCGGCCTAGCGCGCCGGCTAGGGCTGAGGTCCTGTAACCAGCGCCAGGATCTGCTGCAGGGTGCCGCCGATGCCGTCGAGCCGTCCATCGATCCGGTCGAAGCGGGCATCGTGCTGGTTGAGGCGTCCGTCGATCCGGTCGAAGCGGGCATCGTGCTGGTCGAGGCGCCCGTCGATCCAGTCAAACCGTCGGTCGACCTGATCGAAGCGGCCGTCATGCGCGGCGACTCGGGTCGCGAGATCGGATACGGTGTCACTGATCGCTCGTATGTCTTCCCTGATGCTGTCGATCTGCGCTTCGGTCACCATCATGCACGGCAGCGTACTCGGGCCGTCTGACAATCCGCCGTGCTTCGTCCGCAATGAGCGGTGACTAGCCGGCGATCAGGCTCTTGATCAGGTCGCGGGTCCTGCGCCTGTCGTCGCCGGTGGCGAAATCGCCCGCTACGAAGTCGGTCACGCCGCAGTCCGCGATCGCGGTGATCTGGCTGGCGACCTGATCCTCGTTGCCCACGATCGCGACGTCGGCCGGGCCTTCAGCGCCCTCCCGGTCGAGCATGGCGCGGTACGACGGCAGCTGGCCGTAGATCTCGAACACCTTGGCGGCGCGGGCGCGGGCGCCGGCCGGGTCGTCGGTGACGCAGACGGGCAGGGTGCAGACGACGCGGGGTAGCGGCCTGCCCGCTTCCCGCGCCGCGGCGTTGATCGTCGGGACGATGTAGTCTCGCACGGTGGCCGGGCCGGTCATCCACAAGATCGTGCCGGCCGTGCGCTGGCCGGCCAGCCGCAGCATCTGCGGACCCATCGCCGCGATCAGAACGGGCACGTCCGCGGTGCGCGGGACCGACAGGCCGATGCCGGCCCGCATCGTCTTGCCCTCGAACGCAACCGGCTGGCCGTCGAGCAGCGGCAGCAGGATCGACAGGTACTCGTTCATGTGCGCCGCCGGGGCACCGAAGCTGTAGCCGTACATGTCCTCGATGACGACCTTGTGCGACAGGCCGATGCCGAGTGCGAGCTGCCCGTCGAGCGCCAGCGCCGCCGTCAGCGCCTGCTGGGCGAGCACGGCCGGATGCCGGGGATAGGTCGGCACCACGGCGGTCCCGATCTCGATTCCGTGCACGTTGTGGCCGGCCACGGCAAGCGCCGTCAGCGCGTCAAGGCCGAAGATGTTGGCCATCCATGCCGAGGAGAAGCCGTCGTCCACGGCCCTCAGTAGCTCGTCACGGAGCACGGCGAGCGCCTGCGGGCTCTGGCGTTCGGTGAGGGGCGTCCCGATGCGCATCCGGATCTCCGATTTCTGTGCAGTGCAGCTTGACCGCTATGCCGTGGTATTGGATCAGTAAGGCTAGGGGAGTATAGAAACATGGATTCGGGGCAAGCGCGATCAGCGAGCGGAGGCGGGAGGAGCGCACGCAAGTCCGAGGGCGGTGCGCCCGGCAAGCAGAAGCCGGCAGCGAGAAAGCCGGACAGCATCGAACGAGCGGCTGTTCTCGCGGGAGCCGGCCAGGACATCCCGGCCAGCCAGTCCCGGCTGGAGGTGCTCGGCCAGCTGGCCGAGCTGCCCCCTGACCGGTATCTGGACCGGGAGGAGAGCTGGCTGCGATTCAGCCAGCGCGTGCTCGAGCTCGCCGAGGACCAGAACGTGCCGCTGCTCGAGCGGGTCAGGTTCGAGTCCATCTTCGCCAGCGCCCTGGACGAGTTCTTTATGGTGCGGGTCGCCGGACGTATCAGGCGGATGGCGACCGGCCTGCCGGTGGAGAGCGTGAGCGGCAAGGCGCCCGACCAGATACTCGAGAACACGCTGGACATGGCGCGCGAGCTGGCCGACAGGCATGCCCGCTGCTTCAGCGACGGGCTGCTGCCCGCGCTGGCCGAGTCGGGCATCGAGATCCTGCGCTGGAAGGAGCTGCTGCCGCAGGAGCAGGCCAAGCTGGAGAGGCTGTTCAAGGAGCGGATCTACCCGGTGCTGACGCCGCTTGCTGTCGACCCGGCGCACCCCTTCCCGTTCATCTCCGGCCTGTCGCTCAGCCTGGCCGTGATGGTCGCGGACCCCCGATCCAGCCTGACCCTGTTCGCCAGGGTGAAGGTGCCGCCGTTGCTGCCGCGGTTCCTGACCGTCTCGCCGAGCAGGTTCGTGCCGCTCGAGGACGTGATCGCCGCGCACCTGAACGAGCTGTTCGCCGGGCTCGAGGTGATCGAGCACCACGCGTTCCGGGTGACGAGAATCCGCGACCTCGAAATCGACGAAGACGTCACCGAGAACCTGCTCCAGTCGCTCGAGCGCGAGCTGATGCGCCGCCGGTTCGAGCCAGCCGTGCGGCTCGAGGTCGAGGAGTCGATCTCCAGCGACGTGCTCGACAAGCTCGTGACCGAGCTGGACATCGACGACCGGGCGGTCTACCGGCTGCCCGGGCCGCTCGACCTGTCCGGCCTGTCCGCGATCGCCGACCTCGACCTGCGGCAGCTGAAGTACCGGGCATTCGTGCCCGCCGAGGGTGCCCTGCCCGGAGACCGCAGCGTGTTCGCCACGCTGTCCGAGCGCGACGTGCTCGTGCACCTGCCCTACGACTCGTTCACCGCGAGCGTGCAGCGGCTCGTCGTGTCGGCCGCGGCCGATCCGCGGGTGCTGGCGATCAAGCACACGCTCTACCGCACCAGCGGCGACTCGGAGATCGTGGACGCGCTCATCGACGCCGCCGAGGCGGGTAAGCAGGTCGTGGTCGTGGTCGAGATCAAGGCCAGAGGTGACGAGGAGGCCAACATCGCCTGGGCCCGCAAGCTGGAAGAGGCGGGCTGCCATGTCGTCTACGGGTTCGTCGGGCTCAAGACGCACTGCAAGATGGTCCTCGTCGTCCGGGAGCAGGCGGACGGCTCGCTGCGCCGGTTCTGCCACATCGGCACCGGCAACTACCATCCGAAGACTGCCCGACTGTACGAGGACTACGGGCTGCTCACTGCCGACCCGCAGGTGGGCGAGGACATCACAGACCTGTTCAACCACCTGACCGGGTACAGCCGCCGGGTGGACTACCACCGGCTGCTCGTCGCCCCGACCGGGCTGCGTTCCGGCCTGATCAAGCGGATCGACGAGCAGGTGCGGATGGCCCGCGAAGGGCGTCCCTCGCGGATCCAGATGAAATGCAACGCGATCATCGACGAGGCGATCATCGACGCGCTCTACCAGGCGTCGATCGCCGGCGTGCCGATTGACCTGCTGGTGCGGGGGATCTGCTCGCTGCGCCCGGGAGTGCCTGGGCTGTCGGAGACGATCAGGGTCCGCAGCGTGGTCGGCCGCTTCCTCGAGCACTCCAGGATCTACGCGTTCGGCGCGGGCGCGTTCGGCGCGGGGGTGGACGGCACGGGCGGGGTGGACGGTGCCGGCGGGGTGGACGGTGCCGGCGGTGTGGACGGCGCGAACGAGGTGAACGGTGCCGGCGGGGTGGACGGTGCCGGCGGAGCCGGCCGCACAGACGGGGCGGGTGGCACGGACGGGGCGGTTGACGACGTCTGGATGGGCAGCGCCGACCTGATGCACAGGAACCTCGACCGCCGCGTGGAACTGCTCATCCGGGTTACCGACCCCGGGCACAGAGCGGAGCTTCGCAGCCTGATCGACCTGGCCATGGACCCGAGCGTCTCGTCCTGGTGGCTGGGCCCTGACGGCATCTGGACCAGGCATCACCTGGACGAGGGCGGCGCCCCGCTGATCGACCTGCAGGAGCACCTGATCAGGTTCAGGCAGAACCGGCCGGCCGACGCCGACGTCGCCGCCGGCAAGAGCCGGCCGCGGTCCGCCGGTCCGGATCGGCGTGGCTGACGGCCGCCCTCCCGGCCGCGTCCAAGCCGCCGGAGCCGTGATCTGGCGCCCCGGCCGGGCGGGACCGGAGGTCGCGCTCGTGCACCGGCCGCGCTACGACGACTGGTCCTACCCGAAGGGCAAGTGCGAACCCGGCGAGCACGTTCTCGACGCGGCGGTCCGCGAGGTCGCCGAGGAGACCGGCCTGCGGGTCGTGATCGGCCGCCCGCTGACCCCCTCGGTCTACCAGGTCAGCGCGGGGGTCAAGCATGTCGCCTACTGGGTCGCGCGGTGCACCGGGTCGGCAGGCTTCGTCCCGAACAGCGAGGTGGACGAGGTGCGGTGGCTCCCTGCGGACGACGCGCGGGAACGGCTGTCATACCCAAGGGACGTGGCGCTGCTTGAGGAGTTCAGGTCAGGCCCGGTCAGGACGGTTCCGCTGATCCTGCTGCGCCACGCGGAGGCCGGCCGCAAGCGCGAGCAGGCCGGGGACGGAACGGCGGCAGCGGATCTGGCCAGGCCGCTCGACGCCCGCGGATCGGCCGATGCGGAGTCCCTGGCGCGGCCGCTGGCCAGCTACGGGAAATGCCGGGTGATCAGCTCGGCGGCCGAGCGCTGCGTGGCGACGGTCCGGCCGTACGCGGCGGCCACCGGGGTGTCCGTCGAGACTGAGCCGGCCTTCACGATCGGGTCCGATCCGACCTCGGATGCTGAGCTGCTGGCGGCGGGGACCGTCCGGCCTGGCCTGGCCAGCGGCAGGGCCAGGCAGCGGCCCGGGCACGGGTCGCCCGCCGGGCCGGGCGCCAGTCGGGCGGCGGCACTGGCGGCCGCCGGCGAGCCGGCCCTGATCTGCGCGCACCGCGAGAACCTCCCCGAGCTGATCGGCGCGGCGTTCGGCGCGCTCGGCGCGAGCCCGCCCGACGCCAGGCCGCTCAGCAAGAGCGAGTTCTGGGTGCTGCAGTCGGCCGACGGCGTACTCGCCTCGGCCGAGCGGCATGATACGCGCAGGTAGCCGCCCGTCTCGGCCGCACCGTCTGGCGGTCGGCACGCGTGCGGGCGGCCCGGCCGGCCGTCTGAGCCGGCCGGCCCGGCCGTCTGAGCCGGCCGGCCCGGCCGTCTGAGCCGGCCGGCCCGGCCGTCTGAGCTGGCCGGGCAGAAGAATGTCGGAGGCACGCGATAGAAGTCGGCTATCCACAACCCGCGTCGGGAAACCGCCGGGAAACCGTCGGGAGAGGAGAGCATGATGGCCGACGAGATGGCACGAGCGGTCGAGAGCGAGATCGCGGACCTCGCTGAGCGGTTAACCGCGCCGGGGCCTGACGAGTGCCTGCGCTGTTTCCTGCTGCGGATGATCACCGAGTTCGGCTGCGACGGGACGTACCGCTGGACGATCCGCTGGCGGGACGTCCGCGCCGCTCAGGCACGCGGATTGCTGAGCCAGCTGAGCCGCCGCGGCGGGTTCTGCGACTGTGAGGTGCTGATGAACGTCTTCCCCGACTATCCGCAGGTCAGCGTGGCGCTCCCGTGCGCGGGGGTGGCCCGGCCCGGGTCGTGGCGGCCGTGCGACCTGCGCCGGCTGCGCAAGAGCGCGTGAGACGCGGCCCGCGGCGGCTGCGCAAGAGCGCGTGAGAGCCGTGCGACCAGCGCCGGCCGTGCCGGAGTTCATGATCACGCCTCGCCCTTCTCGATCAGCCTGATTATCGCCATCGCGATCGGCAGGGCCGTGATCTCGATCTGCCACTGCCTGGCGCCGTAGCGCTCGAGCCGGGCCGCGACGGACTCGGGCGTGAGCGGCTCGGGCGGCTGCCAGGCCAGCCGGCGCACGGCGTCGGGAGCGACCAGGTTCTCGGTCGGGAGGTGACCGGAGTCCGCCAGCGCCGCGACAGCGGTCCTGACGGCGGCTAGCCGCTTCGCCGCCACCGGGTCGCGTTCTGCCCAGCGGTGGGCGGGCGGCGGGCCGTCGCCGGGCGGAGCGGAGGACTCGGGCAGCGCCGCGTCGGCCAGCGACTTGGCCCGCCGCACCGCCCGCAGCCAGTCCGGCCCGTACCGCCGCGCGCCGCGGCCGGTAAAGCCGGGGAGCTTGCCCAGTTCGGCCAGGCTGCTCGGTGCCGCCCTCGCCGCCTCGATGATCGCAGCGTCGGTCAGGACCCTGGTCGGCGAGATGTCCCTGCGCTGGGCGATCTGGTCGCGTTCCAGCCAGAGCTCGCGGACGATCGCCAGGCCGCGCCTGCTGCGGACCCGGTGGATTCCCGACGTCCTGCGCCAGGCGTCGGGACGTGGCGGAGCGGGCTTTGCGGCCAGGATCGCGGCGAACTCCTGCTCGGCCCAGCCGGTCTTGCCCTGCTCGGTGAGCTGCGCGGCGAGTGCGTCCCGCAGCTCGACCAGAACCTCGACGTCCAGCGCGGCGTAGCGGAGCCATTCGGCGGGCAGGGGCCTGGTCGACCAGTCCGCCGCCGAGTGCGACTTCTCCAGGGTCAGCCCGAGTACCTCCTCGACCAGGGTGCCAAGGCCCACCCGCGGATAGCCGAGCAGACGCCCGGCAAGCTCGGTGTCGAAGAGCCGCCGCGGCCGGAAGCCGAGGTCGGCCAGGCACGGCAGATCCTGGCTGGCCGCGTGCAGCACGGCCTCCGCGGCGGCCAGGGCATCGTCGACCCCGGATAGGTCGGGGCAGGCGACCGGGTCGATGAGCACGGTGCCTGCGCCCTGCCTGCGGAGCTGGACCAGGAAGGCCCGGTGACCGTAGCGGAACCCGGACGCCCGCTCGGCGTCTACCGCGACGGGCCCGGTTCCTTCCCCGAGCCTGGCGGTCGCCTCGGCCAGGTCATCGGCGGTAACCACCAGCGGCGGCATCCCATCGCGAGGTTCGAGCAGCGGCACGCTCACGGCCGGCCCCTCGCTCGCGGCTGCCGTGGCCTGCCCGGCCTGAGCGGCGCGACGCCGGCCGCGACCGGAGGCAGCCCGGCGGCGACGCAGAGCATATCGGCCCACGCTTCCAGGTGCTTGTCCAGCTCGAAACGGTCGCCGCCGTCCGAGGTCGGCGACCAGGACGCCCGCATCTCGAACTCCGACGCGACCGGGTCCTCCTGCTTGGTGCCGAATCCCTCCGTGACCACTCTGGTCACCGTTCCGCTCGGCGCCGCGTACCCCGCCGACTTCGACTCGAGCGCCTCGGTCAGCCAGCTCCAGCCGACCTGCCCGACGAGCGGGTCGTCGGCGATCTCCGGTTCCAGCGTGGCCCGCACATAGGCGATCACGCGGAACGGCCCGGCCCAGCCGTCCTGCCCAGCGGGGTCATACAGCAGCACGAACCTGCCCCATCCGATCTCGTTCCCGTCCAGCTCGACGGTCGCGGCGACCGCCGCCGCCTGCGGTGCCAGCCGTCGTGGCGGCGGCTCGCCGTCGAAGCTGAGTTCCGGCCGGTTCCCGCGCTGCTCGGCCACGCCCGACTCAAGCTCGGCGACCGCCGTGCGGAACACCTGATCGGCCCCTGGATGCCTGTCCTCGGGCACCGCTGCCGGCCTCAGCGCGCGAGACGGCGGCAAGGCATCCTCATGCGACGCGGTCAAGCTGCCCGGCAGCGGGCCGTGCGGACGCGGCGACCAGTTTCCTGCGGGCCGCGGGAAGCAGTCCCACCAGCAGCGCGGTCCCGCACGCGGTGCAGAACCACTCGGGGCAGCCGTCGCCCTGGCTGTCAGGGCACCGGCCCTGCCGCGGATGGACCTGCGCGAACTCGCGCTTGGAGCCACAGCACGGACAGTACCGGAGGTCGTCAATCATCTGCTGCTCCCGTCGTCGCCGGACCCCTCCATCGATGCTGGCACGTACCCGGCCACATGCCGTGGATCTTCGGCGGCGTGTCATCTGGGCGTTTCGGCGCCAAAGCGGCGGCGCGGCCCGCCGCTCCGAGCCGCCCCATCGGCCGCCGCTCGGGTGCACGAAGCTGGCCGGTGCACAAAGCTATGAGACGATCCCAGGCGTGAACACGCAGACCGCCGACTCAGCATTCATCCGGGCCTGCCGCCGGCAGCCGGTCTCCTGCGCGCCCGTGTGGTACATGCGCCAGGCGGGCCGGTCCCTGCCGGAGTACCGCGCGACCAGGGCCGGGACGGCGATGCTCGACGCGTGCTCGAATCCCGACCTGATCACCGAGATCACGCTCCAGCCGGTCCGCAGGTACGGGGTCGACGCGGCGATCCTGTTCAGCGACATCGTCGTGCCGCTGCGGGCGGCCGGCCTGGACATCGACATCCGCCCGGGAGTCGGGCCCGTGCTCGACAAGCCGGTCCGCGACGAGGGCGGCGTGGCCAGGCTGCGCGGACTGGAGCCCGGCGACGTCGCCTTCGTGAGCCAGGCTGTCGAGATGCTGGTCGCCGAGCTTGGCGGGACCCCGTTGATCGGTTTCGCCGGCGGGCCGTTCACCCTCGCCTGTTACCTCGTGGACGGCGGCCCGTCGAAGACCTTCGACCGGACCAGGGCGCTCATGTACGGCGCCCCCGCTCTGTGGGAGTCGCTGCTCGGCAGGCTCACCGACATCACGATCACGTTCCTCCGGGCGCAGGTGCAGGCGGGCGCCTCGGCCGTGCAACTCTTCGACTCCTGGGCCGGGATCGTAGGCCCCGAGGACTACCGGCGCAGCGTGCTGCCGTTCAGCAGGCGGATCTTCGCCGCGCTCGCCTCGTCCGGCGTGCCGACGATCCATTTCGGCGTCGGCACCGGCGAGCTGCTCGGGCTGCTCGGCGAGGCCGGCGCCGACGTCGTGGGCGTCGACTGGCGGGTGCCGCTCGACGACGCCGTGCACCGAGTGGCGCCCGGCAAGGCCCTGCAGGGCAACCTGGACCCGGCGGTACTGCTAGCACCGTGGCCGGTCGTCGAGTTGCGGGCGCGCGCGGTGCTCGAGAAGGGCCGCACGGCCGAGAGTCACATCTTCAACCTCGGCCACGGCGTGCTACCCGAGACCGACCCGGACATACTGGCCAGGCTCACCGACCTCGTGCACGCGACCCCCGCCGGGTCCGTCGGCTAGCCACTACGGCGCCGCCGCTGCGGGCGGGTCGGCCGCGGGCGGGGACCTCCGCCGCGCGAGCCTGCGCCGGCTCTCGTAGACGATGCCGCCGATCAGCGCCACCGGAATGATGAACGGCAGAATCGAGCCAAGCGCGGTCAGCACCCAGCCGACAACCAGGCCCAGCGCGTGCCACCCGCCGCGCAGGCCGCCGCCGAAGCCCGGCGATGTCTTCTGATGCTTCTTAACGAGGACCGCGCGGTGACCGACGAGCACCAGCGAGACCGTCGCGTAGCTGGTCTCATGGGCCAGCGCGCGCTGCTGGGCAAGCAGCGCCTCAAGGTTGGACTCCTGGCTGTTGATCTCTTCCTGGACCGACAGCAGCTGGCTCACCGACCCGGCCTTGCTCAGCAGCTTCCGCAACTGCGAGATCGCCGCCTGTGCCGACGCGACCCTGCTGTTCACGTCGGCGACCTGCTGGGTGACGTCCTGCGCCCGCTGGCTGGACGAGACCGGCCTTCCGAGCGTCCTCAGCCTGGCCAGCGTGGGGCGGTACAGCGCGACCGGGATCTTGACCTCCAGGCTGACCTGCGGGGTGCGGTGATCACCGGGCGGTATCGTCTCCTGCTCGCCTGAGACGTAGCCGCCGGCCTTGGTGACGAACTTGACAGCCTTCGTGGCCTGGGCGGTCACGTCCACGCCCTTCGTGACCCGGACGGTCAGGAAGGCCGTGTAGATGATGCTCTGGGTGGACAGCGCCAGCCTGGTCCTGCGCTCCGCCGCCTTAAATGCCGTGCCCGCTGCGCCGTTCGCCGCCAGACGCCTCGCGCCTTCATGGGCCATCGCGCGTTGGGGGGCCTGGGCGGGGGTGCCGGCGCCGTTGGTCGCTGGCCCCGAGCACGCGGCGAGGAGGAGGCCGGTGCCAACGGAGGCGGCACCGGCGGTGAGGAGTGTGCGCAGCGCTGGATGGCGTGCGGGGGCGCCGATGGCGCGGAACGAACGGCTCATGCACTTCAGACGCGCCAGCGCGGCGAACGGTTTCGCCTGCCCGGAATGAATACCAGGCGTTACCGGTGCGTTGCCTGCCGGACCCGGACCCGGATGCCAGGATGTGTGGGGTGAGCTACCCGAAGATCGAGCTGCACGTCCACCTGGAGGGAACCGTCAGGCCCGCGGCCCTGCTCCAGATCGCCCGCCGCAACGGCGTCGCACTGCCCGCCGATTCGGTCTCCGAACTGGCGGCGATCTACGAGTTCCGTGACTTCCCGCACTTTCTCGATGTCTGGTGGCTGACCACGGGGGCGCTGCGGTCCGACCGCGACTTCAGGCAGGTCGTCGTCGACTACGCGGCCGAGGCAGCGTCGCACGGGGCGGTCTACCTGGAGGGCATTTTCTCGCCGTCCGAGCCGGCCAGGCGCGGTGTCTCGTACGAGGAGGTCTTCGCTGGCTACTGTGACGGTGCCGCGGACGCCTGGGAGTCGCACGGGGTCCGCGTCGCGCTGACTCCCGACATCGTCAGGGGCTTCCCGGTCGAGGATGCCGAGCAGACCGTCAGGCACGCGATCGCGCACGCCGGCCGCGGCGTCGTCGGCGTGGGCCTGGGCGGCGCCGAGGGCGAGTACCCGCCCGAGCTGTACGAGCGGGCGTTCGCCCGGGCCAGGGATGGCGGCCTTGGCTCGGTGCCGCACGCGGGCGAGGCCGGCGGCCCGGCCTCGGTCTGGGGAGCCCTGGACGTACTCGGCGCCGACCGGATCAGGCACGGCGTCCGCGCCGTCGAGGACTCCGGCCTGGTCCGCGAGCTCGCCAGGCGCGGCATCGTGCTCGATGTGTGCCCCACCTCGAACGTGCGCACCGGGGTGGTCCCCTCGCTGGCCGAGCATCCCCTGCCCGAACTGCTCAGGGCCGGCGTCCGGTGCACGGTGAACACCGACGACCCTGCGATGTTCGGGAGTGACCTGGGATCCGAGCACGCCGCCGCGGGGCGGCTCGGAGTCTCGCCGGCAGACAGCTACGAGGCAGGGGTGCTGGGGGCGCTGTGCGACGATCAGACGCGCGCCGTCCTGCGCCGGATCGGCGACGAGTACGGCTGGTCCGCGAGCGACGCCGGCGCGGGCGAAGGATGAGCAGGCGGCGGGGCAGGCATACCGTCGATCGGCCGACGCACTCTGCACTTGTCGCTAACCTGTCCCTTGTGCAGAAGCTCGGTGGCTTGTGGCGGCGCCGGCCGTTGGTCAGGCGGCCGTGGATACCCGTGGTCGCGGTGGTGGTCCTGCTGGGCCTGAACCTCAGCGGGCACTCAGTTAACGGGACGTCCAGCGAAGTCGGGATCCACAAGATCCGCCATGTCGTCATCATCATGCAGGAGAACCGGTCGTTCGACTCGTTCTTCGGCACCTACCCCGGAGCAGACGGGATCCCGGCAAGCAACGGCCATTTCACCGTCTGCGCGCCCGATCCCCGCACCATGGGCTGTGACCGTCCGTTTCACGATCCGCGCCTGGTCAACGGCGGCGGCGGGCACAGTCCGGCCGACTCGCGAACCGACGTCGACGGCGGCAGGATGGACGGGTTCGTCAGGGCCGCCGAGCTGAGCCGCAACCGCGGCTGCAGCGCGACCTACCCGCCGCCTGCGGTGTGCCTGCCGTCGGGTCCGCAGGACGTCATGGGCTACCACGACGCCAGGGAGATACCGAACTACTGGACGTACGCCAGGGACTTCACGCTCAACGATCACATGTTCGAGCCGGTCGCGTCGTGGAGCCTGCCGGCCCACCTGTACATGCTGAGCGGCTGGTCCGCGGTCTGCAAGAACAAGAAGCCCGGTAGCTGCCGCAGCTACGTCGGCGGCCAGTCCGGGCCGACTCCCGGCGGCCACAGCCGTGCCCAGAGCCAGAGCCACAGCCGCAACCGCAACCAAGGCCATCACCTCTCGGCTGCCTTCTGGGCTTGCGTGCGGGCGCACGGCGTGAACCCGGCCAATATGCAGCGCCCGGCCGGACTGTCCCGGCGCCAGCGTCAGGCGATCGATACCTGCCTGCAGATCCTGAATCCCGCCGAGCGCCAGCGACTGCTCGACCATGGCGCGGGCGGAGGCGGCGGCCTGGGCCAGGAGCTCGGCATCTACTCCTGGACCGACCTGACCTACCTGCTGCACAAGCACCACGTTTCCTGGTCCTACTTCGTGCAGAAGGGAGTCCAGCCCGACTGCAACGACAACCCCGACGAGAGCGCCGCGGGCTGCGCACCGGTGCGCCAGGGCGCAGGCACGCCGTCGATCTGGAACCCGCTGCCCGCCTTTACCGACGTCAAGTCCGACCATCAGCTCCATCACGTCAGGAACCTGTCGGCCTTCTACCGCATGGCCAGGCACGGCAAGCTGCCCGCGGTGTCGTGGATCGCGCCCACCCAGGCGAACAGCGACCACCCGCCCGCGAACATCGCGACCGGCCAGGCCTACGTCACCAACCTGATCAACACGATCATGCGCGGCCCCGACTGGAAGTCCACGGCGATCTTCCTGGCCTGGGACGACTGGGGCGGCTTCTACGACCACGTCGCCCCGCCGAACGTCGACCAGAGCGGATACGGCCTGCGTGTGCCCGCGCTCGTCATCAGCCCGTACGCGAAGCGGGGTTACATCGACCACCAGGTGCTGTCGTTCGACGCCTACAACAAGTTCATCGAGGACGACTTCCTGAACGGCGCCCGGCTGAACCCGCGCACCGACGGCCGCCCTGACCCGCGTCCCGATGTCCGCGAGAACGCCGCCATCCTCGGCAACCTGTACGCGGACTTCGACTTCAGCCAGAATCCGCGCCGCCCGGTGCTGCTGCCAACCCGTCCGGCCCCCGGTCCGGCCTCGAAGCCGGGAGGCTAGCGGCGCCGCGGCCGGCGCCCGCCCATCAGCGCGTCTCCACCGGCGCGGTGTCTGCGCCTGGCCGGCCATGCCACCCTCGCCGACAAGGCCCGGACGTGCTGACCCGCGTTCACTGACCGAATATACCGGACCGGTCATACCAGTCATATCGATCATCGGCTATCGGCGCCTGCCCGGATCCATCCGGCAGTTACTCGGGCGCGATCGTCGGGCGCGCGGTCAGCCGCCAGCCCGCCGGCGTCAGCCTGAGCTCGCCGGACGGTCGCGTTCGTCCGCGCCGCGGCGCCGCGCCGCCAGCGCTGGCGGCCCTACTCGAGCAGCATGATCACTAAGCCCGGCTCGGCCATGCCGACCTCGTTTCCTGACCACTCCAGGGGCGCGTGCACTTGTCCGGCGCTCGTGGATATCAGCTACGTCATGACCGGGGCGGACGCGCGGTCCGTGTGGCCGGCCCAGCCCGCCGGCCAGTGTCACTCCGCGTCATCTCCATATTTAACTTGACAGCTAACTAACTATCTGGTTAAATAAGGTAGAAGGATCTGACCTGACCAGGAGGCGGCATGAGGGTGGCGCAGGATCGGCTGGACGCCACGTTCGCCGCGCTGGCCGACCCGACCAGGCGCGCGATCGTGGCCCAGCTGGCCAGGGGCGACGCCACGGTGAACGAGCTGGCCGCTCCCTTCGCCATGACGCTGCCGGGCATCTCCAAGCACCTCAAGGTCCTCGAGCGCTGCGGCCTCATCTCGCGGACCAGGCAGGCCCAGTTCCGGCCCTGTCACCTCGAGCGGGGGGCGCTGGACTCGGCGGTGAGCTGGATCGAGGAGAACCGGCGGATCTGGTCCGAGCGGTTCGACAAGCTCGACGAGCACCTGCGTGACATCCAGGCCGGGCCAGCGCCAGCCGACACCGCGCCAGCCAAGACAAGGGGAGAGCCCGCAGATGACTAACCCGACACCCCAGGCGGACGAGCTTGTCTACACGAGAGTCTTCGAGGCGCCGAGGGAGCTCGTCTTCCGGTGCATGATCGAGCCCGAGCATCTGACCCACTTCTGGGGCCCGGCCGGCGTGACCACGCCGCTGGAGACCATCAGGGTCGATCCCCGGCCGGGCGGCGTGTTCGAGACCGTGATGGTCAACGATGCCGACGGCAGCCGATACCCGACCAGGTCGATCTTCGTGGAAGTCACCGAGCCCGAGCGGATCGTCTGGACCGAGCCGGACAACGGGGTGACCACGACCTCGACCTTCCGCGACCTCGGCGGCTCGCGCACCGAGGTCAGGATCCACCAGGTGAACGTGCCCGCGGCCTTCCGCAGCCCGG
>WNGQ01002155.1_pt1 | contig 21735 bp, 17 predicted proteins | sample 5407661 | NCBI WGS metagenome assembly WNGQ01 (sample SAMN13153382, study PRJNA577476) | soil metagenome | isolation source: 60 cm soil or saprolite under Garry oak tree replicate 2 | place: USA:California | collected 2016-06-15 | reverse complement strand
GATCAGCGGCACCACAATAATAATCGGCGTCGGGTCAGTACAGGTCTCGGTGTCAGCGCTTAGCTCGCCGATGCCGCGTGTAATCACCAAGCGTATGCGGCATTCGCCCGGAACGAGCGTTCGCCGGACTTCGTTCAGCGTTTCCTCTTTGGTCCACGGAAGCTCGAGCTGAATGCCCTCGGCAGAACGCGTCAGCCGCACGAAATGCCGAGAGAAAAGGAATGGCTTGCCGTGGTACGTGCGTAAGGTTTCATAGACGCTGTCGCCAAACAACAAACCGTGATCCAGCACGGAGATCTTTGCGTCCTCGGGCGCTGTGATCACGCCATTGACATTGATGCGGATCGGCATAGCTCCAGAGCGCGCTCGCACAGCAGCCTATGCTTTTCCATTTTCGCCGTGCGTCGCGGAAAATCCATCCGGGGAAGGAGGCCGAAGTTGATGTTCATTGGCGCGAAATGTTTTTGCGGAGTGGAGACGTACCGGCACAGCGCGCCGATCGCCGTTTCCGCGGGCAAAATCATTGGCTCTTCTCCTCGCAGAGCTCGGACCGCGTTGATCCCCGCCACCAGCCCTGACGCCACATTCTCGATGTAGCCTTCGGTGCCGGCGAGCTGGCCGGCGAAGAAAACGCGCGGATCTCGCCGTGCAGCCATGGTCGGTAGCAGGATCTGGGGCGCATTAATGTATGTATTGCGATGAATCTGTCCGAAACGGAGGAACTCGGCGTTTTCCAAGCCGGGAATCATGCGGAAGATTCGCTTCTGATCGGGGAACTTCAGGTGATTCTGAAATCCCACGATGTTATAGCTCGACTGCATCAAATCTTCCTGGCGAAGCTGGACCACAGCATACGGCACACGGTCGGTCCGAGGATCAACAAGCCCCACCGGGCGCATCGGTCCGAAACGAAGCGTGTCGCGACCGCGGCGTGCGAGTTCCTCGATCGGCAGGCACGACTCGAAGTAATACGCTTCTTCGAAGTCATGAATGGCGACACTCTCGGCGGACATCACCGCGTTATAAAATGCGTCATACTGTTGCGCGTTCATCGGACAGTTCAGATAATCGTCTGAGGCTTTGCCGTAACGGCTTGCGCGATAGATTCTGGAGTGATCGATGGTGTCTGCGTCCACAATCGGGCTGATCGCATCATAAAAGTACAGATGGTCGGAGCCGCAGAATTGCCGGATGGATTCGGAAAGCGAAGCTGACGTCAGCGGCCCGCTGGCGATGATCCCGACTCCTTGTTTGGGAATTTCCGTTACCTCTTCGCGGATCAATTCAATATTGGGTTCACCGGAAATCACCTCGGTGACCCCCGAAGCGAACCGCTCGCGGTCCACGGCCAGCGCGGAACCCGCAGGCACGCGCACGGAATCCGCTACTTGCATCAGGATGGAGCCGAGCCTTCGCAGTTCCTCTTTCAACAACCACGAAGCGTTATACGGCTGATCCGACTTCAGCGAGTTGCTGCAAACAATCTCGGCCAGCCGGTCCGTTCGATGTGCACCGGTTGGCCGCGCCGGCCGCATTTCGTAAAGACGAACCTTCTCGCCCCGACGCGCAATCTGCCAGGCGGCCTCCGATCCGGCGAGGCCTCCGCCGATCACGGTGATGACGTTTCGCATGATGTGTTTACTACACCGTGAAAAACTTCAACGACTTCGATATGAAAGCCTTCATGTCTTTCCGGTGGACGATGGCGTCAATCATACCGTGCTGGATAAGAAATTCGCTGCGTTGGAAGCCGTCGGGGAGTTTTTGACGGATCGTTTGCTCAATTACACGTGGCCCGGCAAACCCGATGAGGGCGCCAGGCTCGGCAACATTGAGATCGCCGAGCATGGCGAAACTGGCAGTGACGCCGCCCGTCGTCGGGTCTGTGAGAACAGATATGTAAGGAAGGCTTTTCTTGTGGAGGCGCGCCAGAGCCGATGAAACTTTTGCCATTTGCATCAAGCTGAGCGCACCTTCTTGCATGCGCGCGCCGCCAGAGCAGGACACAACTACGAGCGCGGAGTCCGCTTCCAAAGCGCGTTCAATCGCACGCGTGATCTTCTCGCCGACGACCGAGCCCATTGAGCCACCAATGAAGTTGTATTCCATTGCGGAAAGCATGACGGGAAATCCGTCGAGAGTTCCCTGGGCGTTCACCACCGCTTCACGTACTCCTACCTTTGCGGGCAACGCATCAAGGCTATCTTTGTACGGCTTACTCGCCTTGAAATCGAGTGGGTCGGTGGAATAAAGCGATGCGTCATGCTCGGTCCAGCCCTCATCCAGAAGTAGGTTCAGCCGCTCATAAGCGCCGATTTTGTAGTGATGACTGCACTTTGGACAGACTTGAAGATTCGCCTCGAGGTCCTTTTTCCAGAGCGGTTCCTTGCAGCCGGTGCACTTAATCCATAGGCCTTCTGTTACAACCCGGCGGCCTTCGACGGCTTCGATGCGTTTCTTCTCGCGTTTGAACCAGGTCATAGCGGGGAACTATACAGCAATCAGCCGCGAATTACGCCAGGTACGCGAACACAGATTGGCGTACGTGGCGTAATTCGCGGCTCAGATTCGTAGTCGAGCGACCGTTCTCTCACGTCCGAACAACGTCATGACATCGAAAATGCCCGGAGCGACAGCTTGCCCGGTCAACGCCACACGCGACGCATTGATCAACACTCCGGCTTTGATCCCCAGTTCATCTGCCAGACTGCGCAGTGCAGTTTCCGTGTTTTGAAGCGTGAACTCCGGAAGCGCTTGAAGACGCGATGCCAGGATGTGCAGGTATTCCTTCACCTGTGGATCCTTCAAAAATTTTTCGACCGCCGCCGGATCGTAGTCGATATCGCTGATGAGGAACACCTTCGACTGCCGGATAAAATCCTGAAGGACCTTGGCCCTGGGCCGGAGCAGATCGATGAGCGACTGAAACCAGGCGCTTTCCTCCTTTTCGAGAGAATTCCTCCACAGGCCTGCCTTGATCAACTCCGGTTTTAGATACAGCATTAGCTTTTCTTGCGGAAGCCGGCTCAAGTATTGAGCGTTGAACCACGCCAGCTTGTCCGGATTGAAGCTCGCGTTTGCTTTGGAGATGCCGTCCAACGAGAAAGCCTGGATCAGTTCCGCATCATCGAAAATTTCTTGATCGGTTCCGGGGGACCATCCGAGCAGAGCCAGGAAATTTCGCAAGGCCTCCGGCACGATGCCCAATTCCTGATAGGCCATGACCGATGTCGCGCCGTGGCGTTTACTCAGGCGGGTCTTGTCCGGGCCGAGGATCAGCGGCAGATGGGCGAATACCGGGAGCGAGGCCCCTAGTGCGCGGTAGAGCAGCAATTGTTTGGGAGTGTTGGAAATGTGATCGGCTCCTCGAATCACGTGGCTGATCCGCATGTCGATATCGTCGACAACAACGCCGAGATGGTAGGTTGGGTGGCCGTCCGAACGGAGAAGTACGAAATTTTCGATCGTGTCGTTTTCGACGGCAATTTCACCGAAGACGGCGTCCGGGTACGTCACCCTGCCTTCGGGAACCTTGAACCGGATCGCTCCTTCATCACGGTACGCATGACCGCTGCTTAACAGCCTCTCGGCGGTCTGTTGATACAGATCGAGGCGCTGCGACTGGAAGTAAGGCCCCTCGTCCCAATGCAGTCCAAGCCAGGTCATCGCTTCGAGAATGCCTCGGGTCATGTCTTCAGTGGATCGTTCGACGTCGGTATCTTCGATACGAAGGATGAATTTGCCGTTGTGCTTTCGGGCAAACAGCCAGTCGAACAGAGCCGTTCTGGCGCTGCCCACATGCAGGTATCCCGTGGGAGAAGGTGCGAAGCGTACGCGAATCGGTTGGCTCACCGGCTCAATTTTCGAAGTGCCGCGACGGCTTCGCGCACGACCTCGACGTTGGAATCTTCCGTGAGAGGCCGGATCTGATCGGCCGATGCAGGATCGCCGATATTGCCGATCACTCTCACCATTCCTGCTCGCACTTTTGGATTCGAGCTTCTCAGGTATCGATAGAGCTCGTTTAGTTTTCCTTCGAATTTGCCCAGTTCGAGGAGATAAACCTCAACCTGATAACCATGGCGGCCATCCAGTGCGTTTGCCAGATTGTTGATGTATTCGACCTGTCCGGACGCCGCCAGACCGAAGGCCAATGCATTACGAACGTTTTCTTTCTGTTCCCGGTCGAAGCGATCTTTCCAACCATTGGCATTGTAATCGAGGCGCGCCAAGCCTTCCGCTGCGAGTTCGCGATAAGAGTCGTTGCTATCGTTCAATAGCGACTCAAATAGAGGGGTGCTTCCGGGATCGCGCAGGAGCGAGAGAGCTTCGAGCGATCGTGACTTGATCCTTCGGTCTGGATCGGTCCGGAAAAACTGCTCGAGCGTTGCACGTGCTGCGTTATGTCCGACCAGGCCAACCGCAAGGATGGCCTCTTCTACGATTTGTTTGTTGGGATCTCTTAAGGCACGTTCCAGAGCGGGACCCGAGGCCGGATCGCGTATTATTGCCAGCGTCCGGATGACTTCGAGCCGGACGCTGCGATGTTCCCGGTTCTGTGGATCTTCGAGTGTGGCAACCAGTACTGGAACCTGATCCTTTGCTCTGACCGTACCCAAAGCGCGGGCCGCCTCAATCCGGACTTCATCACTGAAATCCTTCTGCATTGCTGCGGCTAGCGCTTCTTTCGCGGTCGTGTCCACCTGGACCTCGGGGCCGACGACCGGAGGATTAGGCTCAAAGAACACGCTTTTGACTCGGCTGAAAATGGTGCGAAGGGGTCCCGAGTCTTCGATTGGAATATAAAGACGGAGCAGGGAGTCGATAGCCTGCAATCGGACGTCCTTGTCGAGATCTGTTCTCAGTGTGTCGGCCAGGACCGGAATCGCCTCTCGTTCGCGAATGCGGCCGAACGCTGCCACGATCGTGCCACGGACATCGCTTTTCGGTTCCTTCTTCAATGCTTCGAGCAATTTCGGGATCGCCTCTCGATTTCCCAAGATGGCCATTTGCTCGACAGCAGCCTGTCGTTCCTTCGGGCTCGCGCTGTCGAGTGATGGATTTTGCAAGAGGACCGCCGCTAAAAATAGCGAGAGCAACATTTCGATTTCCCCAAATCCGCGTCAATCGGCGTAATCCGCGGCTAATCTGCCTCCACTATGGTGAATCCCAAGCGCCGAAGTGGCAGTTGCATGCATCGAAAACTTCTTGCGGACCGTTGGCATCCTCGATCTGAATCGTCGTGTGGTCGATCCGAAAGCTCTGCCGAGCGACGCCACTGACCCGGCCTAGCAGTTCGGTGCGATTAGAGTTCTTATTCTCAGCCACGACGTGACAGCTCATGGCGAGGACGCCGGATGTCAGCGTCCACACATGCAGATCATGAACCGATTCCACACCATCCACACGCCCCAACTGTTCTCTTAGACTGACGATGTTGATATGCGCGGGCGTTCCCTCCAACAAAATATCCACGGCATCGCGAATGAGTATCCAGGAACTCCAGAGAATCAGCACCGCAACGAGCATACTGATCAGCGGATCGGCAATCTGATAGCCTCCAACGAGGATGGCCATACCTGCGACAATCGCCCCTACCGAACCGATCGCATCGCTCAGAACGTGAAAAAATGCACCGCGCACGTTCAGGCTTTCACGATGTTTTCCAAACAATAAATAGGCACTCGCAAGATTCGCCAGCAGCCCGACGACGGCGATGACGAGCATCCAACCGGCTTTGACTTGAGGCGGATCCAAAAGTCGCTGATACGCCTCATAAAAGATGTAAATCGCGATGAGAATCAGGGAGAGACCGTTCAACAGAGCGGCCAGAATCTCAACTCGATAGAAACCATACGTTTTCCTGGGAGTTGCGCGCCTGCTCGACATACGAATCGCGAAAAAACTGAGGCTGAGCGCGGCAACGTCCGTAAGCATATGGCCGGCATCGGCAAGGAGGGCCAGAGAATTTGTATAAAGGGCTCCGATGAATTCGGCAACAAGGAAGATTGCGGTAATGATAAGTGCAGCTTTCAGGCTGCCACGGGCAGTTCGGCCGATCTCATGACCGTGTCCGTGAGTGTGGCCGTGGTGGTTCATATGGTAGATATTATAATCGGTGCGAGGGGCTGTTATAATACGCGATTTTCCCGGCCCTGCCGCGAGGTGTTGGTATGAGTAAGGATACTGAAGTCCAGGCGCTGACGCGTGTTCCTTTAACGATGCTCTCGGAAGACGAGCAGCTTTTCCGCGAATCGTGCCGCTCGTTTGCTGAGCGCCGCATTAAGCCGCTCGTCCGCAAGATGGATGAGGAAGCAAAGCTTGACCGTAGCGTCATCCCGGAACTGTTCGATTTGGGATTGATGGGAATCCACGTTCCCGAAGAACTCGGAGGGGGTGGGGGCAGCTTCTTCATGTCAGTGCTCGCCGTCGAGGAAATCTCCCGAGTGGATGCCTCGTTCGGCGTCTTTATCGATGTGCAGAACACGCTCGTGAACAACGCTCTCATGCGCTGGGCCAACGATGAGCAGAAACGCAAGTATCTGCCACGCCTGGCGAAGGACCTCGTCGGCGCCTATGCATTGTCCGAAGCCGGTTCCGGGAGCGACGCATTTGCCCTCGCTTGCCGCGCTGTAGACAACGGCGACCACTTCCTGCTCAATGGCCGCAAGCTTTGGATCACGAATGCGATTGAGGCGAACCTGTTCATCGTGTTTGCGAATGGGAATCCCGATCACGGATACAAGGGAATCACCGCATTCCTCATCGAGCGCGATTTTCCGGGTTTCACTGTCGGCAAAAAAGAAGACAAGCTCGGCATTCGCGCATCGAGCACGTGCGAGTTGATTCTGGAAGATTGCCGGGTTCCGAAGGCGAATGTGCTTGGCGAGATCGGAAAAGGGTACAAGATTGCAATCGAAACGTTGAACGAGGGACGGATCGGAATCGGCGCGCAGATGGTCGGCATCGCACAGGGAAGCTGGGAATATGGCGCGGCGTACTCCAAGGAGCGGAAAGCATTCGGTAAGCCACTGTCGGAATTTCAGGCGATCCAGTTCCAGCTTGCGGAGACCGCTACACAGATTGAAGCCGCGCGCCTTATGGTTTACAACGCGGCCCGTTTGAAAGATGCGAAGCAGGATTTCTTAAAGGAAGCCGCCATGGCAAAGTATTTTTCATCGCAAGTTGCCGAACATGTAACCTCGCTTGTTGTAGAGATCTACGGCGGGTACGGGTACACAAAAGATTACCCTGCCGAGAAGTATTTCCGGGATTCGAAGATTGGGAAGATTTACGAGGGCACGTCCAACATGCAGCTTCAGACGATCGCCAAATATTTGCTGCGGTAGCTAGAGGATGAACAAGGTCAGAGTTTTATATCACGACAATTGTTTTGATGGAGTTTCCTCTGCAGCGGTCTTCTCCCGCTTTTACAAAGGATATGTCGATCCCGGCGCGGTTATTGAGTATGAGGGGCTGACCCACAAGGCCGGCCATCAGATCGGCGATGAGTTGTTTGGCGAAGGTGAAAACGTAATCGTCGACTTCAAGTATTGCGCGTCAGACCGGCTGACGTGGTGGTTCGATCATCATGAGAGCGCATTTCTTTCAGCCGAAGACGAAGGGCACTTTCGCCACGACACCAGCGGGAAAAAGTTCCACGATCCCAGTTATAAGTCCTGCACAAAGTACATTGCTGCGGTCGTACAAAACACTTTCGACTGCCCTCTGCCCGATCTCCAGGAACTCATTTATTGGGCGGATATCATTGATGGCGCGCAGTTTCCGGACGCGAAAACCGCAGTTGAATTGAAAGAGCCGGCGATGCGCTTGATGCTGGTGATTGAAGCCAGCCACAGTTCAGAACTCATTCATAAGATCATCCGCGAATTGCAGAACAAGACGCTGGGCGAGGTTATAGAAGACGCGGAAGTCCGGTCGACTTTCGAGAAGCTCTACGCGCTCCATTTCGACTCGATCGAGATCATGCGGGGCGCTACCCAATGTACGGATGGCGTCATCGAATTCGACGTGAGCAAGTACGATCTCGACGGTTACAACAAATTCATACCGTATTACCTCTTTCCTGACAGTGTGTACAGCGTGGGTGTGAGCCGGTCTGCGGTGCGAGCCAAGGTTTCGGTTGGAACCAATCCCTGGACCAAACACGAGAGGCGCTACAATCTGGCTAAGCTCTGCGAACAGTATGGAGGTGGCGGGCACTCCGTCGTGGCCGCCATCTCTTTCAAACCGACCGAACTGGACAAGGCGCGCGTAGCCGCGCGTGAGATTGCGCAGACATTGCGGAATGATTTGAAAGAAGGCCGGGGATGACGGGAATGGGAATTCGGGGACAGACACCGAATTCTGTAGTTTCCAGAATTCGGTGTCTGTCCCGGAATTCTCCCCTATGATTCCCGAAGATCAACTCGAATTTCTCCACGCCGTTTGGACGCGGCGCCCGCGTTTTACTTACATCTTCCTCGCGGTCAACATTGTCATCTTCCTGTTGATGTCGCTCGCTGGAGGCACAACCAATGAGGCGACGTTGATGGCATTCGGTGTGAAGTCGAATGCCGAAATCAACCAGGGTCAGATATGGCGTCTGGTAACGCCGATCTTCATCCACATTGGACTTCTGCACCTTTTCTTCAATTCGTACGCTCTATGGATCGTTGGACCGCAGGTGGAGAAACTGTATGGAAGTACACGCTTCGTCATTCTCTATGTGGTGACCGGCGTCGCCGGAGTGTTTGGAAGCTACTTCTACCATCCGCAGTCGATATCGGCAGGCGCATCGGGCGCCATCTTTGGCTTGTTTGGCGTCCTCCTGGTATTTGGAATTCGATATCGCAGGTCCATCCCACCGTTTTTCAAGAGAGCTGTAGGAACGGGCGTCCTGCCGGTGATCGTGATCAATCTCATCATCGGTTTCACAATTCCAGGTATCGACAACTCGGCACATATTTCGGGCTTGCTTGCAGGGGCTGTGCTGGCCGGCATCGTTCCGTTCCAACGGCCTGGCGATAGAACACATTCCATTTTTAGGGCGGTGCAAGTTACCTTGCTGGCTATCGTCGCGGTCTCCTTTTACGAAGTTGCGGCCAACTATGAAGGCCCAACGCTGTCTTTCCGAAATTTCTCGCGCGGGGTGACGCAGGTCATCGGAACCGGGTCCACCGTTCAGGAATTCATAGACGCGATCAACAACTTGCAGAAGGCCTTTGAAAACTCGGAGAAAGAGCTCGAAGCCGGACGCACTGGGAATCTCGCGAAGGTGCGAACGGATGTGTCCAAGTCCATCGATGAACTTCGGAACGTTCCGTCTCTCGCCGCTCGAGCCGACGAACTGATCAGCCAGTTACTCCGATTATCGCAGGACCAGTACGAACTCATTCAAGACGTCGAACGCACGGGTACCATCACGCTCGCTCACGACCAGCGATTAAAGGAGAACATGGAGCGCTACGAGAAGATCATGGACTCCTTCTCCAAATGGGTAGAAACCGATGGAGCGAAACACGGAATTGCGAGCGGCAAACGCCACTGAAGTTGGATTGAGATGGACAAAGCGTCGTTCACTTCTGGCATAATGGAATTCTTCACGTCATGTTTAGTTCGGAAGTCCTCCTGAAAGTCAGCAAAGAGGTTGGCGCGCCAGTTTCGCGTGTGGAGACGACGCTAAGGTTACTGGAGGAAGGGGCGACAGTTCCTTTCATCGCGCGGTATCGGAAGGAAGTCACCGGAAATCTCGACGAAGTCAAAATACGCGACATCGACGAGAGGAGGCACTACTACAAAGATCTCGAAGACCGCCGAAACACCGTCCTTAGTTCCATTGAAAAACAGGGCAAGCTTACCGATGAGTTGAAGGAGAAGATTCTGTCCTGCTTCAACAAGACGGAACTGGAAGATCTCTACCTTCCTTTCAAGCCGAAGCGTAAAACCAAGGCCGGTTTGGCGCTGGACCGTGGGCTGGAACCGCTAGCGCAGTACATGTGGGAACAGTCGGGAAGCGATCCGGCAGGAGTATTCGCCGAGCAGTTCGTCAACGCCGAAAAAGAAATTCCGACGGTCGAAGCGGCGATTGAGGGCGCTCTGCACATTATTGCCGAACGCATTTCAGAGAATCCTGATTTTCGCAAACAGCTTCGAGAACGCATGTTGGCCGAGGGCGTCGTTCGAGCGCGCGTGGTTGAAGGTAAAGAATCCGAAAAGACCAAGTACTCGATGTATTACAGCTTCGAGGAAGTGGTTTCGAAGATCCCGTCACATCGCATGCTCGCCATCCGGCGAGCCACCCGGGAAAATGTCTTAACATTTTCCGTCGATCTCGATTCGGAGAAGTTCATCGCGAGTCTTATCCCGCAGGTCGTCCGTGATCTGCAATCGCAGTTTGCGCCTCTGCTCGAAAGCGCAGTGAGGGACGCGTACGAAAGGCTTCTGCAGCCTTCGATCCAAAACGAGGTTCGCTCTTTCTTGCGGGAGCGGGCCGAGTCGGAAGCGATCAAAGTGTTTGAAGAGAACCTCAGAACCTTGCTGTTGGCGCCTCCAGCGGGGCAGATCGGAGTCATTGGCATCGACCCAGGGCAGAGAACAGGGTGCAAGGTCGCCGTCGTCGATGAAACCGGCAAGTTTCTAGAGAACCAGACGATTTATATGACCGAGCCGAAGAAGGATCTCGAAGCGGCGGAGAAGATCCTTCTCGAGCTGGTTCAGAAACATAACGTCCGCGGAATTGCGATCGGCAATGGGACGGCATCGCGGGAGACCGAAGGCTTTGTCCGGTCTGTAGTCGAGAAAAACCAAATCGATATTTTCATTGTCGTCGTGAGTGAGTCCGGCGCGTCGATTTACTCCGCTTCGAAGCGGGCTCGTGAAGAGTTTCCGAAGCTGGATGTGACGGTCCGGGGCGCGATATCGATCGCCCGGCGCCTGCAGGACCCGCTGGCCGAGCTGGTCAAGACTGAACCCAAGTCCATTGGAGTCGGCCAATATCAGCACGACGTGGATCAGAGAAAGCTCAAACGCAGTCTTGCCGCCGCTGTCGAGTCGTGCGTGAACCGCGTGGGTGTCGATCTCAACACCGCTTCGGCCGACCTTCTTAAGTACGTATCCGGGATCGGTGACAAACTCGCCCAGGGCATCGTGGCGTATCGCGATCAAAATGGATCGTTTCGATCTCGAACGCAGCTTCGCGAGATCGAAGGTTTCGGCGAAAAGACATTTGAGCAGGCGGCGGGTTTTCTGCGAATCAAGAATGGCGACAATCCGTTGGACCGAACTGCCGTGCATCCGGAGTCGTATCCGATCACCGAACGAATGGCAAACTCGCTCGGCGTATCGGTGAGCGAGCTTATCGAAAATCCCGCTCAAATCAACTCTATCGATTTTCGTGCGTTTGAAAATGAAGCCGGCAAATACACCATTGCGGATATTCGCGAGGAACTGCTCAAACCCGGGCGGGATCCCCGCGATAGATTTGTGGTCCCGAAGTTCCGTGAGGATGTCAAAGACATCGCCGACCTCAAGGAAGGCATGGAGCTGGAAGGGACGGTGACGAATGTGACGAATTTCGGCGCGTTTGTCGATCTCGGCGTTCACCAGGACGGGCTCGTGCACATTTCCGAACTATCACACAAATACGTGCAGGATGCCCGACAGGCCGCGAAAGTCGGCCAGGTCGTCAAAGTGAAGGTGATTGGCGTGGATTCCACGATGAAACGAATCAGCCTTTCCATGAAAGCGATCATGCCGAAACCCGAACGCCGGCCTCGGCCGCGGAGGAAACCAAAGCCGGCGGCCGCAACGCCGGCCGAGTTGCCAAAGCCCGCAATCGTGGCCAGCGCCCCATCACCTCCCCCGGCAGGTCAGGACGGGACTTGGCAGCCCAGAACACCCCAACGCCCCCCACCCCCGCGTCAACTGCCAAGGCCGCAGAAGAGCCAACAGCAGCAGGCACGTCCACCCAAGCCACCAGTTGAGAACGCTCCGTCTCCTTCGAAACAGACCATGGAGGAGAAAATCCGCTTGCTTCAGGAAAAATTCGGCCGGGCCCGCTGAAACAAAGCAAGCCGCCCGGACGTAATATAAGATTCCCCTCTCTGGCAAAGGAGGGGTGGCTGCGCCCATTAAGAAAAAGCGGCGAAGCCTCCTTAGCGGGCGCAGACGGGGTGGTTCGTTCAAGCACCGATGATTGGAAGTTGAACGAACCACCCCGTCCGCGCCAGTCAAAGGAACGGGACCATTTACTGGATGGCGCGTCCACCCCTCCTTTGCCAAGGAGTATCCAGAGCTGTCCTGCTGGCCAGCGCCAAAACACACAAGAAACTGCGCCCTCGAAAACAAAGGACTTATCGGCGCAGTTCCTTGAGAGGGGAGTTTGGACTTACCTGTTGCCTGCGTCAGCTGGTCGGGGGCGAAACGCGAAATTCGAGATGTATGTTCAGGTCTATTGAAAAAAGCTCTGCTTAAAATGTCCAAACTCCAGTCGCGGGCTTTAGCCCGCGTTCCAGAGGAGAACGCGGGCTAAAGCCCGCGACTACAGGCCGGTGCTGTTCCGATGCGCATTACCGAAATCTTCTTCTCCATTCAAGGCGAGTCCTCGCACGCGGGAAAGCCATGTGTTTTTGTCCGGCTGACCGGGTGCTCGCTGCGCTGCGTTTACTGCGATACGAAGTACGCATACGCGGGGGGTCGCGAGATGTCGCTGGATGAAGTGTTGTCGGCAATAACCAGCTACCCGGTAAAACTCGTCGAGGTGACGGGAGGCGAACCGCTGGAGCAGGAGGAGGTTTATCCTCTGATGACTTCCCTCCTGGATCGTGGCTACACCGTAATGCTGGAGACCGGCGGGCATGTGAGCGTGGACCGCGTCCCGAAGCCAGTGATTAAGATTATCGACATCAAATGTCCGGACAGCAATGAAGGCCACACCGTGCGCTGGGAAAACATCGATCTTGTTGAGCCCTACGACGAATTCAAATTCGTGATCTCATCGCGGATGGACTATGAGTGGTCCAAGAACATCTACGTCGAGAGACTTCGTCACAAGCCCAATACCGTTCTTTTCTCTCCCGCCCATGATGAACTGCCGGCCGTGAACCTGGCACGCTGGATTCTGGAGGATGGCCTTCCGGTTCGCCTCCAGTTGCAGATCCACAAATACATTTGGGGCCGAGAGGCGCGCGGAGTTTAGGACCATTGCTAGGATATGGCGTATGTTTGTTGGGTATTGGCGATCGGGTGTTGCGGATTTCAGATCCGCATTCGCCGATACCCAATACCCAACAAACATACGCCACATCCTTAGCAATAATACTCGTACGGCTATTTTCATAGGAGATCCGCAATATCCCTCGCGCTCGTCCCGAATTGTTAGTAAAGCCAGTCCAGCTCTCCGCCCCCTTTGACTTTCACTCGCTAAGGCTATTAGAATTCAGGCTCTTGGTATGAAATCCAGATCCAATATGCCCAGAGCCGTGGTCCTAATGAGCGGCGGAATGGATAGCTGTGTCACCGCCGCTATTGCGAGCCAGAACTATGAGCTGGCGGTTCTTCACGCGAGCTACGGACAGCGGACGGAGCGACGGGAGCTTCAGGCATTTTACGCGCTTTGCGAATATTTCCGTGCTGCGGAACGGCTGGCCGTGCGGCTGGACTACTTCTCGGCGATAGGGGGTTCCAGTCTCATCGATTCCCGCATGCAAATCCGCGACGCCGACCTTGCCAGCAGTGAGATTCCAAATACTTACGTCCCTTTCCGAAACGCACACTTTTTATCCATCGCAACATCCTGGGCGGAAGTCATCGGCGCGACGAAGATCTTCATCGGTGCGGTATGGGAAGATAGTTCCGGATATCCGGACTGCCGGCCAGAGTATTACGAGGCGATGAATCGGGTGATCCGCGCAGGGACGCGGCCTGCGACGAATATCACCATAGAAACACCATTGATCTACCTCTCAAAACGCGACATCGTCAAAAAGGGTGTCGAGTTGGCTGCTCCGTTTCATTTGACCTGGTCGTGCTATCGGAATTCGGAGGAAGCCTGCGGTGTTTGCGATAGTTGTGCCTTAAGGCTCAGAGCGTTTCAGGAAGCGGGTGTTGAGGATCCGATCGCTTACACAACCAAACGGGAGTACACGCGAATTTGAGTTATTTAATTTCCAAGCGGGGGGAACCGGCCAATGCCCTCAAGGAGGCCGCCGCAAGGCGGTGTACCAACTGCGGCTGGCCGGTGGGCCCGACGCTAAATTAGAGCGTGGGGGAACCGGCCAATGCCCTCAAGGAGGCCGCCGCAAGGCGGTGTACCAACTGCGGCTGGCCGGTGGGCCCGACGCTAAATCAAACGGAGGATTCAATGAAATTTGCCAGCAAAATCCTGCCCTTCCTCGTGGTGGCGATGTTGTTTGCGTTTCCCGGTTTTGCCCAAACTGGGAATATCTCGGGGAAAGTGGTCGACACTGAAGGGAAGCCCGCGACCGGTCTCACCATTTCCATCGATCGTCAGGGCATTACCCAGCACTTCGAAGTCAAAACCGACGGTAAAGGCCAGTACCTTCATGCAGGCCTGCCCACCGGCCAATACAAAGTCAGCGTCATCAAAGATGGCAAGACTCTCACCTCAAACCCGAGTGTTCGCGTAACCTTTGGCGGCGATACCAAAACCGATTTTGACCTCAAGCAGGCCGCTGCACAGGGCGTCTCGGAAGAAGAACGGGCGAAAATCGCCGAGGAAAAAGCCAAGCAGGAAGCCGTGAAGAACTCCTTCGAATTAGCTCGGACCGCCATGACCGCGAAGAATTATGACGAAGCGATTCGGCTCTTCAAGGAAGCTGCGGAAAAAGATGCGACGCAGCACGTGATCTTTGCGAACCTTGCTGACGCCCTCTCCAGCGCCAAAAAGTACGATGACTCGGCTGCCGCCTATCGGAAAGCGATCGAGCTGAAGCCTGATGAGGCCGCGTATTACAACAATCTGGGCATCGTGCTCGGAAACGCAGGCAAAATCGATGAAGCGACCCAGTCTCTCCAGAAGGCCGCGGAACTCAATCCTACCGGCGCCGGACAGAGCTATTACAACCTCGGCGCGGTGCTGACCAATCGCGGACGGACCAAGGAAGCCGCTGATGCTTTCAAGAAAGCCATCGAGTTCAATCCGCAGATGGCTCAGGCTTATTACCAGCTCGGGATTTCGTACTTCGGTGCGCCTAATACAATACCCGAGGCGATCCCGGTGCTTGAAAAATTCCTCCAGATGCAGCCAAGCGGACCGGATGCCGAAGCCGCCAAGCAGCTAATCGAGGCCGCAAAGCAGGCCGCTCCGACGGGCTTCAAGAGCGAGAAAGCCATCGCCGAGGAAAAGGCTGCCGCCGAAAGAGCTGAGAAAGCCAAAGCGGACGCGGAGAAGGCAAAGAAGAAGAGATAGGAAAAACGATTTCGGATTTCGGATTGCGGATTTCGGATTTGGGGGACTGCCCCGACTCACGCTGGTTCCCTAAATCCGAAATCCGCAATCCGAAATCCGAAATCCTATCCATGTTCACATCGCGAAATATCCACTTTGCAATCCTCGGAATCATCCTCGGGGCAACTTCTGGATACATCCTCGCCTTTTATCAAGTACAGAGAACCATGTCGCGCCCCGCACTCAACGCATCTTCACGCACGCCGCAGAACCACCCCGAGGTCACCAACGAGCAGATGATTGCGCTGTTCAAACAGGCGTTGGAAAAGAATCCGAACCAACCCGAGTTGATGACGCGCTATGCGAACTTCCTGTTCGACCTTGGAAAATATTCTGAAGCGGCAGATTGGTTTCAGAAGGTGCTCGTGCTTCAACCTAATGACCTGAATGTCCGAACCGATATGGCCACAGCGCTCTGGAATACCGGTCAGAGAGAGAAGGCGATGGACGAGTACCGCAAAGCGCTTGCAGCCGATCCGAATCACATGCCGACATTGCACAATCTCTTTGTTGCAGTGCTCGACGGAGATCACAATACAAAAGCCGCGGCTGATATTCTGAAAAAGATGGAAGAAATCGATCCGAAGTACTCCGATTTACCTGTACTGAAGAAACGCCTCGCCGAAGAAGGCGGCAAGGCGGTCAAATAAGATGCGCTTCCTGTTGCGAGTCCTGGGTGTATTTTTGGCAATCTCCGCGGCCCTCACGGTGCTCCGAAGCCTTCTTGCTGCAAAATCTCCAGCCCGTCCCATTCGGCCAGCGTCGGCAGGCCACCTTGTCAAAGATCCCGTTTGCGGGACTTACGTTCCGGAAGGATCCGCACTGAAAGCAGAGAAGCAATTTTTCTGCTCGGAAGAGTGCAGGCAAAAGTTTATCAAGTCCTGAGACCCTCGGGACTTGCTATTTCCCGCTTTCGATCCGCATACGGTAGAACGACCGGTACACAAAGAACATCGAAACGGCAAGGAACACGACAGCAATTGCCGTCGTCAGCCACTTTCCTTGATCATTCGCGACAGAAACAGCGAGTTCCACAGCGAGCAATCCGAACAGCGTTGTAAATTTGATGATCGGATTCAGAGCAACGGAGGTGGTGTCCTTGAAAGGATCTCCCACGGTGTCTCCGACAACAGTAGCAGCGTGCAGGTCCGTGCCTTTGGCTTTCAGTTCCGTCTCCACGATTTTCTTTGCATTGTCCCAGGCGGCTCCGGCGTTCGCCATAAAAATCGCCTGATACAAACCAAACAACGCGATCGAAATCAGATAGCCAATGAAAAAGTAAGGCTCCAGGAATGCGAAGCCAAGCGTGGCAAAGAATACGGTCACGAAGATGTTGAACATGCCTTTCTGGGCATACTGTGTACAGATCTCGACGACTTTCTTCGAATCGCTTACTGAAGCTCTGGTTGTGCCTTCAAGCTTGATGTTGGCTTTGATGAACTCGACGGCGCGATATGCGCCTGTGCTCACGGCCTGAGTTGAAGCGCCCGTGAACCAGTAAATAACAGCGCCACCTGCGATAAGGCCCAGCAGAAAGGGCGGATGAAGGATTGAAATGTTGGCTAGCAGGTCGGGCCGGAGACTCTCCGTTAGAAGTACAATCATCGAAAAGATCATGGTCGTCGCACCGACCACCGCCGTGCCGATGAGCACCGGTTTCGCGGTTGCTTTGAAAGTATTTCCCGCGCCGTCGTTTTCTTCGAGGTACTCTTTGGCTTCTTCAAACTTGGGAGTGAATCCGAAATTTTTCTTGATGTCTTCCTTGATTCCGGAGATCTGTTCAATCGTCGACAGCTCAAACACGGACTGCGCATTGTCCGTAACCGGACCGTACGAATCGACCGCGATCGTCACGGGTCCCATGCCGAGAAAGCCGAACGCCACAAGGCCAAAAGCAAACACGGCCGGAGCTATCATGATGCCGGCCGGGAAATAGTTGCTCACCTCGTAGCCAATGCCCATAAGCACAAGGATCGTCAGCCCGAGCCAATAGGCGCTGAAGTTCCCCGCGACGAAACCAGACAGAATATTGAGCGAAGCTCCGCCCTCGCGCGATGAAGTAACGACCTCACGCACATGGCGAGATGACGTGGACGTGAAGACCTTGACAAACTCCGGAATGATGGCGCCGGCGAGAGTCCCGCACGTGATCACAGTCGAAAGCTTCCACCACAACGATGTGTCGCCGCCCAGCTCCGGGATCAGCAGCCTCGAAAGCGCGTATGTCAGAACCACGGAAACTACCGACGTCAACCACACCAGCGATGTGAGCGGCGCTTCAAAGTTCATCTTGTCGACGTTTTCGTACTTGGCCTTGGCGATAGCGCTATTGACGAAGTAACTCAGAGCCGAGGCCACGATCATGAGAATGCGCATGCTGAAGATCCAGACCAGCAACTGTACCTGGACAATCGGATCTTTCACGGCCAGCAAGATGAACGAGATCAGTGCAACGCCCGTCACGCCGTATGTTTCAAAGCCGTCGGCGGACGGCCCAACGGAATCTCCGGCGTTGTCGCCGGTGCAATCAGCGATAACACCAGGATTCCGGGCGTCGTCTTCTTTGATCTTGAACGCAATCTTCATCAGGTCCGAGCCGATGTCCGCAATTTTGGTAAAGATTCCACCGGCCACGCGAAGAGCCGCTGCGCCCAGCGATTCACCGATAGCGAATCCAATGAAGCACGGATAGACCAGGTTGCCGGGAATGAAGAGCAGAATGCTCAGCATGAAAAACAACTCAACGCTGATGAGAAGCATGCCGATGCTCATACCGGATTCCATCGGAATGTGGTAACACGGGTACGGCTTACCCCGAAGGCTCGCAAAGGCCGTTCGAGAATTCGCGAACGTGTTGACGCGAATCCCAAACCAGGCAACGGAGTAGCTGCCCCCTATTCCCAACAGGCTGAAGATCAGAATCATGACGACCTTGAAGGGTTCGAGGTGCTGCAGGAATCCAAAATACAAAATAATGACACTGCCGATAAAGACCTCGAGGATCAGCAAAAACCTGCCCTGGGTCAGGAGATACGTCTTGCAGGTCTCGTAAATCAACTCCGAAATCTCCTTCATCGAGGAGTGGACGGGCAAATTCTGGAGTCTTTGATAGATGATGAGACCGAAGACCAGACCCAATGCGGCAACAACCAAACCGGCGGTCAACAGGGAGGCGCCGCTGACGCCACCCAGAAACGTAGCCCGGCTCAGGTCGGGCACCACGAGGTTGATTTCCCCACCCCGACGCTCGGTTGGCACACCCTGCGCAGACGCAAATGCTGGAATTCCCACAGCAACAGTCAACAACATCAGGCTCAAGAAAATTGCCGCACGCCGGAATAGAGGCATGATGATGTCCTCCGCTCACAAATTCCTTGGGTCCAGCCAATCCCGAAGGGCATCGCCCAGGAAATTAAAAGATAAAACCGTCAGGGCCAACGCGATCGATGGAAAGACCACCATGTGCGGCGCGTCGAAGAGATGATTGCGCGCGTCATTCAGCATGGCGCCCCAACTTGGCGTCGGTGGGGCAATTCCGAGCCCCAGGAAACTCAGTGATGCTTCAGCAAGAATCGCGCCTGCCATTCCGATGCTGGCCTGAACCAAAACCGGCTGAATAATATTCGGCAAAATATGGCGGATGAAAATTCTCAGGCGGGATGCGCCCAATGCGCGAGCCGCTTCTACGAACTCAAGGGTTTTGACCTTGAGGACCTGTCCTCTCGCCAGCCGCGCATATCCAACCCAACCGATAATGGTCAGCGCGAAAATCAATCGATCCAGACCCGGGCCCAAGAACGCCACAAGCGCGATCGCGAGCAGAATCCCGGGGAAGGCCAGCAAGGAATTGATGACCACCATCGTGACAAAAGCGTCCAGTTTACCCCCAATGTAGCCGGCAAATCCGCCGATCAAGACGCCGGCTATTCCGGAAAGCAAAACAACCGTGGCCCCGACCCGCATACTCACTCTGGCCCCCAAAAGGATTCGCGAGAGGATATCACGCCCCAAGTCGTCATTGCCAAATGGATGGCGCCAGGAAGGACCCTGAAGACGGTCCACCAGATCCTGATCGGCCGGATCATAGGGGATGAACCACGGCGCGAACACGGCTGTGAGCGTGAGTGCGGTCACGATAATCAAGCCCGCAACTGCAAGTTTGTTTTTCCGCAGAAACTCAGTCATAGCGGATGCGCGGATCCACCACCGAGTAGAGAAGATCGGTGATCAGATTGATCAAGATGTAAGTCAGAGCAATCGTCAGGATACAACCCTGCACCAAAGGATAGTCCCGCGCACTAATCGCCTGGAAGGTTAACCGCCCGAGCCCAGGCCAGGAAAAGATCATCTCCGTGATGATGGCGCCGGCCAGCAATGTTCCCGTCTGAAGGCCCAGGACCGTGATTACCGGAATCAGGCCGTTCCGTAGGGCGTGCGTGAACAGCACTGCGCGCTCTGAAAGACCCTTGGCGCGAGCCGTTCGAACATAATCCTGCCGGATTTCCTCGAGCAGATCAACATCGGCCCGAGCGCGAAACTGGGGAGGGAAATACCGAGCAGGCTGATGAATCCAATTGCGCGATCCGCTGCGCGTCCTCGCCGGATCGCGCTGACGACGCCGAACGGCACCGCCAACACCACGGAAAAGACCATCGCCGCGGCGGCGAGTTCGATGGTTGCTGGGTATCTCGCGAGTATCGAGGAGGCTACCGATTCTTGGTTTCTGAAAGAGACGCCCAGGTCCCCCCGAAGCAACCCCATGATGTAGGTGCGATATTGTTCCAGGAAGGGCCGGTCCAGTCCCAATTCGTGGCGCAACCGCTCGACCTCGGTCACAGCGGCGCCTTCTCCCAACATTTGCGCCACGGGATCGCCCGGCACCATATGGATCAAGCCAAACACTAGTGTGACCACAATCCAAATAACCGGCAACGTCAAAACAAGACGGCGCAGGATTAACGAAACCATAAGGATCGAGTATAGCTTGCAACGAAAAGAGGAAGGAGCCCCTTCCGGGGCTCCAGCGGGGTTTTGAAAGTGGAAAATCGAGCTAAACGATTTGCTTTTCTTGGTGCAAAGCTCGTGCCAAACCTGATCGCATTGTAAATTCATGGACTTAATCCAGGCGGCGCTTGCGCCCATCTATAAACCTGACAAAATTCGATCCACTTCTTTCCGTTTTTCGGCATTGAAGTCCCAAAACCTCGAAAAACCGTGCAAACGCGGGCTAAAGCCCGCGACTACATGCCTACTTGTTGCATTCTCTATGTAGTCGCGGGCTTCAGCCCGCGTTTGTTGGCCTTGTTACATCCATTTCAAGCTTCCGTAAACTTATTGTTAATTCAAGCCCGACCCCCTTTCGTCCTTTAAAAAAGCCGGTATGTTTAGCGTGGCGATATTCAAAAGGAGGCCTATCAAGTGATGCTCAAATCTGCAAGCGCGGCTCTAGCGATGCTGGTATGGTCCGGAGTTTGTTGGGGACAGGTCGATGAGTTGGAGAAATTGAATAGCGTGGTTGAGCGGCAACAGCAAGAAATCGAAGAATTGAAGGCGCAGCTCGGCAGAATCGAGCGAGCCCTGGGGCTCGGCGCTCCGGCAACGCTGCAGCCCGTATCGTACTCACCTCAGGCTCCACAGCCGGCGCCGGTTGCGCAGGCTGCAACAACGCCGCCCGCTCCGGCCGGCTTCCGGCTCAGCGGTGATTTTCGATTTCGATTAGATGCTGGGATTCGTGGCGCAACACCCACAACGCCTGGGCTACAGAACATCCGCGGCCGATATCGCCTGCGACTGAATGCAGACCGTGATGTTGCATCCGACTTAAGCTTTCACGGACAGCTTTCGACCGGGGCCGTCAACAACGGCATCACTTTCGACCAGGATTTCGCCGGCGGAGTGACTCGCCATCCTTTCTTTATTTCAGAAGCCTACCTCGACTACCACCCCGGACCCAATTTCTCGATTCGCGGCGGGAAGCTCGATGAAGTCTATGCGGACAATCTTCGATTCTTATGGGATGACGATGTCCGGTTCAATGGATTTAATGAACGTTGGAAGACCGGCCGCTTCGAGTTCCGTGGGGGGCAGTATCTATTCATCAATCCCAATGTCTTTTCCGTCCCGGATGGTTCTCCGCTGACCCTCGCTGGGGTACAATCCAGGACGATCGCGCGTGCGAGCCAGATGTTCCATCAGGGCCTGACTATCGATGGCCGCATCAACGATCGCTGGCGCCACCAGGTGACCACCGACATTCAGCTTTATCG
>WNGQ01001842.1_pt1 | contig 21735 bp, 22 predicted proteins | sample 5407661 | NCBI WGS metagenome assembly WNGQ01 (sample SAMN13153382, study PRJNA577476) | soil metagenome | isolation source: 60 cm soil or saprolite under Garry oak tree replicate 2 | place: USA:California | collected 2016-06-15 | reverse complement strand
CCTTCAGGAGGGCCCCGGTCGTCTCCGCCGCCTCGGCGGGGTCCATCGAGAATCCCGAGATCTCCCCCGGCCCGAGCCGAATCGCCCCGACGATCCGACCCTCCTTCCGAAACGCGAAGTGCGCCCGCTGCTCCTCCGGCGCGAGCGCGAGATAGCGGTCGAGATGGACTTTCAGGTCGTGGGTCGGGAGGTCGCCCCGGCCGGACACGAAGACCCGCCAATAGGCATGCGCCTCCGTCGTCTGCAACGGTTCGAGCGACACGACCACGCGGTCGGCGAGGGGCTCGCGGCGCATCAACCTTCGCGCACCGCGGAGATTTTATCCGGTCGAAGGACCTTCGACGGCCCGATGGACTTCGGGCTCACGGAGACGCAAGAGATCACGCGCAAGACCGTGCGCGACTTCGCCGAGCAGGAGATCGTCCCGCAGTCCCGCGCGTTCGACGAGAGCCAGCAGTTTCCCTCGGCCTGGGCGAAGAAGATGGGCGAACTCGGGCTGATGGGCGTGTTCGTGCCGGAGAAGTACGGCGGGTCGGGCCTCGACACGGTCTGCTACGCGATCACGATCGAGGAACTCTCCCGGGCCGATGCGAGCGCCGGGGTCATCGCGGCCGTGTGCAACGGCCTCGTCTGTGAGCCGCTGCTCCGGTACGGCACGGAGGACCAGAAACGCCGCTACCTCGGGCCCGTGGCCCGGGGCGAGTCAATCGGGGCGTACGCCCTCACGGAGCCCGGGAGCGGTTCCGACGCGGCGGCGATGCGCACGACCGCGAAGCTCGACGGACCCGAGTGGATCCTGAACGGGACGAAGTCCTTCGCGACGAACGCCACGGTCGCCCGAGTCGTCCTCGCGTACGCCCGCACGGGCCCGAAGAAACACGACATCTCCGCGTTCATCGTCCCGACGGACGCGAAAGGGTTCTCCGTCCTGAAGAAGGAGGACAAGATGGGGATCCGCGCGAGCGACACGGCGCTGCTTGGATTCGACGACATGCGGATCCCGAAAGACAATTTGCTCGGCGAAATGAACAAGGGTTTCACGATCGCGATGGCGACCCTCGACGGCGGACGGATCGGCATCGCGGCCCAGGCCCTCGGCATCGCCCAGCGGGCGCTCGAGGAGTCGCTGAAGTACGCGAGAGACCGCGAAGCGTTCGGGCAGAAGATCGCGGAGTTCCAGGCGATCCAATGGAAGCTCGCCGACATGGCGACGGAGATCGAGGCGGCGCGCCTCCTGACGTACCGGGCGGCCCGGCTGGAGGACCTCGGGCAGCGACACACCTACGAGTCGAGCGTGGCGAAGCTCTTCGCATCCGAAGCGTCCCACCGCGCCGTCGATTCGGCCGTGCAGATCCACGGAGGATACGGATTCATCAAGGACTACGTCGTCGAGAAGCTGTACCGGGACCAGCGGGTCACGGAAATCTATGAAGGCACGTCGGAAATCCAGCGGCTTGTCATCGCGCGTGCGGTCCTCGGGAAGTGAACGGTCGCAGGCGCACGCGCGCTGGTACCGGACGGTCGCGGAGCGAGCCTAGCCGATGACCCGGTCCATCACGACGACGCAGCCCAAGACCACGACGATGAATCCGGCAAAGACGATGTCCAGCAGAATCAGACCGAATCCGGCGGACACCAGCGCGAGGAGGCCCATGAACGCCAGGAGAAATCCGAAATAGATGACCACCTCGATGGAAGGCGAGCGAGACTTCGGCTCGGCTGCGGCCACGACGCCTCGGACGGGCTCGGGCGATTTATGGATTGTGGTCGCACTGTCACGACGTGGAAAGGCCGAATCCTATATGGCCGGCCCTCGTTGCGGGGCCTGTGACGACGCGTGTGCTTTACATGGCGGAGCGCCGGGGACAGGAACCGGACCCCTGCTACCTGCGCGAGTTCGACGCCGCGATCGTCGAGCGGGGACCGGACTTCGTGGTCCTCGACCAGACCGCCTTCTATGCGGAAGGCGGCGGGCAACCGTATGACACGGGGACCCTCCGACGGGCCAACGAGGTCTCGAAGGTCCTTCGCGTGACGAAGGAAAAGGGGGTCATCAAGCACTACGTAGACCGGATGCCCCCGGCGGACGAGGTGCACGGTGTCGTCGACTGGGACCGGCGGTACCAACACATGAGATTCCACACGTCGCAGCATCTGATGTCCGGCCTCGTCTGGCGAATCTACGGAGCGAGGACCGTGGGAAACCAGCTGTACACGGACCGCGCGCGCGTCGACTTCCAGCCCGCGAATTTTGCTTCGGGAGACCTCAAGCGGATCGAGGACGAATGCAACCGAGTGGTCGATGCGGCCGAGGATGTGGCGATCTTCGAAGAGGATCGGATCGACGTCGAACGCAAGATCGGGGACCGGTCTCTTCTCGAGCTCGTACCGGCCTCGATCAGGCAGTTGCGGATCATCCGGGTGGGCACCGCGGATTACTGCCCTTGTGGAGGCACGCACGTGAAGAATACCGCGGAACTGGGGCGCGTGCGGATACTCGAGAAGCGGTCGAAAGGCAAGGACGCGGACCGGATCGCGTACGCCTTGTCGTCGGTCTAGCCACGGCCGCCTGTCGCGGTCCCCGCTCCCGTCCCTTAGGTGATAATCGGCAGGAAAGGGATAAGCCACGGCCTCTCCATGAGAATTGTCCAGTCGCCTACCGCGCCAGGACTGCAGACGGATCCGCGATGCCACTTCACTCCCGCCCACCCTCCGGGCTCGCCGTCATCCTCCTCGCGACGTTCCAGCTCTTGGTTCTCATGGCGCCGCCGGCAACGAGCGGGACCTCCACATTCCCCGCCTCGGCCCCCGTTTCCCGAACTGAGAACTTGACGGCATCCCGGGACGCGTACGTCGTGGATGCGAATCCGGACGGGAACTTCGGCGCGATCTCGAAGCTCCTGGTCGGGCGGGATGCGGCCACGGGTATCGACCGATCGCTCGTCGGGTTCAACTTGTCCGCAATCCCGTTCTATGCCGACGTCATTTCGGCGACCCTCCGTGCCCGAGCCTTGGAAACGAACTCGTCAGGGGCCGTCGACCTGTACCGGGTCCGAGCCCCGTGGACGGAGGGCACGGGGTTCCTGTACGAGAGGGAAGTCACGGTCCGGGAAACCGCCGGTCTCGTGCGAACGAGGGAACCCGTCCTAGTCCAAATCCCAATCCCGGGCGGAATTCAGACGAATCCCCGTGCGGACTTCCGGGTCTACAACAGCCTCGGGCAGGAGATACCGAGCCAAATCGTCAATGTGAGCATGTCTGGCGGGAAGGTGATCGGCGTCAAGTTGGCTTTCGCCAGTAGCCACGCGGCGTTGGAGACCAAGACCTACCGGATCCGGTATGGCCTCGACCCGTCGGTTCCAGTCCCTGTTTACCGAACGAAGGAGCTCTCGGCAAACCCCTTGTGGACGTACGATGTAGCCTCCCGCTTTGCCTCTCCGGCCATCGCAGACCTCAACGGCGATGGCCTCCTTGAGGTCATCGTAGGCTCGCTGGACGGCCGCGTCGTCGACCTCCAGTGGAACGGGACGGCCTTGTCAGCCCTCTGGACCTACAACGCTCCGGCACCGGTGGATTTCCCCATCAAAGTTACGGACCTGACGGGGAACGGTGACCAGGAGGTGCTGTTCGCGACGGACGGGATTGCCAACCGATCCATCACCGCCCTCGACCCGCGAGGCAGGTACCTGTGGAGCTTCAGCCTCCCGAGCTTTGACATCATAGGTCGCGTGTTGGGCCCCTTCGCGGCCGCGGACACCAACGCCGATGGGATCGTGGAGGTCTATCTCGGGATCGCGGCCAGCTATCCGGTCGTATACGGTCTTCGGGGATCGGACGGGACCCCGTTCTGCACGTACATCGACAGCGGTGCCACCGGCGCCATCCTGGGGATCGCGCTCGGGGATGTCCAAGGGACGGCGTCGCCAGACATCGTGGGCGTCGACACTCTGGGCCACGTTCGCGTTCGGGAACGGGATTGCAAGCAAGGGACCTCGGGTCAGAGCAAGCCGGGGCCGTCCGTGCCGCTGGACCCCGCCTCGCTCGCGAACCTGACGGACGGCCCCCAGCGGGAAATCGTCGTCGGGGACCACGCTAACGCGAGCTCCCAGGAGTTCGTCGTGCGGGGTTCCGACTTCGCGGTGCTCAATGCGACCTCTCCCGCCGGAGCGAACATCACGGGTCAGATTGTGGCCGACGCGGATGGCGACGGCATCCTCGAAGTCTATTTCGTCACGGCGGATGGAGGCCTCCACCGTGCGTCGACGGGCATGAACCTCGCTTGGGCCTTCACACCGGGGACGAACGGGGGCGGTTACGGCATCCCCTCGGCGGCGGACATCGACGGAGACGGCAAGCCCGAAATCCTCTACGGTACCGACGGCACCGCGTCCTCCGATGCCGCGCTCTACGCCATAGCAGCGAATGGGAGCCAGGTGATGCGCTACCCGATCGGTCCGGGCGTACGGCTGCGGACCACCCCCGCGGTGACAGACCTCGATGGCGATGGGACCCTGGAGGTCATCGTGGTCAGCGACAATTCCACGGATCCCTCCAAGCCCGCCAGGGTTTACGCTTTCGGGACCGGCAGCTTGGGCCACGACTCCCGGACGGGCAGCTACAACACGGCCAACACAGGCCTCTGGCTCGACGGTAACTCGCCGGATGGGAAGGCGTTGCTTAACTGGACGCTAGGCACGCTCCGCGCCACCTCGGGGGTCGGGGTGTCGTGGAACACGCGCGACGGCCTCACGGCGTGGGCGACGCCCGGCATCGACATGGATTCGTCGCCCCTCGCAACTACGACCGTGACCGCTGGCACCTGGGCCTCGTGGAACGTGACCGGAATGGTCCGAGGCTGGGTCAACGGATCCTATCCGAACGACGGGTTCGCGCTGCGAGCCCAGGACGAAACACTCGATTGGAACGCCTCGTTCGCCGCTCGAGAGTACGGGGCGGGATTCGAGCCGGTCCTCGAGGTGACGTACGTCGCCGACCCCAGCCCGCAGATCATTGGCCTAATTCCCGATCAAACGCGACCGGAAGATGCTCCCGCCTGGACCGTCGACCTGCATCTGTACGCCTACGATCCGGACACTCCCGCGACCCGGCTCTATTGGGACGTCATCGGGCTCAACGCCTCCCTTCTTCAGGTCTCGGGGACGAACCTCTTGGGGAACCATGTACTGACGTTCCGGCCCCAACCAAACGCGTTCGGGACGGACGATGTCGTCTTCGTGCTGTACGACGACGCCGGCAACTCCGACCGTCAGGATGTCCGCATCGAAATCACGCCCGTGGACGACGCGCCGAAATTCGATCCCCCCGGGGTTTTCTACGTCCGGTTTGACACGCCCTATACGTTCGACTTCGATCCGTACATGTCCGACATCGACGACCTCCGAACCTCGCTGACCCTGGGGTCCGATGATTCGGTCCACGCGACCGTATCGGGCCACAACGTGACGTTCCTCTACCCTCAGAGTTACTCGGACACATGGGTCTACGTCATCCTCACCGTGACCGATCCGTCCGGGCTGGCGGCGTCCCAAGTCATCGCTCTCAAGGTTACGTCCCAGTATCCTCCCGTCCTATCGAAGGAACTCCCCGACGTGACCCTCACGGAAGGGGAGTTCCGCCGGAACGTCTTCGACCTGGACAACTACTTCACGGACCCCGACCATGACTCCCTGTTCTTCTCGTTCGGCTTCACGCACCTCACCGTGACGATCAATGCAGACCACACGGTCGACATGCAAGCGGAATCGGGATTTACCGGCCAGGAGACCGTCACATTCCGTGCCACGGACCCGACAGGGGCCATCGCCGAGGACACGATCCTCGTGACCGTCATCCCGATCAACGACCCGCCCGTCGTCACGTCGCTCCCGCCGCTCGTCGTCCGATTCGACGTCCCGTATCGATTTGACCTCACGCCCTACGTGACCGACAGCGATACTCCCGTGGGGAAGCTTGTTGTCACCACGTCAAACCCCTCGAACGTGACGGTCGATGGCCTCGTGCTCACTTTGGTCTACCCGCCCCGATTGGGCAGCCTCGCTTGGCCCTACGTGACCCCCCTCACGGTTGCCGTGAGCGACGGTGACAGCGTCGCCGCCGCAACAACGACGGTCACCGTGACGGACGATTATCCACCCGTCTTGCTGAGGCACCTCCCGAACGTGACCTTCCCCGAGGACACCGTCAAGCTCCAAGCGTTCGACTTGGACGACTACTTCCTGGACACCGACGGCCTCGTCCAACTCACGGCGCGCACCACCAACGTGACCGTGAACATCCGGACGGACCACTCCGTCGACTTCGGCGCCCTGACGAACTGGAGCGGCCGGCAGGCGGTCGTCTTCCGAGCCACCGATAACCGGGGAGCGATCGCCGAGGACACCATGTATGTCACGGTCCTGCCGGTCAACGACGCCCCCGTCATCCTCCCGATCCCCAAGCAGGTCCATGACGGCCTCGGGAGCTGGGTCCTCGATCTGACGCCGTTCCTTCGGGATTCGGACAACGTAACGGGGGATCTCGTAATCTCGACCGGGGGCCATCCGCGCGTGAGGGCCGTGGGTCGCTTCCTCATATTCGACTACTCTCAAGCCGCATTCCACGAGACCGTGACGGTCACGGTGAGCGACGGCTTGGCGGGCTCAACCGCAACGGTGGAGGTGGAAGTGATCCCGGCGAATCCCCTCCTCGCCGCCCTGCCCTGGCTCGTCGCTCTGAGCACGGGGCTGGGCCTTCTCTTGCTGGTCCGATTCCTGCGCCCGACCGTCGAGGAGGTCTTCCTCATCCATTGGGACGGACGGAAGATAGCCCATCTCACCCGGAGCCTGACGCCGGAGCGCGATACGGATGTGGTCGCCGCGATGTTCACCGCTCTGCAGAGCGTCGTCCATGAGTCGTTCCGTGGGCTAGGGGCCGGGAAGTTCCGTTCGATGAAACTGGGCACCCACCGCGTGACCGTCGTGAGCGGGCAGTCGTTCTACCTAGCGGTGATCTTCCGCGGCCGATGGGAGAGTGCGGTTCGCCGCAAGGCGGAGGAGGTCGTCAAGCAAGTCGAGAGAAGGTACGGGAAGACACTCGCCACATGGTCCGGATACGTCAGCGAGATTGAGGGGATTCGCCTCTACCTGGAATCCTTCTTCGGCGCGAAAGCGGCGATGGTCGTACGGAAGCGAGACGACAAGAGCGATGAGCCCCCACGGCAAGTCGAAGGAGAGATCCCACCGCCACTCATGCCGCAATGATCCGCGAGGAAGGTCCGTGAGCCTGACGAGGGACCGTCGAGTCGCCTCGTACCCTAGCGCAGCCCCGGACCCATGACTCGGAGCCTTCAGAGATCGACCGCTCGGGTTCCGTCCCAGATTTTCCGGGCACCTTGTTCGCTGCCGGCACGAGGAGATCCCGTTTCGATTTCGTGGGGATGATGAAGAACTCCTCGGTCTTCCCGCCTTCCGCGATGAGGACGAGCTTGAGCTTCCCGCCCTCCAGCGGCTCGCCCGTTTCCGGGTGGAGGTAGTTGTACCGGACGTACCGGCCTCGATCGATCTGGGAGCGGACCTCGATGTCGCCCTTCTTCGTGCGCGTCAGGACCTCCTCGGGGTAGCGGCTCATCGGAACACGGGCCGGCATCGCGCCAACAAGCAAAAACCTACAGTGACGGGCGGCCCGATCCGTTACCGAGAATGATTCTCACAGAAGCTGATTATCAAGGACGGCGTCCAGGAAAGGAACGCTTATCAGCGACGGGCGGCCGTGGCCCGGCGCCATGACCCAAAGCTACGAGACGGCCGGAAGGAACGCCATGGCGGACCTCGCAGAGAAGCAGCCGCACGAGTTGCTGCTCATGCTCGGGGGCGCGCTGGCGATCCTCCTGTCCGTTCTCCTGTACGCGATTGACTGGGCTCAGGGTGGTATCGCAGCGAACCAGCTCGCGAGCACGACGACGGTCCTCGTGATCGACGTCGTCCTCGGGGCCGCGCTGTGGGTCTCCCCCAAGATTGGCCACAAGAACCTGATGAACAGCGCGATCGTCGCGGGCGTCGTCAGCATCGTCTTGCTCGCGTTCGGCGGCCTGCCGGGAACGATCGGCGGCGTCATCGGGCTCCTCGGCGCAATCCTAGCGGCGGCCAACCCATACCTCCCCTGGTCCAAGCACACGTGAGCCGACAAGATCGGCTTCGCACTCCGACGCCTCGATAGCGAAGCCGCCACCCCCTTCGGTTCCCGCCTCGCCTCCGAATGTCTAGAAACCGCTTCAGCGAGCGACACGTCGAGTGTACAGGACCTCCTCGCCGCACTCGATCCAGACGATCTTGTAGTAGGGGAGGCGCGCTCTGGTGGTCGTGAAATAGCGGCGCTCGAGGTCGACGATCTCGGAACCGCGAATCAGTCGATAGCCTTCCGGGCGGGCTCGGTCGACGTACCACAGCACCGCATCGGAAAGCCGACCGGGCTCACGCCACCGCAGTTCGTTCAGGACCTCCCGGGCGGTGCGATGCATCGACGCCGCGATGGTGTTCCGGTCTTTTCGCCTTCGCGGCACAAAGACCATATCCGGCCGACCGGTTCCGAGACGTGATGGACTACCCGCCACGCGTGCGGGCGTTGCTCGACCGTTCGAAGGCGGACCGGGGGGACGCCGTCGTCGTCCGTGCGAGGGGCGAGCGGTACGAGGGAATCCTCATGCCGCACCACGGATTCAGCGGCGACGACATCCTGACGGTCAAGCTGCCGAACGGATACAACATCGGGATCGCGATCCGGGATGTCGAATCCGTCGAGGTCGTGACGAAGCACGCTCCGACGAAAGCTCAGCGGAATCTTCCCGCGCCCGCGAAGGACAAACCGACCGTCGCGGTGCTCGGCACGGGAGGCACGATCGCCGCGTACGTCGACTACCGGACAGGGGCCGTCCATCCGGCGGTCACGGCGGAGGAACTCGTCTTCAGCGTCCCCGAGTTGCTCGACGTCTGCAACGTCCGAGCCCGGGTCATCTACAGCATCTACAGCGAGAACCTGAAGCCCGAGAACTGGCAGAACTTGGCACGGGAGGCGGGGAAGGAACTCAACGGGGGCGCGACCGGCGTGATCATCCCGCACGGGACCGACACGCTCCACTTCACGACGGCGGCGCTGTCCTTCATGTTACGCGAGCTGACCGGCCCCGTCGCGGTGGTCGGGGCGCAGCGGTCGAGCGACCGCCCCTCCTCAGATGCCGCAACGAACCTGCTCAGCGCGGCCCGCGTCGCGACCGCGGACCTCGGCGAGGTCGTGGCCGTGATGCACGGCGAGACGAGCGATTCCTTCGGGGTCATCCATCGAGGCACGAAGGTCCGCAAGATGCACTCGTCGCGCCGCGACGCCTTCCGGTCCCTGAACGCCACGCCGCTCGGACGGGTCCTCGCGGATGGCCGGGTCGAACTCTCCCAGCGAGTGTTGCCTAGGTCCCGCGGTCCGACCAAAGTGGACGACGCGCTCGACACGAACGTCGCCCTCACGTACTTCTACCCCGGTCAGCGGGGATCCGAACTCGAGGGGATCCTTCAGGACGTCCATGGGGCCGTCATCGCGGGCACGGGCCTCGGCCACGTTTCCGAGGACCTCGTCCCCGTGGTGCACCGCTTCGCGAAAGACGGCGTGGCGATCGTCATGACGACACAGACCCTCCAGGGACGCGTGAACATGCGCGTGTACGACACCGGCCGCGATCTGATCAAGGCGGGCGTGATCGGAGGCGAGGACATGAGCCCGGAGACGGCGTACGTCAAGTTGATGTGGGTGCTCGGGCACACGCGCGAGCCCGCCGAGGTCGCGCGGGCGATCGCGACGAACGTGGCGGGAGAGATCAACCCGTCGATCGGCCTCGACGAGTTCTCGGAGTGATCGCCCGACCTCGCTCGGTAAGCTTATCCCGCCCCAGAGGTTGGCATCGGCCGAATGAAGATCGACCAGGTCGGCGAGGTCGGCGTCGTCCTCACGGAGGCGAACGAGCCGGTCCTCTCCGGCGGCGACCAGATCATCGGGTATCGCGAGCTCAAGTATGAGATCTACAAACCTGTGGCCATGGCGAAGAAGACGCTGGTGGACGCGAGGAAGGGATGGGTGTGGCAGACCCGAAGGCGCCTCCTCCTCCTCGATTCCGACTGGCTCGACCTCCCCGGTGGCAAGAAAGGGAAGCGGTTCCACGAGATTCCCCTCGAGGAGACGATTGACGTGGTCCCCAAACGCCGGCGCGTCCTCCTCCAGACCGAAGATGAGGAGCATGGCAAGGTGGTCTTCGAGTTCCGGCCGTTCGGCGCCGCGTCCCGCCTCCTCGCGTGGCTCAAGAACGAGAAGGAACACCGCCGGAAGCGCAACGAAGGCACGCTGCGATCCCCGTACCGCGAGCCGCACGGCTAACGTCCGCGGAGCTTGGACGCCTCGCGCCGCTCCCGCTGTTTCCGCTTCATCCGACCCGTGAACGCGACGGACACCGTGAAGGCGAACGCCAGGATGAAGATGCCCGCCTGCGCGGGGAGGTTCCCCTTGTAGAAGACGTAAATCACGAAGACGACGACGAGCCAGAACACGATGTACCCGGCGATCCGCCGTTTGGCGAAATCCCAGACGCGGCCCACGCGAACGGCACCGCGAGACGGCAAAAGAAGCCATCGGCACGAGTTCTCGTCCGTGCGAGTATCCCAAAGGTACTTTCGAGCGTCGCGGCCTTCTCGCTCGCTGATCCAATGGCCGGCCTCGATGAATACGAGCGGATCTGGGAGATGTTCACCCAGACCCATCGCCAGACCCACGGCGACAACCATGTGCCCGTCCGGGACTTCAACTGCTGCGGCGAGTACGCGGTGATGATGGCGATCCGGGCCGTTTCGACCCTCAAACCGGACTACCCGCCGCATCTCCTCCGCCAGATGGCGGCGATGCCCGAACTCGACCGGGACTTCTACGTGAAGAACATCCTCGCGACGGACGGCGAGCCGGAACCGGCGGATCCGGAGCCGCTGCGGGAGTACCGTGCGGCGCGGCGATATCACATCCTGTGGACGGAACTCAAGGAAGCGGCGGCCCGCATCTCCGATCTCGAGGGGGCGCTCAAGGCGGCGGAGGACCGGATCGCCGGACTCCAGGGAGACCTCCGCAAGGCCCGCGTACCGGAGGAGACGGCCGCGGGAAAGGCTTAATCACGGACTCCGGACTTCCTGAGCCGATGGACTATCGCGCGCTCGGGCTGAAGGTCGGCCTCGAGATTCACCAGCAGCTCGCGACGCGCAAGTTGTTCTGCGAGTGCGCCTCCGGACTCGTCGATCTCCAGGGTGGAATGCGATTCCACCGTCGGCTCCGGCCGACCCAATCCGAACTGGGAGAGGTGGATGCGGCCGCGATCGAAGAGGCGAAACGCCACCTCGTGTTCGTCTACGAGGCGACCCCGAACTCGTGTCTCGTCGAGGCGGACGAGGAGCCGCCGCACCCGCCAAATCCCGAGGCGCTCGATATCGCCCTCGAGATCGCGCTCCTGTTGGACGCCAAGCCCGTGAACGAAGTCCACTTCATGCGGAAGCTCGTGATCGACGGCTCGAACACGGCCGGGTTTCAGCGGTCGGCGCTCCTCGCGCTCGACGGTCATCTGGACGTATCCGGAAAACAAATCGGCGTGCCGACCATCCTGCTCGAGGAGGATGCCGCGAGGAAGCTCGGCGAGTCGGAAGGCGAGGTCGTGTACCGGCTCGACCGGCTCGGCATCCCTCTCGTCGAACTCGCGACGACGCCGAACATCGAGACCCCGGAGGAGGCCCGAGATGTCGCCCTGGCGTTCGGTTCCCTCCTGCGCGCGACACGGAAGGTGATGCGGGGAATCGGGACGATCCGGGAGGATCTGAATGTCTCGATCGCGGGCGGGGCTCGCATCGAAATCAAGGGCGTGCAGGAGCTCCGCATGATTGCGACGTTCGTCGAGAAGGAGGTCGAACGCCAACGAATGCTCCTGGACGTCGCCGCCGAATTGAAGAATCGAAGGATCCGCGCCGTCCCGCTGGACCCCAAAGACCTCACTGCCGCATTCCGCGAGACGCAATCGAAGGTCGTCCACGCGGCGCTGGATCGCGGCGGGAGAGTCCTCGGATGGGTTCTCCCGGGCTTCGCTCGCTTATTGAAGGGCAAACTCGGTCCGGAACTCGCGGCCCACGCCCGCGTCGCGGGAGTGGCGGGGATCTTCCATTCGGACGAACTGCCAGGATACGGAATCACGCCGTCCGAGGTGGCCGCCGTCCGCAAGGCACTGAAGATCGGCGGCCTGGATGACGCGTTCGTGCTCGTCGCGGAGGAAGAGGCGAAAGCCCGCCACGCGATCGAGGAGATGCATCCCCGCGCCACGGCCGCCCTCCACGGCGTTCCCCCCGAGACACGGGAGCCCCGCCCGGACGGGACGACCGCGTACGCCCGTCCGTTGCCGGGAAAGGCCAGGATGTACCCGGAGACGGATGCGCCGCCCATCCGGGTCACGAACGAGCGGCTAGCGAGGATTCGGGAGCACCTCCCGGAGCGGCCCGAGATCACGATCGCGCGCCTCGCCCGGGAATATGCCGTCCACGAGCAGCAAGCGCGCCAACTCGTGCAGGAGGGCAGCGATGAGGCGTTCGAGATGATCGCACGGGAGTTCGGTGAGGCGAAGCTCGTCGCGACGGTCCTCCTGTACACGTTCCCGGAGCTGCGGCGGGAATCGATCGACGTGGACGCAATCCCCGTGGACCACATCCGCGAGTTGTTCTCGCTCCTGAAGACGGGCCGATTCGCAAAGGAGGCGGTTCCCGACATCCTCCGGGAGATGGGCCGCCGGAAGCTTCGGGCTTCCGAGGCCATCGCGGCGCTCGGGGTGACGGGGTTGGGCCACGAGGAGCTCGAACGGATCGTCGACGAAATCCTCGTCGCCTCGGACGAGATGATCCGAACGCGCGGCCCCGAGTCGGAGAAGGCGCTCATGGGCCGCGTGATGGAACGAGTGCGCGGCCGCGCGGACGGGAAAGTGGTGAGCGAGGTCCTCCACACGCGGCTCGCCTCTCGCCTCGCCCGGAAGACGGACGATGCAAAGAAACGGAAAAAATGAAAGTCTCCACAACCGGCTCGAGCGCAGTCAACTATCAGCGCTTGCCTTTCTTCGCTTTCTTCGCGTGTTTCTTCGATGCCATGGTGGGGTCTAACTCCTCCTGGGGGCAGGCCCCGTTTAACGGTACATCGTTCGCGGTTCACGGCTTAAACGCGCGCCCGGTAATCCGCGAAACCGCCGCTGATGCGGTGCCCGGAAGCATTCGAGATGATAGCGCCAAGTGAACTGACCGCGGACTTCGCCATCAGGTTATCGACAGTGCGCGGATCGAGCGCACCTGCGTTGCTCGGTGCACCCGACTTCGCACACGCGTTCCGCACGTCCGACGCGCTCGACAACATCTCGTCTCCCTAGGGAGGTCGGTCTCCCGATGCCGCTAACAAATACCTATATAGCGAGACATTTCATTCGAGGCCGGAGAGAAGGGACTTGGCCATGGCCGCGAAGAAGGCCAAGGGGGATGATTGGTTCTCCTCCCTGGATGCAGAGCTCGACAAGAAGACCAAGGAGATCATCGAGGATGTCGGGGAGCAGAATGTCGCCCGACTCGAGCTCAACAAGACCCTGATCGAGGACTTCTGGAAGGTCTGGAAGCGCTTCAACAAGATCAACGTGCACTTCGCGATGGAGCCGTCGTACACGAACTGGGCCGTGTTCCCGGATACGTTCCCCGACGGCGACTGGCGCTGGCGGCCCGGCTTCAACCCCGCGGCGGTGCAGTCGGTGCAGCTCCTCGACCGCTCGATGGACCAGGGGCGGATCGGGGACGCGCTCAAGGTGAACTACGTCGAGGCGGACCGGAAGGCCCACCTGCGCGTGACGTTCGAGTACTGCGAGGGCGAGCACTACTACAAGTACAGCGGGTGGAAGCGGATCTGGACGATCCACACGCTCTACGATCAGCCGCTCGACCGCGTGAACGTGGACGACCTGCACCGGATCTTCGCCGACCTGGTCCGGGTGTGGTACGAGAGCCACCTGCGTCGGAACCGCGACGTCCTGATCAAGTTCCTGAAGCAGACGTACGAGAAAGTCGAGACGTTCAATCAGTAGTCCGGACGACGAGAAAAGTATCGCGGCTGATACCCGGCCGAGAGCCTATATTACCGGGCCCCGGGAATTTTCATCGTCGTGGACGACCTCCTGTCCGGCGCGTTCCTCCTTCTCCTCGTCGGCGGCGTCGTCTTCGCGTGGGTCGACTGGCGCCTCCGGGCGCGGAAGCTTCCGAAGCTGCTCGGCCCGAGTTGGGATTGCCCGCACTGCGGCGTCACGAACGAGGCCGAGTTGACGGTCTGCTGGTCCTGCGGGGCCGCCGTGACGCGCCTCAGCCTCCGACCCGGCACCGCCCCCGCCTCAGACACATGGCAGTGCCGCCAGTGCCGCGCGTGGAACAGCACCTCCCGACGCTCGTGCTGGTCGTGCTCGAATATCCCGGCGAAGCAGCCGAAACAAGTCTGACACCCGCTACCGCCGCGGACGTTGACGTTCAGTGCACGCCTCGGTAGAGGCCGCCGTCGATCTGCACGATGTTGCCCGTGATGTATGACGCCCGTTCGGACAGCAGGTAGACAATTAGGTCTGCCACCTCCTCGGGACGGCCGACCCGCCCCAGCGGGACCTCTTTCGCATCGTCCGCCAGCGTGGCTTCGAGCGTCTTCTTGTCTCGCTCCGCGCGAGTCCGGGCCAGGTCCTTATGCCGGTCCGTCGCGATCCAGCCCGGAGCGACCGCGTTCACGCGAATCCCGTGGCCGCCGAGCTCCCGCGCGAGGGTCTTCACGAGGCCGACGACCCCGGCACGCATCGTGTTCGAGAGAACGAGGTTCTCGAGGGGTTGCTTCACGCTGATCGAGGTAATCGCGACGATGGCACCGCCGTGGCGGACTTTCATCGAGGGCACGCACGCGCGGCAGAGCCGGACGGTGCTTTGGAGCGTCAGATCGAACGCCCGCGCCCATTGGTCTTCCGACAGGTCCTCGAGCCTTCCGGTCGGCGGTCCCCCGGCGTTCGGGACAAGGAGGTCAACGCCGCCGAATGCCGAGATGGCTCGCTCGACGAAGCGCTGCACTCCATCCGCTCGCGCGACGTCCACGGCGACGGAGAGGACCTCCGCGCCGGTCTCGTCGCGAATCGCCTTCGCGGTCGCTTCGAGCGGTGCTTCGTTCCGCGCGCAAATCGCAACCTTGGCGCCTTCGCGCCCGAGGGCGAGCGCCGTCGCGCGCCCCATTCCCTGGCTCGCGGCCGCGACGAGCGCGACCTTTCCCCGAATCCCCAGGTCCACGGGCGCCGCCATCGGGCCCACCGCGTAAAAGGATTCGGCCCACGAGTCACTCCCGCAAGAACCCGCGGACCTCGCCGATCGGTTCGAACCCGAGCGTCTTGTACATCGTTTGCGGGGTGTCGAACAAATCAGAGATCAGGACGACCCATTCGCACCGCGCCTCGATTGCCCGCTTGCATGCCTCGAAAATCATCGTGCGCCCGACGCCCCGCATCCGGAATTCCGGGCGGGTCGCGACGTCGTCGATCCAGGCGAAGACCCCGCGCGGCCACACGCTGACTGTCCCCACAGGCGTGCCATTCAAGTATGCCACGTAGGGCTGCATTCCCACGCGGCGAGACCGTTCCCGCCAGACGCCCCACATCTGATCGATGACGGCGGGGGAATGGCCGGAGCTTGTCTCAGTCGCGGTCATGACGAATCGAAAGTCATCCTCAATGGGCTCCTCCGCGACGGGGCGTACCGCCAGCTCCGGGTTCACGATGCAGTCCGGCAGCCCGACTTTCGCCAAGGCGAGCTCCGCGGTCGGACGGAATCCGAGGCGAGCGAACTCCTCCTGAACAGAGAAGGCCTCCTGGGCGTCCTCGAACAGGACGGCCTGATGCGGGACCGCCGAACCTCGGAACGTGTCCGCGAGATCCTCGATGATCTGCTTCGGACCTTCTTTCGGAAGGGTCATCACCCACCCGAGGTTCGCTTGATGGATCAAGGGAAACCGGTCATCTCGGTAGATCATGCCCCACGGGGTTCGGACCTTCGCCGGAGCTTGTTCCCGCCAAGTCCGAAGGAACTCGATGACCGCGCGGAGCATCTCGTCCGTGTCCACGGGCCTCGCCAAGCGAGCCGGCGGGAATGAAGTTTGTGCACGGACGTGGTACTTTCACCGACCCCGCCGAACCCCTAAATAGGACGGCCCCCTACTCGAGGACGAGGCGAGAAACAGACACGCCTCAGGAACGTGACTTCTGTGAAGGAGGAACTGGCGCCCCATGTCCATGACATCACCCGGGCGCTCGGAGACAAGGTGAGTGAGCAAGAGATCGAGCGGGAGCTGTCGAGCTACCTGAACGTCTACCGCGTTTCGCTGGACACGGCGAAGCGGTCGATCGTCAAGAAGCACGGGGGGAACCCCGGCAGCCTCGCGGTCGGCGTGAGCAAGACGATCCGGGAGCTGGGCCCCGGCGAACAGAGCGTGAACCTGCTCGTCCGCGTCGTGGCCGTCTACGAGAAGGAGGTCACCCCGCAAGGCCAGGAGGCCAAGCGGATCCTGTCCGGGATCCTCGGCGACCCGACCGCGACGGTGCCTTTCACGGGGTGGGAGCCGCTTCCGATGCCGCTCGCGAAAGGCGACGTGATCCGCGTGCAGAACGCGTATACGAAGGAGTATCGCGGCCAGGTGCAGGTCAACTTCGGCGTGCGGACCGTCGTGGGGAAGGAAGCCCCGGATGCGCTGCCGGAGTACAAGCCTGCGGCGGGCCTGCCGTACGCCGGCAAGCCGACCCCGGTCCGCGTGGTCGACCTCCGCGAGGGCGCTTCGAACGTCGCCGTCACCGCGCGCATCCTGTCCGTCGAAAGGCGCGAGGTCGAGGTGGATGGCGCCCCGAAGGCGGTCTTCTCGGGGGTCCTGGCGGACGAGACGGGCAAGACGCAGTTCAGCGCGTGGAAGGACTTCGGGCTGAAGGAGGACGAGGTGCTGCGGATCGAAGGCGCGTACGTGAAGTCGTGGCGGGGCATCCCGCAGGTCAGCTTCGACGAACGCGCGACGATCACGCGGCTCAAGGCGGACCTCCTGCCGCCGAGGTCGCAGCTGAGCCTTAGCCCGCGGATGTGGATCGAGGACCTCGCGGAGCGCGGCGGCGGGGCCGACGTCACCGTGCGAGGGATCCTGATCGACCTCCGCGAAGGGTCGGGGCTCGTGTATCGGTGCCCGGAGTGCCGGCGCGTGCTCCGGAAAGGCGCGTGCCGCATCCACGGCGAGGTGAAAGGCGAGCCGGATCTGCGCGTCAAGGCGGTCCTCGATGACGGCTCCGGCGCGTTGACGGCGGTCTTCGACCGAGAGCTCACGGAGGCCCTGCTGGACAAGACCCTCGACGCGTGCATCGCCCAAGCGAAGGAGGCGATGTCGACGGACGTCGTGCGGGACGAGCTCGCGGACGTCATCGTCGCCCAACCAATCGAGGTGCGCGGGAACGTGACCTCGGACGACTACGGCCTCATGATGATCGTCGAGTCGGCGAAGATCCTCAAGGTCGACGTACAGGCGGAGGCGCGGGAGATGCTCGAGGGCCTGGAGGGTCCCGCATGATGCGCGAGGTCGCTTGGCGGCTCTTCGCCTCGGAGTACAACGACGCGAACCTCGAGGTCGAAGGCGTCGGGGACCGCGCGCCCTCGTACGTCGTCACGCCGCTCGGGGCGAAAGTGAACCGCATCTTCGTCGTCGGCGTGATCACGGATGTCGAGAACGTCGGGAGCGACATGCAACCGATGTGGCGTGCGCGCGTCTCGGATCCGACCGGGACGTTCAACGTCTACGCGGGCCAGTACCAGCCAGAAGCCGCGGCATCCCTGTCAAAGCTTAAGCCGCCCGTCTTCGGCGCGATTGTGGGCAAGAGCCGTGTGTACTCGCCCGAGTCGGGCGCGGTGTACACCTCGATCCGGCCGGAGACAATCAAAGAGGTCGACGAGTCCGTCCGCGATTACTGGATCCTCGAGGCGTGCCGTTCGCTGCGGAAACGCCTCGATGCGATGGGCGAGGCGGTGAAGATGGACCCGCTGACGAAGGAGGGGCTCGTGAAGGTCGGAGTGAAGGAGGCCGTCGCGGACGGGATCGTGCAGGCGGTGAACCACTACGGCAAGGTGGACCTCTCTCGATACACGGCGATGCTCGCGGAAGGCCTGCGGTACTTGCTGCCGGAATACCGGGAGGCCGCGGAGACGGGCGAGCCCGTGCAGCCGGCCGCACCGGCGGAGGAACCCGCGAAGGAACCCGACGCGGCGGAGGAAGCGGTCCTGGCGATCGTCTCGGACCTCGACAAGGACGGCAAGGGCGCTCCCTGGGAGGGCATCTTGGCCGCGGCGTCCACGAGAGGCGTGACGAAAGATTCCCTCGAGGAATCGATCAATTCGCTCCTAGACAAGGGGCTCATCTACGAGCCGATCCTTGGCCGGATGAAGAAGATCTGAAGCATCACGGTCGGGGAACGTCGGGCCCGTTCCGCGGTTCCGGGCGACCCGGGCACGGCTACGTCGGCGGGAGATATGACCGGCAGGACCAGCACTTGCGCGCGGCGATGCCGACCTTCGCGCCGCACTTCAGGCACCGACGCATCTTCGGGGCGTTCTCCGTCATGCGTTCGATCCGGCGCAAGCCGAGCTTGCCGCTCGCGAAACCGCCGAGGCCGCACGCCGCTCCGAATGCGAGGGTCAGGAGGATCTCCCAATCCAGCGGCCACAGGGGCCAGCCGCCGGGCACGAGGAACACTTGGAAAATGTAGACCCCGATGAAGCCGCCGATCGACCCGCCGATGAATCCAATCGAACCGAGGAAGGTCGTGCGGCCGGCGAGCACACCCGCGCCGAACAGGGCGAAGGGCAGGTAGAACAGGAGCAGCGCGACGTCGGGGAAGAAGAGGACGGGGACGCTGATGACGAAGGAGAGGATGAGAGCGGCGGCCGTCGTCAGGCCGAATCCGATGAGGGGATTTCGTACGGCGGGCAAGGGGTCCCTCCGGACCGGCTCGCCAGCGTGTGTGGCCCTTTTCAACGTGCCGGTGTGGCTGTCATGGAATGATAACGAAATGCCGGTGTCTTGACAAAGGGACGCCGGATCAAGGGACCTCGCGGGCATGCGCGCTCGAGGTCCGAGACGCATCAATCGGCGCGGGCGACGGCAGGGTCAAACCTCGCCATCGCGCGCACGCGCGAGGCGCGAATACTATCGGATGACGCCTATGGAAATCAGCCCTCACCGACAGGGACGCGCCGATCCGACTCCGTCCGATCGGAATCCCCGATGTCTTTACAAAAGTGCTTTATGCGTTCGGCCCGGATTGACCGCGGGATTGGGATGGCTCTACCCCGCGAGAGCATTTACCTGAGCGTCGACGCCCTCCCGGAACCGCTCGAGCCGACGCGGGTCCGGAAGGTGCCCACCGGAATCGCCGACCTGGATAGCATCGTCAACGGTGGTTTCCCGAGCGGCTCCACGATCCTCCTCTGGGGGGACATTGGCGCGGGCATGCAGGAGTACATCTACACGGCGGGTTCGAAGGTCGCCCTCGTTAACGAGCGGCCGGAGTCGCGCCGCTATTACCTCGGAGACCATTGTGACGACTCGGACCTGCCGTCGCAGGTCTGTTACGTGACCTTCTCCCGCTCGAAAGAAATCATCCTGCAGGAGCTCGCGACGTCCTTCAACGGGGATTACTATCGCGCGTTCCGAGACCGGACCGTCTTCAAGGACTTCTCGAGCATGTACTTCCGGCACAGCGTCGTGCCCGCCTCGTGGACGCGCGAGGACGACCTGTTCGATCTTCCCTCCTCCACCCTCCTGGAAGAGCTCGTGACATTCCTGGACGAGAACGCGCGCGACTCGATCGTCGTGATTGACTCGCTGACGGACCTCGCGATCTCGGATCTCGTGGAGGTCCGGGACCTCGTCACGACCATCAAGGGGATGCAGCGTGCCGCGAAACAGTGGAACGGGCTCGTGTACCTCATGCTCACGCGAGGCATCCTCGAACACCGCCACGAGCAGCTCCTGATGGACAGCACGGACGGCTGCCTTGTCTTCGAATGGCGGACATCCTCAAGGTCGAGCACGCGCCAGCGCTACATGTACCTCGAGAAGTTCACCGGTGTCCTCCCCCATCTGCCGCGCGACAAGATCGCCCGATTCCCAACGATGGTCTCGGCGAACCACGGCCTCGTCGTCGTGTATATGGAGCGAATTTCCTGAGGTGATCGCTTGACAGAAACGGAGACGGAGCCCGAGAGATCGACGGACGGAACGGACGCGCTCGCGGAGGGATTCGTCCTCACGGGAATCGACGGCCTCGACGAGATGCTCGGCCGAGGGGTGCCCGCGGGACACATCATCACGGTCATGGGGTCGTTCGGCACCGGCAAGACGACATTCGCACTGCAGTTCCTCATGCAGGGACTGATCAACGGCGAGAAAGGGATCTTCATCTCGCTCGAGGAGGACGTCGAGTCGGTGATCGCGAACGCAGCCTCGTTCGGTTGGGATCTGAGGCCGTACCTGAAGGAGAAGAAACTGCATATCGTCAAGCTCGAGCCCGCCGACGCGAAGACGACCGTCACGCGAATCAAGTCGGAGCTGCCAGATTTCATCAAACGGTCCGGGGCGTCGCGGGTGGCCGTCGACTCGATCAGCCTGCTGAACATGCTCTTCGCGGACGACACGGAGCGCCGGGAAAAGCTGTTCTCCCTGTGCAAGCAACTCAAGTCGACGGGCGCCACGTGCGTCTTCACGGCGGAGGTGAAGGACGACAACGCGCGGTCGAGCCGCGACGGCCTCGTCGAGTACGTCAGCGACGGCGTGATCGGTCTGCGCTTCAACGAGCGGGAGAACGGGGACGTCCAACTCGTGATCCAGGTGATCAAGATGCGGCGTCTCAAGCATCCGCGGTCCGTGAAGCCGTACAGCATCACGGACCAGGGAATCGAGGTCCACGGCGACATGGAAGTCTTCTGATTCCGGGGCTCCGATCGACCCGCCGGCCGGAACGGAACCCTTAAGCCCGCGGCCGACAACCCCGGCGCCGTGCGCGTGGGCATCCTGCTCTTCGACGGCGTCGAGGAACTCGACGCGGTCGGCGTGTACGAGGTCCTCGCGAAGGCGAAACAGATTCATCCGCGGCTCGACCTGACGGTCCGATTTCGGGCCATCAAAGAGGAGATCGCGGGTGCCCTGGGGATGAAATTCCTGGCCCACGAGGTCCGGCGCGACCTCACGGATCTGGACCTCGTCATCGTCCCCGGCGGACCGGGCCGCGAGGAATTCGTGGAGGACGAGGAGGCGCTGAAGGCGCTCCTGGACTTCGGCACGGAGAAGCCGGTGGCGAGCGTGTGCACGGGCGCCCTGATCCTGAAGGCGGCGGGCCTCCTCGCAGGCCGGAAGGCCACGACCCACCGCAGCGCGATGGACGAGCTCCGAACGGTCGCGGACGTCGTTGAGGGGCGCGTCGTCGAGGACGGGCTCATCACCACGGCCGCAGGGGTCACCGCGTCGATCGATCTGGGGCTCCACCTGCTGACGAAGCATTTCGGGCCTGAGCTCGCCCGCGAGGTCGCAGAACGCATCGAGTATTCCGGATACCCAAAT
>WNGQ01004352.1_pt1 | contig 21750 bp, 16 predicted proteins | sample 5407661 | NCBI WGS metagenome assembly WNGQ01 (sample SAMN13153382, study PRJNA577476) | soil metagenome | isolation source: 60 cm soil or saprolite under Garry oak tree replicate 2 | place: USA:California | collected 2016-06-15 | reverse complement strand
CCGCCTGGATCCCTTCATCCAAAGCCAAGCGGGCTGGGTCCTTGACGGTGAGTACGCGGACGACGCCAGCGGCGCCACCCTCAACCGCGACGGCCTGCAGAAGGCACTACGCGACGCCAAGGCGGGCCTGTACGACGTCCTGGTGGTCTACCGGATCGACCGGCTCACCCGCTCGATCCGCGGCTTGCTCGACATCGTCGATGCCCTCAACGAGGCCGGCGTCGCGCTGGTGTCGGCCTCCGAGCACTTCGACACCCACACCCCGGTCGGGCGCATGGTCATGCAGATCCTGGCCGTCTTCGCCGAATTCGAGCGCGCCATCATCATCGACCGCGTCGTGGCTGGCATGGAACGCAAGGCGGCTGCGGGCGGCTGGACCGGCGGCACCCACCCGGTCGGCTACACCGCAGAAACAGTGCAGGATCCCAAGACAGCGCTCCCGGTGAAGACCGGCAGGCTGCTACCCGACGAGCACGCCCCGGTCGTGGAGATCATCTTCGAGATGTATGGGCGCAAGCGCCTTGGCGCTCGCGCCATCGCCAACTGGCTGAACGAACAAGGCTACTTCACGAGCCACGGAAAACCCTGGGGCCACACGGCCAGGCCGTCCTCATCGAGCGCGGCGAAGACCACAGCAAGCGGGCCTCCAACGACTCCGACTACGCTTTGGCCAGCCTCGTCCGATGCGCGCTCTGCGACAGCCGCTACCTCGGCAACGTCGCCCACGGCCGCAGCCGCCGCTACCGCTACTACACCTGCTTTCGGCGCCACCGCTTCGGCACCGACACCTGCCCGGCCGACCGCCTGCCCGCCGACGCGCTGGAACAAGCCGTCCTTGATGCCCTGCTGAGCACCTACGAACGAACCGACCTGTTCCACCACGCCGTCGTCGCGGCCCGGCAGCGCGCCCGCGCGCACACCGACCAGCACCAGGCCGAACTGCGCACGGTCGACGCCGAGCTACGCAAGACCAACGCCGCGATCAAGCGCTACCTGCAAGCGTTCGAGCATCAGACGCTCCCCGAGGACATCTGCGGCGCCCGACTGCGCGAACTCCGCGACCAACTCGGGCACTGCAGGCCCGCAAGACCCAACTCAAGGAAGCACTGGCCGCCGCACACGTCGCGGCGCCGGATCCGGCAATGTTGGCAATCCTCCGCGCCCGCGTCCGGGAGGCCGTGATCAGCAGCGAAATGCCAGCACGGAAGGCGTTGCTGCGGACCCTGGTCGCTGAAATCAGGGTGGAAGACCGCAACACCATCCGGCCGTTCTTCTGGGTGCCAACAAACACAAGTGGACAGGGCGCGGTTCGCAACCTGTCCACTCAAGTAGCCCCGAGCGGATTCGAACCGCCGTTACCGACTTGAGAGGCCGGCGTCCTAGGCCGCTAGACGACGGGGCCGTGGTGTTGCTGCTGGGGTGCCAGGACTCGAACCTAGACTAACGGGGCCAGAACCCGTCGGGCTGCCAATTACCCCACACCCCAGGGGCCGGTCGTGGACCGACGGCCCACGGGCTCGCGCATGATACCGGTACAAGGTGGGATCGCTCAACCGTTCAACCTCGCAGCCCGGTCGAGGCGGGCGAGCGAGCGGTCCTTGCCGAGCAGTTCCATGGACTCGAACAACGGCGGGCTCACCAGTCTTCCGGTGATGGCCAGGCGCAGCGGCTGGAACGCCTTACGGGGCTTGAGCTGGTGCTCCTCGGCGAGGTCGCGGAGGGTCTGCTCGATCGCCCCGGCGGTCCAGTATTCGAGCGACCCGAGCGTCTTGGCCGCCTCGGCCAGGAAGGCGCGGCCCTCGTCGCTGCGCACCTTGGCGGTGTCCTGCGGGTCGATCGGCAGCTCGTCGCTGTCGCGCAGCAGGAACCCGACCATATCGGGCACCTGGTCAAGGCGGGTGATCCGCTCGGCCACCAGCGGCGCTGCCCGCTCCAGCAGGCCGAGATGCTCGCCGGGGTAGCCGGCGTCGAGCACGAAGGGGAGCGCGCGGCGGGCGAAGTCGTCGGGGGCGAGCCGGCGGATGTACCAGCCGTTGATGGCGTCGAGCTTGACGGTGTCGAAGGCGGCGGGGTTACGCGACACCCGCTCGATGGTGAAGAGCCGCTCCAGCTCGGCCAGGGTGAAGTGCTCGGTGTGGTCGTCGTAGGCCCAGCCGAGCAGGGCCAGGTAGTTGACCAGCGCCTCGGGCAGGTAGCCCTTGGCGCGGAAGGCCTGCAGGGCGACGTCACCCTGACGCTTGGAGAGCTTCTTGCGGTCCGCGCCGACCAGCAGCGGCAGGTGCGCGAAATGCGGCGGCTCCGCGCCGAGTGCCCTGAACACGTGGATCTGCCGCGGCGTCGAGGGCAGCAGGTCGTCGCCGCGGATCACGTGGGTGACGCCCATGTCCACGTCGTCGTAGACGGCGGCGAACAGGTAGGTCGGGATGCCGTTCGGCCGCATGATCACGAAATCGGTGAGGTTGGCGTTGTCGAACACGACCGCGCCGTGGATCAGGTCGTCGATCACCGTCTCGCCGCTGCCCGGGAGTCGGAAGCGCACCGCGGGCTTGCGGCCTTCGGCCTCGTAGGTGCGCACCTGCTCGGCGGAGAGGTCGCGGCAGTGGCCGTCGTAGCCGGCCGGCAGGCCGCGCGCCGCCGCCACCTCGCGCGCCTGCTCGAGGCGCTCTGCGGTGCAGTAGCACAAATAGGCGGCGCCCCGCGCCACCAGCGCGTTCACGGCGACGTGGTAGCGCTCCAGGCGCTCGGTCTGCACGTAGGGCCCGTGGGGGCCGCCCGCGCCGTAGCCCTCGTCCCAGCGTAGGCCGAGCCAGTGCAGCGCATCGACGATCGCCTCGGCGCCGCCCTCGACGTTGCGGGTCTCGTCGGTGTCCTCGAAGCGCAGCACCAGCTTGCCGCCGCTGTGGCGTGCGAACAGGTAGTTGTAAAGCGCCGTCCTGGCCGTGCCGACGTGCAGAAAGCCGGTCGGCGAAGGCGCGAACCGGGTCCTGGTGGTCGGGCTCGAGCTCATGGGCTGGATGCTAGCAGGGATGCTGGCAGCCCTGAGCTGAGCGGGCCTGCACCCGTGGCACCCCGCGCGCCGCGGTCTCGCAGTTCGGCAGCTTTGACCCCCAGGTCCGGGAGGCCTACGTGCTCACGAACGTGTTCACGAACGGCAGTGGTTCTCCGCTTCGCATCGCGATGGTGGCGCCGCCATGGTTCCCCATCCCGCCGAAGGGCTATGGGGGTATCGAGGCGATGGTCCACGCGCTGGTCGAGGGCCTGATCGCCCGCGGCCACGAGGTGACCCTGATCGGCGCCGGGGCCTACCGGGGCAGCGCCCGCCACCTCAAGACCTACGAGCGGGCACCGCTGGAGCGCCTGGGCGAGGCCTTCCCCGAGGTGGTCCACGCGCTGCTGGCCGCAGAGCACCTCGACAAGCTGGAGGTGGACGTCGTCCACGACCACTGCCTGGGCGGCCCGCTGACGGCCGGCTGGCGGCGGGCGCCGACGGTGCTGACTGCGCACGGGCCGGTCAGCGGCGAGCTGCGGACCTACTATCAGTCGTTGTCGGCCCGCATGGGCATGGTGGCGATCTCCGAGCGGCAGCGCGCCACCGGCCACGGCCTGTCGTGGCTGGCGACGGTGTACAACGCCATCCCGGTCGACGAGTACCCGCTGGAGACCGAGAAGGAGGACTTCTGCCTGTTCCTCGGGCGGATGAGCCCGGAGAAGGCACCAGATCTGGCCATCCAGGCCGCCCGCGTCGCCGGGCGCCGGATCGTGGTGGCGGCCAAGTGCAACGAGCCGGGCGAGAAGCGCTACTTCGAGGAGCGGGTGCGCCCGCTGCTCGGCCGCGACGCCGAGTGGTTCGGCGAGGCCGACAGCGAGCAGAAGAAAGACCTGCTGGCGCGGGCCAGCTGCCTGGTTTTCCCGATCCAGTGGGACGAGCCCTTCGGCATCGTGATGGTTGAGGCGATGGCCTGCGGCACCCCGGTGGTGGCGCTGCGGGCGGGCTCAGTCCCCGAGGTGGTGGCCGACGGGGTGACCGGCTTCATCTGCGACGAGGCGCGCGAGTTGCCGTCGGCGATCAACCGGGCCGGCGGGCTGGACCCGAAGGCCTGCCGGCAGTGGGTCTTTGATCGCTTCGACGTGCCGGACATGGTGGAGGGTTACGAGGCGGCCTACCGACGCGCCCTGCTGCGCGTCGCCTGAGGTCGCTGCGGCGTCGGGCGCCGGCGCCCGGCACTGGGTAGAACGTTAGGACTGGGTTGAGGCCGCCCTGCGGCGCGGGGTGGCTGGGGTTCTCTGGGGGGAGAGGCCGGGTGTCGCGGCCGTGTGTGAGGATGGGTATCTGTTCCGCACACGGCCGCGACCGCGGCGCTTCGAGGGGAGGCCCAGATGCCCGCCGAACCTGGCGACCTGATTCTGCTGGTCGGCACCATGAAAGGTGCCTACCTGTTCCGTTCCGGTCCTGACCGCGGCGAGTTCAGCATGGACGGCCCGCACTTCCCCGGGCAGGCCATCTACGCGCTCGCCTTCGACGGCCGCGGCGGCCGCCAGCGCCTCCTCGCCGGGACCGAAAGCTCCCACTGGGGCGCGGTGGTGCGCACCTCCGACGACTTTGGCCAGAGCTGGACCGACCCGGCTGACGGCAACGTCCGCTTCCCCGAGGGCAGCGGCGGCGCCCTCAAGCGCGTCTGGCAGCTCCTCCCCGCCGGGGCCGACCAGCCAGACCTGGTCTATGCCGGCGTGGAGCCAGCGGCGCTGTTTCGCTCCAGCGACGGCGGCGACCACTACGAGCTGGTCACCGGGCTCTGGGACCACCCCCACCGGCCGCACTGGCCGCCAGGCGGCGGTGGCCAGTGCCTGCACACCGTCGTGCTGCGCGACGACGACCCGGACCGGCTCCTGGTGGCGATCTCGACCGGCGGGGTGTATCGCTCCGAGGACGGCGGCAAATCCTGGCAGCCGCGCAACCAGGGCATCCGCGCGGTGTTCCTGCCCGAAGACCAGCGCTACCCCGAGTACGGCCAGTGCGTGCACAAGGTCGCCCCGGCTGCCGGCCAGCCCGACCGCCTCTATCTGCAGAACCACTGGGGCCTGTACCGCAGCGAGGACGGCGCCGACTCCTGGGCCGACGTCGCCAACGGGGTGCCGAGCGACTTCGGCTTCCCGGTGGTCGCCCACCCGCGCGACCCGAACACCGCCTACGTGATCCCGCTGGACTCCGACGGGTTCCGCTGCACCGCGGAGGCGCGGGCGCGGGTCTACCGCACCCGCGACGCCGGCGCCTCGTGGCAGCCGCTCACGAGCGGGCTGCCGCAGGAGCATGCCTGGCTGACGGTGCTGCGCGACGGCTTCACCAGCGACCGTGGCGACCCGGCCGGGCTCTACTTCGGGACCCGCTCCGGTGAGCTGTACGCGTCCACCGACGACGGCGACTCCTGGCGGCAGCTCGCCGCGCACCTGCCGCCGATCGTCTGCGTCAAGGCCGCGCTGGTCCCGTGACACGACCAAGTTGGAGGGGGTGGAGCTGACCATGCTGGTCGACCTGCGCCTGCCTGGGGCGTTGCGACCCTACGCCGGCGGGCAGCGCGCGGTCGCGGTAACTGTGCCGGAGCCGCCCGCGGTGACCGTCGGGCGGCTGCTGGAGGCGCTCGGCGGCGACCACCCGGGGGTGCGCCAGCGCGTCATCGACGAGCTCGGCACCCTGCGGCCGCACGTGAACGTGTACGTCAACGGCGAGAGCGTCCGCTACCTGCGGGGCTTGGAAACCCCACTGAGCGACGGCGACGAGGTCACGATCCTGCCGGCGGTGTCGGGCGGGGCCTGAACTGAGCGTCCGGGAGCCTTGGCGTTCAAGTTCAAGTTCGGGAGGCCGCTTCGGCGACCACCGGGTTGGCGAGCACGCCGACGCCCTCGACCTCCACCTCGACCCGGTCGCCGGGGTGGAGCTGGCCGATCCCGGATGGTGTGCCCGTCAGCACCACGTCGCCGGGGAGCAGCGTCATCACCCCGGAGATGAAGGCGAGCAGGCTGGCGACGTCGTGCTGCAGCAGCGAGGTGCGGGACTGCTGGCGCGCCTCCCCGTTGACCAGGGTGCGCAGCGCCAGGTCGCTGGAGTCCAGGTCGGTCTCGATCCAGGGCCCGAGCGGGCAGAAGGTGTCGAAGCTCTTGGCCCGGGTCCACTGCCCGTCGACCTTCTGGAGGTTTCGGGCGGTGACGTCGTTGGCGCAGGTGAAGCCGAGCACCGCCTGCATCGCATCGGCATCGTCGAGGCGGCGGACCAGCTTGCCGACCACCACCGCCAGTTCGCCCTCGAAGTCGACCCGGTCGACCTCGGCCGGGTGCACGATCGGGTCCTCCGGGCCGATCACCGCGGTCGAAGGCTTGAGGAAGATCACCGGCTCGGCGGCGACCTCGCCGCCCATCTCGGCGGCGTGCGCGGCGTAGTTGCGCCCCACCGCCACGACCTTGCTGGGCAGCACCGGCGCGAGCAGGCGGACCTGGTCGAGCCCCAGCCGCTCGCCGGTGTACTGGAACGGACCGAACGGGTGCGGGCTGATCGCCGCGACCAGGTCGTCTTCGAGGATGCCGAAGCCGACCTGGTGGTCGCCTTCGCGCCCGTGGGCGTAGCGGACAATGCGCATGATGGCCTCAGGCTACCAGCGCCAGGACGCGCTCCAGCCTGTGGGGCTGCCCCGGCGGGGTCGCGGGCAGCAGCAGGCAGGTCAGCCCGGCGTCGACCGCGCCGCCGTCGCTGCGCCAGTTGTCCCCCACCATCAGCGCCTCCCCCGGCGACACCGCAAGACGCTCGCAGGCGCGCGTGAACAGCTGCGGCGCTGGCTTGGTGGCGCCCTCCTCAAACGAGATCACGAATGCGTCGACCAGCTCGCTCAGGCCGTGGTGCCGGAAGAAGGGGCGCACGTCGAAGCCAGCGTCGCTGACGACGCAGACGGGAACGCCACGGCCGCGCAGGGCCTGCAGGGTCGGCAGGGTGTCCGGGTAGGGCCTCCAGTGCTCGGCGGCGGTCTCGCGCTGGTACAGCGCATCGGCCATGCCGGCCGCGAACACCTCGGCCGGCCGGTACAGCGCCGTCCAGGCCGCCCGGTGCGCCTCCGGTGACAGGTCGCGACCTTTGGCCAGCTCCTCGGGGGTGCGGGCGCGCGCCTGGATCTCCTCCCACACCCTCGCGGCGGCGGCCGGGTCGACCTCGGCGCCCAGCTCGCGGGCGGCAGCGACGATGCCCTGGCTGCCTCCATCACGTTCGAACAAGGTGTCCCCCATGTCGAACAGGACCGCCTTGAGTGCGCTCATGGGACCAGTATCGCGGACGAATGCCCGCAGCGCCCGGCGCCCGGCTGCGCTCCCCGCCCTCATGCCTGCAGCAGCAGCGCCTCCAAGGTCAGGCCGGTGCCGAAGGCGAGCATGACGATCCACTCGCCGGGGCTCACCTCGCCAGAGTCGAGCAGCGACTCCAGGATGAACAGCACCGTGGCCGAGGAGCGGTTGCCGCCGTCGGCGAGCGTCTCGCGGGAGCGGGCAAGGCAGGCGTCGGCGAGGCCGAGGCGGCGGCCGACCCGGTCGAGGATCTCCGGCCCGCCGGGGTGGACGACCCAGTGGCCGATCTCGGGCACGGTCAGCCCGTGCGGGTCGAGCAGCCCGGCGAGCAGCGGCGCCAGGGCCCGCTCGATGATCGCGGGCACCCGCGGCGACAGCGACATGCGGAAGCCGTTGCCGTCGATGGACCAACCCATCCGCTGCTCGGTGCCGGGGACGGTGCGGCTCCGGGCTGCCACGATTCGCGGCCCGGTGCCGCCCGGGCCGACCAGGGCGGCGCCGGCGCCGTCCCCGAACAGGCTCTGGCACACCGCCTCCTCGCGGCTGCGTGCCGGCTGCAGGTGCAGGCTGCACAGCTCCACGCAGGTGACCAGCGCCCTCCCGCCGGACGCGCCGGCCAGCGCCGCCGCGGTGCGCAGCCCGGGCAGGGCCGCGTAGCAGCCCATGTGCCCGATGGCCAGGCGCCGCACGCCCGCTTCCAGGCCGAGGTCGGCGGCCAGGTGCACGTCCAAGCCGGGGCCAGCGTAGCCGGTGCAGGAGACTGCGATCAGATCACCGACGTCGGCCACCGCGCCGGGGCCGGCGCGCTCCAGCGCCCGACGCGCCGCGGTGGCGCCGAGGGCGCGGGCGGCCGGCTGGTGCGCCCGCATGCGCTCCGCGGTGCCAGGCGTCTGCCCATGCCCGCCGGCCCCGGCTCCGGCCTCGGCTCCGGCCTCGGCCGCGCTGGTGCGGTAGAAGGCGTGGACGTCGATGACGGCGGCGCGGCGCTCCACCCCGCTGGCGGCGAAGACGTCTGCCCAGGCGGGATCCCAGCCCGGCATGGTGGCGAAGAAGGTCTCCACGATGTCTGCCTGCTTGTGGACGTGCTCGGGCAGCGCGGTGCCGAGCGCCTGGATCCGCAGCGGCATCCCAGTCACGGGTATCCCAGTCCCAGTCCCGGTCATGGGGAGACCCTCCGGTAGTGCCCGAGGTAGGACGCGCGCCGGTCGCGGCTGGTGGCGAACTCGGGGACGGGGATGTGACGGCGGGTGAGCGCGCGGGCCAGCAACTGTGGGCCGATGCGGGGCACGAGCCCGGTGACCTCCACCGGCTCCAAGCCGACGCGGCGCAGCAGCCGGTCAAGCTCGACCGGGCGGATGAACAGGCGCCAGTCGTGGGTACCGCACGGGATGCAGCCGAGCAGCCGCTCCGCTCCCCACAGGGCAGTGACCCAGGCCCAGGCGGTGCGGTTGATGGTGTCGAAGGCAAGGCTGCCTCCGGGTGCGAGCACCCGGGAGATCTCCGCCACCGCGGCAGGCAGGTCCGGGATGTGCTCCAGCACGTCGGCGGCGATCACCGCGTCGAAGCTCCCATTAGCGAACGACAACTGCTCCAGCTGTCCGCGCACCGGCGCGAAGTGACCCACGCCGCCGGCGATGGCACGCCGCGCCACCCCCAGGCTCCCCGCCGAGCGGTCGACCCCCACCACGGTGGCACCGGCCTCGGCAAGCCCCTTGGCGACCAGGCCACCACCGCAGCCGGCGTCGAGCACCAACGCGCCGCGGACGCCGCCGAGCGCCCGCAGGTAGAAGTCGAGCCGGGGACGGTTCATGGCGTGCAGGATCGCGGCCGGGCCTGTCGGGTCCCACCACAGCTCGTCGATGCCCTCGTAGTAGTCGTTGTCGATGCTGGAGCGCGCGGATTGGACCGGCTGGGTGCGGTCGATGCGCTCGAACAGGAGGGCGCTGGTCATGGTCATGGCAGCGTCCCGGCGCCCAGTTCGACCCGGCCGAGCCACTGCAGCGTCGCGTCGTGGGAGGGTGGCAGCAACAGGCCGGCATGCGCGTCGCGCAGCAGCCGCTCCAGCGGCGCGGTGCGCAGGTAGCCGCTGCCGCCAGCGGTGCGTAGCGCCAGGGTGCAGACCTCCAGCGCGGTCTGGCAGGTGAACAGCTTGGCCGCGGCCATGCGGCCGTAGTGGGCGACCGGGTCCGGGTCGGGCGGCCGCGCGACCGCCGCGTACAGGGTGGCGCGGGCCGCGTCGAGCCGCATGCGCATCTCCCCCACCGCCTGCTGCACGCCAGGCAGGTCGGCGAGGGCCTGGCCGAGACCTTCGTTGCGGCGTCGCGGCAGGGCGCCGGTGACGTGGCTGCAGGCTGCCTCGGCGGCGCCCAGGAAGACGCTCGCGAACGACGGCCACGACCAGTGCGAGGCCGCCAGGAACCGCACCGCCACGCCGAGGCCGCGGTCGACGACGCACTCGCCGGGCACCTCCAGATCCTCGACAGCGAGGGTCTCGCTGCCGGTGGCGCGCATGCCGAGCCCCCGCCACTGCCCCAGCACCCGCACGCCCCGCCCAGCCTCCGGCTTGGGGACGAGGAAGGCGATCGGCTCACGATCGTCACTGTCGCCTTCGACCGCCGCCGACAGCAGCAGATGGGTGGCACGCGGGTAGCCGGTGAAGAAGGTTTTGGTGCCGTTGAGGCGCCAGCCTCCGCCGGGCAGCGGCGCCGCGGTGGTCGCCTGGTACCACCAGTTGCCACCCGACTGCGGCTCGGAGAACCCGCCGGCGATGATCGCACCCTCGGCAGCGACCTGCTTGAGGAACGGCTCGACCCGCTCGCGCAGGCCCTCGGCGAGGATCCCCACGCCATGTAGGTGCATGTTGACCGCGAGCGCGGTCGCCGGCGACCCCTCCGCCAGCCGGCTCTGCGCGGCAACCAGGTCAAGCGGGCCGGCACCCATGCCGCCGAGGTCCCTGGGCACGGTGAGAGCGGTGTAGCCGCTGGCGACCAGCTCGTCGAAATCCTCATGCGCGAACGCGTCCGCCTCGTCGTAGGCGGCGGCGCGAGCGGCCAGCGCAGGTGCAAGCCGCGCGGCCAGGTCCACGACGTCCCGGCGTGGCTCGTCCATAGAATGCTCCTCGATCAGCCCGGCGACGGGGTGGCATTACCCCTTCAGCGTTGCATGAACCTGGCGGAGGTGCCCAAACACCACGGCGCGGCGAAGGGCGCAGCCTGAAAATCGCGTGCCAGCAGGCGCCGGTTGGGACCAGAATCAGGCCATGCGGGGCTACCAGTCCGAGACCTACGGTGAGCGGATCGCCGGCCTGTATGACGAGTGGTACGCCGACTTGCCCCAGACCGAGGAATGCCTGGAGCGGCTCGCCGAGCTTGCCGGCCCGGGGCCGGTCCTGGAGCTTGGGGTTGGGACGGGCCGGCTCGCCGTGCCGCTGGTCGAACGGGGCCTTGAGGTGCATGGCGTTGACAACTCCCGGGCAATGCTGGAGGAGCTGGCCGCCAAGCCCGGCGGGGAACGAGTCCATGCGATCGTCGGCGACTTCGCCGAGCTCGACGCCGCTGTCGGCACGGCTGCCGCCTTCACCGTGGTGTTCGTGGCCATCAACACCTTGTTCATGCTGCCGACGCAGGAGCAGCAGGTGCGCTGCTTCCAGACGGTGGCGCCCCGGCTTGCCGAGGGTGGCCTGTTCGTGGTCGAGGCGTTCGTCCCTGACCCGAGCCGCTATCGCGGCGGCTATCGCGACGGCGGCCAGGAGCTACGCGTCCATCACCTGTCGAGCGACGCGCTGGTGATCAGCGCCGCCCTGCACGACCCGGTCGCCCAGCAGATCCAGGCGCAGCAGGTGCTGCTCCGCGCCGACAGGATCCATCTGGTCCCGGGCGTGCTGCGCTATGCCTGGCCGGCGGAGCTGGACCTGATGGCCCGTCTGGCCGGCCTGCGCCTGCGGGAGCGCTGGGGCGGCTGGTGCCGCGAGCCGTTCACCGCGGCGAGCCGCACGCACGTGAGCCTCTACGAGCGCGCCTGAGGCTGCTGGCCATGCTTCGGCACATGCTGTCACCTCACCGTGGCTCGCCCGGCGCGGTCGCGGTCGCGGCCCGATCCCGCAGGAGCGTGGCGCGGCCGGCCAGGGCGACCAGGAACCCCATCGCGCTGCAGGCGCAGGCGGCGCCGAGGGTCCAGTGCACGCCGGCGTGGTCGACCAGGATGCCGGCCAGGGCTGTGCCGCCGGCAGCGGTGACGTTGCTGGCGGTGGTGACCCAGGTGGCGGCCTCGGTCATGCTGCCTGGCGGGGCAAGCTCGGTGGCCAGCAGGTAGGCGCTGCTCAGCAGCGGTGACAGCAGCAGCCCGAAGGCAGCGGCGGCAGCGCCCAGCGCCAGCAGCGACGGCAGGAACGGCATCGGCGCGCAGGCCAGCGCGGCGAGCCCCAGCAACCACGGGAAGCGCTGCCCCGTCGCGCTGCGCCAGGTCCGGCTGCCGTACCAGAACCCGCCGACGGCGCTGCCCGCCGAGATCAGCCCGAGGAGCACACCCCCGGTTGCCGCGGGCCCGTGCGCCTTGGCCGCGGCCACCAGCGCGATGGTGAGCACCCCGAGCGTCGCGCCGAAGCCGCTGAGCGAGGCGACCACCACGCGGATCCCCGGCTCCCCGATCGCCCCCGCCCAGCCAACCTGCTCGCTCTGCCTGCCAGTCCAGCCGCGCGCGACCGGAGAGGCGGTGAAGGCGCCGGTCCCGACCAGGGAGAGCGCGGCGACGGTGCAGAGTGCGAGTGCCGGCGCGACCAGGGCGAGCGCGCCCGCAAGCAGCGGCCCAGCGGTGTAGAGGACCTCCTCTAGCACCGAGTCCAGGGCATAGGCGGTCTGCAGCCGGGGGCCGTTGCCGACCAGTTCCACCCACAGCACTCGCATCGAGGCGGACAGGGGCGGCGCGGCGGCACCCGCGACGCCGGCCAGGACGATCGCGAGCGCGGCGCCCGCGCTCCCCCGCCCCGCGAGCGGCAGCATGGCGGCAAAGGCGGCCGCGTAGGTGGCCGCGAATGGCAGCAGCAGGCGCTGGCCGTGGCGGTCGATCAGCCGGCCTCGCAGCGGGGCGAGCAGCCCGCTGGTCAGCGTCGTGGCGGCCGCCGCCCCCCCAGCGAGGGTGAACGACCCGGTGGCGTGCTGGACGAACAGCACCAGCGCCAGCGGCCCCATCGCGAACGACAGCTTCCCGACCAGCGCGGCGGCCAGCAGCGCCCGCGCCTGGCGAAGCCGGAGAACCTCAAGGTAGGGATGGAGTGCTCGTCCAGAATGTTCCATAGATCCAGTTCATGTCAATGCTCAAGGTACACTTCGTCTGTCTCGAAGATTATGTCATCGTCGACAGGAAGCCAGATTGACCACGTTGCTGGCAAGGTGAAAGCTGGAAGGGGCAAATACAGGATTCATGGCACCGCTCGGCATTTACCGAGAGGAGGTGAATTAAGTGGCCAGGTGCATCAAGTGGGGGTAATCGAAATTTCTCAGGACGTCGCCCTGTCACGCCTGCCGCCGCCGCGCGCCGCCTAACGATCGAGTGGTTGCCTCGGTCGCTTTGAGACGGCACACTCTGAGCATGTCGGGCAGGCTCAAGAAATATGTCGCCCTCGTGACCGCAATCGCCTTCCCGGTCCTGATTGCCCTGGTCACGAGGGTGGATGCCACTCGGCTTGGGACCAGACCGGTCGCGTTCATCCTGCTGACACTATTTGTGCTCGTCGGCGAACTGTTCCCCATTCCGATTCGGCACCGCACCGAGGTCAAAGAACTCCTCGTCACCACCCTGGCCGCTGTCGTGCTCATCGCGGTCGCGGGAATCGGCGCCGCCGCGGTCGCGGTCGCGTTCGGCTCTGTCGTCGCCGACCTCGTCAAACGCAAAGCAGCCACGAAACTCCTGTTCAACGCGGCGCAGTATGTCCTCGCGGTGGCCACCGGCGGCGCCGCCTACTACGCGCTCGGTGGCAACCTCAGCCTGGCCGTCAACGCCCCCAACCTGGTCGCACTGGTCGCCAGCGCGTTCGTGTTCGCACTGGTCAACTACGTGCTCGTCACCATCGTGGTCAGCCTGGCGCAGGACGTGCCGGTCCTCTCGGAGCTGCGCCCGGACCTCTTCCCCGAATTGCTGGGACTGGCGATGCTGATCCCGCTCATGCCGGTGGCGATCGTGCTGGCCGGACACGCCCCGCTGCTGCTTGCGACCCTGGCGGTTCCGCTGGTCGCGGTGCGGGCCGCCACCAAGGGGCGGGCGGAGGCCGAGGAGGCGGCCGAGCGGCAACTGCGCCTCACCGAGCAGGAGCAGGAGGTGGTCAGGCGGCTGCAGGAGACCGACAGGATGAAGGCCGACCTGCTCGCCACCGTCACCCACGAGCTGCGCAGCCCCCTCACCACGATCCTCGGCGCGCTGCAGCTGCTACGCGGGCGCGAGGGCCGCCTCACCGTGGGCGAGCGGCAGGAGTTCGTCGCCATGGGGCTGCGCCAGGGTGAGCGGCTGCAGCGGCTGATCGAGCAGCTCCTGCTCGCCGCCAGATTCGAGCAGCAGGAGCCGGGCGTGGTCATGCAGGACCTCGAACGAGTCGAGTTCGACGCCTCCGAGCTGGTCCGCCAAGCCGGCGCCGAGGCCACGGCACGCCATGGCCGGCGCTTGATCGCGGTCGAGACCAACGGGCCGCTGCCGGTCCGCGCCGCCCAGGACGCGATCGAGCAGGTACTCGGGAACCTGATCGACAACGCCGTCAAGTACTCCCCGGAAGGCGGCCCGATCCGGCTGCTCGGCCTCAGGCTCGGCGACAACGCCGTCCTCGCCGTGGAGGACGCGGGCGCCGGCATCCCCTGTGCAGACCGGGAGCGGATCTTCGACCGCTTCGCCCAGCTCGACCACCACAGCGACCAGCGCGACGGCGGCGTCGGCCTCGGTCTCTACATCGCCCGCCAGCTCGCCCGCAGCCAGGACGGCGAACTGCTGGTCACCGACGCCGACAGCGGCAGTGGCACCCGCTTCGAGCTGCGCCTCCCGCTGATCGGTGAGCGGCTGACCGGCTAGAGACTGACCGGCTAGCGGATCGGGTCGACGCTGTAGCCGAGCCGCTGCAGGTCGCCGACAACCTCCTCGGAATGGATCGAGGCCTTGGCACGCTCCAGCAGCAGCAGCACCGCCTGGCTGATCTCCTCCTCGGTCACCGTGACCAGGTCCTCGACATAGGCGAGCACATGCGCCAGGGTCAGCGGCGACGGCGACTTCACCGCGATCCCGTCGGCCATCGTCTCCACCCGCGGCAACTGCACGCACTGCCCCGACGCCGCCGACAGGCCATGGTCGATCAGCTTGATCAGCAGCAGCGGGTCCACGTTCCCGCCCGACAGCACCGCCAGCACCGGGCCCGACCCGCCCACCTTGCCCGCCAGCACCGCCGCCAGCGTCACCGCGCCCGACGGCTCCACCACCGCCTTGGCACGCTCCGGCGGCCTCCACCCCGATCACGCGGACATCCGACCGCAGTGCCGCCAGCACCGCCGCGATCCCGGCGATCAATCCACCCCCGCCGACCGGCACCACCACGGTCTCCACCTCAGGCGCCTGCTCCAGCAGCTCCAGCGCGATCGTCCCCTGTCCCGCGATGATCAGACGATCGTCGAACGGCGGCACAAACACCGCCCCGCACTCCATGGCAAACGCCTTGGCCGCGGCGATGCAGTCATCGACCGAGTCGCCGTCAAGCCGCACCGTCGCGCCGTAGGCGCTGGTCGCATCCAGCTTCGGCAACGACGCCGACGCCGGCATGAAGATCGTCGAGCGGTGCCCCGTCAGGCTCGCTGCCAGCGCCACCCCCTGGGCGTGATTGCCCGCCGAGCCCGCGACCACCTCGACCCCCGGCGCCAACCGCGAGATCCGGTTGTAGGCCCCACGGAGCTTGAACGAACCCGCCCGCTGCTGATGCTCCAGCTTCAGCAGCACCGGCCGTCCCGCAAGCCGCGACAGCGTGTCAGAACGATCCACCGCAGTCGCCCGCAACACCGGTGTGACCCGCTCGCGCGCCTCGCGCACGTCCGCCAGCGTGACCAGCTCAGCGTCGGCTCCAGTGCCGTGCTGGCCGTGCGGTGACGCACGCGATCGCATGCCCACACCATACTGGTTCCAGCCGTTCCCGCTCCATCCTCCCGATTGAGAATGCCCTACGCCGGTTCGGCCGGCTGGTAGGTCGCGATCACCACGCCGGCATAAGGAAGGCGCCGAACATGTGCGTGTTCGCACAGTCAACCCTATAGTTACACTTTGGTGATTTTCGTGAATTGCGCTGTGCCTCCAGCGCTGTAACTCTGGCTTCGATACGGGAGAGACGGCAGGAGCTTCCATGAGCGACGTTGCGCGAGCGCAAGCAGCGGAGGCAACGACGGATGCGACAGCCCAGCTCCGGCTACGCAAGGTTGCGGCGGCTGTCAGGGCTTGGACGGGCCAGCTCATCGATCTCGGCGGACGAAACACACTGCTGTACTACAAGGATCTCAAGCAGGGGACCCTGGACCTCGGTCGCCATTCGGGGGCGGAGCCGGTGGCGCTGGACGCGCTGCTCGGGTCCCGCACAGTCCGCCTGTCCGAGCTGTTCAATCCGGAAGCCCTCGCGGGCACAGCTCGTCGCGCCCGCACGATCCGTGCAAAGGCAATGGAGAACTTCGAGGAGAGGGGCCTGCGGACCCTCTATCTGGCCTGGGCGATGGCCACTTGGGAGAATCCACGAGGGACGGCGACTCCCGCCGCTCCGGTGCTTCTTCGCTTGGCCAGCCTCGCCCCTCGCGGTGGCGCCGGCGAGGACTTCGACCTGTCGCTGCCTGGCGAGTGGGAGATCAACCCGACGCTCTTGCACCTTCTTGACGTCGACCACGATGTTAAGTTCGAGGCTGAGGATTTGCTGGCCCTGCTGGACGAGAACGTCGAGCTACCCGATGCGTCGTCCGTCTTCGAACAGCTGACAAAGGCAGCATCATCGGTCGCGGGCTTCGCCATCAGCGAACGGGTCGTCCTTGGCAACTTCAGCTACGCGAAGCTGCCGATGGTCAAGGACCTGGAATCCGCCACGGAAGCCCTTGCACAGAACGAGCTTATCTGTGCGATCGCCGGGGACGAGGCTGCGAGAGACGCCGTGCGAAGCCGCCATCCGATTGTGAGCCTGGACGAGCCGGACCACGCACCCGTTGCCGACGAGTTCCTGGTGCGCGATGCGGATGCGAGCCAGAGTTATGTGATCAACGCCGTTGTAAAGGGCGCCGATCTGGTTGTCGAGGGCCCTCCCGGCACAGGGAAGAGCCAGACGATCGCGAACCTCATCGCGACCTTGGCGGCGCGGGGACAACGAGTCCTGTTCGTCGCCGAGAAGCGCGCCGCGATCGATGCTGTTCTCGACCGCCTCAGCAACGCCGGCCTGGCCGACCTGGTGCTCGATCTCCATGACGGGGCTGGGTCGCGGCGCAAGCTTGCCCAAGAGCTGTCGCACGCCCTCGCGGAGGTGGGTCGCGTCCCGTTGCCGAACATCGCCGAGTTGCAGGACAAGCTCGTTCGCTATCGAGACGAACTCGTCGAGCGAACGGCCGCTGTTCACAACGAGCGGCAGCCCTGGGGACTCAGCGTCTATGAGGTGCAGTCACGGCTGCTCGGCATCGGGCCGGAGACCCGAAGCGACCAGCGCTTGCGAGGGGACATCCTGGCGTCGCTTGGCGGCGCGGCAATGGCGCGGACCCGCGCGGATCTTGAGGCGTTCGTGGGCCTGGGTGGGCTGGTTCTCTCCATGGCCGGTCAGCTCGCGCAGCCCCGCTTGACAGCCGGCGGCCCGGAACTCATATCGGGCGGGAATCTGAGCCCATGGGCCCAGGCATTCGTGGCAGGATCAGTGACGAGCGCGCAGGCCGTGCAGTCCGCGCTGGAGGCGGCGTCCACGCTGGCGGGGCACACCCTGCCTTCGACCATCGCCCAACTCGACCGTGTCCTCGCCGAGTGCCAACTGAGCCCCCCTGCCAGCCTGGATGCCTGGTCGCACCTGCTGGCGCTCCTCGATGGGGTGAACGCCACGCTGATGGAGTTCGACGACGAGATCTATGGCGAAGATCTGAGTGCGTTGGCAGCCGCCCTCACGCCAGCCGCTCGCGGCCCGTTCGCGCGGTTTGGAGCCCGGCTGGCGAACCCCGCCTACCGGAAGGCGCAAAATCGAGCACATGCCCTGAGCAGGAACCGACCACTCAAGACAAAGGCCCTTCACAGTGCGATTGCTGCCGCGGCACGGCAACAGGAGGAATGGAGAACACGCTCAGTCGATGGCGGCGCGCCGCGCCCACCGAGCCAGCTGGCGAGCGTCAAAGGCCTATACGGACAGCTTGCGACCGAGCTTCGCGCCCTAGGCGCCCGCGTGGGCTGGCCCCTGGGCAATCTGGACCCAGAGGCACTGTCAACGCAGCTGTCAAGCCTGATCGCCGACAAGACCACGCTGTACCGACTTCCGGAACTTCACAGGCTGAAGACAGAACTCGACGCACGCGGCCTCTCGACCCTGATCGTTGAGATGGCGTCGCGCAACCTCACGGTCGACCAGGCGCTGAAATGCCTTGAATACGTCTGGCTAAGCTCGATCCTAGAGTCGGTGGCCATGACCGACCGGAGGGTCGGCACCTTCGACGGCGAGGCACTCCGCCGCACGGTGAGCGGGTTCCGCCTCGCCGACGCCCAGCACATCGAGACCGCGCCAGTACGGATCCGGCGCGCCGTGGCCGAGCGGGTTACTCACGTGCGCGACGCCTACCCTCGGGAATCGGACGTCATCGAGCACCAAGCCCGCCTCAAGCGGAAGCACATGCCAGTACGCGACCTATTCCAAGCGGCGCCACATGTCTTGGCGGCGCTGAAGCCCTGCTGGGCCATGAGCCCCCTCGTGGTATCGCAACTGCTGCCGCCGGAGCGTCATTTCGAGGTCGTGATCTTCGATGAGGCCTCACAAGTCACACCGGCCGACGCGGCAGGCGCCCTGCTCCGCGCCCAGCGAGCGGTGGTCGCCGGAGATCCGCATCAGCTCCCGCCGACAAGCTTCTTCGTGGCCTCCGGTGGCGGTGAGGACGACGAAGAGCTTGAGAAGCTCGATGGCGCTGCCCCGCTCACGAGCAACCTGGAGTCGGTCCTCGACGTGATGGGCGCACTGCTGCCACCACCGAAGGGCTCAAGGAATCTGGGCTGGCACTACCGGTCGCGTGACGAACGGCTGATCGCCTTCTCGAACGCACAACCGAATCTGTATGACTTCTCGCTCACGACGTTTCCCGGCGTGACCGGCGAGGACTGCTTGCGCCACGTGCTAGTCCCGTTCGTCTTTGGACGCGTGGGACAAGAGGAGTCCGCCTCGGATGAGGTTGAGGAAGTCGTCCGGCTCGTGGCGGATCATGCCTGGTTGCGGCCCGAGGAGAGCCTTGGGGTCATCACCATGGGCATCAAGCACGCCAACAGGATCTCCGAGGCCATCCGCCGAGCGCGGATCGAGGACGAAGTCCTCGATTCCTTCCTAGACGAGAGCCTCCACGAGCCATTCTTCGTCAAGAACCTGGAGCGGGTGCAGGGCGACGAGCGCGATGCGATCATCCTTTCGATCGGCTACGGCAAGAATGCCGAAGGCCGCCTCCTTTATCGCTTCGGACCGTTGAATATCGAGGGTGGCGAACGCCGGCTCAACGTGGCCATCACCAGAGCACGAAACCGGATGACACTCGTGAGCTCGTTCTCCGCAGCCGACATGGATCCCAGAAAGCTCCGCGCCGAGGGCGCGAAAATGCTGGGCCGCTACCTGGTCTATGCGGAGAGCAAAGGGTCTGATCTGGGACGCATCGCGACCGCCAAGCCAGAACTCAACCCATTTGAACGTGACGTCCGGGATCAACTGGTGGCCGCCGGCATCCCGCTCGTCGCCCAATATGGCTGCTCGGGGTACTGGATCGACTACGCGGCGCAGCACCCGACAAAACCCGGTCAGATGGTTCTCGCCATCGAGTGCGACGGCGCCAGCTACCACTCGTCCGCCACGGCCCGTGACAGAGACCGGCTCCGACAGGAGCATCTGGAAAGGCTCGGGTGGACGTTCCACCGTATCTGGTCATCCGAGTGGTTCCACCACCGGGAAGCTGAAGTGGGCCGTGCGGTTGCCGCCTACCAGGCAGCCGTCGCCAAGGCGGACACCTCGATTCCCGCCCCTCCGTCCCCTGCCGGCCGAGTGACCGCCGATGATCCCCCGCTCGCGACGGCGGTGGGGCGCGTGCCAGCGAGAACAGGAAGGCCGCCCGTGCCGCCCGGCCGGCCGATCACCGACTACAGCCACCCAGAGCTCGTCGCGCTTATTCGATGGATTGAGTCCGACACCCTGCTCCGGACCGAGGACGAGCTGCTCGGATCGGCGATGACCCACCTTGGCTTCTCGAAAAGGGGGTCTCGGATCGTGGCGGCGATCAGCGCAGCGATCGCGGAGGTGCGGCGCGGAGTAAAGCCGCCCGTGCCGCCGCCGCGACCCCCCCGGCCTCGTTCGCCCCAACGGAGTTCTGGACGCACATACCGCGGAGGACGGCGGCGGTATCGGTAGCAACTGGGACAAGCAAGCGGCGGGCACCCCTCGCACGCGACGCCGGTCGCCACCCCGGAGACCGCGAGGCACAGCGCCTCCTGGGTCAGGAAGTGGTCGTCCTGCTGGGACCGCGGGGGATACGGACCTCGCCTGCCTGGCGGAGCCGGCGGCGTAGCCGCTGCGCCGACTTGCCGGCACCAAGCCGGCCCAGCAGGCGCAACGCCCGCGCGACAGCGGCCTCGTCGCCATGCGCCAGCGCCTCGGCTTGCTCATACGGGCTGCCCAGTGCCTCCCAAGCGTGCGCAGCCGCGCGCCAGTCGCCCGTCATCAGCAGCCGGTATGGCTCGGCCGCGAGCGCTGGAACCTCAGCCAGCGCGTCCACTCGCCACAGCCAGAAGGCCAACTCTTCCACACACCAGGGGTGACCGGCCTCGACCGCCAGCTCGAACCCCCGAGAGGCCTCCACCGCGACGCGCTCCAGCTCACCCTCCAGCCAGGCGTGCTCTGCCCGCGCGGCGGCCACCGGCCCGACGCCCTGCAGCTCGCCGGCGGCGAACGCCCACTCGGCCGCCTCGTCCAAGGTGGCCGTAGCCTGCGAATCCCCCCGGCGGGCCTGGAGCCGGCCCAACGCCACCAGCGGGAGCCACCTGTGCGCCTTCGAGATATATGCGTGCGAACCGCTCAGCGCCAGGGCTGCCCTGGCGTCCTGCTCCGCCCCACGCATGATCCACGATGCCGAATCAGCGGCTGTATCTGACCCCCACGCCGTTCTGGATCGCCTCCTGCGCCATCTGCTCCTGTAGCTGGCGTAGCTGCGCCATGGGATCTCCACCCAGGGGATCAGGTTGGTTATAGTCCATTGCCTTGACGGCTTGCTCGACGGTCGTAATTTGGTTGACACGCCCGGCGCCCAGCGCCGTCCCCATGTCATAGACACTGCCGGCCATTCCCCCGACGGCGACGCGTACCTTCGTATCCGCTCCGAGCGCCCTGCTGATTTGCACCGCGGTCCCGGAGGCGAGGTTGCCGCTGGTCTGGCCGCCGGCGACCGAGGTGAGGACGCCAGCCTCCGCGTCGAAGTCCGCACGCGCGCTGTTCGCCGCGAGGTCGGCCTGGGTCTCGCCAATCGCGGCCAAACCACCATCAAGATAGACGCGCCCGGGGTCGACAAGGACGGCTGTCCCGCGCATGTTCTGCAGGTCCTGCGCCTTCCAGAGCAGGTACTTGTTCAGGTAGGCGTCGCCGCCCCCCTCCTGCACGAGGCCCTGGAAGTCCGTCACGAACTTCGCCAGCTCGGCGTCGGACATCCGCCACATCGAACCTTTGAACTTTGAATTGTAGGTGTCGATGGCCCGCATCCAATTCGCGTGCTCGGTGGCATCCATGGCAGTGGGGGTGGCCGCCGACGCATTCTCCGGGAGATCGCAGGTGTTCTGCTCCAGTTCGCAGGCGGGACCCCCGGTATCCTCGACCTTCGCGACCGTGGAGGTCTCGGCCAGGGTGGTCTTGAGGTCGCTGTCGGCGTCGGAGTCCGAAGTGGCACCGGCGACGCACACGCACCCGCTGGCCTCTCCGGCCGGTCGCTTGCGGGCCCCCTCGGTCGTGGTGGAAGCGGCGGAAACGCTGGCGTCGGCTGCGAGTGCCATTTCCGTGCCGATGGCCACCAGGTCGCTGCCCACGTCGCCGTCGTCGCTGCCCCCGTCGAGCGGATCGAGGCCGGTGGGGTCGGTGAGCGTGGCAGGGTTGTCCTGGACGTAGCTGTAGCGGTTGTAGCTCTGGCCCGACAGCGGGTCGGCGATCAGCGGGTCCGGGCTCAGGAAATGCCGCGCCTCCGGGTCGTA
>WNGQ01001837.1_pt1 | contig 21759 bp, 14 predicted proteins | sample 5407661 | NCBI WGS metagenome assembly WNGQ01 (sample SAMN13153382, study PRJNA577476) | soil metagenome | isolation source: 60 cm soil or saprolite under Garry oak tree replicate 2 | place: USA:California | collected 2016-06-15 | reverse complement strand
TGACGGTCGCCGCGTTGGGCGGCCTGCTGGCTGGCGCCGACGAGCCGCGCCAGTGGCGGCTGATCGCTGAGTTCTTGGAGGAGTACCGCTGCGAGCCGATCGATTCCCGCATTGCGCTGCTGGCAGATGAGCCCGCTGGGACGGGTGACGAACACTGGGACGTGTTCCTGGCAGCGCTGGCCGAACATTTGTCCGCGCGGGATGGACACGCGGCACCTGCGTGGGCTGGGTCTCGATCGTTGCGACGGTTCTGGTTTCCGTTCAACAGCCGGGCAGCGCGAGTGGATGCCGTAGTGCACGCACCCGCAGCGTCCCGCCGCCGTGGGGTGTATGTCGCGGCCCAAGAGCTGGAGGTCGCGTGAGCACCGGCGACCCGCTGATGGGCGGGAAGGCGATCGAGAACGTTCCGGCGGCTGGATGAGCGGCTGAGTGAGCGGCTGGCTGCGCGTGGTCTGGTCGCCGATGTGTACGTCGCCCCTGGTGGGGATCCAAGTGCCCCTGGCGTGTTCGACCACCCAGGGGTGCGGGTGTCCGCGGCGTCGCAGGAGCACTTGCTCGCAAATGAAAGTGCTCGCCGCACGGCGCCGCGACGCCGAGGACGTCAGATTCCTGGTCAAGCACCTGAGTCTCGCCAGCGCGGAGGAGGTGCTGGCGTTGTGCGCCGACATCTTCCGCGATGAGGAGGTGCCGGCCAGGGCAAGGTTGGTCTTGGAAGACATCTTTGGCGGTGGGTGATTGGCCGGCGATTCGCTTTGCACGGTAATGGGGGCCGACCTTCGCGGCGGGGCGGGGAGTCGGGGCAGACTACGCGATGCGGGTACGGCCGAGGTAGCGTCGATGTCGTGGCGGTGGACGTGAGCAGCGGTGCGGGCCGGGTGGCAGCGGACGGGCGCAAGGGGGCGGCCTGGTCTGCCACGGGATCATGGCTCGCCGACGTGGCGACGTCCGATGCCGGCCTGCGGCAGGTGCTGCACGGTCTGCCCGGCGTCGACCAGGTCGGTGCCGAGGCCAGGGCGGCGGGCTTGGCGACCCGGTCCATCAAGAAGGATGCCAAGATGGCCGCGATCGACCTGGCGGTGCGGATGGTCGACCTGACCACGCTGGAAGGCGCGGACACGCCGGGCAAGGTCCGCGGCCTGTGCACGAAGGCGAGGCGGCCCGATCCGGCTGACGCCGCGGTCCCGCCGGTCGCTGCCGTGTGCGTCTACCCCGACCTGGTCGCCGTGGCGAAGGCCGAGCTGGCCGGCAGCGGCGTGGCGGTAGCTTCCGTGGCCACCGCGTTCCCGTCCGGCCGGGCGTCGCTGGCCGTGAAGCTGGCCGACGTGGCCGACGCGGTGGCGGCGGGCGCTGACGAGATCGACATGGTGATCGACCGCGGCGCGTTCCTGGCCGGCCGATACGGCCAGGTCCATGAGGAGGTCCGCGCCGTCAAAGAGGTGTGCGGCTCCGCGCACCTCAAGGTGATCCTCGAAACGGGCGAGCTCGCCACGCTGGATAACGTCTCCCGCGCGTCCTGGCTGGCGATGCTGGCCGGCGCCGACTTCATCAAGACGTCGACCGGCAAGGTCAGCCCGGCGTCAACGCCGCCGGTGGCCCTGGTGATGCTGTCCGCGGTCCGCGACTTCGAGCACGCGTCGGGACGGCGCGTCGGCGTCAAGGTGGCAGGCGGCATACGCACGGCTAAGGACGCGATCAGATACCTGGTGCTGGTGAACGAGACCGCCGGGCCGGCCTGGCTGGGACCCGACCTGTTCAGGATCGGCGCCTCCAGCCTGCTCAACGACCTGCTGATGCAGCGCCGCAAGCAGCTCAGCGGGCAGTATGCCGGGCCGGATTACTTCACGGTGGATTAGCACGTTCGCTGGAATGGCCAACCGTTGGCGTGGCGGATGCGATCTACTTCTTCGTGCGCCTAGCGGCCGACTTCTTGCCGGACGGCTTCGAGCGCGTGGCGGGCGCAGCGGCCGACGCTGCCCGGAGTGCCAGGATGGCGGCAATCGCGCTGCCGAGCGTTCCGACACCAGCAGCGAGCGTGCCCAGAGCCGAGTATCGCGGAAACGGAGCAGAATCGTCGCCACGCCAAGCAGCGCAGCAATCGTCCAACGCGACCGCGCGCGTCGCTTCCGTACCCCCGCCTGGACCCTCTGCGGCTCGGTCACCACCAAAACGTAGACGGGAGACGGCCAGCGAAGCAATCTCGCAACTCATGCTGAGCTCATTACAGTGTTCCGCACAGGGCAACTCGCACCGATCTCTGCCCGATCGGCCAGAGCCGCCGGCCGCTTCACTGCTCGGCCGCTTGGGCCTCGGGACGTCCGCCGGCGTGTGAGCCGACGGTCCCGGAGGTCATCTCAGCCTCGGTGGCCGTCCGGTGCGGGCCGGCTCTCGCGAGCCCGCACCGGACAGCATCCGTATCGGACCCGAGTCCGCTTGCGACCGCAGTTCAGGCCGAGCCTTGATAGCCAAGGCCGGTTAGTCGCCACCGCCGCCAGGCAGGTGGATGATCTGGAGTTGCTGCGGACGAGACTGCGCCGGGCTGTACATGCTGTCCCCGCTGTAGTAGGCGATCACCACGTGGTGGCCGGCCGGCAGTGCGTTGGCCGACGGCGAGCATGACCCGCGTCCGCGTGACGCGGTGGTCAGGGTGATCGTGCACAGCACGGTCGACCCAGCCTTGATCGTGACGGTGCCGGTCGGCGAGGCGGTCGCTCCGATGACGCCCGGACCAACCCTGACGCTGAAGTTCTCGATCTCCTCCGCGCCGACATGCAGGACGTGGAAGCTCGCCTTGAGATCGACATTCGACGGGCAGGTGCTGTAGCACACCGGCTGGGCCGCCTGGTTCTGGGCAGCGACCGCCATGCTCGTCACGCCCGTCGCCAGCAGCGCGGCGCCGACTAGTGCAAAGCCAATCCTTGGCTGCATTATTCGCATGAGAATTACCTCCGGCTGGGAACGCTAGCAGTGTGCCCTGAGGGCTGCAATCACAAGCCCTGATCACCGGAAAAATTGTTAGCGGCCATAACGTGAAAGAACCGGGCAAGAACGACGCTGGCTTTGGCGCTAGCGGCCGGATAGATCTTTCTAACGCTGTTAACCATAGGTTCATATGAGGGGCGGCGCCAGCTACGAGGCGGAATCGCTGAGCTCGTGCAGTAGGTCTTTGACCTGGCAGGATGTCGCATTCCATCGGCTATGCGGGTGATCACTCGTGTCGGAGACGGCGCCTTTCCGTTAAATCCGGGCGGATGATCGCCGTGCCAGTAAACGCACCTGCGGACAAGATCGGAGATCGCCTTCACGTGAGCGATCTTCCCTATAACATCAACCCCGCGGTTAACGGGGGGGATAGGTTTGCGGAATTCTTATGGTGAGTCGCGGCTCGCGCATTATGACGAAGCCGGGAACGTGCTCGTATGCGAGCCTGAAGAGGCCGCCGGTCGGGCCCTGGTTTCCGAGGGCGAGGAAGTATCCGGCGACACCCGCGGCGAGCATGGCCAGGCCGTCGCGCCTGCGCGCCGCGTCGCGCAGCACTGCGACATAACCGACCGCGGCGATCAGCACCAGCGGCGCGAGTACGGCGGGCCAGCCGGAGATGAGGTTCTTCGGCTCGGTCGGCCCCGGGCGAAAGAAGCCGTAGAGCCCGGCGACGTTCACCAGCAGCCCGACTCGCGGATCAGCCTGGGTGCCAGATGTGCATGACGACGCCGACGGCTACCGCGGTGTTCGACGATCGCCCGGCGGTCGTGGAGAACCCGGTCACCCGGCCGCCACGGCAAGCGACTTCGCGGGCGACACCGCCGCCGACCTTGCCGAAGACGCCCGGTGGCCATCGGGGCCGCCATCGCCGAAGGCCACGACGGCGCATCCTCCCCGGAATACTAGGCCGCGGTGGCTGGTCCTTCGTGGTCGCCACGGCGGGGGTTAACGGGCTTAACTTCCTCTTCAACCTCCTGATCAGCCGTCTGCTTGGCCCGTCGCACTACGGGGCGCTTGGCGCCGTTCTGCAGGTCCTATCTGTGCTCGCCGTCCCACTCGGCGCGGTGGCGCTCGCCGTGACCCAGGCTGTCGTCTCTGGTGCGGGCAACGGACGAAGGTCGCTACGCAGTTTGACAGTGAAGGCGACGCTCTGGGGCGTTGGGGCGATGGTGTCCATCTTGGCTCTCTCACCGCTGATGGATGGTTTCCTGAACCTGAAGTCTCCGGTAACTGACCTGGCCCTTGCTGTCTGGGTCCCCGTCGCCGTTGTCGGAGCTGTCCTGCAGGGTGCGCTGCTCGGTGAGTTGCGCTTCGTGCCCGTCGCCGTCGCCACGTTGCTCGGCGGCGGTGCCCTACGGCTAGCCAGCGGCGCCGTGCTCGTCTGGGCCGGCTTCGGGCTGGGGGGCGCCCTGGCGGCGACGGTGATCGGCCAAGTATTCGCTACCGCGGCCCTTCTGGTGGTCGCGAGGCGTGAAGTATTCGCCACAGGGTTTGATCAAGTGCGGATCTCCCTGCGCGACGCCAGCTTGTCGGTCGCCGCGCTCGCCGGGTACACCACCCTGACCGGGATCGACACTTTCCTTGCCCGTCACTATCTCGCGCCGGTCGCTGCGGGTCGCTACGCGGCTGCGGCGATCGCGGGCCACATCGCCCTGTACGTGCCCGGAGCGCTCCTGACAGTAGCCTTTCCGCGGCTTGCCTCCGCTAACGCCACTGGCACAAGCGCCCGCAAGACTCTAATCGAGACGCTCGGGCTGGTCACCGTCATCGGGCTCGCGGCCTTCGCGGTCCTGGCAGGAATGCCCGGCGTAGTCGTCGATGAGCTCTTCGGCGCGGACTATCTCGGCGCCGCGAAAGTAGTCGGGATCATCGCCCTGGCTTCCGTACTCCTTGGCGTGATCGGCTTGCTCACCTACTTCCATATCGCCCGGCGCTCAATGGCTGCCTTGTACAGCTGGGCCGGGGTCGTACTCGTATGGGTGCTGGTTGCCCTGCTCCGCGGCGGGATGGAAACCGTCGCAGGCTGCATGCTGGCGGCGAGCGGGCTGGTGCTGGCGGCCGTATCTCTCCCAGCCTTGGCAACGGTCGTGCGGCCGGACTCCGGCGCAGCTGTGCTGAGCGACGGCGCCGCAGAGCTTCCTCGTGCCGAGATCGACCTCAGCCTGGTCATTCCGTTCTACAACCCTGGGCCCCGGCTGGCTTCCCACGTGCAAGCCGTCGTCGACGCGCTGCGGACCGAGCTTGTCACCTTCGAGGTGATCGCGGTATCGGATGGCTCGACCGACGGGAGCCAGGCGTCGATCGCCGGGATCGAGCAGGTCCGGGTAATCGAGCTGGCGGAGAACCAGGGCAAGGGAGCTGCGCTGCGCGTCGGCCTGGCTCAGGGGAGAGGACGCTACCTCGGCTTCATTGACGGCGACGGCGACATCCCGGCGAGGCAGCTGAGCCACTTCCTTGCGGCGGCCAGGGCCGGTGACCCCGATGTACTCCTCGGCAGCAAGCTCCATCCGGGTTCAGATGTCGTCTACCCGCCGCTCAGGCGGCTGTACTCCTGCGGATACCAGCAGCTGATCGGGCTGCTCTTCCGGCTGCCGACCCGGGATACCCAGACTGGCATCAAGCTCATCCGGCGCGAAACCCTGGCGGCCGTTCTCCCGAGGATGCTCGAGAAGCGTTTCGCGTTCGACCTGGAACTGCTCGTCGTCGCCCGCCGGATGGGCTACCGAAACTTCGTCGAGCTTCCGGTCCAGATAGCCGAGCGCTTCACGAGCACTATCTCGCTGAAGGCGGTCTGGCGAACGCTCCTCGATACGTTCGCCATCTTCTACCGGCTGAGGCTTGCACGCTTTTACGGGCCCATGCTAGCGCCGGTCCATGGCCCTACCCGGGCGCCCCGCCCGGCCTCCCGTTCGTGGTCACCGGTGGAGGCCCCGTCGCTCGACGCCCGAGCACTGGCGAGTTCCGGGCCTACCGACAGACCGCTGCGCATCCTTGCCTACAACTGGCGGGATCTCGCGCATCCTCGCGCGGGTGGCGCCGAGGTCTACCTGCAGTCGGTCGCGCGCGAATGGGTGAAATGCGGCCACCAGGTGACCATCTTCTGTGCCGCCGTGGACGGCAGGCCCGCGCGGGAGCTTGCTGACGGAGTGGAGATCATACGACGTGGCGGACGCCTCGGCGTCTACCGGGAGGCCAGGCGCTACTGGCGGCGTGAGGGAGACGGCCAGTACGACCTGGTGGTCGACTGCGTGAACACGAGGCCGTTCCTCTGTCCTCGCTTTGTCGGGAACGTGCCGATCGTGGCCGTCGTCCACCAGGTCGCCAGGGAGATCTGGCGGTACGAGACTCCCTGGCCGATCTCCGTTCTTGGCCGTTACCTGCTGGAGCCGACCTGGCTCCGGGCATACCGGGATGTACCGGTCGTCACGGTGTCCGAGTCAAGCCGCGAATCGCTAGCGGAATATGGCCTGCGACGGGTCACAGTCGTTCCGGAAGGATGGGTGCCCGCGTGACCGCAAGGACTGCAGTTGAGAAGGAGCCTGTCCCGACCGTTGTCTTCATCGGACGGCTGAGCGCCAACAAGCGCCCTGAGCACGCCATCCGGGCCTTCGGCCTCGTACGCCGCCAGATGCCCGATGCGCAGATGTGGGTAATCGGGAGCGGTCCCGAGGAGGCGAGGCTTCGCCGGAAAGCCGGCCCGGGCGTGATCTTCCTTGGGCACGCCTCCGAGGAGGAAAAGCGGGAACGCCTGGCACGCGCGCACGCCTTGGTCGCCACGTCCGTCCGCGAGGGCTGGGGGCTTGTCGTGACGGAGGCGGCCGCGAGCGGCACTGTCTCGATCGGCTACGACGTGCCAGGCCTTCGGGACTCGATCGGGGCATCGGGAGGCATCCTCACGCGCGCCGATCCGGCGTCCCTGGCCACCGGCCTGGTCGGGCTACTCTCGTCAGTCGTCGCCGACGACGGACCTCGGGCGGAGCCGGCCGGAGTCGTCCCGTGGACGGAGGTCGCCGCGGGCATCCTCACAGTGGCGCACGAGTCCGAGGCGCCTGCGATTTGCGTCCCTGACCAGGCCGGTTCGCGGCCTGGCGACCGGACTGCCGGCCACCGCCGGTGGCTCACCCGGGCGAAAGTCCGCCTCGGCGTGCTCGGCGTAGCGCTGCTTCTGTTCGGCGGCGTGCGCGATGACGGACTGTCACCAATCCTCATCGGTGCCGCGTTCTTGGCGCTGCTAGCAGCAACCGTCATCGGGGGCGTCGACGGCTGGCCGACACGCGCGGGGCGCCGCAGCCGGGTGTCGGCTGCGGCGTGGCAGGCTGCGCGGAGCACTGGCACCTGGCCATCCCGGATCGGCCTGGCGATCGTCGGACTCGTTGCTGCGCTCGCCGCGCAATCCTGGTTCGACCCGGGCCGGCTGCTCGCAGGGGGTGACATCTCTCCCGTGGTAGGCACGGCTTGGCTGGGACGGCTCTTCGCTCCCTGGTCATGGTCGGGCTCGAATCTCGGCGGCCCAGCCGCTAACGAGACATGGGTGCCGTGGGCCGCGGTCTACTGGCTCGTCCACGTGCTTCGCGGATCGCCGGCCCTCGCCGAAGACATCTGGTACACCGCGCTCTTCGCCGGAGCCGCGGTCGCTTGCTATCTGCTCCTGCGGGCCCTTCGCGTCGGGCCTGCAGGCTCCACCCTCGGCGCTCTCGCCTATATCTTCAACGCCCATGTTGTCACCATCGGAGCCAGTCCGGTGTACCTCGCCGCCATGGTGCTGCTCGCAGGGCTTCCGGCAGTCGTACTCACGACGGCATCCGGCCGTTGGGCGCTGCGAAGGGGCATTCTCTTCCTCGGCGCAAGTGCCCCGCTCCTCGGTTACGTCTACCAGAATCCGCCGCTGGTTCTCATGCTCGGCGCCCTTCTCGCCTCGCTGCCGCTCCTCGTGGGGTGGCTCGACGGACGGGGAGCCGCACGCCGGGCGCTACGCACCGTCGCACTCGGCGCCCCGCTGCTCGCGCTCGCCTCCCTTTACTGGCTCGTACCGACTTTGTTGCAGCTCACGATAGATGCGACCTCAACACTCGCCAATACGTCGAGCTGGACCTGGACCGAGGGCCGCGCCACCCTTGTCAATGGGTTCTGGCTGAACAACAGCTGGGGCTGGAGGTTCGCGGAATACTTTCCGTACGCCGACGCCTACGATAAGTTCCCGCTCCTGATCCTGAAATTCCTCCTGCCCATGGCGGCGTTCGGCTTTCTGGCGCTGGCTCGGTTCCCACGAGCAAGAGGAATGACCGCCCGCCGGGCGCGCCTAGGCATCTTCGCCTCGGCCTCGGCGCTCTTCCTCGTCGTGCTGAGCACGGGCACTCGATTCCCAGGAGCTCTCGTCTTCGACCCGCTCTACAAGCTCCCTCTCGGCTGGCTTCTCAGGGAGCCCGGGCGGTTCCTGATGCTCGCAGGGCTCGCCTACTCGGTCCTCCTCGCGCTGGCCACGGAGGCAGCCTGGGCGAGACTGAACTCGTTCGAGCCGGCCACCTTGCGGCGCTGGCGCTCAGCTTTGCATCGCCCGGGACATCGTCTCGCGGTGTTCAGCTTGGCGGGCGCAGCGGTGCTCGCGCCTGGATTCCCACTCATGACCGGAGCGATCGCCCCGGATCACCGTCAGCCGCTTCCCTCGACCCACGTCAGCGTGCCCCCGTACTGGACAGCTATGGCGTCCTACCTCAACGGTTCGTTTCCGCCGGGCAATCTCCTCGTGCTCCCAGAGGACGACTTTTACCAGATGCCCTACACCTGGGGCTACTACGGAGCCGACGCCTTCATCAGGAACCTGCTAGCGCGAAACGTGCTGAACCCGGTCGCCCAAGGCTATGCGCCCAGCCAGCAGGAGCTGATTGGCGCCGTCCGCCTAGTCCAGCAGGCGCTGCTCGCCCACGACTGGCCATCTGCGCAACGGGCGCTCACGGCTACCGGAACTCCGCTGCTGCTGGTCCGCGGAGACGTGAACGCCGCCTTCCCCGGACGGCATATCACGCCGCCAGCGGCACTCGACAGGGCACTTCGCGAAGACCCGGGCATGCGGCTTGTCCATCGTGCCGGAAAGCTCGAGCTGTTCGCGCTTCGGGGGCGCATCAGCCCGGCGGGCCCGGTCACTTCGTACGCTACTGTCAATTCTGCTAGGCCGGATCTGCGCGACCTGGCGCTTCTTCCCCGCGGGACAGCGCTGATATCAAGCCCGATGCGGCCGGCCGTTCCCGCCGTGCTGCAGGTTCCGCGTGTTGCACAATGGCGGCTCGTCGGCGACAAACTCAAGACCTTTGTCGCCGAGCCGCCCGGCCGGCAGTACCGCATCAAGCTGCTGTCAGCCACCGGCGCGCTCAAGCGGCCAGGTGCGTCCACCTCGAGGCACCATCGAGTCCGGAGGAAACGGGCAGGCCGTCCGAGCCTGCTGGCCGCCTCGACTCCGAAGCGTATGCGTCGGCTCACCGCTCGCGTCCGCCATCGCGACGGCCAGGTGGTCGAAGAGCTCAGCTACAAATTGGGTGGTTCCTTGCTCAATGACGGCGGCTTCGCGTCCGGCACGTGGGGCCCAGTGGGCAACTGTGCGGCGTTTTCCGGGACGGCAGCGCCGGCGCGGTTGGCTGCGCGCGTCCTGCCAGGGCAGGGCCCGGCAGGACGGTCGGCGCTCGTCCTCTCAGCGAACGCGAACAGTGCGTGCGAGATGCATTCGCTCGTTTGGCGGTCAGGACCGCTATTCGTGAGCGTCTGGGTCCGCAACGTCCGCGGAGCTGCACCGAGGATATGCGTCTGGCAATGGCCTATCGACGCATGCGCCGCCACGTCGCCGCTGCCGCCAATCTCAACCCTTGCCCGGTGGTACCACTACCAGACGATCGTGACGCCTGATCGCGGGACCCGCAGCCTCAAACTCTTCATCTACGCAGACGTGTACAGACCCGGAGCACCCACCACCAACGAGTATGCACAAGTATTGGTCCGGCGCTCCCCGATCCCTATCCAGCCCGTGGTTGTGGCGGCTCCACGAAGGCATGAGCGCCCGGTAACAGCGCTCTACACAACGGGCGACAGTTTCTCGCCGGACTGGATCGGGCCGCCCGGAGATCAGCATGTGCAGGTCGATGGACTGCGCAACGGCTGGCTCGGCGAGCATTCAAGAGACGTTCCGGTGCGCCTCGGTCCGTCCTCGTGGTACTTGCTGTCTCGTTTTGCATCGCTTCTTGTTGCTGGTCTCCTGCTCGCCGTTGCGCTCTCGCTTTGGCCCGAACGTCGAAGCCGAATAGTCGCAACAGTGCGAACAGCTCTCGGAGGACGGAAACATGGATGACATCGTCGTCAACAGCCGCAACGGCAGCCCCCGAGCGGGTTCCGCCGCTGCGGCAGAGATCGGGCAGGCCAGCCACGGCGGCACCTCGCCGCGACGAGCAGCTACGCCCGCCCATGCCAAAGTGTGGGACGAGTTGTGACCAGGGCCAGCGTGACGGTGGTCGTGCCGACGAAGAACGCCGCGCGGACTCTGCGGGCCTGCCTGGAGTCCATCGTCCGCCAGTCGGTGCGATGCGGCCTCGTTGTCGTCGATTGCGGCTCGGTCGATGATTCGAAGGCCATCGCGTCCCGCTTTGCGGATCTCGTGCTCAGCGCGGCCCCTAATCCCTCGCTGCAGCGCAACGTCGGAGCACGAGGGCTCCCGGCCGACATCATCGGCTTCGTCGATGCTGACATGGTCGTCGGCGAGCACGTCGTCGATCAGGCGATGGAGCAGATCGCGGCCGGGGCAGGCTCAGTGGTCGTTCCTGAGCGCAGTTTCGGCGAGAGTTACTGGGCGAAGGTCCGCGCGTTCGAGCGCTCCATGTACGTGGGGACCTTGGAATGGCCGCGCTTTTTCACCTGGGACCTGTTCGAGGCGCTCGGTGGCTACGACGAGGACATGGTAGCGATGGAGGACACCGACCTCGGGCTGCGCGCAAGGGCCCGGGCAAGGGTCGGCAGGACGTCGGACGTGCTTCTCCATGACGAAGGCGCGCTGACCTTCCTCGCGGCATGCCGCAAGAAGGCCGGCTACGCGACCTGGGTCGCCGCCTTCGGCCGCAAGCATGGAAGCCGGGCGCTGGTGTCGCATCTCAGGCGTCCGTACTTCGAGCATCCCTCGTCGCTCCTCGCCCAGCCGACGCTAGGGTTGGGTGTCCTTGCCTTGAAAGGCGGCGAGGCAACGGCTGTCGCGGGCCGCCTTCTGCTCGACAAGGCTTCAAGGCCCGGGCGCAGCGTCACCGCAGACCCGGCTCGGATCAACTGACTGCACAAGTCAGCTGGCGAGATCCAATGGCTGTGTTCTTCACGCTGAAGCAAGGGGCAGTTGACCTGGTATGACGTCTGCACAAGCACCGACTGTCTGTCGCTTGGTCGTGCCCGCGTACAACGAGGCGGCGCGGATCGTCCGTTGTCTTGAGTCTGTGAGGGCATCGTACCTACCTCCCGGCTTTGAGTGGGAGGAGTGGGTGGTGCACGACGGTGACAGTACCGACGGCACTGCGCAGATGGCCGAGTCATGGGCGGCAAGCCGTCCGCTAGTACCGCTACGAGTAGTGCGCGCCGCTCGGCGCAGCGGCAAGGCAGCCGCTCTGGGTGCGTACCATGCCGAGCTCGTCGCACAAGGACAGCTCGGCCACCTGGTCGTCATCCTGGACGCTGACTCGGCCGTGGCCCCCGGCGCGCTTGACTCCCTGCTACGCGCTTTCGCTCAGGACCCTTCGCTTGGCGTAGCGTGGGGCATGGATGAGATCGATTCCCGGCGCGTCGGCTACTGGGCCTCGGCCTACCAGATGGAGGCGATGGCGGCTCTGGCCCACAGACTCGGGACAAACGCGCCGCGAGCCTACGGGCGGCTCTTTGCCTACCGGGTGGCTGCCCTGGCGGGCTTCTGCTGGCAGGCTGGATTGATCGCCGACGACACTCAGCTGGCGGCTTTCGTGCGCGACCGCTCGATCCCGGTCCGGACGGTGGAGGAGGCCCGGGCGCTGGTGACCCCGGCGGCCAGTAGCCAAGACTTTCACCTCCAGACGCAGAAAGGCATCGCGGCGCGGACCCGCGTTCCTGGCCGCAGGCGCGCGCCCGATCTCGAGCGGATGGCCGCGGCCGCGATCACTGCCTTGCGTCACCCACTGTGGGCCGTCGCCTACGCCGCAGCCCGTGCGGTCAGCGGCGCTCGCCAGAGGCTGTCGCCGACCTCGTTCGGCGACTTGTGGGTACCTCCAGTCACGACGAAGCAGGCCATAGAGGCGGGGTCGGCAGGTCTCTCCGGCCCCGCTCGGGTCCGAAGGCGCCTACGTTCCTAGAACACCAGAGCGGCCTGGCCAGGTCGATCTGGATGAGGGGCAGCGCCCGGATCGCGGGGACTGTCTCTCGTTCAGCGAACGCCGTCGGAACGCAGAAGAGCGCTTCTCGGTCGACCACAGGGGTCGACGCGTTGGGCGCTTGGCCGTGCTGACCGGCGCTGCTCAGGCATCCAGGAGCGCTAGATCCGTGTACTGGTGGTTGGGGTATCGCTCCGCCAGCGCATCCAACTCCATCAGGCTCAGCACCTGGAGCGAACCGCAGCGGAGGGTGTCCCGCAGGTCGATGATCCGGCGTCCGCTGTCGCGCATCAGCTGGTGCAGCAGTTCCAGTCCCGCGGCTCGGCGTAGCCCATAGGGCCAATACTCCATGATGATCGGTGCCGCCGAGTCAAGTAGCCGAGGCGCGCCAGCGAGCACATGGCCCTCGTGGCCCTGTGTGTCGATCCACACTAGGCCGACATCACTCAGTTCGACGTTCTGTTCAGCGAGGACGTCGTCGAGGCGCGCGGCGGGCACGGTGATGACTGGACGCTCCCTCTCGCGGCACAACTCGGGTTCGTTTGCCACCGGTCTGTCGTGGCGGCGCACCCGGTGGTCGCCAGAGTTGCTGAACGACAGTTCGAACTCGACGGCTCCGGGACTGTCTGATGCTGCTACGGGGAGCACGCGCACCAGGTCCTGGCCCACTCCGTTGGCGGCGAGGTTGGCTCTGAGCAGGGTGAGGTTAGTTGGTGCGGGCTCGATAGCAATGCATAGCTGGGCGCCGTTCCTGAGGACGATGGGCAGCGTCGTAGTTCCAATATTGGCCCCTACCTCGACGCACGTGAGGCCCTTGACTGCCGGTCGGCCGAGTTCGTTGCCAATGAGGGTGAGGTAGTCGTCGAGGAGGTCGCCATCGGGGACGCGGCCCATGAAGACGACGCGACCCATTGCCTGGTCGTGAGTACTGACGAAATATCTGATTCCGTCAACCGTAGCGGAAAGGGTGTCGGTGAATGGGCAAGCTGCGGCGAATGCCGCCCAACGGAGAATCGCTCGTTGTGGGGGGTGGGGAGAAGCAATGGTTTCTCTGATTAGGCGCACGGCAGGCCAAGCCGTACGGCGCGCTGCGGATGCTAGACTCCTGTGGCGCGAAGTGGCGCCAAAGCGGTTGAAAACAAGAGCCATGATGCATACTTCCTGACTTTGATCTGGCTGAGCGCGCTGTCCTAACGTCCTAGCTGGGCATGCAGAGAGTGAGAGAAACACGCAGAAAGCGGTGCCGTGTTACGGAGCGTGGCAACGCTAGGACCCCGGATTGGCGTGCAGATTCCGCTCCCGCGAACCGAGAAAGTCCAGAGCACGGCTCCGACTCAGCCCAGAACCCAAAATCTTCAACCGGCTTAGGAGCCGTGCCACGTTGCGGTCCAGCTCTGGGCGCTGACGCCAGGTCGGCACCAGCATGATGAACATGTCGCGCCCGGCCATCGGCAGTTGCTTCATCTCGAACACGTGCTTGTCGAAGTATCTCCACAGCATCCGAGAGTCGCAGATGAGCGGCTCATAGATCCCTGCGGCGGCAGCCGGCACGATCACGAGCTTGTTGAAGCCGACGATCATCGGCCGGAACTCGGGCCGTTCGGCCAGGAACTCGAGGATAGCCTCCGTGACGCCAGGCCAGTCCGCCCGGAACGGGTCGTCGACGATGATCGCGCCCTGATCGTGGAGGACCGCCGCCCCAAGCCGAAGGTCGGTCAGAGCTTCCTCGCACAGGTGACCGCCATCGATGTGAAAGAGACGATGCGGTCGACCAATCTCGTCGGCAATCAGTTTGGCCGACGGCTTGGCGAAGATATCGAGACGGTTGAAGCCCGGTGCCGCAGCGGCAATGTTGGCCTCGAAGACCGCCCGGTTTCCTGAGCCTGACGCGGACACATTGAGCGTCTGCTCGCCGAACAGGTCACATACCCCCAGTCGCTCCTCGTCTCGCGCCAGCGCGCATAGGAAGGCAACGCTGCGGCCATGGTGCACGCCGATCTCGAAGATGTTGCCTCGGACGCCGGCCGTAAGCTGTGCCTCGTCGAGCAGTGCGATGAGTGCCGCGGCGTCGCGTGAGAACCATCCCTCGATTCGCCGCGTGCGCCGCATAATCCGCCGGACGTCACCTGGTTGCATTCCGGTCCCCCTGTCCCGTGCGCTGACGCGAAACTATCAGCGCGTTGCTAGCTAGAACCGCCTGTTCCCCTGCGCGCCGAAGGCAGCAGCGGAGCCGGAGTGATCAAACTTCGGCAAATAGGTCACGCCTTCACTGATCCCCCGCGCGGCATGAGAAGCCTCGGAGTTCCCCGGGCATTCCGACCTGGAGGTTCGCCGCAGAGTTCGCCGCCGTCCAATCGTTCCATTCCGATCTTGCTTGCAGCTTACGGACAAGGGCGGCTCCTGGCGCGTCATTGGGTTGCGCCGTGACTCGGAGGACGAGTTAGGGATCCAACGCTCCGCTGTGGTCGTCGCTGGATGAGCCGTCGCCGGAGTAGGTCAACGGGACTCGGCCGCTGCCAGCCGGACACAGCCCGAATCGGAGCGACACCGACGTCCATTGCGGTGAACGTCCAGTGGCGAAGCATTTCGGCCAGAAGCCGTATCGGGCGGCTGCGGTAGTGGCGCACCCTCGCTTCTCGAAAGGCTCGACGGACTACTCGCTTGGGAGGAGGGCGAAAGAGCTTTGGAACGGTCTGGCGACTCGCAAGCCCGATCAGCGGCTCTGGCACGTACGCCACGCAGTTGTTCTCGGCCAGTCTCAGATACAGATCGACGTCCGCGACAAACGAGAAACGGGTGTCGAGACCCCCTGCGGCGAGGTACTTATCCTTCCTAAGCATCACGGTTCCCCAGACTGGCGACGAGAAGCGCCAGCGCCGGAAGTAGATGCGTTCGAGAAGGACACGTCCCGGCACGCAGGAATCGAGATGTTCTCGATAGGTCACTTCGACCGCGCCGTCCGCGGCCAGCCGGTTGTAGGCATTGAAAACGAACGCCGCCTTGGGGCAAGCGCAAAGCGCGGTCACCCATCGATCGAGCAGGCGGGGATCGTATACGTCGCCGTCGTAGAGAACGGCGACCAATTCCGCCTCGGCCAGGGCGATTCCACGACTTACGTTCCCGGCCAGCCCGAGGTTGCGGGGTTGGCGCACGTACCGGATTCGTGGATCCCGGGCAGCCCATTCGGCCACCAAGGCGGGGGTTTCGTCGGTCGAGGCGTCGTCACAGACGATCAGCTCGAAGTCGTTGAGCGTCTGGGCCAACACCATGCGCAAGGTGTCTTCGAGCAGGTTTGCCCGGTTAAAGGTAGCGAGCACCACGCTGACGAGAGGAGTCCCGTCGCCGTGCTCGACGTACGGGGCGGCCGGAGGCGTCACCTCGTCTCCCGTCGAGTAGCCGGAGTCCAGCTGAACGCAAGGCCCGGCGACTGGGGGTCTTTGAACTCACCAGGTGTGAGGCGTACGACGGCATTGTCATCATGGCGCATGGGCTCGCGTTGCAACTTCAGACCAGATACTCTGACTTTGCTTATCCTTGTTTGATTCATCAAGTTAGACCATTTCTAGGCATTACCATCCGCGCTGACTGATGTTTAGCGAAACCCGGTCAGCTACCCGTCAGGAGACGGTCACGGAGCCTATCGTTGTCCCGCTCCCGCGACAACTCGTTCAGGCCTAGAATCACCGTCAGGCCAGTTTCCCCCCAAGGGTCAGGGGCCTGATATTAGATTGATGCTAGTGTCGGCGTGCTTGCGGCTTGAGCGGTCGGGATAGGGCTTTTACCTTCTTTATCTCCATGACCGCCCCGATTTCTGAAGATCGATGTTGAGGAACTGAGTGACAGGTGCTGCAGGATGCGCAGGAGATAGGGTCTCGCAGCTGCTATGTCCTGATCGAGTTAGCCTTGCCCGAGCCGCTGGCGCTGAAAGACCTCAACTGCTGCGCGACATAGTGATTACGCGCACAACGCGGCTATCATCGGGTTTTGGCAGCCGACATCGTCCGCGGGCCGCGCCGCACGCCGCACCGCCAGGGATGGCCATACGGTGCGGTGGCGCCGGGTTGCCGGCGGCATCACGCGTAGCTCGCCGAGGATCGTGAGCAGGCACGCATGATGGTGAGAGCGGCGGTCGCCGGGCTTGGGGGCGGTCCGCATTCGGCGCGGGCAGGGCTTGCGGCCTCGGTGCCGCTCTTGCTTGGCGTGGTGCTGGCGGCGCTCGTCTGCTACCCGTTCGTCGGCGGACGGCTGCTCTTGCTGGATTTCGTCTCCGGTCCTCACCAGCCGCTCCTGCCAGCGGCGGCCTTCGGCCTCGACGGCGGCCTGACCGGGGGAGTCCCGCTCGCGATCGGTTTCCACCTCCTCAATCGCTTCCTTGGGCAGGCAGGTTCTATCGTACCGGCCGCGGTCTTCTTCCCGCTCGCCACGACCGGGGCGGCGCGCTTGGTGCGCGCCGAGGTGCTCCCCGCGCGCCTCGGCGCCGGGCTCTTCTACGCCGTCAACCCCTTCGTGTTCGACCGGCTCTACGCGGGACAGTTTGGGCTTCTGCTCGGTTACGCCTTGCTGCCCTTCGCCGTGACGGCGTTGCTGGATGCCGCGCAAGAGTCGCACCGGGTGGGCCGCGCTGCCTGCTGGGCTGGGGCCACGGTCATGATGAGCGAGCACTTCGCGCTGATTCTCGTGCCTGTGACTGCCGCTATCGTTGTGACCCGACCGCGCCGGTTGCGTGCCTCGCTCCGCCTTGGCGGAGCCGCCCTCGGCGCCGCGGCCATCAGCTCCTATCTGCTGGTGCCACCGCTGCTCACGGGCGCTAGCCCGGCCGGAGCCTTCGCCCAGCTCACCTCCTATCGCACCCGCGCAGACCCGCGAGTCGGGCTGCTGGTGAACGTGGCCGGGCTCTACGGTTTCTTTCGCCCGGGGCCGACCGAGCCGAAGGACCTCTTCTCTCGCTGGCCCGCCATACTCGCAGCGCTGGTGCTGATCGTCGCAGTCGGCTATGTCGTGGTGCTGCGGGATGGAGCGCGCAGGCGCAACGGCCTCGTCTTTGTCGCTGCGGGTATCGCCGGATACTTCCTTGCACTCGGGGACCAGGGCCCGACAGGCGACATGTTCAGGCTCGCCTATGAGCACGTTCCCGGCTTCGTCATGATGCGCGAGCCGGACAAGTTCGCTGTTCTCGTCGCCCTCGCGTATGCCTACGGATTCGGCTGGGGCATCGCCTGGCTCACGAGCGGGAGCCGCAAGAAGGCCTCCCAGGTTGTGCCCGCCGCATTGGCGCTTGCCTTGCCTCTTGCCTACACGCCGAACTTGCTCGCCGGCCTTGGTGGCCAGGTCAAGGCCAGCGATCTCCCGTCCTCGTGGTCCTCCGCCTCGCGTCTTGCCGGGCAGGCCCCGGTGCTGTTCCTGCCATGGCACGAGTACTTCCCGACCCCCTTCACCGGCGAGCGGGCGATCGCCAACCCGGCGGTGTCTTACTTCGCAGGAACAGTCTTGACTAGCCAGAATCCCGGCCCTGGTTACGCATTCGCTGCCGCAGACCCCGAGCACGTATTCCTCGACAAATTGCTCGGCCCGCCAGTGGACCTGCAACGGCTGCATGTCGCACTCGTCGGCCTCGGCGTAAGGTTCGTCGTCCTGGCGAAGGTGGCCGACTGGCGGGACTTCGCCAGGGTTGCAGTGGCGCCCGGTATCCGCCTGGCGTACTCGAGTCCCTCGGTGGACCTCTTCTCTGTCAGACCGACCGCCACGGAGACACACGGCGCCCGCCGGGTGCGTTCCGTTGATCTCGTCGACTACCGGGTCCTTCCCGGCCGCCCAGGCGTTGTCGCGCTCCCCGTTCCCTACTCGCGAGGCTGGACGCTCGACGGTCATCCGGATCAACAGCTCGCAGACGGGCAAGCGGGTATCTTCGCGCCAGCAGCGGGAGGTGTCGCTCACTACGCCCCATCCGACGGTGTTATCGCGAGCGAGATCGGGTCCCTCGTGGCGGCTCTCGCCGTCGCGGTCGTTGCGTTCGTCGAGCGGAGAAGGCGGCTGATCCGGCGCTTTGGGGTAAGCGTCCGCATGTCGGCGGCGGGACGTGGTCCTTGTGCATCCTGTGGCCGTGAATCACTCAACCATTCACGGCCCGCAGGCGTCTTAACAGTCATGGCGAAGACATCTAGCGTTCCCTACAATGACGCTTTCTTTCGCATCCAGGCAGCGAAGTCAAGCAATTCTGCTGCCGTTGTGGTGCCAATTGTAGACGAGTTGGTACATCCGAGTTCTGTCCTTGATGTCGGGTGCGGTGTCGGTGCATGGTTGGCCGAGTGGAAGAAACGCGGAGCTAGGGACGTCGTCGGCCTCGACGGGGCCTATGTCGATCGATCTCGCTTGCTAATAGATCCGTCCAACTTGCGCACAGCGAACCTTGAGCAGCCCTTTCGTCTCGATCGCCAATTTGACCTCGTAGAGTGCTTGGAGGTAGCGGAGCATCTCGACGAGTCGTGTGCCGATGCACTCGTCGACTCCATTGCACAGCACTCTGATACCGTTCTATTCGGTGCGGCAGTTCCCTCCCAGGGCGGGACTCACCACGTGAACGAACAGTGGCCGTCGTACTGGATATCGAAGTTCGCCCGGCTCGACTTCCAAGCGTTCGACGTGATCAGGCCGCGGATCTGGACAAATCCGACTGTGCAGGTCTGGTATCGCCAGAACATCGTGCTCTTCTCCCGCACGCGCTCTTTCGGTGAAGCCACTCCGGTTCTGGATGTGGTGCATCCAGAGTTGTGGCGCGCATCACATGGCAACGCCGCGCTCCGACTTCTTGTCCGGATGGTGCCGACAGCCATTCGGGCACGAGCCATCGCACGCTTCAGTCCCGTCGGCGCCCCTGAGAAGGCGAGCTGAACCGCCGGTTCTCGCGGAGTCGAAATGACATACACTATTGCGACGAGCAGATCCCGATGAATGGCCAAGAACTCCTGCCAATGGGCGCACACTTGGTAGCCAGAGCACCAAGTCTCATACAAGCTGCAGCCGCCTCAAGACGGTACCGCCAATACACAATGATCTCGACGCTGGGTTTCGTCGATAACTTGATGATTGCGCAGCGATGGGCGCCTCGAGGGGGTGAAGTAGTCGAGTGCGGCGTTTGGCGCGGCGGCATGATCCGCGGTCTGGCCAAGGTGCTGGGGCCCGATCGCAAGTACCACTTGTTCGATAGTTTTGAGGGCCTTCCGCCAGCCAAGGAGGATCTCGACGGTTTGGCCGCGGTTGCTTGGCAGCGAGGTACGACTGCGCGCCCCTACCACGATAACTGCAGCGCTGAAGAGACGTACGCGAGGGAGTTGTTTGAGGATACTGGCTATGATGTGGAATTTCACCGTGGCTGGTTTGACGACACGATCCCGAAATACCAACCCGAACGCCCAATCACCGTGCTGCGCCTTGACGGAGATTGGTATGACTCAACAATGACCTGTCTGCGTGGTCTTGTGCCCTACCTGGCGCCGAAAGCGCTGATACTGGTCGACGATTACTTCCACTGGGATGGTTGCGCGCGAGCGCTCCATGACTACCTCAGCGAGACCAAGAGCACGATGCGCATCCAGAGCAGCCGGTTCTGTGGCATCTGCTACCTGATCAACCAGTGAGCCGCGGCGATGCGCAGCCGCTTTGGTTTTCACCGGCGGGCGTTTCCCTCGAGGGCGAGCATGGCCGTCGAGGCCAGCAGCTCGCCGGGCAGCGCGACGATCTCGCACCAGTATCTTGTTCTGCGCCCTCCATGTCCCATCCTGCCCGCGGGCAACCCAGCCCGGGCGCCGCGGCCGTTGGTTCGCATTGGAGGCGGTCGCAGGAGGCGGTCGCAGCCGCCTTGGGCTGGCTGAGCATCAGATGTTGGCGTCTACGCGAGCATCCGGCTCCGCAACCCGCATCGGTGCCCGTCGTCGAGAATGCCTTTTCGCGCTGCGTGCGACAATGAGGCAGGACTGCGGGAGGCAGGGTTTGGCGGACAAGGCGACGCGCGGCAGCGGAGCGGCGGTCACGAGCGAGAAGGCCGCAGGCGCAACTTCAGTCCGGAGGCCCGACCAAGCGGACATGGGGTGGGAGTACGCGCCTGCGCCGGAGTCGCGGGAGATCGTGTCGATCGCGCGGGAGTACGGGCTGTTCGTGAACGGGGAGTTCAGCCCGGCCCAGGGCAGCAAGACGTTCGCGACCGTGAACCCGGCCACCGAAGAGCCCCTAGCCCGAGTCGCGCTGGCGGGCGGCCGGGACGTCGACCGGGCCGTGAGCGCGGCGCGAACGGCGTACGAGCAGGTCTGGGGCCCGATGCCGGGGGCAGAGCGGGCCAAGTACCTGTACCGGATCGCCCGGATCCTGCAGGAGCGCTCTCGCGAGTTCGCCGTCCTTGAGTCGATCGACAACGGCAAGCCGATCAAGGAGACCAGGGACGTCGACATCCCGCTCGCGGCCGCGCACTTCTTCTACTACGCGGGCTGGGCGGACAAGCTGGACTACGCGGGCTTCGGTCCGCAGCCGCGGTCGCTCGGCGTCGCCGGGCAGGTCATCCCGTGGAACTTCCCGCTGCTGATGGCGGCGTGGAAGCTGGCTCCCGCGCTGGCCGCCGGCAATACCTGCGTGCTCAAGCCGGCCGAGACCACCCCGCTGTCCGCGCTGCTGCTGGCCGAGGTCTGCCAGCAGGCCGAGTTGCCGCCCGGCGTGGTGAACGTGCTGACCGGAGCGGGCGACACGGGCGCCGCGGTCGTCGCTCACCCTGGGGTCGACAAGGTGGCGTTCACCGGATCGACCGAGGTCGGTATCGCGATCGCGGAGGCGATCGCGGGCACCGGCAAGAAACTCACCCTCGAGCTCGGCGGCAAGGCGGCGAACGTCGTCTTCGACGACGCGCCGGTCGAGCAGGCGATCGAGGGCATCGTCAACGGGATCTTCTTCAACCAGGGCCATGTCTGCTGCGCCGGGTCGAGACTGCTCGTGCAGGAGTCGGTGGCCGAGCACGTGGTCGACCGGCTGCGGCGGCGGCTGGCGACGCTGCGGCTCGGCGACCCGCTGGACAAGAACACCGACATCGGCGCGATCAACTCGCGCCAGCAGCTCGACAAGATCACCGAGCTCTCGGCGGCCGGCGAGGCCGAGGGCGCGCACCGCTGGTCGCCGCCGTGCGAGCTGCCGAAGAAGGGGTACTGGTTCGCCCCGACGGTCTTCACCGGGGTCAGCCAGTCGCACCGGATCGCCCGCGAGGAGATCTTCGGGCCCGTGCTGTCGGTGCTGACCTTCCGCACCCCGGAGGAGGCGGTGACGAAAGCGAACAACACCCCGTACGGTCTGTCGGCCGGCGTCTGGACCGAGAAGGGCAGCAGGATCTTGTGGATGGCGCAGAAGATGCGGGCGGGCGTGGTGTGGGCTAATACGTACAACAGGTTCG
>WNGQ01001836.1_pt1 | contig 21760 bp, 18 predicted proteins | sample 5407661 | NCBI WGS metagenome assembly WNGQ01 (sample SAMN13153382, study PRJNA577476) | soil metagenome | isolation source: 60 cm soil or saprolite under Garry oak tree replicate 2 | place: USA:California | collected 2016-06-15 | reverse complement strand
CGGCCGAGGCCGTACCGCGCCGCCGAACTATGACAATTTCGTCATTCACGGCTCAGGTCATTGCCGGTCCCCGGCGGTGATCGCAAGATCGGACACGTCTAAACCTTCAGTTTCGGCGGCCGCGCGGGGCGCGCGGCCCGCTTATGGTGCTCGCCCGCGAAGAAGCGAGGTGGTGGCTGGTGTCTCTGCCGGTCCGTGTCGCGACCCTGCTGGTGGCGTTCCTCGCGGTGGTCGCGGGCGCGGTGTTCATCGTCATTCACTACCTGCTCGGAGTCGGCGGCCCGGCGGTGGTGGACTACACCTCCGCGGCCTCGGGCGGACAGGTCAACGTCGTCCTGCAGGAAGACGCGCAGAACAGCGTGTCAAGCAGGCCGGACTGGGTCAGCTACTTCGTGCAGGACCCGCGGACGAAGCAGTGGGTGCACACCACGTTGTTCAAGGTGCCAGCCAACACCAGGGTGAACATGACGATCCTCGGCTACGACGGCTGCACCCCGCTGCGGAACAACTACTTCTCCCAGGTGCAGGGGACGATCGGCAACACCGTGAGCCTCCAGCAGTTCAAGGACACCGGCAAGCCACTCGGGTCGGCGCGGACCATGTCCGTCATCAACGGGTGGTCGCACTGCAATGTCGGGCACACGTTCGCGATCCCGGGACTGCACCTGTTCGTGCCGGTGGCGTCGCCGAACGCCCAGCTGTCGGCCAACAACCTGTGCGGCGACTCGCCGTGCACCTCCGGGCCGTACAGCCTGGAGAAGTTCAGCTTCATGACGCCGAAGTCAGGCGGCGAGTTCCGGTGGCAGTGCTTCGTCCCCTGCGGCGGCGGATTCCTCGACGGTAACGGTGGTCCCATGCAGACGATCGGCTACATGACCGGCTTCATGACGGTGGCCTCCTGATGGCCGCGCAGCAGGCGGCGCCCGCCCCTGCCGAGCCCAGGCACGGGCGGAGGATCTTCCTGATCTGGCTGGTCCTGGCGCTGGCCGCCGACCTTGTCATCTGGTTCGTGTGGGCCCCGCACATGCCGCCCGGCGACATGACCGACTCGGCGCGCCACCAGCAGTTCGACATCGCGGTGCTGGCCGTGACTGGCGCGCCGGTCATGGTGGCCGTCTGGGTCTACTTCGGCTACGCGCTGGTCGTATGGCGGCGCCGGCCGGGCGACGAGGAGGACGGGCCGCCGATCCACGGGAACACCAGGATCCAGCTTGGCTGGATCGTCGGCACCACGGTGATCGTGCTGTTCGCGTTCGTCTTCGGCACCGTGGAGCTGGTCGGCCCGGCGGGCGCCGGAGCCGGCGAAGGCCCGGCGCCGATCTGGAAGATCAGCGGGATAACGACGGCGGCGTGGACGCCGGGCACCAAGGACATCCTGCAGGTGCAGGTGATCGGCCAGGAGTGGTGGTGGATCTACCGCTACCCGCAGTTCGGCGGGTTCGAGTCGACCCAGCTCTACCTGCCGGAGGATACCCCGCTGGAGTTCCACGTCACCTCGCTCGATGTCATCCACAGCTTCTGGGCCTACCGGCTTGGGGTGAAGGCGGACGCCAACCCGGGCGTGGACAACGTCGCCTACACGAGGCCGGAGCAGCTTGGCGGTTTCACCGTCCGCTGCAACGAGCTCTGCGGCCTGTGGCACGGCGCGATGTTCAACTCCGGCGCAGTGGTCACCCAGGCCGCGTTCCAGAAATGGGCGACGGCCGTGCTGGCCAAGGAGCAGCAGGACGGCCTGATCGCCGCCATGCCCCCCTACGCCCTGACCTATGACCCCACCGTGATCCCGCAGCTTGGCAAGGACGTGGTCCAGGTGACCGGCATCACCGGGGGCAATGGCTACTACTACTCCGGCAAGCAGGCAGGGACGCCCGGACCTCCGGTGTCGCCGTGATGCCGCGCATGCCGCGGACCGCGGCTGAGGGGCCGGCAGCCGTTTCGATGATTGAACTGAAGAGGTGACCGGATGGCCATCGAGATTCAGCCGGGCGCAGACAGAATCCAGCCTGTCGGCGGGGGTCCGGAGTCTGCCCGGCCGTGGTGGCTGAGGCCAGCCTTCCATACCGCCCTGGCCGTGGCAGTGATCGGCTACTTCTTCGGGCACTGGCTGGGCAACTTCCTGTCCAGCGGCTACCCGCAGAACGGGCTCTCGGACAACAATGACGTGCCGATCGTGCTCGGCTACGCGTTCGCGGTGGTCGGCTGGGTGGCCGGTCTCGGGACGTTCAACGACCTGGGCCGGCTGATTGCCGGCAAGCCGATGCGGGGCGTGGAACACGCTCCGGCTGGCGGGCTCGCCAAGTACTTCAGGTTCACCCTGGACCACAAGGTTGTCGGCATCCAGTACCTGTTCGGGATGATCACCTACTTCCTCACCGGCGGCCTGTTCGCGATGGCGATCAGGTCCGAGCTCCTCTCGCCGTCCTTCCACCTGCTGAGCCCGAGCACCTACGTGATGGTGGTGGGCGAGCACGGCACGATGATGATGATGATGATGACGTCCATCATCCTCGGGCCGTTCGGCAACTACCTCGTGCCGATCATGATCGGCTCCAAGCGGGTGGCCTTCCCGAGGCTTGAGGCACTGTCGTTCTGGCTCACGCCGGCCGCGTACATCATCCTGCTGTCCGGGCTGCTGTTCGGCGGGTTCCCGTTCGGCTGGACCGGATACGCGCCGCTGAGCATCCAGGCGGGACAGGGCGCGGACGCCTACTACTTCGCGTTCGGCCTGATGGGGATCTCCGTCATCCTGGCCGGCTTCAACATCATCGTGACGATCGTCAACTACCGGGCGCCGGGGATGCGCTGGAGCCGGCTGCCCATGTTCGTGTGGGCGATGTTCACGGTGTCGTTCCTCATGGTGCTCGCCGCGCCGGTGCTGGTCGGCGGGGCCTACATGACGCTGATGGACCGCACCTTCCAGACCGCGTTCTTCGCCAACACCCTCGGCGGCAGCAGTTACTTGTGGCAGAACCTGTTCTGGTTCTTCGGCCATCCGGAGGTGTACATCCTGGCGCTGCCCGGCTTCGGCATCGTGTTGGAGATCATCCCGGTGTTCTGCCGCAAGCCGCTGTTCGGCTATAAGACGGCCGCCGCCGGGATGATCGGAGTGACCCTGCTCAGCTTCTTCGTCTGGCAGCACCACCTGTTCGACAGCGGGATCAACCCCGACATGCGGCCGCTGTTCATGCTGACCACCGAGCTGATCTCGATCCCGACCGGCTTTATCTTCCTGGTGGCCATGGGAACCTTCTGGAAGGCGAAGATCCGGTTCGCCGTCCCGATGCTGTTCGCGCTCGCGTTCTACTTCAACTTCCTGATCGGCGGCATCTCCGGGGTCTTCCTGTCCGACGTGCCGGCCGACACCACCGAGCACGGCAGCTTCTTCGTGATGGCCCACTTCCACTACACGATCATGGGCGGGCTGATCTTCGCCTTCATGGCCGGCATCTACTACTGGCTGCCGAAGATGACCGGGATCAAGCTGAACGAGAGGCTCGGCAAGATCCACTTCTGGACCATGTTCATCTTCTTCAACTCCACCTTCCTGCCCCTGTTCGCGCTGGGGCTGATGGGCATGCCGCGGCGGGTGTTCGAGTACGCGCGGAACCTGCAGACGCTCAACGACTGGGTCTCGATCTCCGCCTTCTGCCTGGGCGGATCCATCCTGATCTTCCTGATCAACGTCGTCATGTCGACGTTGATCTGGCGGGAGCGCGAGACCGGCAACCCGTGGCGGTCCCGCGGCCTGGAGTGGCAGGTCCCCTCTCCGGTGCCGCCATCGAACTTCGACGTGGTCCCGGTGGTGCTGTCCGGCCCGTATGAGTACGGGGTGAAGGACGCCCCGCCGGTCGCGGACCTGAACCCGCCGGCCGGTGTCATCAGCGGCGCCCTCGCGGGCGCGGGATCGGAGGCTTAGCGATGGCCGAGACGACCGCGCCGCCGCCGGCCGGGGCCGGCCGCGAGGCCGAGGAGGCCGCCTTCTATCACGAGGCGGCGCTCAACGCCACCTGGACGGGCTCGCGCCTGGCCCTGGGCGCCCTGTCGTTCCTGTTCGGCGCGTTCGCGTTCGCCTACTTCTACCTCCGAGCCGTCGACTCCGGCGGTCGCTGGCACGGCTCCGGCTACCACCCGCCCTCGATCCTGACGGGCACGTTCATCATGTTCATGGTGGTGCTCAGCGCCGGCCTGCAGTACGCGGGGCTGCAGCGGATCAAGGCCGGCGACAAGAGGATGTGGCAGATCGGGGCCGTCACCGCGCTCGTGCTCGGCGTCGGCGCGGCGGCGCTCCAGATCATCGAGCTGATGTTCCTCCCGTTCTGGCCTGCCAGCTCGGGCTTCTCCAGCGTGTTCGTCGGCTTCGGCCCGGTGTTCGCGGTCACCGTGCTGGCGGCAATGGTCTGGCTGGAGATCCTGCTGGCCAGGTCGAGGTCCATCCTGGCGATCTCCTTCGTCGAGCAGCCGCCCACCTACGCCGAGACGGCCGCGCTGCAGCGCTTCCAGGCGTCGCTGTCCGCCTTCACCACCGTGTGGAACTACCTAGCGGCGGTGGCAGTACTGTTCTGGGTGTTGTTCTACGTGATCTGACCGGCCTGAGTTGATCTGATTCGCGGCAGGAGGCTGGATATGCCTGGACCTATTCTCGCGTCAGCGGGCAGCGACTGGAGCTACGGCGGGTCCATCCTGACGTTCCTGTTCCCGATGATCCTGTTCCTGGCGGTGGCCGGCGTCCTGTGGGTTCTCTATACCAAGCCGCAGCAGGTGCCTGGCCGCGGCTACCTCGCGAACGAGCGGTCAGTCGCTGCCACCCCGACCGTGACCGCCGAAGGCGCGACAGCAGGATCGCCGGCCGGGGCTGGCACCCAGCCGGCCGCCGCGGCCGCAAGCGCGTCAGCCGACGGGCCTGCCGCTAGCGGCCGGGCGGACCCGGCCGCCGGGCCGGCCGGGCCGGATGCACAGACACCCGCGGCCGACGAAGCGAAGGCCGGCGAGTGACACAGGCGACCAGCGCGCTGCCCGGGCACGGGCACCCGCGGCCAGGCGTGGCCAGCGGGGGGCGGCGCGGCGTCCGGCTGGTCGCCAGGTCGCTTTTCCTGCTCACCAAGCCGCGGATCATCGAGCTGCTGCTGGTCACCACCGTCCCGACGATGCTGCTGGCAAAGCGCGGCCTGCCATCGGCCTGGCTGCTGGCGGCAACGCTGCTTGGCGGCGCGCTCGCGGCCGCCAGCGCCAACACCCTGAACTGCTATCTCGACCGCGACATCGACGCGGTGATGAAGCGCACCTCGCGCCGCCCGCTGGTCGCCAAGGGGACGAAGGCGCCGATCAAGCCCGGCGAGGCGCTCGCCTCCGGCGTCGTGCTCGGTGCGCTGTCCACCGTGCTGCTCGGGATGGGCGTCAACTGGCTCGCCGCTGCGCTGGCCGACGGAGCCATCCTGTTCTACGTCTTCGTCTACACGCTGGGGCTCAAGCGCAGGACCGCGTCCAACATCGTGATCGGCGGCGCGGCCGGCTGCTTCCCTGTCCTGGTCGGCTGGGCCGCCGTCACCGGCACCGTCAGCCTGCCCGCGATCGTGCTGTTTGCCGTGATCTTCCTCTGGACGCCGCCGCATTTCTGGGCGCTGGCCATGAAGTTCCGCGATGACTATGCCGCGGCCGGGGTGCCGATGCTGCCGGTCGTCGCGACGCCGGCCGCCGTGGCGCGGAAGATCCTGGCCTACTCCTACGCCATGGTCGTCGCCACGCTGGCGCTCGCCCCGTACGCCGGCTGGCTGTACGGCGGCTGCGCCGCCGCGCTTGGCACCTGGTTCCTGCTTGAGGCACACCGGCTCCGCGGGCGGATCTCCGGCGGCGAAGCGCCCGCCCCGATGCGGCTGTTTCATCTGTCGATTGCCTACCTGACCCTGCTGTTCACGGCGATCGCCGTGACTGCCCTGCTGCCATTCGGGCGGTGGTAGCCGCTCGGTATCGGCTGCCCGTGCCCGGGGCCGGTCATGATCACCGTGGCGCCGGCCTGGCGCCGCGAACGCCACCCGCCGGCCGGCCCGGCCCGGATGCGGACGCGGCAGCCCAAGCCGCTGCCACATGCGCTCGCAAAGTCCGGGTATAAGCTGCCAAAAGTCTTCGTGCCGGATACGCCGCGGTGCCACTTCGAGGGCATTGTGGCCACTGTGACCAGGCTCATCCCGCTGCCCAGACGGGCCTTTCTCGGGATCGGCGCCGCGCTGGCCGGTGGCGGCGCCGTAGCCGCAGCGAAGCTAGCCACCGCCGGACAGCCGGGCGGTCACCCAGCCGCCGCCGAGCCGGGTGGTCACCCGGGCGCGGTGTGGCGCCGGCGCGTTGTCCGGGAGAATGCGCTGCCCGGAGACCGGCACTGGCGAATCAGGCACCTCGGCTTCCCCAGCGAGATCGAGGGATACGCCGGGCAGGCGAGCGTCTTGCCAGGGCAGCCGGTCCGCCTCTACGTGTCCACCACATCGGCCGGGTACCGCGTGGCGGCGTTCCGGATGGGCTGGTACGGCGGCGACCTGGCCCGCCGGGTGTGGGCATCGGGCCCGCAGCGTGGCCGCCGGCAGCACGCGCGGGCCATGGCCAGGAACACCAACACGGTCCGCGCCGACTGGGAGCCGTCGCTCACCGTGCCGACCGACGGCTGGCCGGAGGGGTCGTACCTGTTCCGGCTGGACGCGGACTCCGGCGCGCAGCGGTACGTGCCGCTCACCGTCCGGTCCGCCCATACGGCCGGCAAGGTGGTGATCAAGAACGCGGTAGCCACCTGGCAGGCCTATAACACCTGGGGCGGTTACGACCTCTACAACGGCCCCGGCGGGATCACCGACTATGCCAACCGCGCCCTGGCGGTCAGCCTGGACCGGCCATCGGACGGGAACGGGGCTCCGCTGTTCGGAGTCTACGAGCGGAAGGTGATCGAGCTTGCCGAGCGGATCGGCCTGCCGCTCGCGTACGTGACCGGCATGGACATCGCAGCCCGGCCGCACCTGCTGGACGGGGCGAGCGCGCTGATCTCGCCCGGGCACGACGAGTACTGGTGCCCGGCCGAACGCGCCAGCGTGACCGCGGCCAGGGATGCCGGCGTCAACCTGGCCTTTCTCGGCGCCAACGCGATGTTCCGGCGGACCAGGCTCGCGCCGACGGCGCTCGGCCCCGGCCGGCTCATCATCTGCTACAAGACCAGCTATCTGCAGGACCCGATGTACGGCAGGCACAACGCGCTGGTGACCAGCGACTGGCGGGAGCCGCCGGATCCGGACGCCGAGTCGTCGCTGACCGGCACGCTGTACGAGTCGAACCCGACCACCGCGGACTTCGTCGTGCGCTGCCCCGGCGCCTGGCTGTTCCGCGGCACCGGGGTGCGCAAGGGATCGCGATTTCGCGGCCTGGTCGGCACCGAGTACGACCGGGTCAATCCCGGCTATCACGTCGAGCGGCCCATCCAGGTGCTGTCCCATTCCCGGCTGACCTGCCGCGGCATCCGCAGCTTCGCCGACTCGGCGTATTACACCCACCACGGCGGGGCTGGCGTCTTCAACGCGGGCACGATGCGCTGGGTGGAGTCCTTCGGCGGGCCCAACAACTTCGGCATCGACGCCGCCTGCGGCGCCTTCACCAGGCGGGTCACGGCGAATGTGCTGCGGGCCTTCGCCGACGGCCCGGCCGCCGCGAAGTATCCCGCGCACGACAACATGCACGCGATCAGGGAATGGCCCGGCGACCCCATCGCCGCCCAGCACGACCTCTGGTGACCAGGCGCGACGCCGGACGGCGGTCCGCCTATGATCACCAAGCCCGACAATCGCACCAGGAGGACGTTCCCACCTCGCCAGCTTCGCCGGAAACAGGCTCCTCCCGGGCTACGTCCTAATTACTACGGATGATCCGGGGTGCTCGGACGCGCGAATCTTCCGTGATCATGGACGGCGCCGGGTGATCAGCCGTAGGCGCGTGCCGAGGCCGGCCGCCGCCGCAGTCGGATGCGAACCGCCCGGGCTGAGCAGCGTTTCACCGCAGTAGTCTGTTTTATAACGGCCCGTTCATCAGCGAGCGAGGTGGCTCAACATGAATCAGGCGCCAATGCTCGGCCGCCGGGTACGGTGGGCGGTCCCGTTCGGTGCCGTCGCGGCTGTCGGTGTCGTGGTGGCCGGGTCCGCGCTGACCAGCGCCCAGGCCGCGCCGGCCTTGCCGGCCCGCACACCTGCGCAGCTCATCGCCGCGATCGCGGCGAACAAGTCGGTTCCGGCGTCGCTGAGCGGCACCATCGTGACGAACGCGGCACTCGGCCTGCCCGACCTGCCGGGCACCGGCGACCCGACCTCGATCGCGTCGCTGCTGACCGGCTCGCACACCATCAAGATCTGGTACGCCAGGCCCGGCCAGCTCAGGCTGGCCCTGCCGGTGCAGCTTGGAGAGACCGACCTGCGGGTCGACGGACGCCAGGTGTGGCTCTGGGACAGCCAGACGAATACGGCGACTCACGCCACGGCGCCCGCCGCGCCCAGCATGCGATTCGCTGGCCACCATCGCCCGCTACGCCGCAGCGCACCCCGGCAATGGAACGCGTTGTCCGGGGGCATCGGATCCGTGCCCACCCCGGAGCAGGTGGCGCAGCGGCTGCTTGCCGCGATCGGGCCAACCACCGCGGTCAGCGTGCAGAGCAATATCACGGTGGCCGGCCGGGCTGCCTACCAGCTCGTGCTCGCGCCGAAGAACCCCGCGTCCCTCATTGGCCGGGTCGCCGTCGCGGTCGACGCCAGCCGGTACCTGCCGCTGCGGGTGCAGGTCTTCGCGCGCGGCGCGGCCAGCCCGGCCTACCAGGTCGGCTTCACCGCGCTGTCGTTCGCCCGCCCGGCGGCGTCCAACTTCGCCTTCACCCCGCCGCCCGGCGCCAAGGTGAAGACCGTCCGGCCGCAGGCCGGGCCGCTGGCCGCCTTCCCGCCGGGCGCCGTGCCTGGCGTCGGCGGCGGGTTCATCCGTGCTCCGAGACACATGATCATGTGCCACGGCGCGGTGACCCGGCTCAACGGCATGCCGAAGCGCGGCATGCTGCTGCCGCTCAAGCGCGCCAGGAGCCTCATGGGGGCCGTGCCGGTGCCGAACGGCAGCCTTACCATGAACCCGCTGCGGGCCGCCATGCAGGACATCCGCAGCGGCGTGCCGAAGCACCTGTCCAAGAGCCAGCGGCAGCGCCTGCTGAGGCAGCTGCGCAGGGACATAGCCCGGGCCAGGCGCCTGCACCCCGGCGCAGGCTGGCAAGGGGCTGGCTGGTACGGCGCCCGCATGTACGGGAACGCGCCGCCGGGCGTGACGTTCCCGGCCGGGGCGGCCGGGACGCCGAGGGTGATCGGCTCGGGCTGGACGGCCGTCGGCGTCTTCCCCGCCGCTGGCCTGACCGCAGGCTCGGCACCTGGCGTGGCCGGCGTCCTGCTGCGGTCCGCCACCGCGGTGCACGGCTCGTGGGGGAGCGGTCGGCTGCTGCGCACCAGCCTGCTCTCGGTGCTGATCACCAGCAACGGCAAGGCGCTGATCGGCGCCGTGACGCCGTCCGTCCTCTACGCCGCCGCGGCGCAGGCGAAGTGACTTCAGCCTCGCGCGCGGCGGGCCAGCGGGACGAGATCAGCTTCGGCAGCGTTGACGATCAGCCGCGGCCCGCTGCGGCCCGCAGCCAGCCGCCGGGCGCGGCCGGGCCTGCCATCACGACCAGCGGGCTGACCAAGCGCTTCCGCGGCGGCCAGGTCGCCGTGGACGGCATCGACCTGGCAGTGCCGCACGGCGCCGTCTACGGCTTCCTCGGCCCGAACGGATCGGGCAAGACCACGACGATCCGGATGCTGCTCGGCCTGGTCCATCCGACCAGCGGCAGCCACGAGCTGCTCGGCACGGCGATGCCGGCCGGCACGAACACCATCCTGCCCCGGGTCGGGTCGCTGGTCGAGGGTCCGGCCTTCTACTCGCAGCTGTCCGGGCGGGCCAACCTGGCCAGGTTCGATGCCGCGGACCGGACCGCCGACCCGCGGACCGCCGATGCGCGGATCCGGGCAGCGCTCGACCGGGTCGGCCTGCTCAGCGCCGCGCGGAAGCACTACCGCGCGTACTCGCTCGGCATGAAGCAGCGCCTGGCGATCGCCGCTGGCCTGCTGCGGCCGCGTGAGCTGCTGATCCTGGACGAGCCGACCAACGGCCTTGATCCGCAGGGCACTCGGGAGGTGCGCGGCCTGATCAGGGACATCGCCGCCGACGGAACCACGGTCTTCGTCTCCTCGCACCTGCTGGCCGAGGTTGAGCAGATCTGCTCGCACGTCGGGGTGATGCGGACCGGGCGGCTCGTGTTCGAGGGCACCCTGGACGACCTGCGCAGCCGCGGCACTGCGCGGATACTGGTCCGCACGGCCCAGCCGGACGGTGCCGCCGAGGTGCTGGCGAAACTCGGGCTGGCCGATGTCCGGACCGGCGAGCATGAGGCCAGCGCGCAGCTCGGCGGCCAGGCGCCGGAGGAGATCTGCGCGCAGCTTGTGCACTCCGGCGTCCCGGTTGCCGGGCTCGCCACCCCGCGGCCCAGCCTGGAGGACCTGTTCGTTGAGCTCACCGGCGAGGGTTTCCGTGTCGACGGCTGAGGTCACCAGCCCGCGGCCGGACCATCCGGCCGGGCGGGCGGCCGGCCCGGTAGGCCCCGTAATTCACTGGATACGGTTCCTGCGCTCCGAGCTCAGCCTTATCTTCCTGCGGTGGCGCAACCTGGCCCTGCTCGCCGTGCTCGCCGCGATCCCGGTACTGATCGGGATCGCGCTGAAACTGTCCTCGCCGGGCGGCGGCGGCGACGGGCAGGGGCCAGCTTTCTTCGTGCAGGTCGCCGGTAACGGCGTGTTCCTCGCGCTGGCCTCGCTGAACGTGCTGCTCATCCTCGTCCTGCCGCTCACGGTCGCGGTGGTCGCCGGGGACTCGGTGGCGGGCGAGGCCGGCCACGGTACGCTGCGCTACCTGCTCGCGATCCCGGCCGGGCGGGCCAGGCTGCTCGGGATCAAGTACGCCGCGCTGGTGATCTTCTGCCTGGCCGCGTGCGCGGTGGTGACCGTGGCGGCGCTGCTGATTGGCGCGGCGCTGTTCCCGGTCGGGCCGGTGACGCTGCTATCCGGCACGACCATCTCGCTAGGCGCCGGCTTGCTGCGGCTGGCGTTCGTCGCCCTGTACGTGGCGGCCGCGATGGCCGCGCTGGCCGCGATCGGGCTCGCGATCTCGGCATTCACCGAGCACCCGATCGGCGCCATCGCCGCCATCATGGTGCTCGCGCTGGCCAGCGAGGTGTCCGACAGCGTGCCGCAGTTCGCCGTGGTGCACCCGTACCTGCCGACGCACTGGTGGCTGTCCTTCGACGCCTTGCTCAGGTCACCGATCGCGTGGCCGGACCTGGCGCACGGGCTCGTCTCGTTTGGCAGCTACGTGATCATCTTCGGGGCCATCGCCTGGGCCAGGTTCACGACGGCTGATGTCACCAGCTGACGCTGGGCGGAAGGCCGGGACAGGGCCGAGCCCGCGGCCGGAGCGTAGCCAGGGGCCGGAACCTGGACAGCGACCGGACGGGAAGCCGGAGAAGCCGGGGCCGGAGCGGGAGCCGGAGAAGCCGGGGCCGGAGCGGGAGCCGGAACTGGCCCAGCCGCCGCAGCGGCTGAGCACGGGCCGGATGCTGCGGCTGTCCGCGTCGGCCTTTGTCGTGCTGGCTGCCGAGCCATCGTTCGTGCTCATCGATACAGCGGTAGTGGGCCACCTCGGGCCGCTGCCGCTTGGCGCGCTTGGCATCGGGGGCACGCTGCTTTCGCTGGTCGCGATGATCGGCGGGTTCCTCGACTACGGCACCACCGGCCGGGCCGCTCGCTGGTTCGGCGCGGGCCAGCCGGACCGGGCCGTTGAGGAGGGAACAACCGCCTCGGTGCTGGCGCTGGTACTCGGTGGTGTCGCCGTCGGCGGCGGTGAACTGTTCGCAGGCCCGCTGCTACGGCTGCTGGCGGGCGGCGCCGGGCCGATAGCCAGCGCTGCGGAAACCTGGTTCAGGATCGCGGTGCTCGGCGTGCCGGGGATCCTGCTGGTGCTCGCGGGCAATGGCTGGATGCGCGGCGTGCAGGACACCCGCCGCCCGGTCCGGATCGTGCTCATTGCCAACGCGCTGTCAGCGGCGGCCTCGCCGGTCCTGGTCTACCCGCTCGGCATGGGCCTGGCCGGCTCGGCGGTGGCCAACGTCAGCGCCCAGGCGGTCGGCGGATTCCTGTTCCTGCGGGCGGCGCACGGCGAGCGCGGCCGGTGGCGGCCGCGGTGGCCCGTTCTGCGGGCCCAGCTCGGGGTGGGCAGGGAACTGCTGCTGCGCGAGGCGGGCTTCCAGGCCTCGTTCCTCACCGCGGCCGCGGTCGCCGCCCGGATGGGCACCGCGCAGGTCGCCGCGCACCAGATCGGGCTGGAACTCTGGGAGTTCAGCGCGCTGCTGCTTGACTCATTCGCGATCGCCGCGCAATCGCTGGTCGGAGCCGCGCTGGGCGGCGGTGACGCGGGCCAGGCGCGGCGCACCGCATGGCAGGTCGCGTGGTACGGGCTGGGCGCAGGAATCGTGTTCAGCGCGGTGCTGGCGGCCGGCTGGTTCGTGATCCCGGCCGCGTTCACCTCGTCGGCCGCCGTGCGGCATCAGGCGCACCTGCTCTGGCCGTACTTCATCGGCTTGCAGCCGGCCGCGGGCGTGGTGTTTGCCCTGGACGGCGTGCTCATCGGGGCGGGCGATGTCGGATTCCTGCGGACCGTGACGCTGGTCGCCGGGGTAGGGGTCTTCGTCCCGATCACGCTGGCCGCGCTGCATTTTCACTGGGGCATCGGCGGGGTGTGGGCCGGGCTGGCCGCGTTCATCGGAGCCAGGCTGATCGGCATGCTGGCGCGGACCGCCCGCGGCCGCTGGGCAGTAACCGGGGTCGTGCCGCAGGGCACATGATGCTGGTCCGCAGGGCGCACGATGCTGGTCCGGGGGGCGCATGATGCTGGTCCGGGGGGCGCATGATGCTGGTCCGGGGGGCGCATGATGCTGGTCCGGTGGGCGCAGGCCTGGCTCAGCCGTTCAGGTCGGGGAAATCGTCCTCCCAGAACTCCGTGCCGCCGTGCGCAACCCGGGTACCTGGCGCTGCCCGCACGTCGCTCGTCCCGTGGCCGGCCCGCCGGTCATCCTCGCGCGCCCGCAGCTCGACCCGGCGGATCTTCCCGGAGATCGTCTTCGGCAGTTCGGCGAACTCCAGCCGCCGGATCCGCTTGTACGGGGCCAGCCGCTGCCTGGCGTAGGCGAGGATCGCGAATGCGGTCTCCGCGGACGGGTCGAACCCGGCGGCCAGCACCACGTATGCCTTCGGGACCGCGAGCCTGAGCGGGTCGGGGGAAGGTACCACGGCTGCCTCGGCCACCGCCTCGTGCTCGATCAGCACGCTCTCCAGCTCGAACGGCGAGATCCGGTAGTCCGAGGCCTTGAACAGGTCGTCCGTCCGGCCAATGTAGGTGATATAGCCGTCGGCGTCCCGGGCGGCGACATCGCCGGTGTGGTAGTAGCCGCCGCGCATCGCATCTGCCGCGCGCTCAGCGTCGCCGCGGTAGCCGGTCATCAGGCCGAGCGGGCGCCGGGCCAGGTCGAGGCAGATCTCGCCCTCCTCGCCCGGCGTGCCGGTCAGCGCGTCGATGAGCGTGACCTGGTAGCCGGGGAGTGCGCGGCCCATGGACCCGAGGCGGACCGGCTGGCCGGGCGAATTGCCGATCTGCGCGGTGGTCTCGGTCTGCCCGTAGCCGTCCCGGATGGTGATGTTCCAGGCGCGGCGGACTTGCTCGATTACCTCCGGGTTGAGCGGCTCGCCAGCGCCGACGCATTCTCGCAGGCTGCGGACGTCGGCGCTGGCCAGGTCGGCCTGCACCAGCATCCGCCAGACCGTGGGCGGCGCGCACAGTGACGTTACGCCGCAGGCCGGGATGGCATCGAGCAGCGCGGCAGCCGAGAATCGCTCGTGCCCCAGGATGAGTGCGCAAGCGCCGGCTATCCATGGTGCGAAGACGTTGCTCCACGCGTGCTTGGCCCAGCCGGGGGAGGAGATGTTCAGGTGCACGTCGCCCGGTTGCAGGCCGATCCAGTACATCGTGGACAGATGGCCAGCCGGGTACGACGCGTGGGTGTGCTCGACCAGCTTCGGCTGCGAGGTCGTGCCCGACGTGAAGTAAAGCAGCAGCGGGTCGGTGGCCCTGGTCGGCCCGTCCGCAGCGAACTCTTCTTTCATGTTGAACGAGCCTGCGTAGTCGCTCCAGCCATCCGGGGCATTGCCGCCGACGGCGATCCGCGTCCAGTTTCCCGGCAGGCCGCGGAACTTTTGCGTCAGGCTCGATTCGGTGATGACGTGCCGGACTTCCCCGCGCGCGATCCGGTCGGCCAGGTCCTCCGGGCCGAGCAGGGTAGAGGCGGGGATGATCACCGCGCCGAGCTTCATCGCGGCGAGAATGACTTCCCACAGCGGCGCGATATTGCCGAGCATGAGCAGCAGCCGGTCGCCGCGGCTGACGCCGAGCCCGCGCAGCCAGTTCGCCACCTGATTCGACCGCGCGGCGAGCTCGGCGTAACTGAGCGTGGTGTCGCTGGCCTCGGTGACGACGCGCAGTGCGCCAGCCTCCGGCTGCTCGGCGGCGAGCACGTCGAACCAGTCGAGCGCCCAGTTGAACTCGTCGAGTTCCGGCCAGCCGAACTGGCTGCTGGCCGCTGCGTAGTCCTCGCGATACCGCAGCAGCAGATCGCGCGCCGCGCGGAAGGCCTCAGTGCCCGGGGTTGGTTCAGTCATGCAGACATCGTGGCACTCTCCGGCCCCGCGGGCACGTCCCGGGCTGCTGGCCTGGCGCGTGCTGACCGCTCATGATCACGGATTATCCGGGCGCTGGAACCCCTCGGATCATCCATGATCATAAAAAGCGCCGGGTCACACCAGCCATTTGAGTCACACCAGCCACGACTGCCCCGCCGCCCGTTGGCCCGAAGGGGTTAGCGCATCGTGGGGCGGGCCTGGGCGAATGTCCAGCGGTTGCCCTCAAGGTCATCGGCGACATAGGCCCGGTAGCCGTGCTGATGGATGCCCTCGACGATGGTGGCCCCGCCCGCCTGCGCGCGGGCGAAATGGCCGTCGAGGTCATCCACGAAGACCCACGGCACGTGCGTGACCGGAGCGCCCTCCGGCCGGTCGCCTGCCAGCCGTGCGATGATCAGCGAGCAGTTGCCCACCCGGAACTCGATCCAGTGCCGCCCTGCGTCGTCATCGGGCAGCACGCCCGGCGTCTCCAGGCCGAATACGCTGGCCAGCCAGCGGGCCGCGGTGGCCGGCTTGGCGTACGAGACGGCAAGCCCCAGCCGGGCCGTGTCCTGCGGCTGGCGCGGCGCGGCCGCCCGCCTGGCGCACCAGGCGCCGAACCAGGGCGGTACCACCCGGACCCAGGACGTGCCGCCGCGGTCTGCGCCGTCGGCCGGGATGCTGGCCCTGACCCGGACCGTCGTCCCGCCGGCCGTCGGGTCGAAGCGCACCTCGATCACGACATCATCGACCGAGCTCTGCCAGCACACCCGCCGGCCGGGCTCCCAGACCGTGATCCGGCCCAGTTCAAGGGCGTCTCCCGAGACCTCGTCGTAGACCTCGAGCAGCCGTCCGCCGACACCTGGCTCGCAGGTCACGGCCACCGCACGGGCGGCGTCGAAGAAGTTGATCGGCCCGCGCACCCACCACAGGTTCATCTCCCCGGTGAACGCGCCGAATGCCGTCGGCGGGTCTACCGCGACCTCTACCCCGGCGGACACCGACCGGGCTTCGCTCATGGCGCTGGCCTCTCCTCGACGTGCCGCTTGAAGGACTGAAGCTGCGCAGCCCAGTGCGCCTGGAGCTGATCGAGCCAGGCCTGCAGGGCCACCATCGACTGCGGGCGGAGCCGGAAGACCCGTGCCCGGGCGTCCCGCGAGGTTCGCTCGTCCGTGACGATGCCGGCCTGCAGCAGCACGCGCAGATGCCTGCTCATCGCCGGGGCCGAGGTGCCCGCGGCGGCGGCGAGCTGCCCGGCGCGCTGCGGGCCAGCGCCCAGTAGCTGCACGACCTGCCGCCGGGTCGCGTCCGACAAGGCGCCGAACAGCGGCGCCACGTCTGCGTCAGGCAGCGGTCCTGCAGTCACGTGAGAATAATTGCGTATATAATTAATAATTGTCAAGCTGGCTTAGTTATCAGCCAGGGCCTGACTGCCTGGCCGGGCGCCGTTCCCGACTCGCTGGCACGATCACGAGGGCCGGCGCGATAGCGTCTGCGACGTGCCCCCCGGCCGCGCTCCTCAGTCCTCCGCAGGCGATGCCAGCGTCCCGTCCGGCAGCGCAGCCCGCGCGGACCCGGCAGCCGCCGGTACGCCCGACGTGGCCGGCCTGCTCGCCGTCGCGGTCGCCGATATCGGCGGCGCGGAGCGGCCGGGGCAGGTCGCGATGGCGGCGGCCGTTCAGCGCGCCATCGACACCGGCGAGCACCTGGCGGTCCAGGCCGGGACCGGAACCGGAAAGTCGCTGGCCTACCTGGTTCCCGCGGTGCGGCACGCGGTGACGGAGCATGCCACGGTCGTCGTGTCCACCGCCACGATCGCCCTGCAGCGCCAGCTGATCGACCGTGACCTGCCGCGGCTAGCCGCCGCGCTCAGGCCTGCCCTCGGCCGGGCGCCGCTCTTCGCGATCCTCAAGGGCCGCAGGAACTATCTGTGCCTGCACCGAGCCGCGTCCGGCGCACCAGAGGATCCAGCGGAGATGCTCTTCGACGCGTCCACGATCTCGGCCACCGGGCGGCAGGTCGAGCGGCTGCACGAGTGGGCGGCCAGGACTACCACGGGCGATCGCGACGAGCTGGTGCCCGGCGTCAGCGAGCAGGCCTGGCGCCAGGTCTCGGTGACCGCCAGGGAGTGCATCGGCGCCCAGCGCTGCCCATTCGGCACGCGCTGCTTCGCGGAGCTTGCCCGCGACGAAGCCGGCCGGGCGGACATCGTCGTCACCAACCACGCCCTGCTGGCCATCGACGCGGTTGAGGACTTCGACGTCCTGCCCGAGCACGACGTGGTGATCATCGATGAGGCCCATGACCTGGTCGACCGGGTTACCGCCGTCGGCTCGGCTGAGCTCTCCGGGCCCGCGGTGGAGGCCGCCGCCCGCCGCTGCGGCAAGATGATCGAGGACGCGGTCACCGGCAGGCTGCGGGATGCCGGGACGGCGGCCGCACGGCTGCTCGACGAGATCCCGTACGGCCGCATCGACGTCCTGGCCGAGCCGCTCGCCGTGTCGCTAGCCGCCGTCCGGGACGCTGCCCGGGGCTGCGCGACCGACTTGCGGGCCAGCGCTAAGAACAACGAAGAAGATCCGGAACGGATCGCCGCCGGCCGGTCGGCCCTGGCATCGCTGGATGAGATCCATGACGCGGCCGACAGGATCCTCGGCGCGTTCGGCGCGGACATCGCGAGCCGGCCCGATGTGGTGTGGATGGACCGGCCCCCGCCGGACCGGGAGTCATCCCGCCCGCCCACGCTGCGGGTGGCCCCGCTGGAGGTCGGCGGGCTGCTGGCGGAGCGGCTGTTCAGCCGTCACACGGTCACGCTGACCTCGGCGACGCTGTCGCTCGGCGGCTCGTTCGAGCCGATGGCCCGGCAGTGGGGCCTGCCGCGCACCGGGGCGCCCGCTGCGGCCAGCACGGAAAGGGCGGCCGGACGGGACGCGGCGGCCGGGCGGGACGCGGCGGCCGGGCGGGACGCGGCGGTAGGGCGGGACGCGGCGGCCGATGTGCCCGGCGGGCGGGACGCGGCGGCCGATGTGCCCGGCGGGCGGGCCGCGGCGGCCGATGCGGTCGGCGGGCGGGCCGTGCCCGTTGCCATCCAGGACGCGGCGGAGCCGTATTCGCTGGCCTGGTGCGGCCTGGATGTGGGCTCGCCGTTCGACCATCCGCGCAGCGGCATCCTCTATGTCGCGCGGCACCTGCCGCCGCCCGGCCGGGATGGGCTGGCCGAGGCCTACCTGACGGAGCTGCAAGAGCTCATCGTGGCTGCTGGCGGGCGCACGCTCGGGCTGTTCTCCTCGATGCGCGCCGCCCGGCAGGCGGCGGACGAACTGCGCGGGCGGATCGAGTTCCCGCTGTTCTGCCAGGGTGACGACCCGACCTCGCAGCTCATCACGAAGTTCGCGGCGGATGAGGCCAGTTGCCTGTTCGGCACCCTGTCGCTGTGGCAGGGCGTCGACGTGCCCGGACCGTCCCTGCAGCTGGTCGTCATCGACCGGATCCCGTTCCCGCGGCCCGATGACCCGCTGGCGTCGGCCAGGCAGCGAGCGGTGGCAGCCCGCGGCGGCAACGGGTTCATGAGCGTGGCCGCCGCGCAGGCGGCCTTGCTGCTGGCACAGGGAACGGGGCGGCTGCTGCGCACGATGAGTGACCGGGGTGTGGTGGCGATCCTCGACCCGCGGCTGGTCACGGCACGGTACGGCGGATTCCTGCGGGGGTCACTGCCGCCGTTCTGGACCACTACCGATCCGGCGGTCGTCCGCGGCGCGCTGCGCCGCCTGGCGGCTGAAACCGTCACTCCCGGGCAAGCTTGACGTCGTTTTTCCGCCAGCTTTTGCGGCGTGGCCGACGACAGGCTGGAAGCATGTCAACGAGACCAGAAACGACACTTTCCTACCAGGTCCTGGCGATCGAGCCGGACGTACTCGGCGAACTACGGCAACGCGACGATGCAGGTCACGCACCCCGCATCAGCAGCGATGCGGAAGGCAGCCCGCTGCGGTGCTGCCTGCGCCCGATCCGTCAGGGCGAGCGGGCCGCGCTGGTGTCCTACGCGCCGCTGCGCCGGTGGGCCCGGCAGAATGCCGGGGCCGATCCCGGCCCGTACGACGAGATCGGTCCCGTCTTCATCCACCCGGAACCGTGCACGGGGCCGGATGGAGCCGGATACCCGGCGTCGCTGGCCGGCTCGCACCGGGTGCTGCGCGCCTACTCAGCCGACGGCCGGATCCTCGGCGGCCAGCTGGTCGAGCCGGACCCGGCGGACCCGGTGGCCAGCGCCGAGTCGGCCCTGGCCGTGCTGTTCGCCCGGCCCGAGGTGGCGTTCGTGCATGCGCGGGCCGTCGAGTACGGCTGCTTCACCTTCGCGATACGACGCGGCTGAGCCGCATCATTGAAGTAGGTCGGGCCTGGCCGAATTGCCAGATATGCCGGTATAGCGGCCTAGCCGATCCCGCGGTCGTCGCCGTGCCCCCGGGTCGGCATGTGGTGCCAGCTTCCGGCCGCCGCCCAGGCGATCCAGACAGCGCGGATGGGACTGCACTGTCGTAACAACGACAGTGCAGTCCCATCCGCGCTATTGAACTCGCCGCAGGCGGGAGGCTGACGGGGCCGGAGGGGTGATCGGGACGGCTGGGGCGAACGGGACGGGGCGGCGGACTCGGCCGGCCATGTGCTGGCGGCGCTGAGGCGCTTTACAGCACGTCGTGGCCGGGGCGGTTGTCCTCAGGGAGCGGGGTGCGCTCGGCCGGGATGGTGCCGAGACGCCCCGCTTGGTAATCCTCGAATGCCTTGACGAGCTCGTCCCTGGTGTTCATCACGAACGGGCCGTACGCGGCGACGGGTTCCCTGATGGGCTGGCCGCCGAGGATGAGGATGTCCATGCCCGCGCTCGGGCCGTCGGGCCTGCGGTCCGCCGCGACGGTAATGACATCGCCGTGGCCGAAGACGGCGAGCTGGCCCATCCTGGCGGGGCGCTGGCCGGCCCCGACGGCGCCGGATCGGCCGGTGCCGGATCCGACGGTGCCGGATCCGACGGTGCCGGATCCGGCGAGTACGTAGCCCAGCGCGTTGAAGTCCGGCCGCCACGGCAGCCGCAGCTGGGCGCCTGGCTCAAGGGTGGCGTGCAGCAGGGCGATCGGCGTATGCGTAACGCCGGGTCCCTGGTGGCCAGCGACGTCGCCGGCAATGACCCGGATCAGCGCGCCGCCGTCCGGCGAGCTCAGCAGCGCCACCTGGCCGGCCCTGATGTCCTGGTAGCGCGGGCTGGTCATCTTCATCCTGGCTGGCAGGTTCACCCAGAGCTGGAAGCCATGGAACAGGCCGCCGCTCATGACCATGTCCTCGGGCGGCTCTTCGATGTGCAGAATCCCGCCGCCCGCAGTCATCCACTGCGTGTCGCCGTTGGTGATCATCCCACCGCCGCCATTGGAGTCCTGGTGGCGGAATGTCCCGTCGATCATGTAGGTGACCGTCTCGAAGCCGCGGTGCGGATGCCAGGAGGTGCCCTTCGGCTCACCCGGCGCGTAGTCGACCTCGCCCATCTGGTCCATGTGGATGAACGGGTCAAGCGCCCGCAGGTCGACCCCGGCGAAAGCACGCCGAACGGGGAAGCCCTCACCCTCGTAGGCTGACGGCGCCGTGGTCACGGCCAGCACGGGCCGGTCGGCCGCGATGGCCGGGTCTGGCTCCTGGATACGGGGCAGGATCAGGGTGTCATTGACGGTGACCGCTGGCATTTCGTCCTCCTTCAGCAAAGCATCGCGCACGCCTGCCCAGCCGGAACAGGCGGGGCAAGACCTGCATCCGCGCCAACGGTAATTGAACTCGCAACATTCCGCCCCGGGCGCAACCCGCTCGGGGTGCGACCCCCTGATTGCGAATCCGCTCTGGCGGCGAACGTGCTCGGGGCGCGGCCCTGCTCGGGGCGCGGCCCTGCTCGGGGCGCGGCCCTGCTCGGGCGCAGTCCCGCTCACGGGTGTGACCCGTGCTGGACACTCAGGCCGCGCTGAGTTCAGCCGGGGGCAACTGTCAGCCGTTGAAGGTGAAGTTCAACGGGAGTTAACCGGGAGCTAGCCCGCCCACTGCCACATCGAGCGCGTGGTGATCACCCGCACGGTCAGTTCGGGTTGTAGGGCGCGTACCTCAGATCCGGGGCGGGCGTGGAGATGAGCGAGCGCAGCATAGTGGTCTCCCGGGAGAGCAGCGCGTGCTCGGCCGCCAGCCGGCCCGCCGCGTCGCGCTCGGCGAGCAGCGCCTGCTTGTCGCTCAGGTCGATGATCATTGATGCCGCCACTAGGTAGGACAGCAGGACGGGATCGTCCGGCAGGTCCGGGACGGCGAGCTGGGTCGCTCCGCGCGCCGCGAGTGCGTCGAGATAGGCACGGAACGCCGCCTGCACGGCCTGCGCCGCGTACCCTGTGGCTGCCTCGTCGCCGGCCTCCTCGGGAAGCAGGTCAACTTTGCCTTGCAGGTAGGGCTTCGAGTCGTCCAGATCCGCCAGCCTGAACCGCTCCGTGCCGGCCGTGACCAGGTCGAACCGGCCGTCGTCGCGCTCGGTGACCTGGCGCAGAGTCGCCGTGCAGCCGATCTGGTACAGCGCGGAGATGCCGTCTATGCCGGTCTCGCGGCCCTTGCGGATGGCGATGACGCCGAAGCGCCGCGGCGCGGGTTCCGCCAGCAGATCGCGGACCAGCTGCCGGTACCGTTCCTCGAAGATGGGCAGCGGCAGCAGCAGGCCAGGCAAGAGCACGGTGCCTAACGGGAAAAGCGGCAGCGACTCGCTCATGCTGCGAACCCTATATGCCGGTCCTGACGGCCGGGCCAATCGCGGTGATCGCGCCACTCGGGCGGGCCGGGTGGTCGGCTGTGCGCTGCGATGATGCGGCGGGCGTGTGCGCTGGCCGGGCGGGGGTGGTCGGCGTGTGGGC
>WNGQ01001833.1_pt1 | contig 21771 bp, 15 predicted proteins | sample 5407661 | NCBI WGS metagenome assembly WNGQ01 (sample SAMN13153382, study PRJNA577476) | soil metagenome | isolation source: 60 cm soil or saprolite under Garry oak tree replicate 2 | place: USA:California | collected 2016-06-15 | reverse complement strand
TCGCGATGGACGAGGAGAAAGACGAGGCCGTGCTGCGTGAGCTGATTCTCGCGTTGGGCCGCATCGCCAGCCCCGACGCCGTGCAGGCGTTGATCAAGTGCTCGCAACCCGCGGGACGGATCTTCGGGCGCAAGTCCGCGTCGCTGCGTCTCGCGGCCGTCGAGGGACTGCGGCTCGCCGCCACCCCGGCGGCGCGCGGCACGCTCGATGGTCTGGCCGACGACGGCGACAAGCAGGTGCGGGCGGCGGCGCGGTCCGCCGTCAGCGAGCTGGGGCGGAAGCCGCGTCGCTAGGGCCGCCCCCGTCAGGCGGGGACGAAGCTGATCTTCGGGTCGAGCCGCCGCGCGAACGCCGCGAGCAGCCGCGCCGCCCGCTCGAGATCCTCCCGCGCCACCATCTCGTTGGGGCTGTGCATGTAGCGGTTGGGGACGCTCACCAGCCCCGTCGGAATGCCCCGCAGCGTGTTGTAGATGGCGTCGGCGTCGGTGCCGGTATCGTGGGGCGCCGCCTGGATGCTGAACGGGATCTTCTCCTCGTCGGCGCACGCCACCAGCATCTCGAACACCACCGGGCTCACCGCCGACCCGCGGGCCAGCACCGGACCACCTCCGAGCGAGTGCTCCCCGGCGCGCTTCTTTTCCGCTCCCGGCCAGTCGGTCGCGTGCGTGACGTCCACCACCAGCGCGACCTGTGGGTCGATTCCCACGGCGCTGGTGCGTGCTCCACCGCCGGTCCAGGCGATCTCTTCGCGGGTCGTGGCGACCGCGAACACGCCGGCGTGTTTGGGCCGCTCCGCGGCGAGCAGGCGCAGCGCCTCCGCCACCACGTAAGCGCCGATACGGTTGTCGATGCTGCGCGATACGATGCGGCCGTTGGGGAATTCCTGCACGCCGGCGTCGAGCACGCCGGCGTCGCCCACGCGCACGCGCTCGAGCGCCTCCTTCTTGTTCGCCGCTCCGATGTCGATCCAGAGATCCGTGATCTTCGAGACCTTATCCATGTCCTCGCGTTTCATCAGGTGTACCGCCTGCTTCCCGATGACGCCACGCACGGCTCCCTTCGGCCCCGTGAGCACCACCCGCTGGCCCACCAGTACCTGCGAGTCCCACCCGCCGATGCCGGCGAAGTAGAGATATCCCTCGTCGTCCACGTGCGTGATCTGGAGGCCGATCTCGTCGATGTGCCCGGCCAGCATGAGCCGGGGCGTGCCCTTGGCGTTGAGTGTCGCGACCGAGTTGCCGTGCACGTCGGCCGTCACCTGGTCGGCGAACGCCTTGACCTCCTCCCGCCACACGCGGGCGGGCGCCGTTTCGAACCCGGAGGGTCCGGGCGTGTCCAGCAGTCGCTTCAGGAAGGCGAGGGTATCGCGCGTCATGGCTTGGACGGGATTGGTTTCGAGAGGCGTACGCGCAAGCGGCGGCGCACGCTGTCGGCCGCCGCGCCCGTCGCGAGGGTCGGTTGCGGACCGACGCGCACAGGGACGGCGGAGAGGCGTATGCGGCGGTCGGGGCTCACCGCGATGCGGAGAATGGCGGACAAGCGTGTCCATGGGTCGCTTTGCACGAACACGAAGTTACCGAGCGATTGCACGATCGGCTTCCCCCGGGACCATACCACGGGTTGCAGCACGTGGGGATGGTGCGCCAGCACGAGATCGGCGCCGGCATCGACCAGGCCGTACAGCAGGTCGCGATGATAGTCGGGCGGCTCGTCCGCGTACTCCCTGCCGCCGTGCACGCTCACCACGATCAGGTCCGCCCGGCCGCTCGCCTTGAGGGCGCGGATGGCGGGGAAAATCCAGGCGGTGTCGCCCCACGCCACCCAGTTGGCGCCGGCGTGCTTGTAAAAGGTGTACGGCGCGGGGTTCCAGGCGCGCGTGACCGCGAAAAACGCCACGCGCCAGCCCCGGCGCTCGAGGATGACCGGCTGCTCCGCCATGTCGCGCCCGAACCCCGACCCGACGAAGCGCACCCCGGCGCGCGTGAGCAGGCGCATCGTCTCCTCGGCCGCGGGCTGTCCGCCGTCCCACGCGTGGTTGTTCGCCGTGCTCACGATGTCGAAACCGGCGCGCGCCAGGGCGAGGGCGGCGAGCGGGGGCGCGGCGAACACGCCCCCGGAGTCGGGAACGGGCGTCGCGTCGTCGGCGATCGGGCTCTCGAGGTTTCCGAAGGTGATGTCCGCCCCCCGCAGCGACTCGAGCAGGGGCCGGAAGGGATAAAGCGTGTCCCCCTGCAGTCCCGCCCCGGCCACGCGCCGGTCGAGGTTCAAGTCCCCCACCGCGCACAGCCGCAGCGTGTCCGTGGGCTGCTGAAGCAGCCCCCGTGGCACGTTCACCGACGCCACGTTCCACGAAAGGAGCAGCACGCCGATCACCATGCTGTCACCCTACCTTCAACGGGAGATCAACGCTGCGAGTATCTCAGCCGCATCCACCAAGCGCGGTCCGGGACGTGACGTATAGGCGTTGCCGTCGATGACCTCGACGCGGCGGCCGAGCAGCGCCCGCGCAGCCCCGGCGCGAACGGCGTCCAACTCCCCCCTGGCGCGTGCGGCGTCGAACCCGCACAGGGCCACCAGGACCAGGTCGGGCTGGAGCGTCGTCAAGTCCGTCCAGGAGCGCTTCCGCGAGGGCTCACCGGGCGCACCCGCCACGTCCTGGCCGCCGGCGAGCTGTACCAGCTCCGGGACCCAGTGCCCCGCCACGTAGGGGGGATCGACCCATTCCAGCACCAGTACGCGTGGTTTGGGCAGTGGCGCGGCCCGCGCCGCGACACGCCGCAACCGGTAGCGCAGCCCTGCCAGCAGCTCCTCGGCCTCGTCCCGCAGCTCCAGAGCCTCGCCCACTTTGGCGATGTCCTCGAACACCCCGTCGAGCGTGTGCGCGTGCAGCGTCACGACCCACGGGATCGGGATCAGGGTCGTCACCACGCGCGCAAGATCGGCCACGCCGATCGAGCAGACGTCGCACACCGACTGCCCGATCAGCACGTCGGGGCGCAGGTGGGCCACGAGCTGGACGTCTACCTCGACGGTCGCCGTCCCGGCGCGCTTCGCATCGACCACCGCGCGGTCGATCGCGCCGGAGGGGAGCGCAGAATCGATGCGGCTGCGCGTGACGCGGGGGAGCGAGCGCACCTGGGGCGGAAAGTCACATTCGTGTGAAACGCCGACCAGCCGACCCATCGCGCCGAGCGCGGCCACGATCTCGGTGGCGGCGGGGAGCAACGACACGATGCGCATGCCGATAATCTAGGGGTGGAGCGCTCTACACTGACCTAGGCATACCCCTGGTCGCCCATCATTCCTTGCGCATCCCGACTCGGTACAGTACGGCCCCCAGCGCCGCGAACAGCCCGAAGGCCAGGGCGTTCGAGCCCGCGAGACCGCCCAGCGTGCGGAAGAGGGGCAGCTTCTCGGCGAGCGCGTCCGCCGAGCCGAACACCCCGGCGAACGCCGCCAGCACGATGCCGCAGATGGCCCCTCCCGCGATCAGGCCGCTCGCGAACAACACGCCCGGTCCCGATTCGACCTCCGCAATCGTCTGCTGCCGGGCCTGAGCCCGGCGCTCGATCACCCAGCGCACCATGCCCCCGGCGAACATGGCGGAGGAGGTGGAGATCGGGAGGTACACGCCCACGGCGACGGGCAAGGCCTGCACGCCCATCAGCTCGATGGCGATGGTGATGAACACGCCCAGCAGCACCAGGGCCCAGGGCAGCTTGTGGGTGAGGATGCCGTCGGTGATGAGCGCCATGATGGTCGCCTTGGGCGAATCGAGCCGGGGGATGACGCGCCCGTGATACTCGCGAATGCGACCGCCGATGCCGGGGTCGAGCACGTAGCGCAGCTCGTGCGTCTTCGGGTCCATGAGGTACTTGCCCGCCGCGATGCCCTGGGTGACGACGTACACGCGGACGATCTGGTAGGTGGCGTGGTCCACGGAATCGCCGCCCGCGACGCGGAATTCCGACATGGTGGCCGGCAGCACCTCGACCGGCGCGCGGCCACCTGGGGGCGGCGTCAGCGACTGCGCACTGAAGGCGGCGTGGGTCTCGGGCACGGGGTACGTGTAGGCGCGGTTGAGCAAGGTGAGCGTCCAGCCGACGGCCAGCGCCGAGGCCAGCGCCCCGACCAGGATGGCGATCTGCTGGCGCCGCGGCGTCGAACCCACCAGGAAGCCGGTCTTCAGGTCTTGCGACGTATTGCCCGCGTTCGCGGTCGCCACCGCGACGACGGCGGCGATGGAGATCGCCTGCACGCGGTGGTCCACGCCGGTCCAGCCGATCGCGACGAAGATGAGGCAGGTGCCCAGCAACGCGGCGATCGTCATGCCGGAGATCGGGTTCGCGGAGGAGCCGATCTGGCCGCAGATGCGCGAGGATACGGTGGCGAAGAAGAACCCGAAGATCACGATCAGGGCCGCGCCGACCAGGTTGACGCCGAGCTGCGGCAACAGGGTGAGGACGATGGCGAGCGCGACGGAGCCGCCGACGGTGAGCGAGATCGGAAGATCGTCCTCGGTCCGCACCCGGGCCACCGCCTGGCCCAGCCGCGAGTCGCGGAGGTCTTTAAGACCCGACGCGAAGGAGCTCAGGATGGTCGGAAGCGAACGGGCGAGGGCGAGGATCCCGGCCGAGGCGACGGCGCCCGCCCCGATGTAGAACACGAAGCTGGAGCGCAGCTCGGCCGGACTCATGTCGCGGATCAGCTTGACCGCCGGAAACCCGAACGGCTCCGTGAGGCCCGATCCCACCAGTTTGATCGCGGGGGCGAGCACCAGGTAAGCGAAGCAGCCGCCGGCGAACAGGTAGCCGGCGATGCGCGGGCCGATGATGTAACCGACCCCGAGGAGCTCGGGGGAGGTCTCGGTGAACACCGCGGCTCCCGGATAGAAGGCGAGTGCCTTTCCGGGTACGTCGGGCCAGAACTTGAGCCCCGCCTGGAGGAATTTGTAGGCGAAGCCCAGCCCGAACGCCTGAAACACACGCTTGGCCTGCAGACCGCGCTCCTCGCCGGCGATGAGGACCTCCGCGCAGGCGGTGCCCTCCGGATAGATCAGCGTGTCGTGCTCCCTGACGATCAGCGCGCGGCGCAGCGGGATCATCATCAGCACGCCCATCAGCCCGCCGGCGGTCGCGAGCAGCGCCACGCGACCGATCTCCAGGTCGTAGCCCATCAGGAGGACGGCCGGAATGGTGAAGACCACCCCGGCGGCCACGGAGTCGCTGGCCGAGCCCGTGGTCTGCACGATGTTGTTCTCGAGGATCGAGGTGCGGCCGAGCGCGCGGAAGATCGTGATCGAGAGCACCGCGATCGGGATGGAGGAGCTCACGGTGAGCCCGATCTTGAGTGCCAGGTAGACGCTCGACGCACTGAAGATGAGCCCGAGCACCACGCCCAGCAGCAGCGCACGCGGCGTGAGCTCGGCGGGGAAGTGCGTCGCCGGGATGTAGGGGTCGTGGCTTGGCATAGGGCGGAGAATCTGACGGTCGGCGGCAACACTCGATAGAGGCGACCCGAGGCCGGAGTTTGTGTGCGCCCGGTCACGAGATCGTTGTTCGAGCACGCCGTCCCCCGGGAACCCGGGCTAGGGGCACCGGGGTAGTCAGGCCCGGTGACGTGGGACACCCTCCTTCCGAATCTCCAGCGGGCCCTTGGCGGGCGATACGTGCTGGAGCGGCGCCTCGGTCACGGGGGCATGGGTGTCGTCTATCTGGCGCGTGAGGTGAGCCTCGAGCGCCGCGTCGCCCTCAAGCTGCTCACTCCCGACCGCGCCCTGCAGCCCAACGCCAAGCAGCGCTTTCTCCAGGAGGCGCGGACCGCGGCGCAGCTGTGGCACCCCGGCATCATTCCGATTTTTACCGTGGACGAAGTGCGCGACTTCGTGTTCTTCGTGATGGCCTACGTCGAGGGCCAGACCCTGGGGCAGCGAGTGCGCGGCGACGGGCCACTGAGCTACGCGGCGGTCGCGCGCATGCTCGAGGAGGTGGCGCGCGCGCTCGACTACGCCCATGCGCAGGGCGTAGTGCATCGCGACGTGAAACCGGACAACATCTTGATCGAGCTCAGGAGCGGGCGGGCGCTGGTTTCGGACTTCGGCATCGCACGTGTGAACGGCGGCGGCAGCACGGACCCACGGTGGGTGGTGGGGACGGCGGAGTTCATGAGCCCGGAGCAGGCCGTGGGCGGGCCTGTGGACGCGCGCAGCGACCTGTACTCGCTCGGCGTGGTGGGCTTCTTCGCCCTGTCGGGCCGCCTGCCGTTCGACGGCCCCGACGCCATGACGGTGCTCGCGCGCCACGTCACCGATCCGCCGCCGCCCGTCGCGTCGTTCGTCCCGGGGGTACCCGACCGCCTGGCGGAGGTGATCGACCGCTGTCTCTCCAAGGATCCCGCCGCGCGCTATCCGAGCGGCGAGGCGTTCGCCGCGGCGGTCGCCGCAGCGCTCGATCGGCGCACCGCCGTCGCCGTCCGGGCGTTCGTCACCGAGGCGCGCCAGCTCTCGACGGCCACCGTCTTGTATGGCGCGTTCGCGAGCATCGCGTTCCCCCTGACGGTGCTGCGGTTCATCGAGGTGCGCGAGCTCGAGCCCCGAGCCGCGGCCCTCGCCATGGGTGTCGCCATTGTGGCCGCGCCGATCGTGGTGATGCTGGCGCGCGTGCGACGCCTGGTTCGAGCCGGGTTCGGACACCGGGAATTGACCGACGCGCTGCGGGCGGAGCTGTTTCACCGGCGCGAGGAGCTGGCATTTCTGTACGGGGAAGGACCATCGCGGCTCGAGCGGGTGTCGCGCCGCGTCTGTTACACGGCGCTCGCTCTTTCGGCCGGCGTCGTGGCCGCGCTGCTGCGCACGCCGCCGCTCGCCGCTGGGCCGTTCGTCCCGCTGGTGTGGGGCGCCGCCACGCTGCTGGCGCTCTTCGCCGCCGTGGTGGCGCGGGGCCGCACGGAGCATCGCACGGACCCCAAAGGCGAGCGCCGGCTGCGCTTCTGGAGTGGACCGCCGGGGCGCTGGCTGTTCGCCCTGGCGCGACTGCGGCTCCCGCCCCTCACGCCCCCACCGGGCGCGCGCGGTGCCTGACCTGCGACAGCCGCCGCGCGGCTTCCTGCAGCAGGTCTTCCGTTTTGCAGAAGGCGAATCGCACTACGCGGCGCCCCAGCTCGGGGCGGCTGAAGAAGCTCGATCCCGGCACGGGCGAGACGCCGATCTCCCTGGTGAGCCACACGGCGAACTCGTCGTCCGGGAGCGGTGAGATGCCCGAGAAGTCCGCCAGTACGTAGTACGCGCCCTGCGGCGGCGAGCAGCGGAAGCCGGCGTCCACGAGCGCGCGGCACAACAGGTCGCGGCGGGCGCGGTACTCGCGCGCGAGTGTGGCATAGTAGTCGTCGCCCAGCGTCTCCAGCCCCACGGCGATCGCCTCCTGCAGCGGCGCCGGCGCGCCCACGGTCAGGAAATCGTGCACCTTGCGGATCGCATCGCTCGTGGCCGGGGGGGCGACGATGGTTCCCACGCGCCACCCCGTCACACTGAACGTCTTCGACGCGCCGCTGATGGTGATGGTGCGGTCGCGCATCCCGTCGAGTGTCGCGATCGGGATGTGCTCGCCCTCGTAGTAGATGTGCTCGTAGATCTCGTCGGTCACGGCGTAGGCGTCGTGCCGCCGGCACAGCCCGGCGATGGCCTCGAGCTCGTGCGGGGTGAGCACCCGCCCGGTGGGATTGTTCGGCGTGCACACGATGATGGCCCGCGTACGCCGGGAGAAGGCGGCCGCGACCCGATCGAGGTCCAGCCCGGCATCCGCCGGCATGGGCACGTACACCGGCTTGGCGCCGCACAGAATCGCGTCCGGGCCGTAGTTCTCGTAGAAAGGCTCGAACACGATCACTTCGTCGCCGGGGTCGACGATGGCGAGCAGCGCCGACGCCATGGCTTCGGTCGCGCCGCACGTCACGGTGATCTCGGTCTCGGGATTGACCGTCATGCCGTACCAGTCGGCGTACTTGCGGGCGAGCGCGTCGCGCAGCCGCTTCGCGCCCCAGGTGATGGCGTACTGGTTCACGTCGTCGGCGATGGCGCGCGCCGCGGCTTGTTTCAGCACGTCGGGCGCGGCGAAGTTCGGGAATCCCTGCGCGAGGTTGATGGCGTCGTGCTCGCTGGCGAGCCGCGTCATGCCGCGGATCACCGACTCGGTGAAGCCGTGCGTGCGCCGGGCGGTATGCATTCGAGGGAACTTACAACGAGCAAGGCCCCGGCGAGAATGCCGGGGCCTTGCGGTCTCGAACTATAGGAGATTGCCGAACGAAATGAAGTCGGCGCCGTTCCCCTCCGCGAGGGGGAAGGTGTATCCGAAAACGCCGCCGCCGCAATCCGCCCCGCTCGGGGGGAACGTCTCGTGCCACGTCGTATTCGCCGGCAGCTCCTCGCAGACGGTATACGTGCCGGCGGCGACACCGGTGAACCTGTAGTTGTTCCCCTCCGAGTCGAGACCCACGTCGCTGGTGACCGCCGTCGCGATGACGGCGCCGCTCGCGTCGCGGAGCTCCACACACCAGCCCGCGAGTAAGCTCTGCGTCGCATCATCCACGAACACCTGCCCCGTGATCGTCGCGGTGCCCGTGCCCGGTCCGGAGTTCACGCATCCGGGCGGCGGTGGGGGAGGTTCAGAGACGCACAGCCCGTGATGGGCGTTCGCTTCCCCCGAGTCCGAGCGATGCTCGTCACCTTGACCGTTGTCGCAAATGGAGCCTTGCGGGCTTTGGGACACGCCGACGAGAAACGGTGTCGCCGCCAAGGCAAGCACTACGATGAGGGCTCGCATGGTATCACCCCTCGCTTGTTTGAGGGCTGAGGAGGGGCGCTGCGGCCTCAGCGGGTCTGTATGACTGGGCACACGGAAGGTTACGGCGAGCGGTAGGGGAAGCTGTGCCGCTCGTCACACTGTCCCTGGTAACATGCCTTGCGACCGTTGCTTCGCTAGAGCTTCAGCTTCACGTCGATGTCCACCAGTACCTCGCTGGGCGCGCTCAGGAACACCACGCGGTCCTCGCTGCGGTGAATCACCATCCGCACCGGCCGCCCCTTGCCCTTGCCGCGTCCCCGGTTGCCCCGCCGATACCAGACGACGACGTCGCGCCCGCTGTTCTCCACGCGCACGACCTCGTAGCCACGCTGTACGAGCACGTCCTTGGTGACGACCAGAGCCCGATCGTTCGTCACCGCGTATTTCTTCGGGCCCTTCCCCTGCGCGGCGAGCGGGGCCGCGACGAGGCCCAGCGCCACCAGCGTCCAGCCGATGCGTCTCATGCCGCACGCTCCTTTCATTTCAGCAGCTGCTTCGCGATGGTATTCAGCTGCATGTTGCTCGTCCCCTCGTAGATCGCGCCGATCTTCGCGTCGCGGTAGAACTTCTCCACCGGGTACTCCTTGGTATACCCGTATCCGCCGAACAGCTCCACCGCGAGCGACGTCACCCGCTCGGCCACCTGCGCGGCGAACAGTTTGGCCATCGCCGCTTGGGTCGTGTAGGGTTGGCCCGCATCTTCCAGCCGCGCCGCGTTGTATACCATGAGCCGGGCCGCTTCGAGCTCGGTGGCGGCCTGGGCCAGCTGAAACTGCACTCCCTGGAACTCCGCGACCGCCTTGCCGAACTGCTTGCGCTCCTTCACGTATTTCAAGGCCGCGGCGAGCGCCCCACGGGCCACGCCGATCATCTGGGCGCCGATGCCGATGCGGCCCGTGTTGAGCGTCTCAATGGCGACCTTGTAGCCCATTCCCAGCTGGCCGACCAGGTTGGCCGCCGGGACCTCGCAGCCGTCGAGGATCAGCTCGCACGTGCTGGACGCGCGGATGCCGAGCTTGTCTTCCTTCTTGCCGACCGAGAGCCCCTTGCACCCGCGCTCCACCGCGAACGCCGTGATCCCTTTGTAGCCCTTGGTGAAATCGCTGTTCGCGAAGATGACGAACAGGCCCGCCTCGGCCCCATTGGTGATCCACAGCTTGCGCCCCTGGAGGATCCACTTGTCGCCGGCCCGGGATGCGCGGGTCTGGAGCCCGAACGCGTCCGATCCCGACTCCGGCTCGGACAGCGCATAGGCGCCGAGCAGATCGGTGGCGAGCCGGGGCAGATAGCGAACGCGGATCTCGTCGCTCCCCCATTTGATGAGCAGCGCGTTGACGAGGGTGTTCTGGACGTCCACGAAGATGGCGAGCGAGGCGTCGACCGCCGACAGCTCTTCCACGGCCAGCACGGTCATCAACATGTTGCCGCCCGCGCCGCCGTACGTCTCCGGGATCTCGATCCCCATCAGACCGAGCTCGAAGCATTGCGCGAGCAGACCCCGGTCGAGGGAGCCGGCCTGCTCCATCGCGGCGACGCGCGGGCGGACGGCGCGCTCGGCGAAGTCACGCACCGTGCGGCGGAACAGCTCTTCTTCCTCGGAGAGCGTGGTGAGGGGGGGGGTGGTGGCGAGGTTGGGCATCGGGGCCAATCTACCTGCGCACCAGGAGCACGCTTTTGTCTCACGCGATGCATCTTGGCGCTAGGAGTCTTAACTGGCGCAATTGTAACAACTTGCCACCTCATCGGGAGCGTGATGCTCCGACCCCCATTCAAATGGCACAAGCGGCGGGGGCTAAGTCGCCCCGCCGCTTGGCCTTGTTGAACTGAGGCGCGGCGACGGCGCCGGCTCGTGGTTCCTGTCAGCCGCTAGGGTACGGGGATCGGCCAAGAGGCTGGGCACGCGAGCGCACTACCCACCCGCTGCAGGCACTCCGCCTGCGGGACCGGTTGCTCGACCTGCCGGAAGTGAGTCGGTGCATCCAGCGGCAACGTGCTGATGCGGCCGAATCGCCGCACGTCCACCCAGCGGTGTCCCTCCCACAGCAGCGAATAGCGCCGCTGCAACAACAGCTCCGTGACGAAGTCGTTCGCGTCGACGAACGCGCCCCGGGCAGCCAACCCGCCCGAATGCCGCCGGATGAAGTTGATGTCTGCGAGCGCGCCGGCGGCATCCCCGGTGAAGTACAGGGCCTCCGCTTGCAGCAGAATCAACTCCTCGTTGCGGAAAATCGGCGCCGGGGAGGTGTTCGTCGGATACATCTGGAACCCGAACGTCGTGCAGAGGCCGCCTCCACTTACCGGCGGCCGACACGGCGTAAAGGTGCGGATCTTCGCTTGATAGCGCAGGTCTGGCTGCCCCAGCGTGTCGAGCAGCGCATCGGCCTGGATCGACGGGTGCGCGAGCAGGTTCTGATCCGTGGTCTGATTCAACCTGTTGAGGATGTCGCCCGGGTCGGTGGAGAAGATGTGGTACACGCCTCGGGACAAGGAGGCCGTGGTGTCCACGCCGGCCTCGGTGAGCGCCGTGAGTGCGGCGTTATAGCAGGTCACTCCGGGAGCGGCGCCGCACGCGGGATTGCCCAGAGCGGCGCGCCATGCTTGCACGCGCGCGTAGATCGCCCGATTGAACTGCAGGAACGTGGCCGGCGTGTTGTACGTCCCGTTCGTCGTGAACCCAGCGTGCAGTTGGAACGGGAACGCCGGATCCGCCGCGAGCAGGTGTGCGCGCGCCTCGTCGAGTCGGCCGATGATGTAGTTGTGCACCGAGTCGCGTGAAACGAAGGGCGCGAGGACAGTCGGGTCGGCTTTCATCTCCACCAGGGCGCCGTAGTCGTGGCGTTGCGCCGTGATATAGGAGAGCTCCAGTGCCTCCATCGTCTTCCCGAAGCCTCGCGCTGCCTCCCGGCTCGCCGGGGAGATTGAGGTGGCCCCATCGACGGCGGCGAGGAAGTTCACGACGTTGCGCAGGTTCTGGTAGCGAGACTGCGGACCCCAGCCGCCGCTGGCAAAGCCGGCCGGGTCCAGCGGATTCTGTGCCACGTAGTGCGAATGCGTGCGGCCGTCGGTCGTGAAGTAGTTGTAGCTCTCCCGTCCGAAAATGCCGACGTCGCTGATATAGCCGGCATAGGTCGCACGATTTTGGAAGAGGATGCCCTTCGCAGTGAGCTGCAAGCCCGTCAGCGGGTTCTTGCCCACGTCCCCGGGCGTCGGGTCGTTGAGGGGCGGCACGGTCAGCCAGTCGTGACACGCCACGCACAGCAGGGCGGCGACAAACGCCCCGAAACAGGTCCTGGCCATCGCGAGTCTCCACGAAGTGGAGCGATCGGAGTCAAGGGGTGCGCGGTTCATGGCTCAGAACTCCACGTCGATGTTGAAGAAGAAGCTGCGGTTCGCTGGATAGGGCGCGAGGTCGACGATCCGGCTGACATTCTGGTTGCCGAAATTGTTGACCTCGGGGTCCGATCCCCAGTAGTGCGACGAGGTGAACAGGTTGCGGCCGCTGACGCTCACACGCGCGCCGCGCACCCGGTTGCCGAACACGTTGCTGACCCATTGTTGCGGCAAGGCATAGCTCAAGGTCACCTCACGCAACTTCACGAACGAGGCGTCTTGTACGTATACGCGGGCGTCGGCACCGCCAGCCCACTTCTTGTAGCGGTAGGCCCCGAGCGTCTTGCCGACTGTCGTGTCGGGCGAGGGCTGATCGTAGTCTCGGGACACGCGCCCTTCGTCGAACAGGTTGTTCGTCATGTCGGAGACCTGCCCGCCGTGGCGCCAATCCACCAGCGCGCTAAGCGTGAGCGCCTTCCAGGTCAGGTCATTGGTGAACTGCATCTGGAATTTGGGAGTGGCGTCGCCGATGATCGTGTCGACACGCGCTCCCCCCGGTCCAAGCGGGGCGTTCCCCCAGATCGCGGTGGTAGACGCGCCTTTGGCGATCCGGCTGCGACCGTACGCCACCCCGAAGCCGGAGTTTCCGACCACAAAGCTCGGCACCGGCAGGTCGACGACGGTTTGGGTCACCTTGTAGAAGGTGGCGCGGAAGACATGGTTGAGCCCTTGCGGACTGCTCAGGACGTTCGCCCGGAGGCCGAGCTCCCAGCCCTTGCTCTCGAGCTCGCCCCCGTTGATGATCTGGTTCGTGAAGCCCGAACCCGGGTTCAAGGGAGCGGTCAGCAAGAGCTTGGTGATGCGGCGCTTGAAGTACGTGCCCTCGAAAGCGAGCCGTTCGCCCAGGAACTGCGCGTCCAACCCGTATTCCTGCTCCGTCATGCGCTCCGGCTCGACCTTGGGATTGCCAATCGGGATCGTGCTGGGAACGCCGATACCGTTCTCCCCGCCGATGCGCCCCGCCGTCTGCAGCACGAGGTCGCGGTTGCCGTAGTTCGGACGGTTTCCGGATTGCCCCACGGCAGCTCGCAGCTTGACCTCGTCAACGTGAGCGATAGGGGTGAGGAAGCGGTAGGACGCGGCGGCCTTGGGATAGAAGAAGAAGTGCTTCTGGTCTCCGTCGGCGCTGCTGCGGTCGGCGTGGAAGCCGACGGCCACAAGGAGCCGCTCGTCGAACCCCACGACCTCTTCCTGCCCATAGATGGCCTGGTCGCGGACGAGTTCCTTCCGCTGGAACGTCTGGATCGTCCCCTGATTGATCGTTCCGACCCCCGGGACGAGACCGCGTGCCTGCACCCGATAGATGTTGGTATTCTGCTCGGCACCTTGCAGGCCGAACGAGGTCGTCGCCCGGAGCGGCAGCGCGCTCGGAGTGAACGTCCACACGGCGTTCGCCGACCCGTTCATGAGCCGGCTGTTTGCAGTGCCCTGCACCGAGTGGCCGGAGAAGCCGTCCGTAGCCACGGGTGTTTCGAACTGCAGAAAGTTGGGTGAGTAGATCTCGTTGTCCTGGTTGAACTGGTCAATGCCGCCGGTCAGGCTGAGCTCCAGGCGGTGACGTTGGCTCGTGAACGCTGTCCACCGGAGGTTGGCGGAACCCAGGTCGCGCCAAATATCCTCGCGGTTGGTGAGAAAGGCCATCGTCTGGAACGGGTTGGACGCCTGGTTACCCCCGCCGCCGGGGAACGGGTTCGTCGGGTAATTGCCGTTGGCGTCGGGATGCGCCAGGTCGAGGATCGCCGGGCTGTACCCAAATGCGTAGAGCGGGCTCGTGAAGGTGTTGTCGTTGTTCGAGAGTCCGCGATCGTTGATGGATCGCATCACGGCGGCACCGACGCTGAGGCTCACGCGGCTCCCCATCGTGAAGTCGGTATTCAGGCGGAGTGACTGACGCTGCGCACTCGTGCCGATCATGGTCCCGTAGTCCTTCTTGACCCCGCCCGACAGGAAGTACCGCGCGGTCTCTGAGCCGCCGTTCACCGTCAAACCGGTCTCGTAGGAGAGGCTGTGCTGTCCGAACAGCTCCCCTTGATAGTCGTAGAAGGGGGCGGGATTGATGGCGTACGCGGAGTCCACGAGCTTCTGGGCGCGCGCCGAGTCGCCCACGTTGTATCTCACCGCGTCGAACGCCGCGGCTTTGTTGGGGAAGACGCGCGAGCCCGGGAGCCGGATCGCGTCGTACCGGCCGACGCGCTGCGTCACGTGGAACTGCGTCTCCCCGTGGCGGCCGCGCTTAGTGGTAATGATGACCACGCCATTCGTCGCCCGGGACCCGTAAATCGAGGCGGACGCCGCCGCCCCCTCCAACACTTGCACCGACTCCATGTCACCGGTGACGAAGTCGGCCAGCCGATTGGTGCCGTTGTCCTGGCTGCTCGCGATGCCGGTACTGACGTTGCGGTTCGCCGCACCGGTGACCGAGTTGGCACCCGACTGGATTTGGTCGTTGCTGACGACCACTCCATCCACCACATAGAGCGGCTGGCCGTTGCCGAGGATCGTGGTCACCCCGCGGATCTGCATCTGTCCGCCTCCGCCCGGGGCGCCGCTGTTCATGTTGATCAACGCGCCGGTCACCTTGCCTTGCAGCGCCTGCTCGGGCGACTGTGCCGGGACCGCGTTCAGCTGGTCGCTCGAGATGCTACGCACTGCGGTGGGCGCGTTGCGGCTCTCCACAGTCGTGGCCTGCCCGGTCACGACTACCGCCTCGAGGTTGAGCACGTCCCGCTCCAGCGCGAGCTCGATGCTTGACTGTCCCTCGGGCACTTTCGCGGCCCATCGCTTGTACCCGATCGCGCGGGCCGACAGCGTCACGGGCGCAGCGGGGACCACGATGCGAAACTCGCCGCGTGCATCCCCCTGCGCGGCCTGAATACCCCCGACCACGGAGATCGTCGGAAAGGGAATCGCTTCCCGCGTGACGGCGTTGAGAACCTTCCCGGTGATTTCTCGGTTCTGCGCTTGTGCGAGGGAGACGGCGGACAGGAAGAACAGGGGAACGGCACAGCAGAAACGCCTGGACATAAGATCCTCCAAGACGCCGGGACAGGTGAGTCGGGATCACGCGTTTGCGTGAGCCTCGTCGCTCCTAGGTCGGGCGTGCACCTGTACGGCACGCGCGGGCCTCGGTTGCGGACGTCGCCTCCGAGCGAACCAAGTCAAAGCGGTGGGCCCGGCTTGAAACACCCGGGTCCACACGACACACCTCGGTTGTGCAAAGAAACGACGGCGCTGCTTGAATCGGCCGACGGCCTGCGGGCGTCCCATAAACGAGACGGGCCGATTCCTCGACGCGGAGGAACATGGCTACCGGAACGGGGACCCGCAAGATCCCCAGGGAGACCGCTACCGGTCCTTCACTCGCCGCACGAACTTCAGCCCCGACCACACCTCGTCCACCGCCGCCACCTTTACGTCCACGAGCCCGTGCGCGAGCCCGATCGCGCGGATCCGGTCCTCGGTGAGATCGGTTGCCACGCCGGATGCCTGCTTGGGCCAGGAGATCCACAGCATGCCCGCCGGCGCCAGCGCGCGCTCGAGCGTCGGGAATCGACGCTCGAGCTCGCGCTTCGCCTCCGTGAAGAACTGAATGAAGTCGAGCGTGCCGGCGACGGTAGGCCTGCGCGTCACCCGCTGCGGAAGGGTGCCGAGGACACGATCATAGCCCTTCGGCGCATTGACGATCGCGATGCGCGTGTCGGGCTTGATCCCCAGCTTGGCGACCAGCGGCTTGCCCGAGTACCCAGCCACCTCTACCGCCCTCTACCGTCCTCTACCGCCCTCTGTACATCACCCGCCAGATCGTGCCGCCCGCATCGTCGGTGATATACAGCGACCCGTCCGGCCCCACCGCCACACCTACCGGCCGGTGCTTCGGTCCCGCGGGGTCCTCTTTCCAGAAGCCGTCCGCGAACGTCTCGTAGCCGCCGACCGGCTTGCCGTTCGTGAAGGGCACGAACACCACGCGGTAGCCCGCCTGGGGGAGGGGCGCGCGGTTCCACGAGCCGTGGAACGCGATGAACGCGCCGCCGCGATAGCGCTCGGGGAACTGGGTCCCCGTGTAGAACGTCAAGCCGTCGGGCGCCCAATGCCCCGGGAACGCGACGAGGGGCTCCTGCTTGTCCTTGCAGCGGCCCACCTGCTTGCCGTCGCCGCCGTACTCTGGCGCGAGCACCAGGTGGCCGAGCTCCGCGTCGTGGTAGCAATAGGGCCAGCCGAAATCGGCGCCCTCCGACAGCTTGAAGAACTCCTCGGACGGCTTCTCGGCGCTCTGCTCGATCGTGAACAGCTTGGACCAGTTCTGTCCCAGCTGGTCGCGCCCGTGTTGCGTGGCGTACAGCTCGCCTGAGGGTGCGAAGGCGAGCCCTACGGCGTTGCGGATACCCGTGGCGTAGTGCGTGCCGCTCAGCCTGGTCTGGTCCAGCTTGGTGGCATCGAACCGCCACACGCCGGCGCGATAGGCGAGCTGGGGGCAGGGATCCTCGCCCGTCGACTCGGTCGAGCGGTCTTTGTCCTGGCGCGGGTTCGTGGCTGAGCCGAAGTTTACGAACAGGGTCCGGCCGTCGGGAGAAAGGGCGAGGTTCTTGGCGCTGTGCCCACCGATGGGCAGGTCCTTCACGAGCACGTCCGGCGCGCCGAGCGGCGTGAGGCTGCTCGGGCGCAGCGCGTAGCGATACACGGTGGACGACGTGCTGGCGTACAGCACTCCTTTTCCGAGTGCGATGCCGGTGCCTCCCTCGCTGCCGAAGCTCTGCCGCACGTCGGCCTTGCCGTCGCCCGTGGTGTCCCGCAGGGCGAGCACGCCCCCGGAACCCGAGCGCCCGCCGCCGATCGCGACGAACAGGTCGCCGTTCGGGGCGACGGCGAGGTGCCGGGCAGTCCCCACCTGGTCGGCGACCACGACGGCGCAGAATCCTTCGGGCAGCGTGAGGCCCGCGTTGCCGGGATCGCAGGCGGGCAGCCGGGTGGCGGGGTGGACCGACAGAGACAGCGCGGCCACACCGGCCGCGGCGATCGCTTTACGCATCATGCCTTTTTCCCTCCGACGGGCCCGCCAGCATCTCCCGGATGCCGCCGAGGGACGCCAGCACGCCCGTCGCTTCGTAAGGTAGGTAGATGACCTTGTTGCTCTGCGGGCTCGTGACCATCTCCTTGAGCGCTTCGATATAGCGGATGGCGATCAAGTAGCGTGCCGGATCGCCGCCGGTTCCCTTGATGGCGGTGGTGATCCGCTCGATCGCCTGGGCCTCCGCTTCGGCGACCTTGAGGCGGGCGTTCGCTTCGGCCTCGGCCGCGAGGATCTTCGCCTGTTTTTGACCCTCGGCCTGATTGATCTCCGACTGCCGGATACCCTCCGACTGCAAAGTACGCGACTGCTTCTCGGCCTCGGCGGTGAGGATCGCCGCGCGCCGGTCGCGCTCGGCGCGCATCTGCTTCTCCATCGCGTCGCGGATGTCGCGCGGTGGGTTGATGTCCTTGAGCTCCACCCGGCTCACCTTCGCGCCCCACTTGTGCGTAGCCTCGTCCAGGATCTCGCGCAGTTTGGCGTTGATCGTGTCACGCGAGGAGAGCACGTGGTCCAGCTCCATTTCGCCGATCACGTTTCGCAGGGTGGTCTGCGTCAGCTTCTCGATCGCGTCGGGCAGGTTCGCGATCTCGTAGGTCGCACGCACCGGGTCGGTGATCTGGGAATAGATCAGCGCGTCGATCTCGACGACGACGTTGTCTTTCGTGATCACGTTCTGGCGCGGGAACACGTACACCGTCTCGCGCAGGTCGATCTTGTCCGTGCGGAAATGACGCGCGAACGAGTCTCCCGCCGGCGTGACGATCACCTGGTGCCAGTCGATTGGACGCGGTCGGTCGAGCAGCGGGTTGATGAAGTTGAGCCCGGAGCTGAGCGTCCGGTGGTACTTCCCCAGCCGCTCAATGATCATCGTCTGCGCCTGCTGCACGATGCGGATGGCCTTGGACACGTACACCAGGACGACGAATCCGCCGACGAGAATGACGAGCGGAAAGAGTGAGAAGGGCATGGCTCACGTCTCCTTGTCGACGTACAGGGTTGTCCCTTCCACGCGCACCACCATCACCCGCGTGCCGGGCTCGAGGGGCGCATCCATCAGCGACGCGGCGCGCCAATCCTCACCCTCCACCAGGACGCGACCCTTGCCGGTCGCGGGGTCGATGCGGGCGGATACGATCCCGACTTTCCCCGCCAGGGCGTCCACGTTGGTCCGGATCTCCCGACCGGCGGGGTGCAGGTAGCGCAGCAGCAAGGGACGCACGCCCACGAGCGACAGCAGCGTGCCGCCGGCGAAGGCCAAGGTCGGCGCCACCACGCCCGGGAGCACCAGCGAGACCAGGCCCGCCGCGAGCGAGCCCACGGCCACCGAGAGCAGCCAGAACCCGGGTGCGATCATCTCGGCGACGCAGAGCAGCAGGGCGGCGACGAACCACACTTGCCATTCGTGCACGGGAGGGAAGTTAGCGCCCGTCCGCGAAGCTGGTAATTGCGGCGTCGGCGGCCCGTGGGAGCGACCCCGAGTGGCGGTCCCGAAGGCGAAGACGCAAGGGGCGGCGGGGCGGGGATGTCAGGCGTCCCGAGCCGGAGGGACCGTCACTCGGGGTCGCGCCCCCATCAGTCTGCTGGCGCGGGCGTCACCTCCGGCCCCGCCGCGGCACCGAGCGGCGCCCGGCGCCCCAGCCACTGCTGCAGCTCGTCCAGGTAGGTATAGATCACGGGCGTCACGTACAGCGTGACGAACTGCGAGAACGCGAGCCCGCCCACCACGGCGATGCCGAGCGGCCGGCGCGACTCCGAACCCTGGCCCACGCCCAGGGCGATGGGCAGCGTCCCCATCAGCGCCGCCATCGTCGTCATCATGATGGGCCGGAACCGGATGCTGCACGCCTCCAGGATGGCCTCGCGCGCCGACTTGCCCTCCAGGCGCTGCAATTCGAGCGCGAAGTCGATCATCATGATGCCGTTTTTCTTGACGAGCCCCACGAGCATGATGATGCCCACGAAGGCGTATACGCTCAGCTCGATCCGGAACAGCATCAGGGTGAGCAGCGCGCCGAACCCGGCGAACGGCAGGGCCGAGAGAATGGTGAGCGGGTGGATGAAGCTCTCGTACAGGATCCCGAGCACCATGTAGATCACGAACACCGCGAGCACCAGCAACACGAGCAGGCCCGACTGGCTCGACTGGAACGCCTGGGCCGTGCCCGCGAAGGAGTAGTTGATGCTCGACGGCAGCAGCTGCCGCGCGAGCCGGTCCACCTGGGCCGACGCCGGCCCGATGGAGACACCCTGGCGCAGGTCGAACGAGATCGTCACCGCCGGCAGCTGCCCCGAGTGGTTCACCGTGAGCGGGCCGACGGTCGTGGTCAGGGTCGCGAGCGACGCGAGCGGTATCAGCGTGCCGGTGTTGGAGCGGATGTACAGCAGGCTCAGCGCCGACAGGTCCTGCTGGTACTGGGGCAGCAGCTCCATCACGACCCAGTACTGGTTCGTCGCCGTGTAGATCGTCGACACCTGGGCGGAGCCGTAGGCGTCGTACAGGGCTTCCTCGACCTGCCGCGCCGTGACCCCCAGCGCCGCGGCGCGGTCGCGGTTGATCTCGACGCTGGCCTGCGGGTTCGAGATCACCAGGTCGCTCGTGACGTTGATCAGATCCGGCAGCTTGCGGAGCTCGGCCGTGAGCCGGTTCGCGTTGTCGTACAGCGCCACCCGGTCCGGGCCCTGCAGCGTGAACTGGTACAGGCTCTTGGTCCGACGGCCGCCGATCTGGATCGGCGGCGGGTTCTGCAGAAACACCTGGATGCCGGGGATATCCGACAGCTTGCGGTTGAAGTAGCGGATCAGCTGGTCCACGCTCATGTCCCGCTGCGAGCGGGGCTTGAGCTGCATGAACACGCGGCCCTGGTTGATCTGGCCGCCGCCCAGAAACGACATCGTCGCATCCACGTTGGGATCCCCCTGCAGCACCGCCATGACCTGCTGCTGATGGCGCACCAGGTCGTCAAACGACGTTCCTTCGACCGTCTCCGTCGTGCCGAAGATCTGGGAGTTGTCCTCGCTCGGGAGGAACCCCTTGGGGATCGCCCAGAACAGCACCGCGGTGGAGACCAGGATCGCGACCGAGAAGACGAGCGCGGCGGGACGCCGCGCCATCACCCACTCGAGACTCCCCTCGTACCAGTGCAGCACGCGCTCGTACACGCGCTCCGACGCCTCGTAGAATCGGCCGTGGTGCGCTTCGCGCGACGGCTTGAGGAACCGGCTGCACAACATCGGGGTCAGGGTGAGCGATACCACACCCGACACGAGAATGGCGGCGCCGATGGTGACGGCGAACTCGTGGAACAGCCGGCCGATGATCCCCCCCATGAACAGCACCGGAATGAACACGGCCGCGAGCGACAGCGTCATGGAGAGGATGGTGAACCCGACTTCGCGTGACCCGGCGAACGCGGCCTCGAGGGCGGGCGTCCCCTTCTCCATGTGGCGCACGATGTTCTCGAGCATGACGATGGCGTCGTCCACCACGAACCCGACCGACAGCGTGAGCGCCATCATCGACAGGTTGTCGAGGCTGTAGTCGAGCGCGTACATCACGGCGCACGTGCCAACCAGCGAGAACGGCAGCGCCAGGCTGGGGATGACCGTGGCCGAGAGGTTTCGCAAGAACAGGAAAATCACCAGCACGACGAGCGCCAGCGTCAGGAACAGAGTGAATTGCACGTCGTGCAGCGAGGCGAGGATCGACACCGAGCGGTCGGAGCGGAGCTGCAGATCGACCGACCCCGGGAGCTGCTGCTTCAGAGTCTGCATGACGTCGCGCACGCGGGCCGCCACCGCCACGGTGTTCGTGCCCGGTTGCCGCTGGATGGCCAGCACGATCGCCCGGTTGCCGTTGAACCACGCCGCGCTCTTGTTGTCCTGGATGTCGTCGAGCACGAGCCCGAGGTCCTGCAGGCGCACGGGAGCACCGTTGCGATAGCTCACGACCAGCGGTCGGAACTGCTCGGCGTTTTGCAGCCGCCCGTTCGCCAGCACGGTGAACGCGCGGTGCGGCCCCCAGAGAATGCCGGTCGGAAGGTTGACGTTGCCCGCGTCGACCCCGTTCGCGACCTCGTCGATGCCGATGCCGCGCGTGGCGAGGGCTTTGGGATCGAGCTGGATGCGCACGGCGTACTTGGCCGCGCCGAACACGTTGACCTGCGCCACGCCGTCGACCATCGACAGGCGCTGCGCAATGAACGTCTCGGCGTACTCGTCCAGCTCCGACAGCGACAGCGTGCCCGAGCTCAAGGCGTAGTAGATGATCGGCTGATCGGCCGGGTTCACCTTCTGGTAGGAGGGCGGCACGATGCCGGTCGGGAGCTGGCGCAGCGTCTTCGAGATCGCCGCCTGCACGTCCTGCGCGGCGGCGTCGATGTTGCGGTCCAGGGTGAACTGCAGCGTGATGTTGGTGCTGCCCAGACTCGACGACGAGGTCATCTGGTCCACGCCGGCGATGGTGGAGAACTGCTTCTC
>WNGQ01001832.1_pt1 | contig 21776 bp, 18 predicted proteins | sample 5407661 | NCBI WGS metagenome assembly WNGQ01 (sample SAMN13153382, study PRJNA577476) | soil metagenome | isolation source: 60 cm soil or saprolite under Garry oak tree replicate 2 | place: USA:California | collected 2016-06-15 | reverse complement strand
CGTCGACATCACCGGCCTGGTGAAGCATTACGGGCGGACGGCCGCGGTGGCCGGCCTGTCCGTGCGGGCGGAGCGGGCCCAGGTGACCGCGATACTCGGGCCCAATGGAGCCGGCAAGACCACGACCATCGAGATCTGCGAGGGCTACCGGCGGCCCGATTCCGGCACCGTGCGGGTGCTCGGCCTCGATCCGGTCCGGGACGCCCGCGAGCTGCGGCCGAGGGTCGGCGTAATGCTGCAGTCCGGCGGCATCCCGACCTCCGCCCGGGCCGGCGAGTACCTGCGGGTGATGGCCAGCTTCTACGCGCGTCCGCTCGAGCCCGCCATGCTGCTCGAGCGCCTCGGGCTGACAGCAAGCGCGCAGACCCCGTTTAAGCGAATGTCCGGCGGTCAGCAGCAACGGCTGTCCCTCGCGGCCGCCGTGATCGGCCGCCCCGAACTGGTGTTCCTGGACGAGCCCACCGCCGGGCTCGATCCGCAGGCGCGGCACGCCACCTGGGACCTGATCACCGGGCTGCGCGCGGCCGGCGCGGCCGTCATCCTGACCACGCATCACATGGCTGAGGCCGAGCGGCTGGCGGACCGGGTCGCGATCGTCGACCATGGCGCGCTGGTCGCCGACGGCACCCCGGCCGAGCTCACCGGCACGGCGGGCCAGCTCAGGTTCCGCGCCGAGCCCGGGCTGGACACCGATAACCTGCTGGCCGCGCTGCCGCCGGGCAGCGCGGCCAAGGAGTCGCCCGCCGGGCACTACGTGGTCGAGGTGCACGACCGGGTGGACCCGCAGCTGCTGGCCGCGGTAACCGCCTGGTGCGCTGAGCGCGGCATCCTCGCGCAGAGCCTGCGGATCGAGAGCCGCACGCTGGAGGACGTCTTCCTCGAGCTGACCGGACGGGAGCTGCGCTCGTGACGCAGACGAAGGCCGGGCCAGGGGCCGCGGCAGGCTGGCCGGCCCCGGCGCCTGGCGCGGCGCCGCTGCCGAGGATGGTCGGCGCGCAGGCCGCCCTTGAGTTCCGCACCCTGCTGCGCAACGGCGAGCAGCTGCTGCTCGTCCTGATCATCCCGGTGCTGCTGCTCGCCGCGTTCAGCCGGGAGCCGCTGGTGAACTTCGGCCCGGGCAAGCGGATCGACTTCCTCGCCCCCGGCATCCTGGCGCTCGCGATCATGTCGACCGCCTTCACCAGCCTGGCGATCGCCACCGGATTCGAGCGCCGGTACGGCGTGCTCAAGCGGCTGGGTTCCACTCCGCTCCGGCGCAGCGGCCTGATTGCGGCGAAGACGCTGACGGTGCTCGCCGTCGAGTTGCTGCAGGCGGTGGTGATCGTCGCCATCGGGCTGGCGCTCGGCTGGCGGCCGCACGCGGGCGGCGGCGCCGTTGCCTGGGCGCTGCTGCTCGTGCTCGCCGGGACTGCCGCATTCAGCGGGCTGGCCCTGCTACTGGCCGGGACACTGCGGGCGGAGGCTACCCTGGCCGCCGCCAACCTGGTCTACCTGGTGATGCTCGGCCTCGGCGGGGTGGTCTTCCCGCTGACGAAATTCCCGCTGGGCGCACAGCCGGTGTTGCGGCTGCTGCCGGCCGGCGCGCTGTCAGACGGCCTGCGGTCGGTATTGCAGCATGGCAGCGGGCTGCCAGTCCGCGATCTGCTGGTGCTGGCCGCCTGGGCGGTGGCCGGCATCGCGGTTACGGCGCGTGCGTTCCGCTGGGAGTGACGCCGAGGCAGGCGGGCCCGGCGCCCGCCAGCCCGGCGCCCGCCAGCCCGGCGCAAGTGAGCCTGGGTCCCGCGAGCCAGCCGGTTCCGGCAGCGTGCTCGGGCGGGTTCCGCCGTCCGCGCTGGTCGGCGCCGGCATCGTGTCGGTCCAGCTCGGCGCGGGAGTGGCCGGCCGGCTGTTCACCGAGATCCCGGCTGCTGCCGTTACCGGCCTGCGGCTGTGGACCTCAGCCGTGATCATGGCGGCCATCGGCGGCCGGGCGCTGGCGCGGACGCTGGGTGACATGATCCGGCGCCGGCGGTGGCAGGACGCGGGCGTGGCGGTGGCCTTCGGCGTCACGCTCGGCATCATGAACTTCTCGATCTACCAGTCGTTCGCCCGGATCCCGCTGGGCATCGCGGTGACCGTCGAGTTCCTCGGTCCGCTGGCGGTCGCCGTGGTGTCCTCCCGGCGCGCGATCGACCTGCTCTGGGTCGGCCTGGCCGGCCTCGGCGTGGCGCTGCTCGCGCGCGGCGGCACCAGCCTGGCCAGCGGCGCGGTGCCCGGATCCCGCGGCGGGCCGGGGCTGGCCGCCGCGGGCATCGCGTTCGCGCTGGTGGCAGCGGCGGCATGGGCGGCCTACATCATGCTCAGCGCGTCTACCGGGCGACGGCTCAGCGGCTCGTCCGGCCTGGCCATCGCCATGGTGATCGCGGCCCTGGTGGTGACGCCGCCAGCGGTGGCTGCCGGGCACGCCGCGCTGCTGCGGCCGGGGGTGCTGGCCACCGGCGCGGCCATCGGCCTGCTGTCCTCGGTCATCCCGTACCGATTCGAGCTCGAGGCACTGCGGCGGATCCCGCCGCGGGTGTTCGGCATCTGGATGAGCCTGGAGCCCGCCGTGGCCACGGTGATCGGGCTGGTGCTGCTCGGCGAGGCGCTGGCGGCCCGCGAGTGGGCGGCGGTGTGCCTGGTGACGGTGGCCAGCGCCGGCGCGGCCCGCGGCGCGTCCGGCGCCGCCCAGGCGCCGCAAGCCTGAGAGCCCGCGGAGCGAGCCGGCAGCGCGGCGGATTGACAGCGGTTAAGTAATGTCCGCTGTCAGCCGGACAGATCTTAACCACTGACACGATCTTTGGCCTGGCACCCGGCTGGCGGCCATCGGGTCCGGCGGCCGGCCCGAGTAGGCTCAGCGTCGTGCTCTCCGATTCCGCCTCGGGACGAGTTGCGGCCGGCCCATCCTGGTTCCGTTCCCCGCGCGCATCGATCGCGCGGGCATCGCGCCTCCTGGCCGGCTCCGTGCTGGCGCCATCGCCGGCCTCGATGCGGCGGATCGCGCTGGCCGGGGTGGTGGCGTCCGCCGGGATCATCTTGACCGGCGCCGCCGTCCGGCTGAGCCAGTCCGGCCTCGGCTGCCCGGACTGGCCCGCCTGCACAGCGCACAGCATCGTGGCCGGCGGATCGTCCGGCAGCACCCTGGTGCACCGCTGGATCGAGTTCGGCAACCGGCTGGCCACCGGTGCCATCCTGGTGATCGCGGCGGGAGTGTCGGTGGCCGCCTGGCGGTTCCGGCCCGGCGACGGCGACCGCCGCAGGCCCGACCTAGTCTGGCTCGCGCTGGCGCAGCCGGCCGGCATCCTCGCGCAGGCAATACTCGGCGGCATCGTGGTGCTCACCAAGCTCGACCCGGTCTGGGTCTCGGTGCACTTCGTGCTGTCCGTGTCGCTGCTGGCGCTCGCGGTAGCGCTGCATGTCAAGGTGACCGAGGGCACCGCGCCCGCCAGGCCGCTTGCCCGGCCTGACCTGCGGGCGCTCGCCGCCGCCCTGGTCGCCGTGGTCGCCGTGATGCTGGCCGCGGGAACCGTGGTCACCGGCACCGGGCCGCTGGCAGGCGCCCGCTCGGTGGCCAGGTACCAGCTGCCGCTGGCCGGCGTCACCCAGCTGCACGCGGACATTGGCTGGCTGCTCACCGGCCTCGTGCTTGCCCTGGTGGCGGGCCTGCGATTCAGCGGTGCGCCCCGGCAGGCGGTGCGGCTCGGCTGGTTGCTGCTCGGCCTGATCGTGGCGCAGGGATCGGCCGGCTACACCCAGTACTTCACCGGCCTGCCGGCCGGCCTGGTCTGGGTGCACGTCACCGGAGCGGTGCTGATCTGGATTACCGCGCTCCGGCTGCCGTTCGCGTTGCGTGACCGGGGGCCGCTGGCCGGCGGAAGCCCTGGCCAGGCAGGCGCGCTGGGTCTGGCCCGGGCCCGCGATGCCTGACTGCGGCCGGGCACGGGCCGGCCGGTTAAGGCTGCCACAGCGGGATAGGGTCAATGCCGTGATTGCGTTCCCCCGGGAAGGAGCCTGGAGTCGCGGTGAGCACGCAGCCTGGAGTCGCGGTGAGCACGCAGCCTGGTAACTCGCTCGAATGGTCGGAGACCGACGCACGGGCTGTTGACCTGATCCGAGTCCTCGCCATGGACGCGGTGGAAGCCGCCGGATCCGGCCATCCGGGGACGACGATGAGCCTCGCCCCGGCCGCGTACCTGCTCTTCCAGCACATCCTGCGGCATGACCCGGCCGATCCGGGCTGGCTGGGCCGGGACCGGTTCGTGCTGTCCTGCGGCCATTCCAGCCTTACCCTGTACATTCAGCTCTACCTGTCCGGTTACGGGCTGACCCTGGAAGACCTGAAGGCATACCGGCGCTGGGGCAGCCTGACGCCTGGCCATCCCGAGCGCGGCCTGACCCGCGGAGTCGAGACCACCACCGGCCCGCTGGGCCAGGGCCTGGCGAACGCGGTCGGCATGGCTATGGCCTCGCGCCGGGAACGCGGCCGCCCGCGAGCTGCTGCAGCGCGAAGGGACGGCCGCCCGGGTGGTCTCCATGCCGTGCGTGGAATGGTTCGCCGAGCAGGACGCTGCCTACCGGGAGCAGGTCCTGCCGCCTGCTATCCGGGCCCGGGTCTGCGTGGAGGCCGGCATCGCCCTGGGCTGGCGCGCCTTTGCCGGCGACGCGGGCGAGTGCGTCAGCCTGGAGCATTTCGGGGCCTCGGCGGCCTACCAGACGCTGTACGAGCAGTTCGGCTTCACGGCGGAGCGGGTGGCCGAGGCCGCCCGCGCAAGCCTGGCCAGGCTCAGTGCGGCTGCAACCAGCGAATGAACCCAAGGAGCATGAGGCAATGACTTCCCAGCCCGATGATCACCTCGGGCAGCTCGCCGCTGCCGGGGTAGCGGTGTGGCTCGACGACATCAGCAGGGAGCGCCTGGCCACGGGCAATCTCGCCACGCTAGCGCGAGACATGCACGTCGTCGGCGTGACATCGAACCCGACGATCTTCGCGCACGCGCTCTCCAACGGCGCGGCGTATCACAGCCAGGTCGCTGACCTGGCGGTGCGCGGGGTGACCGTGGACGAGGCGGCCCGGGCGATCACGACCTACGACATTCGCTGGGCCTGTGACGTGCTGCGGCCCAGCTATGACTCGACCGGCGGGCTGGACGGGCGGGTGTCCATCGAAGTCGACCCGCGGCTCGCCAGGGATACGCCGAAGACCATCGCCGAGGCCCGCGCCCTCTGGTGGCAGGTCGACCGGCCGAACCTGTTCATCAAGATCCCGGCGACCGTCGAGGGACTGCCCGCGATTACCCAGTGCCTGTCCGAGGGAATCAGCGTGAACGTGACGCTGATCTTTTCGCTGCAGCGCTACGGCCAGGTGATCGACGCCTTCATGACCGGCCTGGAGCAGGCAGCGGGTGATGACGTATCGGCGATCAGCTCGGTGGCGTCGTTCTTCGTCAGCCGGATGGATACCGAGGTCGACCGCAGGCTCGGCAAGATCGGCACGCCGGCCGCCGACGCGCTGCGCGGCAAGGCCGCCATTGCCAACGCGCGGCTCGCCTACCAGCTGCATGAGCAGAAGTTCGCCGGTGACCGCTGGCTGGCGCTGGCCGCGCGCGGCGCCCGCCCGCAGCGGCCGCTGTGGGCGTCCACCAGCACCAAGGATCCGGCCTACCGGGACACCATGTACGTCGAGGAGCTGGTTGCCCCTGGCACCGTGAACACGATGCCGGAGGCCACGTTGCACGCCTTCGCGGCGCACGGCGAGCCGCGCGGTGACACCATCCACGGCACGTATGCCGATGCCCGTCAGGTCATCGACGACCTCGAGGCCATGGGAATCGGTTACGACGACGTGGTCGGCGTGCTGGAGGACGAGGGCGTGCAGAAGTTCGCCGCGTCCTGGCACGAGCTGCTGACCACGATCGAGACCGAGCTGGCGGCGAAGCGCAGGTGACGACCGGCGGCATCCGCGGAGACCACATGATGATGAGTAACCCGCTGCGGGACTCGCGGGACCGCCGGATCCCGCGGGTTGCCGGTCCGTGCGTGCTCGTCATGTTCGGCGTCACCGGCGACCTGGCCACCAAGAAGCTGCTGCCGGCCGTCTACGACCTGGCCAACAGGGGCCTGCTGCCGCCCGGCTTCTCGCTGGTCGGGTTCGCGCGCAGGGACTGGGTTGACGAGGATTTCGCCCAGGTCACCTATGAGGCAGTGAAGCTGCACTCCCGGACGCCGTTCCGGGACACCGTCTGGCAGCAGCTCCTGGAGGGCGTCAGGTTCGTGTCCGGCGAGTTCGCCGACGACGCCGCGTTCGACGAGCTGGCGAAGACCGTTGCCAACCTGGACGCCGAGCGAGGCACCGGCGGGAATTGCGCGTTCTATCTCTCCGTGCCGCCGAAGGCGTTCCCGGTCGTCATCCAGCAGCTCAAGCGGTCCGGGCTGGCCGACCCCGGTGGTTCGGGGACCGGGCCGCGGCCCTGGCGCCGGGTGGTGATCGAGAAGCCGTTCGGCCATGACCTGGCCAGCGCCCGCGCGCTGCACGCGACGCTGGACGCGGTCTTCCCGGCCCAGTCGGTGTTCCGCATCGACCATTACCTCGGCAAGGAGACGGTCCAGAACATTCTCGCCCTGCGCTTCGCGAACACCCTGTACGAGCCGATCTGGAACCGCGGCTACGTGGACCATGTCCAGATCACGATGGCCGAGGACATCGGCATCGGCGGCCGGGCCGGCTACTACGACGGCATCGGCGCGGCGCGCGACGTGATCCAGAACCACCTGCTGCAGCTGCTCGCACTGACCGCGATGGAGGAGCCGGTCTCCTTCGATGCCGACTCGCTGCGGGCCGAGAAGGAGAAGGTGCTGTCGGCCGTGACGCTGCCGCCGGACCTCGCGGCCGGCACCGGGCGCGGCCAGTACGCGGCAGGCTGGCAGGGCGGCGTGCAGGTGCCCGGCTACCTTGAGGAGCACGGCATCCCGCCGGACTCGCACACGGACACCTACGCCGCGGTGGAACTCGGCATTGATACCAGACGGTGGGCCGGGGTGCCGTTCTTCCTCCGCACCGGCAAGCGGCTGCCGAGCCGGATGACGGAGATCGCGCTGATGTTCCAGCGGGCGCCGCACCTTCCGTTCACGGCCACCGACACCGAGGAACTCGGCCAGAACGCGCTGGTCATCCGGGTCCAGCCGGATGAGGGGGTGACGATCAGGTTCGGCTCGAAGGTACCTGGGTCGGCCATGGAGGTCCGGGACGTGAATATGGACTTCGCCTACGGCGGAGCGTTCACCGAGTCAAGCCCGGAGGCATATGAGCGGCTGCTGCTCGACGTGCTGATCGGCGACCCGCCGCTGTTCCCGCGGCAGGAGGAAGTGGAGCTGTCCTGGCGGATCCTGGATCCGATCGAGGAATTCTGGGCATCGGCCGGCCAGCCCGAGCAGTACCCGGCGGGCTCGCCTGGCCCGGCCTCCGCTGATGCCCTGATCGCCCGCGGCGGCCGCGCCTGGCGCCGGCTCTGAGGGAGCGCCGGATGCCGAGCGCCCTATGCCGAGCGCCCGATCGCGAGTGCCGATGGCGAGCGCCCGATCGCGAGTGCCGATGGCGAGCGCCGATGGCGAGCGCCGATGCCGAGCGCCCGATCGCGAGTGCCGATGGCGAGCGCCGATGGCGAGCGCCGATGGCCGATGGCGAGCGGCGATCCCAGCGAGAAGGGTGCAGCGATGACGATTGACCTGACCGATACCACGACAGCGGCCATCCGCGACGCTCTTACCCGGGAGCGGCAGCGGCTCGGCGGCCAGACCACCGGCATGGTGCTCAACCTGATCATCGTGACGGACGAGGCCGGCCAGTACGACGCCGTCCGCGCGGCGAGCCAGGCTGGCCGCGAGCATCCCTGCCGCATTCTCGGCGTCATCATCCGCCGGCCGGACGCGCGATCGCGGCTGGACGCGGAGATCCGCACCGGCGAGGCCGGCCCCAGCCAGACCGTGCTGCTGCGCATGTACGGCCCGCTGGGCCAGCACGCGGATTCGGTGGTCAGGCCGCTGCTCGCGCCGGACACGCCGATCGTCACCTGGTGGCCGGGGGAAGGCCCGGCGTGTCCGTCCGAGGACCCGCTGGGCGTGCTCGCCCAGCGCAGGGTTACCGACGCGGCCGAGGCGCCGGTGCCCCGCGAGGTTCTCGGCGTCCTTGCCCAGGGTTACCGGGCGGGTGATACCGACCTCAGCTGGACCCGCGCCACTTCCTGGCGGTCGCTGCTCGCGGCCACGCTTGATCAGCCGCACGGCGAAATCATCGGCGGATCGGTGACCGCCGAGAAGGCCAACCCGACCGCAGACCTGATCGTTGCCTGGCTCGGCGGGCGCCTGGGCGCGCCGTTCGAGCGGGACACCTCGGGCGGCCCCGGCATCACCGAGGCCCGGTTCGCAACCAGCGACGGCGACATCGTCCTGGCCAGGCCGGATGGGCTGCTGGCTACGCTGACCAAGCCCGGCCAGCCGGACCGGCGGGTCGCCCTGCACCGCCGGGACACCGCCGAACTGCTGGCCGAGGAGCTCCGGAGGCTTGACTCCGACGAGATCTACAGCGAGACGCTGGGGTGGCTCGCGGGCAGCGCGGTGAGCCGCCCGGCCGCTGCCCAGGCCCAGGCCCAGGGCGAGCATTGACCACCCCCCAGGTACTCATTCACCGGGACGCCGGGCTGCTGGCCAAGGCGGTGGCCGCACGACTGGTGACCCGGCTGGTCGATATCGCGGCCGGACGTGGCCATGCCTGCGTGGTGCTCACTGGCGGTGGTATCGGCACCCGGGTACTCGCCGAGCTTGCCGCCGCGCCCGCCAGGGATGCCGTGGACTGGCGGCACCTGGATGTCTGGTGGGGCGACGAGCGGTTCCTGCCGACCGGGCACCCGGACCGGAACGAGACGGCCGCCCGGGCGGCCCTGCTCGACCAGGTGGACGTGACCCCGGACCGGGTCCGCCCGATGCCGGGCCCCGACGGGCCGGACGGCGACAACCCCGAGGCGGCAGCCGCCAGGTATGCGGGCTGGCTGCGCGCCGCGGCAACGCCCGAGGATCACGGCGACACGCCGTCCTTCGACGTGCTGCTGCTCGGCATCGGGCCGGAAGCGCACGTCGCGTCCCTGTTCCCTGGCCAGCCGGCGGTGTACGAGGAGGAACGGACCGTCGTCGCCGTGCACGGCTCGCCGAAGCCGCCGCCGATCCGGCTGACCATGACGTTCCCGGCGATCCGGGCGGCCCGCGAGGTGTGGATCATCGCCTCCGGGCCGGACAAGGCCGGCGCTATCAGGCTCGCGCTGTCCGGGGCTGGCCCGGTCCAGGTGCCTGCCGCGGGAGCCCGCGGCAGGCAGCAAACCCTGTTCCTGCTCGACCGTGCCGCGGCTGCCAAGGTGCCGCCGCAGCTCAGCCGGCTCGCCTCCCCCTGAGGCGGGCTGCCTGGCGCCGCGCAGCAGGCCGCCCAATGGCCGTCCGCCGGCCTGCCGCACTGTCCTAAGCCCTGCCGTTTTACCGCCTTGTGCTGCCGTTTTACCGCCTTGTGCTGCCACCGCCCTGGCCTGCCGCCCGCTGACCCAGGGCGGCGACCTGATCGCAACTGCGCCATTTGCGGCGTCTGCCGAGAACGGCCGATCTGGCCTGTTCTGGCACTTCCGTGCTGGCTAAGATCACGCGCGTGGCGTCCTTTATCCCCGTGCAGGCAGGCCGGGGCCATCTCGTCGTTTGCGGGGACGACGCCCTCGCCGCACGGATGGTCGAAGAACTCACCGTCAGGTATGGCGAGCAGGTAACGGTCATCCTAAGTGACGGCGAGCCAGCCGACGCATTATCCGATGAGCGATAGAGCTTTTCCGGCAAAGCTGGGCCTCCCGCACGGGCGCAGCCGGAGTTACGCTCAGGGCAGATCTTCCACCTGGTTCTGCTGAGCCAGCTGTGAAGACAACGGAAGGTCCGGGCATGGTCTTATTTGCGGGGATCGCCTGCGCCGCACGGAGTTGCCCATCGGGGCATGGCTGGTGGCAAGCCAGTCCGTGCGGCCGGGGCCGTCGTGTCCTTCCGGTCACTCCCGCGCGCCAGCCTGGCCCCGTCGGCGGCATGCCCGCGGCCGGGCAGGTGCATTCCCACCCAGGAGGAATCAGTTGAGCACTACCGTTGAATCCACGGCAAAGGCCGCACCCGCCCTGGCCGTCGCCGACCCCGCGCCGCTCGGGCTGGCGGCCTTCGCCCTCACGACCTTCCTGCTGTCCGCGGCCAACGCCAAGTGGATGACGAGCGCCACCGGCGATGCCTGGCTCGGCTACGCGCTCGCCTACGGCGGGGTCATCCAGCTACTGGCGGGCATGTGGGAGTTCCGCAACAAGAACGTGTTCGGCGCGACGGCCTTCTCCACCTATGGCGGGTTCTGGATCGGCCTCGGGCTCTGGGTCCTGCTAGTGGCAAGGCACGCCCCGCCGGCCGGGATGACCGCGGCCGCGTACGGCGCGGCTGCCGGCAAGGACCTAGGCTGGATCCTGCTTGCCTTCGCGATCTTCAACACCTACATGCTGCTCTGGAGCTCGCAGGTGAACGGCGCCGTGTTCGCAGTGTTCCTGACCCTGGAGCTGACCGAGATATTCCTCTTCATCGGCGGTTTCGCGGCCAACGCGAACATCATCAAGATCGGCGGCTACCTCGGGATCCTGACCGCCCTGACGGCCTGGTACGCGTCCGCGGCCCTCGTAATCAGGGGCATGAAGGGCCGTTCTGTGCTGCCCGTCGGCGGGCCGTTCGGCAGCATCGGCGGCTGACGGGCCGGCTCGCCGGGCACTGCCTGCGTGATCCCGGGGACCCGGCATAGGGTCCCCGGGATCCATCCGCAGCAGGCCGCCCTCGGTAGCGTAGGGGCAATGGATGCCCTGGATAAGCTCGACATGGCCGAGCAGGTAGCCAAGGTGAGGGCGCGGGCCAGGCCGTGGCGGTCCATCATCGCCCTGGTGCTCGCGGCGATCGCGGCGGCGGCATCGGTGTGGGCGGCTGACCAGAATCATGGCGGCCCCGGGCTGACCCTGGCCGGCCACCCGGTGGACCGGTTGCTGAGCGCCGGCTGCGCGGTGGTCTTCTGCCTGCTCGCGCTTATCGCGACCCTGGGCCTGTCCGGCAAGGCCCGCGAGCTGCTCGAGCCGGGGATCGGCTCAGCGCACGCGGCCGTGGTCAGGTACGCCATCGTGCTGGCCGGCGGCGTCACCAGCCTGCTCATCACGCTGGAATTGCTCAAAGTGCCGGTCGGCAACCTCATACTCGGCGGCGCACTCACCGCCGTCCTGATCGGTATTGCCGCGCAGCAGACGCTCGGCAACCTGTTCGCCGGCATTGTGCTGCTGCTTGCCCGGCCGTTCGCCGTCGGCGACAGCGTCCGGATGCGGGCAGGCGCGCTCAGCGGCGAGATCGAGGGCACGGTGACCGATATCGGGATTACCTACGTCCGGCTAGATACCGACCAGGGCACGCTCAACGTGCCCAATTCACAGGTCCTCGCGGCGGCGGTCGGCCCCGTGCGGCAGCCAGGCGGCGCCGGACCCGTGCCCGCAGCGCCCGCGGTCGCCCCGCCGACGGCAGCCGGCCAGTCAGCCGATAGCGCCGCGGCCGCCCGGTCCGCCGAAGCGAGCCAGCCCGCCGCACCGGGACAGCCCGTCGCCACGGCGGCGGCGGCTGTGGCGCCGCTCAGCGAAGAGGCGGCGCCACAGCATGCCGGACCAGGTGGTGCCGACCGGGATGGCGAGCGTGGCTCTCAGCGGTGACTTGCGTCGTACCTGGCGATGACGTCCGCCGGTATCCGGCCGCGGTCACTGACCGAAATGCCATTGCTCTTCGCCCAGGAGCGAATGTCCGCGCTGCGCTTGCGATGCGCTGACGTTCGCCGCTTGGAGCGCCCCGCCCGGTTTGCTGCCTTGCGGGCACGAGTAACGAACCTGTTGAAGACCTCGTCGAACTTCTGGCTGTGCCGCTCGCAGAGATCGATTTCATAATCCCGGCCGTCGATGCTGAACGACCGTGTCAGCTGCTCACCGTCCGGAATCTCTTTCTCGTCGTAGTCGCAGGCGAATGTAACTGAAACTTTTTGCGCCACTTGTATTCCCCCTTCCCCCGCCGCACATATATCCCCAGGTGAAGACAGGTGTAACGGCACAGCGATAGTTTTTCTTCGGCATGGCCCGGCGCCGATGGTCATGCCGCCAGCAGGCCGGCCGGCCAAAGGATGATGGCGGCGGCCAGCAAAGGACGATAGCGCCGGACAGGCAAAGGACTCTCACGGCTGGCCGCGCAAAGGACGACAGCGGCTCTGGATACGGGCTAGCGGAGTTCGTGATCCGGGAGCAGGTGACTGTACGGGAACGACTCTGGAAGCGGCTCAAGTCCGTGCCCGGCCGGACTGGCGTGACCGGTATCCCGGCCGGTTTCCTGCTGCGCGGCCGGCCAGCCCGGCCGGTCGCGATCGTATGGCGGTACCAACGGATCAGGCCGACTTTCATGGCCGGCCAGTCCAGCCGAATAGGAACCGGGTCCGCTGTCGTTCGGGTAACGGCCGCGAGGCGGTCCGGCCGCCATATCCTGGTGGCCGGGGCCGGCCGGATAGCCAGCCTGCTGGTCCGGATAACGGGCCGTTGCGTGCTGGTCCGGATAGCGCGGCGTGGCCGCCTGGTCCCGGTATGGTGCCGCACCTGGCTGGTCCGGGTACTCCCCCGGAGGCTGTCCGTTCAGGTAGTGCAGGGACCCGGAGCCCGCCGGATAGCGGTCCTGGCCGGCTGCGCCGGTCCGGGCCGGCTCGTCCGCTGGCAGCCCGCCCGCTACCGAAGCGGCCCAGCCGTCCGGCCCCCGCTGCAGCGTCTCGATCATCCTGGGCAGATCGGCCATCGGCAGCCGGAAGCTGCCCGTGCAGGTCCCGCCCTGCCAGATACTGAGCACCGCCACTCCGGTATCGGCGTACCAGCTGATCCGCAGGCTCCGCGAAGCGCTCCTGACATCGAAGAAAACCTCGCCGAGACGAGGCAGCGGGGCTGCGTCCGACGTCGACATGCTGCCCATGGTGACCCCGACCTAACGGATTTGTCTAGTTAATGATCACTTAGCATGCAATGGGTACCGTCGGCCACGACGGATTCCGCGGCCCGCCTGCGCGAGCGCGGACCGGGATGGCATGATTATGCCTCGGCTCGCTGATCTGACTGGCCCCATTGCCGCCTTGCACCTCCTCCGTACCGCCCGCGCGCGGGAACACTGTGGCGATGTAACGCGTTACACATGCGACGGGGCGAATGCCGCATCGCGCGAGATATCACGCGTCCAGCGAGCCGGACGCTCTGTTAAGCGAAGTTCCACACGGTCAGCTCGTTGAGGAGATCAATCCATGTCTGAGGTACGTCGTCAGGCCGCCGTGATGCCCCGGCCGAACTGGGGCTGGCAAGATGACGCGGCGTGCCGCGGTAAGGAAGTCGTGCTCTTCTTCGGCCCGGATGGCGAGCGGCAGCCAGAGCGAGAGATTCGCGAACGCAAGGCAAAGACTGTCTGCGCGGCCTGCCCGGTCCGCACCGAGTGCCTCAGCTACGCCGTGTCGCGGCCGGAGAAGTATGGCGTCTGGGGCGGCCTGAACGAGGACGAGCGTGCGTCCGAGCGGCGTCGCCGGATGCGCAGGGCTAACGCGGCCTGAGGACGTCCAAGCGCGCCCGCGGCCGGGCAGCCTCAGCCCGCTAGGCCGGATCCTCAGCTTTGCCCAGCAGCATGACCACGTCTTCGTCCGTGAGCTGGCCAAACGACTGATACCACTCACCAACGGCGCGGAACGCGGGCGGCGCGGCCAGGACCACGACAAGATCGGCTTCGGCCAGCATCGCCGTCGCTGATGACGGCGCGGCCACCGGTATCGCGAGGATGGTGCGGTCAGCCCCGGCCGCCCGTACCGCCCGCAAGGCCGCCCTGGCCGTGCCGCCGGTCGCCAGCCCGTCGTCGACGACGATCACTTCCCGGCCGCGCAGCTCCGGGGCGGGCCGCCCGCCCCGGTATGCCGCAATCCTGCGGTCAAGCTCGGCCCGCTCGCTAGCCACCACGGGGTCAAGCATGGGCGCCGTCAGGCCGAGGTGGGCCAGCATTTCCGCGTCGAACACCGGCTCGCCGCCCTCCGCTATCGCGCCGACTCCCAGTTCCGGCTGCAGCGGGTATCCGATCTTCCTGGTCACCAGGACATCAAGCGGAACCCGGAGCGCGGCCGATACCTCCCGGCCCACCGGCACGCCGCCGCGCGGCAGTGCCAGCACAACGGTCCGCGCCAGGCTGAGGCCGACCGCGGGATCGGCAGACAGCCGCAGCAAGCGAGCGCCCAGAATCCGCCCGGCCGCGGACCGATCCGCGAAGGGCAGCGGCACGGCTTCCGGTGCGCTCGCGGCCACGCCAACCATCCGTCTGGTCCTGAACATGAACTCCGCTCGTGCTCCGGAACCTACCCCGCCGTCGCCCAACCCATTCCGGCAGCGACAATGAACACCATGGTGTGCCCTTCCTGCCGTGCGCAGCGGCACGACGAATGCCGCGGCGGCACCTGGTGTGACTGCCAGCATCAGCCGCCGGCCCAGGAGGCCGAGCCACGGCTCGGCTGGATCAGGCAGGGCTGAGCGCCAGGCCGGCCGCGGCTGCGCATGGCGGATGCGGCCGCTCAGCCGCGGGTGCGCTGCCGCGGTCGCTGAAGGTGCCAGGCGGTCGCTGAAGGCGCCAGGACGGCTCCGGAATAGGCTCCGCGGCGGTGCGGTTGTCGTTAGGCGTGACAGCAGACGTCGTTTCCCTTGTCGTACGCGCTGCCAGCATGCAGGCCGCCGGCCCGGCCGCCTGCCCGAGCACGCGGGCCGGTCTCGGGCCCGCTGCCATCACCCGCACGGATCCACTGCTCGTGGCCAGGCGGCACGTCGATTTCCTCCGGATCCGCAGCGCGATCTGTCCCACCGCCCGCTGACGGGATACCCGTTCTCGCCCGGCGAGCCCAGCTAAGCCAGCGTTCCGCGGCCGCGGAAGCCACGGCTGCCATCGCGTCATCGCCGGTGCACCGCAAACCCGCATGCCCCCGGACCCGAAGGATCGCCACATGACGATCAGCGCAAGGACGGCGGACGCCCGCGTCCGCACGGATAGCGAGACGGCAGCCCGCGAGGCGGCCGGCCGCGGTACCCGCGATGAGGCCCGTGATCTCACGGCCACTCTCGCCGGAAGGCCGCCGGCCGCCCGGCGCCGCGCACCGGCGGCGGGCGGCCGGCGCAGCCGGGGCGAAGGCCAGTGGGCGCTCGGCTACCGTGAGCCGCTCAACGCCAACGAAGAGAGCAAGAAGAACGACGACGGGCTCAACGTCCGGCAGCGGATCATCGACGTCTATGCCAAGCGCGGCTTCGACTCGATCGATCCGGCCGACCTGCGCGGGCGGTTCCGCTGGTACGGCCTGTACACGCAGCGTCGCCCTGGCATCGACGGCGGGAAGACGGCGCTGCTCGAGCCCGCGGACCTCGATGACAGGTACTTCATGCTGCGGATCCGGATCGACGGCGGCCAGCTGGATCATGCGCAGCTGACCACTATCGCCGACATCTCGCGGCGATTCGCCCGGGGCACTGCTGATGTCACCGACCGGCAGAACATCCAGCTGCACTGGGTCCAGATCGAGGATGTTCCGGCGATCTGGGCAGCGCTGGAATCGGTCGGGCTGTCGACCACGGAGGCGTGCGGCGACACTCCGCGGGTAATCCTGGGCTGCCCGCTGGCTGGGATAGACGCCGCCGAGCTCATCGACGCCACGCCCGAGATCAGCCGGACGCACGCGCGCTTCGTCGGCGACCCGGCATTCTCCAACCTCCCCCGCAAATTCAAGTCCGCGATGAGCGGCTGCCCGGTGCAATGCACCATGCACGAGATCAGCGATGTCGCCTTCGCGGGAGTGCTCGGCCCGGACGGGCAGCCGGGATACGACCTGTGGGTGGGCGGCGGCCTGTCGACGAATCCCATGATCGGCAAGCGGCTCGGCGTGTTCGTCCGGCCTGGCCAGGTTCCTGATGTATGGGCCGGCGTCACCTCGGTGTTCCGCGACTACGGCTACCGGCGGCTCCGGCACCGGGCTCGGATCAAGTTCCTCATCGCCGACTGGGGGCCGGAGCGGTTCCGCGAGGTGATGGAACGGGATTACCTCGGCTTCCGGCTGCCGGATGGCCCCGCGCCGCAGCCGCCGGCCGGCCGCAGGCGCGACCATCTGGGCATTCACGAGCAGCGGGACGGGAACTGCTTCGTCGGCTTCGCGCCCACCGTGGGCAGGCTGTCCGCCGACGCGCTGACGGTGATCGCGGACCTGGCGGCCGAATACGGCAGCGGACGGGTGCGCACCACCACGGAACAGAAGATGGTCATCCTCGACGTGCCGCCTGCCAGGGCGGACGGCCTGGCGGCAGAGCTGGCCGCGGCCGGGCTGCCCGCCAGCCCGAGCGTGTTCCGCGGGCACACCATGGCCTGCACCGGGATCGAGTTCTGCAAGCTTGCGATCGTGGAGACCAAGCAGCGGGCAGCCGACTTGATCACCGAGCTGGAACGGCGGCTGCCCGAGTTCACCGAGCCGGTGACCATCAACGTCAACGGCTGCCCGAACTCGTGCGCCAGGATCCAGACGGCCGACATCGGCCTGAAGGGAACGCTGGTCACGCTGCCCGGCGGCCAGCAAGCCGAAGGGTTCCAGATCCATCTCGGGGGAAGCCTGACTGGAGGGGACGGGACAAGCTCTGGCTTCGGCCGGAAGGTGCGGGGGCTGAAGACCACGGCCGAGCAGCTGCCGGATTACGTCGAGCGGATACTGCGCCGGTTCGACGCGGCCAGGATGCCGGGCGAGACATTTGCCGCCTGGGCGGCACGGGCCAGCGAGGAGGATGTGTCATGACTCTCCCGACCTTTGCGGCAGAGCGTGCGGTTCCCTTCTATTGTCCCTACTGTGGCGAAGAGGATCTCGAGCCGGAGGCCGAGGACGGCGGCTGGCGTTGCCGCAGCTGTATCCGGGCCTTCCGGCTACGCTTTGCGGGTACCGGAGTCATCCGGTGAGCCCGGCCCAGACCGGTGTGGCCGGGCAGCAGTTGACTGACCAGACGGCACGCAAGCGCCAGGAGGAAGTCATCGGAATGGAGAGGCTGGTCGCGGGAGCGGTGGACGCCCTGGCCGACGCGCCCGCCGAGGACGTGATCAAGTGGGCGACGGACACCTTTGGTGACCGTATCTGCATTACGTCGTCAATGACTGACGCGGTCATCATTCACCTGGCGTCGCGGGTCCGTCCCGGCATCGACGTGGTGTTCCTGGACACCGGGTACCACTTCGCCGAGACGATCGGCACCAGGGACGCGGTTTCTGCCGTCTATCCGGTCAACGTGATTAATGTCACACCGTCACGCACCGTGGCGGAGCAGGACGCCGAGCTCGGGCCGCGGCTGTACGGGCGCAACCCCGACCTGTGCTGCTACCTCCGCAAGGTGGTGCCGCTGGAGCGGGCCCTCGACCCGTACGAGGCGTGGATCACCGGCGTGCGCAAGGCGGAGACCAGCGCGCGCAGTGACACCAGCGTGGTCGAGTGGGATCCGCGGCGGCAGATGGTCAAGGTCAACCCGATCGTCAACTGGACGCAGGACCAGGTCGACAGCTACATCGCCGAGCACGGCGTGCTGGTCAACCCGCTGGTCTATGACGGGTATCCGTCGATCGGCTGCTCGACGTGCACCTCGAGAGTCGAGCCAGGCGCCGACCCGCGGAGCGGGCGCTGGGAAGGCACTGGCAAGACCGAATGCGGTATCCACGGCTGACCGCCGTGCGAAGCCTGGCGCAGGCCGGGCGGCCCTCTGGGCAGCCCGGCCCGCCGCTGGTCGCCGTCGCGCACGGAAGCGCCGATCCCCGGGCGGCCGCGACGATCGCGGAGCTGATGAGGCTCGTGCGGGAAACCGCGGCCGGGGCCGGCCTGCCCGGGCTCGACACGCGCACCGCTTACCTCGGGCACGGGCCGCCGTCGGTGGCCCAGGTGCTCAGCGCGGTCGCGGCCGCCGGGCCGCCGCCCCGCCGCGCGGTCGTGCTGCCGCTGCTGCTCACCGCGGCCTATCACAGCGAGACTGACCTGCCCGCGCTGGTTGATGACGCCCGGCGAGCACTGCCGGGCCTGGGTGTCGGCTACGGCCGGCCGCTGGGGCCGCATCCGCTCCTGTTCCGTGCGCTCGACCGCCGCCTGGCCGAAGCAGGCGTGCCCGCCGGGTCGCCCGGCGACGTTGCCGTCGTGCTTGCCGCCGCCGGATCCCGGCGCCCAGGCGCGAACGCGGCCATCGCCCGGATGGCGTCGCGCTGGCAGGCGGCCAGCGGCTGGCGCCGCGTGATCCCGGCCTATGCGGCGGCATCCTGCCCGGCGCCTGGTGATGCGGTGACCGCGCTGCTGCGAGGTGGCTCGCCGTGCGTGGTGGTGTCGACCTACCTGCTGGCCCCGGGGATATTCGCGGACCAGGTTGCGGCTTCGGCGCTGCGCGCTGGCGCGGCAGCGGTATCCGGCGCCCTTGGCGCGGCTCCCGAGGTAGCCGAGGTCATCCTGCGCCGGTATGCCGAGGCCGTCGCCTCGCCGGGCGGAATGGACGCCGCCTGGGCGGGGGATGCCTACCCTCGTGGAGGGAGCCGCCGATGACCCCCGCTGGCCCGCATGTCACGCACGAGGTGCTGAATCAGGTACCGCCGCTGGCCGGGCACGACGTGGCCGATGACGCCGCGCTGCTCGCCGCGGTCGACCGGGAAGGCGCGTCCTGGGCCGGCCCGGAGCTGCATCAGCTTGGCCGCCTGGCCGGCCACCCGGCCAGCCAGCAACTGGCGCGGCTGGCGAACGAGCACCCGCCGGTGCTGCATAGCCACGATGCCCGCGGAAACCGGATCGACGAAGTCGAATTCCATCCAGCCTGGCACGACCTCATGGCCACCGCGGTGCGCCATGGCCTGCACGCGACGCCATGGACGGATCCGGCTCCCGGCAGCCATGTGGCCAGGGCGGCGAAGTTCTACGTCTGGACGCAGGCCGAGGGCGGCCATGGCTGCCCGGTGTCGATGACCTATGCGGCGGTGCCAGCGCTCCGGCACCAGCCGGACCTCGCCGCCAGGTTCGAGCCGTTGCTTGCCGCCCGGGCGTACGACCCCGGCCTGCGCGTGCCGGCCGGCAAGGCCGGCCTGCTCGCGGGCATGGCGATGACCGAGAAGCAGGGCGGTTCTGACGTCCGGGCCAACACCACCCGCGCGGAGCCGGCCGGCCACGGCTGCTACCAGCTCACTGGTCACAAATGGTTCTGCTCGGCACCGATGTGCGATCTCTTCCTGGTGCTTGCCCAGGCGCCGGAGGGCCTGAGCTGCTTCCTGCTGCCCCGGGTGCTGCCGGACGGATCCCGTAACCCGATGCGCATCCAGCGGCTCAAGGACAAGCTGGGGAACCGGTCCAACGCATCAGCGGAGGTGGAGTACGACGCCGCGACCGCGTGGCTGGTCGGCGAGCCGGGCCGGGGCACGGCGACCATCATCGAGATGGTCAGCGCGACCCGGCTTGACTGCGTGCTCGGCAGCGCCGCCGCGATGCGCCAGGCCTGCGTCACCGCCGTGCACCATGCGGCCTGCCGCCGCTCATTCGGCGGGCTGCTGATCTCACATCCGCTGATGACAGCCGTCCTCGCCGACCTGACCCTGGAATCGGAGGCCGCGACCACGCTGGCGATGCGCCTGGCGGGCGCGGCGGACAAGGCAGCCAGCGGAGACGGCGAGCAGGCCGCGCTGCTCAGGATCGCGCTGCCCGCCGCCAAGTACTGGGTGTGCAAGCGGACGCCGGCCGTCGCCGCCGAGGCGCTGGAGTGCCTGGGCGGGAATGGCTACGTGGAGGAGTCAGGCATGCCGCGGATCTACCGCGACGCGCCGCTCAACTCGGTGTGGGAGGGATCGGGTAACGTGACCGCGCTCGACGTGCTGCGCGCGCTCGCGCGCTGCCCGGAGTCTGGCGACGCCCTGGTCGCCGAGGCGGACCTGGCCGCCGGCGCGGACCGCCGGCTTGACCAGGCAGTCCTGCGGCTCCGCAAGGCGCTCGGCGAGGCCAGCGAGGCCGGCCAGGCGGCGAACAGGGACGCCGAGTACCGGGCGCGCAGGCTGGCCGGGCTCATCGCCCTGGTGCTGCAGGCCGCGCTGCTGGTCCGGCACGCGCCAGCCGGGGTGGCCGGCGCATTCTGCGCGTCCCGGCTCGATCCTGGCGGCGCCGGAGGGCCGGGCGGGCCCGGCCTGCCGTTCGGCATGCTGCCTGACGGCCTGGACCTGGCCATCATCTTGAGCCGGTCGCGGGCGGCAGCGGCCGGGTAGGGTCGGCGGATGCGCGTCTGGCCAGGAACCGCCTACCCGCTCGGTGCCACCTGGGATGGCTCGGGGACCAATTTCGCGCTGTTCTCCGAGGTCGCGACCGCTGTCGAGCTATGCCTGTTCGGGCCGGGCGAGCCCGGCCAGGCCGCTGACCGCGGCGCCGAGAGACGGATCACGCTGACCGAGGTGGACGGGTTCGTCTGGCACTGCTACCTGCCGGAGGTCGGCCCTGGCCAGCGGTACGGCTACCGGGTGCACGGTCCCTACCAGCCGGAACGTGGCCGCCGGTGCAATCCAGCCAAGCTGCTGCTCGATCCGTACGGAAAGGCCGTCGAGGGCGACGTGCGCTGGCACGAGGCGCTGTTCTCATACCGGATGCATGATCGCTGGGCGGTGAATACCGCCGACAGCGCCCCGTACATGCCGAGGAACGTGGTGATCGACCCGCGTTTCGACTGGGACGGCGACCGGCCGCCCCGTACTCCCTACCACGAGACGCTGATCTACGAGGCGCACGTGCGCGGTCTCACGCTGCGGCATCCGCAGGTGCCGCCGCAGCAGCGCGGGACCTATGCCGGGCTCGCCCACCCGGCCGTGCTCGGGCACCTGGCCCGGCTTGGCGTCACGGCCGTCGAGCTGATGCCGGTGCATCAGTTCGTGTCCGAGCGCCCGCTCGCGGCCCGTGGCCTGGCCAACTACTGGGGCTATAACACGATCGCCTTCCTGGCCCCGCACAACCGCTATTCCTCCGCTGCCGGGCCGGACAGCCAGGTCGCCGAGTTCAAGGCGATGGTCAAGGCACTGCACGAGGCAGGCATCGAGGTGATACTCGACGTCGTCTACAACCACACAGCGGAAGCCGATCACCGCGGGCCGACGCTGTCCTTCCGCGGCATCGACAACGCGGCCTACTACCGGCTGCGGGTGGACGAGCCGCAGTACTACCTGGACTACACCGGCTGCGGGAATAGCCTCAACGTCCGGCACCCGCACGCCCTGCAGCTGATCATGGACTCGCTCCGGTACTGGATCCTGGACATGCACGCGGACGGCTTCCGGTTCGACCTCGCCTCGGCGCTGGCCCGCGAGCTGCACGATGTCGACCGGCTGTCAACGTTCTTCGAGCTAGTCCAGCAGGACCCGGTGGTGTCTCAGGTGAAGCTGATCGCCGAGCCGTGGGATGTCGGCGAAGGCGGTTATCAGGTCGGCAAGTTCCCGCCGCTGTGGACCGAGTGGAACGGCAAGTACCGGGACGCGGTACGCGACCTGTGGCGCGGCCGGCCGGCCGTGCTGCCCGAGTTCGCCTCCCGGCTGACCGGCTCAAGCGACCTTTACGAGACGAGCGCCCGCCGGCCGGTGGCCTC
>WNGQ01001831.1_pt1 | contig 21778 bp, 22 predicted proteins | sample 5407661 | NCBI WGS metagenome assembly WNGQ01 (sample SAMN13153382, study PRJNA577476) | soil metagenome | isolation source: 60 cm soil or saprolite under Garry oak tree replicate 2 | place: USA:California | collected 2016-06-15 | reverse complement strand
CGCCGCCCCGCCCCGTGATGTCCCTGCCCCGTCCCCGTGGACCCGAGCGCTAGGCAGCGGGTGAGCTGCGGCGGGCGTCCGGCGGCCGCGGCGCGAGCGCGGGCTGGATCAGGTCAGTCGGCCGGTGCGGCGCGATGGTGTCCCCATCGGGGAGCAGCTCGCCGGTGTCCTCGAAGACGACAATGCCGTTGCAGAGCAGGCTCCAGCCCTGCTCCGGATGGCTGATGAGCGTTCGGGCCGCCTCACGGTCCGGAGCTCTCGCATCCGGGCAGGACGGCGTATGCGGGCACATCGCGTGCCTCCTGGTCATTCCTCGTTGTGGTCTTGATCACATATTACTGTGCCAGCTAAGCCCCGGCTCCGGCATGGCGCATTGTGACGGTTCTGGGACTAGTCCTTTGTAGCTTCCATTCGAGTACTTTCTGACACTGAATTACTACCCATAGTTAGTGACCGTCATAGCGCATCCTGCCCGCGGATGATGGCCGGGGCGGCATGACACGCCGACTCCAGGCGGAATGCCGGATATCGTAACGGCAGATCCGTGCTCAGGCGGCTCGTGCTCAGGCGGCCCGCGCACGGGGAAGCTGCGGAATGCCGGTAAGCCGGTGGCTCTCCCGCAGCGTCAGCAGCCGCTCGGCCTCATCCGTCCAGGCATGCACGGCCTGCGTGGCCTTGGCCTTCCGCCGGACGATCCGGTCGTCGTAGCCGTGCGGGCCGATCTCGGCACGCTCGGCGGCGTAGGCGGCCCGCATGGCGGCCGTCAGCGCCGCGTCCAGGTCGAGAGCGAGCGAATGCTGCTCAGCCAGCGGCAGGTTCGCGGCCCGGGCGCGGCGAAACCTCTGTTCGGCAACCCGGGCGGCATCGAGCAGCTCGCCGAACCTGGCCGCGAGCGCGACGTCCTCGGCGTACCGCGTCATGGCTTGCTCGCTGGCCTGCTTCCTGCCCCTGATCACGCGGCCAGCTTAGCGGACGGCAGGGCCGCGCCAGCGTACCGGACCGGCGCGGGCTACCTCGCGAAGTAGTGCCAGCCAAGCCAGAGCCAGCCGAGCAGGATCGCGGCCCGGCCAGTCCGCGCGCGCATGATGTACCCGAGCCACTCACCGAGGGTCGGCACGCGGGTGGCAGGCCGCCGCCCGATGAACTCGAGCACGAACAGCGCGATGATCACGCAGCCGAAGCCGATGATCGTGATGAGCCGGGTTGCCATCGCTGCCGTCACCGCCGCACGAGTGCCCACCCGGCCAGCAGCCAGATCAGCATCGCGACGCTCTTCAGCGGGTGTGGCGCGATCAGCGGATTAACGAGATCCGTCAGCGCCGGGTGCCACGGGCGCGAATTGTCCTTGAATGCGGACGCCTCCCATTCGAAGAGGGCGGCAACGCAGATCGCCCAGTACGAGAATCCGGTAACATCCAGCCGGTCCGGCGGGGGAATGCGGGCCGGCGGCCGCCAGATGGTGAAGATGGCAATGGCCGCGCCAGGCAGCAGCACGCCGATCAGCGCGGCGATGCTGAACGGGGCCGTGCCCGCCGCCACCCAGCAGTAGCCGGCCAGCCCGGCGCCTATCGCGAGCCTCCTGGCCAGCTGCCCGCCGCGGGCGGGCAGCCGCGGCATGCCGGGCCAGCGGCCGAGGCGGCCGGGCGGGCGGGAGACGTCATCAGCCGCCATCAGACCTCCGGGATCATGATCTCACTGCCTGATCGCGCCCCGCAAATGCCGGGCGGCCGCGAGCCTGGTCAGGCGAGGCTATCCCGCCAGCTGGCATGCAGTGCGAAGTACTCGCCGCCACCGGTCAGCAGCTGCCCGGGCGGGCCGTCCTCCACGATACGGCCGTCGTCGATCACCAGGACCCGGTCGGCGATCTCGACCGTCGACAGCCGGTGCGCGATGATCAGCGCGGTGCGCCCGGCCAGGATGGTGCGCAGCGCCTCCTGCACCAGCCGCTCGCCGGGGATGTCGAGCAGCGAGGTCGCCTCGTCAAGCACCAGCACCGCGGGGCTGGCAATGAATGCGCGGGCGAAGGAGATGAGCTGCCGCTGGCCGGCCGACAGCCTGCCGCCGCGCTTGCCGACCTGGGCGTCGTAGCCGTCCGGCAGCGCGGCGATGAACTCGTGCGCGCCGATGGCCGCGGCTGCCGCCGTCACCTCGGCCCGCGATGCGCCCGGCTTGCCGAGTTCGATGTTCTCCGCGATAGTGCCGCTGAACAGGAAATTCTCCTGCGTGATCAGGACCACCTCGGCGCGCAGGCTGCGGTCAGCCAGCTGGCGCAGGTCAACGCCGTCAAGCCGGATGACGCCGTGGTCCGGATCGTAGAACCGGGCAAGCAGCCGGGCGATGGTGGTCTTCCCTGCGCCAGTTGCGCCGACTAGCGCGGCCGTCTGGCCGGCCGGGATGCTCAGGTCGAGGCCGGGCAGGACTACCTTGCGCCGGTAGCCGAACCGGACCGACTCGAAGGTGACCGTCCGCCCGGTGCCCCGGCCGGCCGGGGGCGGCAGCGTCACGGCCGGGGCTGGCTCGGCCACCTGCGGCTCCTCGTCGAGCACGCCGGATATCTTCTCCAGCGCCGCCGCAGCCGACTGGAAGGTGTTGTAGAACTGCGCCAGGTCCTGCAGCGGGTCGAAGAAGCGCTGTAGGTAGAGCAGGAAGGTGACGAGGACGCCGACCTGCATGCCGCCGTCGATAACCCGGAGCCCGCCGTAGAGCAGGACCGCGCCGACGGCCAGGTTGCCGACCAGCGTGATTCCCGGCGAGTAGATGGCGACCAGCCGCGACGAGCGCAGGCTGGCGTCCGCGTATTCCCGGTTGAGCTGGCCGAAGATCTTCTCGTTCCGCTGCTCCCTGCGGAACGCCTGTACCGCCTGGATGCCGCCGAAGGTCTCCACGAACTGCACGATCACGCGGGCGATCGTGTCCCTGGTGCGCCGGTAGGCGACGGCGGACTCACGCCGGAACCATCTGGTCAGCCAGATCAGCGGGCCGAACCCGGTCAGCACGACCAGCGCTAGCTGCCAGTCGAGCAGCAGCATCCCGGCTCCGACGAGCAGCAGCGAGAATACCGCGAAGACCAGCGAGTCCAGGCCCTCGTCGAAGAGATCGGAGATCGAGTCGATGTCCGAGACCTGCCGGGAGATGACCCGGCCGGAGGTATAGCGCTCGTGGAAGGCCACCGGCAGCCGCTGGAAGTGGGCGAAGAGCCTGCGGCGCAGCTCGAGCACGACCATCCCGCCGAGGCGGCCCATCGCGGCGATGAACGCGCGGGTGGCAACCGCCTGGATGAGCACCGCGACGGCGAAGGCTGCGATGATTCCCAGCATCGGCGCCAGGTCATGCGAGCGGGTGAGCTGCGGTACCCGGTCGACTCCGATTCCCACCAGCCATGGCCCGGCCAGCGCCCCCAGGTTCGCGGTCAGGATCAGTACCAGGATCGCGGCCACCCTGGCCCGGTGCGGCCGGAGCAGGTCCTGCAGCAGCCGCCTGCCCCGGCGGCGCAGCATCGCCGACAGGCTCGCGCTGATGTCGTCGGCGTCCTCGGCCGCGATGCCGCGCCAGGCCGCGTCGGCCGGCTGGCTCACCGGCTTGCCCCGGTCAGGTCCTGCCCGGCCGCGCCGTCGGCGGCCGCGTCCGCGCCGCCGGGATCAGCGCCGCCGGCGTCCGCGCCGCCGGGATCAGCGCTGGCCGGATCCGGTTCTGCTGCCCGGGGCGCCGCGCTCATCAGCTCCCGGTACCGCGGCTCGCGCGCAAGCAGTTCCCGGTGCGTGCCGAGCGCGCTGATCACGCCGTCCGCAAGCAGCGCAACCCGGTCGGCGAGCAGCACGGTGGACGGCCGGTGCGCGACCACCAGGGCGGTCGACGCGGTAAGTACCCGCCTCAGCGCCTCGGTGACCTTGGCCTCGGTATGCACGTCAAGGGCGGACAGCGGGTCATCAAGCACCAGGACCGACGGCTTGGCCAGGATCGCGCGGGCTAGCGCGACCCGCTGCCGCTGGCCGCCGGACAGGGCCATGCCCTGCTCGCCGATCCTGGTGTCCAGGCCCCACGGCAGCCCGTGCACGAATCCTGCCTGGGCGGCCGCGAGGGCCGCCTCGATCTCGTCCTCGCCGGCGTCTGCCGCGCCGAAGGCGACATTCTCCCGGACGCTGGCCGAGAACAGCGTCGGCTCCTCGAAGGCGCAGCCAACCCGGGCGCGCAGCAGGGGCAGCGGGAGCTGGCGGATGTCGGCCCCGTCCAGCCGGACCGAGCCGCCGGTCACGTCGGCCAGCCTCGGGACGAGCTGCATGAGCGTCGTCTTCCCGGATCCGGTTGCCCCCACCAGGGCCACCGTCTCGCCGGGCTCGAATTCCAGGCTGATGTCGCGCAGCACCGGCCGCGGCGCGCCCGGGTAGCGGAAGGCCACGTGGTCGAGGACCAGCCTGCCGGGCCCGGCCTGCGGGTGCCGCCTGCCGCGCCCGGCGGATACGGCGCGCTGCCGCGCCGTGGCGGGGACGGCGCGCTGCCGCGCCGTGGCGGTGCCGGGATCGGCGATGGCAGGCTCGGTATCGAGGATCTCGTAGATCCGCTGCGCGGCCGTTGCCGCCTCCTGTCCGGAGGCCAGGATGTACCCCATCGCCTCGATCGGCCAGACCAGCTGCAGGGTCAGCGTGATGAACGCGACAAGCCCGCCGATGCTGAGCTGGTGCTGGCTGGCGGCGAACGTGCCGAGCAGCAGGATCAGGCCGATCATGATGTTCGGTATCAGGTCGAGGCCGGCCCAGAAGGTCCCGCGCAGCCGGGCCATGTCCAGCTGCGTCCGGTAGACGCGGGCGGCCTGGGCGCCGTGCCGCCCGGCCGCCTCGTCCCGCCGGCCGAGCGCCTTCAGCACCCGGATCCCGGCGGCGGCGTCCTCCACGTAGGTGGCCAGGTCCCCCTGCTGATCCTGGGCGCGGCGGGAGAGCACGCGATAGCGCCGCTCGAACCTGAAGCACGCGACGGTCACCGGCAGGAACACGCAGCCGGTGAGCAGGCCGAGCCACCAGTTCAGGCCGATGAGCAGCCCGGTGACGGTCAGGAAGGTGACCACGTTGGTGATGAAGAAGATCGTGCCGAAGCCGGCGAACCGCCGGATGGCCGACAGGTCGGTAGTGGCCCGCGACAGCAGCTGGCCGGACTGCCAGGAACCGTGAAAGCTGGCGTCCAGGTGCTGCAGGTGCGCGTAGATGTCGTCCCGCATGGCAAGCTCCATGCCGGTCACCGCGCTGGCCTGCACCCACCGCCGGATCATGTTCAGCATCGCCTCGGCCGCGCCGAGCGCGATCGCGCCGACGCCGAGCGGGATCAGCAGCCCGCGGTCCCCGTGCGCGATCGGCCCGTCGATCACGGCCTTGGTGACCAGCGGGATCACGATCTCGGTGCCGACCGCGCCGAACGCGAGCGCGAGCATCGCCGCGAGCTGCCAGCGGTATGGCCGGAGGTATTCGCGGGTACGCCACAGCGCCTCGAACGGCGTCTGGCCGCCCGGGGCATGCGGAAGCTGGCCAGCTGGCGAGGACGGCATTTCCGGCAGGCTAACCAGCGAGCCATCGCGCTGTCATCTGGTTTTCGCTCAGCGCGACATCCGCACCATACCGGCCTAGCCCCGGCGGCAACGGGCGGCTGCGCCGTTTAGGCATATAGACCGCAGGGTAGCGAGAGGCAGGCAACTCTGGCACGCTGGCATATCCGGGGGGCCCGCGGGGACGGCGCCTGTTGCCGGCAGGGGAGGGACCCATGGAACGCACCGATTCCTGGGAGCGGCCCGTCACCCGGTGGTCGCCTGTCCCGGTGCTGGCAGCCTATTACGACGCGGTCATCATCATCTGCGAGCTTGCCGCCCAGTTCAGCGACGAGGCGTGGGACAACCCGACGCCCTGCGCCGACTGGCGGGCGGCCGACCTGGCCGGGCACCTGCGCTGCGTGGCCGACGATTATCACGAGTACCTGGACGACGCGCCGGCCAGCCGGCTGGCCAAGCTGCTGGCAACGGGTGCGCACCCGGACACCCTGGCGCGCAAGCTGGCCAGGCAGAACGCGGCCGAGCTCGCGGCCCTGCCGGACGCCAGCGGCGCTGCGCACGTCGCCGCGTTCGCCGAGTCGGCCCGGGCGTACGCGCGCAGGCTCTGGCCGGTCTGGAACCTGCCGCACCACCGGTACCGGGACACGGTGGTGACCGTGGCCGGCATGGCGGGCGCCAGCTGCGCCGAGTGGCACCTGCACGCCTGGGACCTGGCCCGGGCGCTGGGCAAGGACTACCGGCCCGCCGCACCCGAGATCGTGCTGGCGGGCTGGCGGGCCGGGATGCCGCAGCTCCCGGTGCAGCCGGCCGCCGGGCCGGACGGCGGCCGGGGCGATCCGTGGCACGCGCTGCTCCGGGTAACCGGCAGGTCACCGGACTGGAGCGCCCCGGCCGGCCTGTCATGATGTGCTCACCTGCATGAAGGGAGCACAGCGGTCATGACCTTCGACGTGAGCAAGGTGCGGGCTGCCTACCCGGCCCTTGCCGACGGCTACGCCTACCTGGACGGCGCCGCGGGCACCCAGCTGCCGGACGCCGTCATCGACGCGATCAGCGCCGCCTACCGGGCCGGCCTCGGCAACGGCGGCGGCGCGTTCCCGGCGAGTCGCAGGTCCGATGCGATCATCGCGGAGTGCCGGGCCGCGGTCGCCGACCTGACCGGCGGCTCGTCCGCAGGCGTGATACTCGGGCCGAACATGACGACCCTGACCTTCCGCCTGGCGAACGCCCTCGCGGCGAGCTGGGGCCCCGGTGACGAGGTAGTCGTCAGCAGGCTTGATCACGACGCCAACGTGCGCCCCTGGGTCTGCGCGGCCGCCAGGGCCGGGGCGGCCGTCCGCTGGGCCGAGGTAGAGCTGCCGGCCGGGGAGCTGCCGGCCGCGCAGTTCGGCGACCTGGTGTCCGAGCGCACCAGGCTGGTCGCCGTCACGGCCGCGAGCAACGTGCTCGGCACCCGGCCGGACGTCGCGGCCATTACCGCGATCGCCCGCGCTGCGGGCGCGCTCAGCTACGTCGACGGAGTGCATGCGACCCCGCACGGGCCGACGGACGTGCGCGCGCTCGGCGCCGACTTCTACGCGACCAGCGCCTACAAGTGGTCCGGGCCGCACATCGGGGCGGTAGTCGCCGATCCCGCGCTGCTTGAGTCGATCCGCCCGGACAAGCTGGTGCCCTCGCCGGACATCGTGCCCGAGCGATTCGAGCAGGGCACCCCGCCGTACGCGGACCTGGCGGGCGTCACTGCCGCGGTTGACCACCTCGCCGCGCTCGGCGATGCTGCCCCGGGCACGCGGCGGGAGCGGCTGCTTGCCGCGATGGCGGCCGCGCAGCAGCACGAGGCGCAGCTCGCCGCGGTGCTGCTGCGCGGGCTCGCGGCCATGCCGCACGTGACGACCTACGGCCAGGCCCGCGACCGCACGGCCACCGCCTACTTCAACGTGGCTGGCCGGACGCCGCGCCAGGTCGCCGAGCATCTCGCCGCGCGCAGGATCAACGTCTGGGACGGCGACAACTACGCCTGGGAGGTCACCGGGGCACTGGGGATCCGCGACACGGGCAGCGCGGTCCGCGCCGGGCTTGTGCACTACAACGACGCCGATGAGGTGGCCAGGCTGCTCGCGGCCGTGGCGGAACTCGCGGATTAGCGGCCTGGCCTGCCCCGCGCTCCCGGCCGCCGCGCGGTGCCCGGGCAGCTCCTTATTCCCCGCCGAGTGCGCAGCGGTACAGCCTGGATTCCCGCATCGTGAAGCCGATGCGCTCGTACAGCCGGCCGGCCGCCGCCCTGGACGGCCTTGAGGTCAGGTCCACGGTCCTGGCCCCGGCCGCCCCCGCCTGCCGCAGCGCGGCCCGGGTCAGCGCCTCCCCGGTGCCCTGGCCGCGCGCGGACTCGTCGACGACAACGTCCTCGATCCAGGCCCGGAGCCCGGTCGGGAGCGGGAACATGGCCAGTGTCAGGGTGCCGGTGATGACGCCCGCTGACCGCGCGAGCAGCACCGTGATCGCCGGACTCGACACGATGTTCTGCAGCGCCGCCCGGTCGAGCGGCGGGGCGCTGCCAGACAGCTGCGGCAGCAGGCGGCCGAACGCCTCGACCACCTCGTCGGTCACGTCGCTGAGCACCTCTACCCGGACTGTCACGCGGGGCAGACTACCGCGCCATGGCCCGGTTCCCCGGGTCAGCCCACGCCTGCCGCCCGCAGTGCTGCCGCCATCCCCGCGGCCGCGACGATGACGACGAGAAACGGCGCGCGGGCCAGCAGGGCGGCGACCGCGGCGGCCATCCCGGCCAGCCGGGCCGGGTCCGCGTGCAGGGCCTGGCCGCTGGTGAACGTCTGCACCGCGGTCAGCGCGGCGAGCAGCGCGACCGGCACGAGCTCGGCGAACCGGCGGGCGGCCGGGCCGGCCAGCAGCCGCCGCGGCACCGTCAGGCCGGCCAGCTTCAGCGCGTAGCAGCCGGCCGCCGTGGCGAGCACCGTGATCCATATCCCCGTCACGGTGCCGCCAGGGCGCCAGCCAGCGCCGCCGACGCCGCGAGGATCACCGGGACGCCGGGCGGGCAGAACGGCGTCGCCGTGAGCGCGATCACCGCGCCGGCCAGGCCTACGCTGCGCTCTGTCGCGCCCGCCCGCAGCCGCGGCCAGATCAGCGCGAGGAACGCGGCCGGGCCGACCACGTCAAGGCCGAGTGACTGCGGCGAGCCAAGCCGCCCGGCGCCGAGTGCGCCGAGCGCGGTGGTGAGATTCCAGGTCAGATAGAGGCTGGCGAAGGTCGCGCGGAAGGCTGTCCGGGCGGCCGCGGCGTCCGGCTGGGCCAGCGCGACCGCGGTGGACTCGTCAATCACCCCGTGCGCGGCCAGCAGCCTGCGCAGCCCTTTTACCTGGAGCAGGCCGGCCAGCCGCAGCCCGTAAAGGGCGTTCCTGCTGCCGAGCAGGATCGCGCCGGCCGCGCCCGCGACCAGGCTGCCCCCGGCGGCGACCGCGCCGGCCAGCGCGAACTGGGAGGCGCCGGTGTAGGCGAGCAGGCTGAGCGCGCAGGCCTGGGCCACGGTCAGCCCGGAGCTGACCGCTGCCGCGCCGAACGCCAGGCCGGAGCTGCCGACGGCCAGCCCGAGCGCGAGCCCGTCGCGGACCGGCCTGGCCGGCGCCGGAAGCGGGTGCCGCCCGGCCAGGTCTGCCATGCGGGAACGCTACCGCCCTGCCTGCCGCCGGTTCTTGTACGTTCTTGCCTGGCTCGCCGCGCGCTCCCGCTGATACGCGCCGGGCGGGACGCCGACCACCCGCTTGAAATGCCGGGTCAGGTGCGGCTGGTCGGCGAAGCCGGCCTCGGCAGCCACGTCGGCGGGCGGCAGCCCGGCGTCAAGCAGCCGCCTGGCCAGCCGCACCCTGAGCTGGTTGAGGTAGGCATGCGGGGGCAGTCCGGTAGCGTCCCTGAATGCCCGCAGCAGCGCGAACGGGCTCATCCCGGCCGCCGCGGCCAGCTCGTCGAGCGTGGGCGGATCGGCGATGCGGTCCGCGAGCGCGTCCTGCACCGCGCGGATGACGGCGGCTGAATTACGGGGCCGTGGTGGCGGGTCGCCAGCGCCGGCCAGGCTGGCATGCGCGCTGAGGATTCCGGCCAGCGCGGTGCGCAGCAGGCTGGAGGAGGCCAGCCGGTCACCGTGCTCGGCCGCCAGGTGCGCGGCCCGCAGCAGCCGGGCGGAGCGGGCGTCGTCAATCACCGTCTCGGGAAACATCGGCGTGCCGCCCGGTGCGCCGAGATCGCGGGCGATGCCGGCCATCAGGCTCACCGCCGGATAGAGCACCCGGTAGGACCAGCCGCCCGGCACGCCGGCCCGCCCGGTGTGCACGACCTCCGGATTCAGCAGCGCCACCGCGCCAGCCCCGGCCCGCAGCAGCTGCCCGCCGTAGTCGAACTCCTCCACGCCGGACTCGATCACGCCGACGGTGTATGTCTCGTGCGCGTGCCGCCCGTAACGGTGCGTGACAAACCTGGCCCGCAGCAGGTCGACTCCGGGCACCGCGCCATGCTGCCAGTACCGCGCATGTTCGGTTGGCATGCCACCATGCCTACCCGATGCAGGCGCGCCGCCGCCTACCGGGCCTGCCCGGCAGGCCGCGCTACCGGGCCGGCACGGGGGCAGCCTGGCCGCTGCGGTCGCCGAGCCGCTCGAGCGCGTGCTCGACCAGCGCGACCAGGACGTCCCGGCCGGACGCAAGCCGGCGCGCGTCGCACATGATCACCGGGACCTCCGGGTCCAGGTCGAGCGCTGACCGCACGTCCTTGCTGCGATAGCGCCGCGCTCCGTCGAAGCAGTTGACCGCCACCACGAACGGCATGGCCCGCTGCTCGAAGTAGTCCACGGACGGGAAGCTGTCGGCCAGCCGCCGGGTATCGGCCAGCACGATCGCGCCAAGCGCACCGCGCGCAAGCTCGTCCCACATGAACCAGAACCGTTCCTGCCCCGGCGTCCCGAAAAGGTAGATCACCAGGTTGTCCCTGATCGTGATCCGGCCGAAATCCAGGGCGACCGTGGTAGTGGTCTTGCGCTCCACGCCGTCCAGAACGTCCAGCTGCGTGCCGGGCTCGCTGAGCGGTTCCTCGGTATGCAGCGGCCGGATCTCGGTTACCGAGCCCACCAGCGTGGTCTTGCCGACGCCGAAGCCGCCGGCGATAAGGATCTTGATGGCGACGGGCACGTCACCGGGGCGGCCGGCCCGGTCAGAGCCGGCGTAGGCCATCGACTACCTCCCTGAGGATGCGCGGATCAGCCAGCCGCGCTGGCGGAACGGGACGATGAATCCTGATCAGGCCGCGATCGCGCAGGTCCGAGAGGAGGATCCGGACGACGCCGAGCGGCAGGTTGAGATCTGCGGCGAGATCGGCCACCGACGCGGGCAGGTGGCACAGCCGCAGCAGCTCGAAATGCTCGGGATCCAGGTCGAAAGGGTCCGGGCGAACGCCCCGGATCGCGGTGACGAGCGCGATCAGGTCCAGGCTCTCCCCGGTCGGCCGGGTCCGGCCGCGGATCAGCGCGTAGGGGCGGACTACCGGGCCCGCTTCCTCGTCCAGCCAGCTGTCATGGGGCGATGGCATGTCAGCTCAGCCCGGGTAGGCTCCGGCCGGTCCCGGCCGGGGGTTCACCGCAAGATGCTGGCCCACTCGCTTCACCAGGACGGCCATCTCGTAGGCGATGAGGCCGGCGTCCGCGGCCGCCGGGCTCAGCACCGCAAGGCAGCTGCCCTCGCCTGCGGCGGTCACGAACAGGAACGCGGCCTCCATCTCCACGATCGTCTGCCGGACCTGGCCGCCGCCGAAATGCCGGCCGGCCCCGCGCGCGAGGCTCTGGAAGCCGGCCGCCACGGCGGACAGGTGCTCAGCGTCTTCCCGGGTGAGGCCGTCCGACGCGCCGATGACGAGCCCGTCACGGGACAGGATCACCGCCTTGTCGATCTGCGTGACACGGGTCACCAGATCGTCGAGTAGCCAGTTCAGGTCACCAGCCGGGCCCGGGTCCCGGCGCTTGCGCTGTGCCGCTCCAGCCACTGTTCCCCCCTGCCATCACTCGTCGCTCTGGTGCGTTCCGTAACTCCCGTTTTCGCCGGCCGCACCGATCTCCGCGGGCGGCTCGGCGGCCGGCGGCTCGGCGGCGTGCGGCTCGGCGGCGGGCGGCTCGGCCTTCCGGTCCGGCGGGTCAAAGAGCGACCTGCCCCGCTGCCAGCCCTGCTGCAGTGCGGCGATGGTGGCGCGGGCGTCTTCCGGTGACCGGTCGTCAGCGGGCCGGCCGGCGTCGTCCGGCGGCCCGTCCGCGGCCAGGCCGGCGTTCCCGCCGTCCCGCAGCTGCGGGGCCAGGCTGGCCTGGCGTACCCGCCGCGGCAGGTCAAGCTCGCTCAGGTCGGCTGCGGCGGCCGGGTCATCGGCGGGCGTCCCCGGCGGCTCCGGCCACATCGCGTCGCCGGGATACCGCACCGGGTCGCTGGCGGCGGCGTCGCGCCCCGGCGGCGCGGCGGCCGCGGACTGCGCCGCGGGCCGCGGGCCGGCCATGGCCGCCTCGGCAAGGCCGGCGGCCCGGGCGGCCGGCCTGCCGGTGAGCCGGAACCCGCGGTCGTCCGGGCTGCCCGCCGCCGAGTCCCGGTCGTAGGCTCCCTCCGGGACCACCAGGCTGATCGGTATGAGCACGATCGCGGTCGTCCCCCCGTACGGCGACGGGCGGAGCGAGATCCGGACGTCGTGCCGCCTGGCGAGCTGGCCGGCCACGAAGAGGCCGAGCTGGTCGCTGCCGGACAGGTCGAACGGCGGCGGGTCCGCCAGCCGGGCGTTGATCTCGGCGAGCTTCTCCTCGCTCAGGCCGAGCCCGCGGTCCTCGATCTCCACCGCGAATCCACGGCCGACGATGTCACCGCCGATCAGCACCGGAGTGTTGGGCGGGGAGAAGATGGCGGCGTTCTCCGCCAGCTCGGCGATCAGGTGAATGATGTCGCCGACGGCCGGCCCGGCCAGGGCCGCGCGCGTCGTCGAGGTGACCTTGATCCGGGTGTAGTCCTCCACCTCGGCGACCGCCGCCCGGAGCACGTCGACGAGCGGCACCGGACTGCGCCAGCCGCGAGCGGGCACGTCGCCGGCCAGGATGATAAGGCTCTCCGCGTGCCGGCGCATGCGGGTGGTCAGGTGGTCGATGCGGTAGAGATCCTCGAGTTCCTCCGGCTCCGCCGCCCTTCGCTCCATGGCGTCGAGCAGCGAGAGCTGCCGGTGCAGCAGGGACTGGCTGCGCCTGGCCAGGTTACGGAAGATGTCACTGATGCCGCGCCGGAGCCTGGCCTCCCCGGCCGCGGCCTCGACCGCGGACTTCTGCACCGTCGCGAATGCCTGCCCGACCTGGCCGATCTCGTCGGACCTGGCCGGGACCGCCGGGGCATCGGCGGATACGTCGACATCCTCGCCCTCGCGTAGCCGTGCCATGACCGCAGGCAGCCGCCTGTTCGCCAGGTCCAGGGCCGATTCCCGGAGCGCGGCGAGCTCCCGCACCAGGCCACGGCCGACCAGGATCGAGACGAAGATGGACAGCAGCACAGCGAGCAGGCCGAGCCCGCCGGTCAGGATCAGCCTCAGGTACGTGACGTGAGCGGAATGGCCGGCCCGGGCGATGAGCAGATCGGACGCCTGCACCCCGGCCGCCGACATTCCGGCGGAGACCCCGCCGACGGCCTGCAGCCAGGCCCGCGGCCGCACCTGCGGCGGCCGCGCGGCCGAGCCGCCGGCCAGCACGGCGTTCTCCAGCGCGGCCAGCCCGGCGGCCGCCGACGGGCTGATGTCGCGAGTGTAAAAGGCGCGGTACACGGAATCGAGGTCAGCCAGGGACTGGCTGTACAGCACCCGGCGCGCGCCGACAAGCTCGGCGAACTGCTGCCGGTCGCCCCCAGGGAACGAGCGCGCGGCCATGTCGCCAAGCAGCAGGGCATTCTCGCGCAGCAGCAGTTCCTCGGCCTGCCCCATCCGGACGAAGCCCAGCGACTGGGCGACTACCTGTGCATTCGTCTCCTGGCGGATCACCTGGCCCAGCAGGCTGTAGGCGTCGGCGACCATGCCGTTGTACTCGTCGTACGCCTGCGACCTGGTGACGCCCTGGGCGGCGACCTGGGCACGCAGGGCCGGCAGCCCGGCGGCGTCCGCCAGCAGGACGGCGATCGCCGATTTCTCGCCAGCCGACGCGTTGCCGGTGGTGCCGCCCGATCTGAGCGCAACCCGGAGCGCCGCGATCACGGCGTTCGTCTTCCCTCCCTGCGCCTTCAGCGCGGCCAGGTTGGCCGGTGACGGGCTGGACAGGTACACCATCGCCAGCGGGCGCTCGGCGTTGATGGCACCGAGGAACGCGCCGGTTGGCGCGCCGGTGGCGTTCTTGAGCGTGTTGGTCCTGGCCAGGTTGATGGCATCGCTTGCGGTGATGCTCGTCGCGAAGGCGTACAGGCCGATCAGGGACAGTACGGGGACGAGAACGAGAAGGAGGATCCGCTGGCGTATTGACTTAAGGCGCAAACCCATGGCGCTGGCCCCGGAGTCTGAGTGGAAACGGATGTGAGGCAATGCGGCCGAAAAGGTCCGGAAACCCCCCCGGGCCTACGGAGAGTAGCAGCAATCCCAAACGGAGAGGGCATGAACCGTCAATCTTTAGGCGCTGATATAGGGATTTGCGTATTTTTCCCGCAAGTCACCAGGATTGGCGTCACGCATTGTCATAACGCCTGTCACACACGGAAGCCATCCGCCCGGAACGGTGCTGGCGAAGGGCCCGGCCGGTAACCGGCCGGGCCCCGGGCGTTACTGCGGGCGCGGGCGGCCTGCCCGGCGCCCGGCCTCAGCTGGCGTAGTCGAGCAGCGGCTGGGCCCGGCTGGGATGACGCAGCTTGGACAGCGACTGCTTCTCCAGCTGCCGGATCCGCTCCCTGGTCAGGCCGAGTACCTTGCCGATCTCGTCCAGGGTGTGCGGATTGCCGTCATACAGCCCGAACCGCATTGCCATGATCGTCGCCTCGCGCGGGGTCAGCGCGTCGAGCGCATGCCGGAGCTGATCGGCCATCAGCTGGCGGTCGACGAGTTCCGAGGCGGCTGGCGCGTCCACGTCCTCGATCAGGTCGCCGATGCTGGTCTCGCCGTCCTCGCCGATCGTGGAGTCCAGGCTGATCGGCTGACGGCTGGTGCGCAGCAGTTCCTCGATCTGATCCGGCGTCCGGTCGAGCTCGACCGCGAGCTCCTCGGGGGTCGGCTCGCGGCCGAGCCGCTGATGCATGTCGCGCTCCACCCGGCTCAGCTTGCTGAGCATCTCCAGCACGTGCACCGGCAGCCGGATGGTGCGGGCGGAATCGGCGAAGCCGCGCTGGATCGCCTGCCGGATCCACCACATGGCGTAGGTGGAGAACTTGTATCCCTTGGTGTAGTCGAACTTCTCGACCGCCCTGATCAGGCCGAGGTTCCCCTCCTGCACGACGTCGAGCAGGGAAAGCCCGCGATCGCTGTACTTCTTCGCCACGGACACCACCAGGCGCAGGTTGGCCTCGAGCATATGGGCCTTGGCCCGCCGGCCATCAGCGGCAACCTCCTCGAGGTCCCGGCGGTACTCCTTGCGCAGGCCCTTGCCGGTGGCCAGCTTGTGCTCGGCGTACAGGCCCGCCTCAATCCGCTTGGCCAGGTTGACCTCCTGCTCGGCGGTGAGCAGGCTGGTCCGCCCGATGGACTTGAGGTAGGTATGCACCGAGTCGCCCATTGCCGACGAGTGGTCGTCGAGGTCAACCTCGGCGGCGGCGCTCGGCGCGGCCACGGCGCTCGCCGCCGCGATGGCGGATGCCTCGGCGGCCGCCTGATCGGTGTCGTCGGCGTCGGTCCGGCCTGCCGCCGCGGCCGGCCCGGCGGCCTGGCCGTCCGGATCGTTGCCCAGCCGGACCCCGGCCTCGGAAAGCTCGCGGAGAATGGACCTGGCCTCGGTGGCGGCGATGCCCGCCTGGCCGAAGGCGGCCCTGAGCTCGGGCAGGGACAGGTGGCCCTGGCCGCGGCCGCGCTGGATCAGCTCATCCACGTGGGTCATGGTCGCCTCGTCGTCGTGCCTCGGGGACCTGGCAACCGCTGTCCTCGCCATGAGACACCTCCCATCGTGGCGCACATCGCGCGCGTACTTTGCACCGCACCGTGGGGCGCGGCCTATCGGCGGGGGCCCGCGGCATTTGCTACCGTGCAACACGGGCACTATGTAGTAACGCTCTGCGGGCCAGAATGTTCCCGTGTTATTCCGGCGTGCCCGCGTCCATGGCCGGGTCGCGCAGCCGCGCCAGGTCGGGCTTGCCGGACGGGAGCAGCGGGATCCGGGCGACAAGCACGAGCGCCCGCGGCGCCGCATAGCCGGGCAGCCTGCCGCGAACATGGGCACGGAGCGCGGCCAGCCCGGGCGGCGCGGCCGGGTCAGCCGGGACCACGATGGCCGTCACCTGCTGCCCCCATTCGGCATCCGGCCGGCCGGCGACGGCCGCCTCCCGCACCCCCGGGCAGCTGCCGAGCACGGCAGCGACCTCGCTCGCCACCACCTTCTCGCCGCCGGTGATGATCACATCGTCGGCCCGGCCGCGGACGACCAGCCGGCCGGCCGCGTCGACCGCGCCAAGGTCGGAGCTGACGAACCAGCGCCCGTCCCGGGCCAGCGCGGTGAGATCAGGCCGCAGCCGGTAACCGGAGAACAGCACAGGCCCGGCGATCCGGATCCGGCCGTCACCGCCGACCTGCGCCGATACCCCGTCCAGCGGCATCCCGTCGTAGACGCAGCCGCCGCAAGTCTCGCTCATCCCGTAGGTCGTGATCACCGTGCCGCCGGCCGCGCCCGCGGCGGCCAGCAGGCCGTGCGGTATCGCGGCGCCGCCGAGCAGGATCGCGCGCAGCGCCGACAGGTCGGCGCCGGCCTCGATCAGGCGCCGCAGCTGGGTCGGGACGAGCGAGGCGTAGGCGCAGCCGGCCGCCGCAATGGTCCCGGCGGTGAGCCGGGCGGCGGCCACCGGCGCCGCGCCGGACAGCAGCGAGCGGACGAGTACACCGAGGCCGGATACGTGACTGGGCGGCAGGCAGCACAGCCACCGCTCGCCGGGCCGCGCGCCGATCCTGCGCAACGCCGCCGTGCCGGAGGCAACCAGCGCGGCGGCGGACAGCTCCGTGCCCTTGGGCTGCCCGGTGGAACCGGCCGTGGCGATCACCACGGCCACCTCCGGCCGGACGCCGGGCCGCCCGGCGGGCCCGCCCGCGGCCAGCCGCGTCGTGCCGTCCGCAGTCTCGATGGCGGCCGGGGCGAAGGCAGCAAGCAGCGAGTCGAGCCGGCCGGACGGCAGCGCAGGATCGAGCGGCAGGATCGCCGGGCCGGTCCCGTCCAGTGCCGCCGCGAGCGCATCAAGCAGCCGGCCGCCGGCCTCGGCGGCCGGGAGCAGGACCGCATGCAGGGGCCGGGATGTCACGGTCGTAAGGTTAATCCGGGGCAGATCAGGCAGCGAGCGGGAGGGCGGCGCGTGATCGACTGGCAGCCGGCTGGACATGACTACACCGACATCCTGCACGAGACGGCCGAGGGCATTGCCAAGATCACGATCAACCGGCCGGAGGTGCGGAACGCGTTCCGGCCCGCCACCTTGTTCGAGCTGTCGGCAGCGTTCACCGCGGCCAGGGACGACCCGTCGGTCGGCGTGATCATCCTGACCGGCGCGGGCAACGAGGCGTTCTGCTCCGGCGGCGACCAGAAGGTCCGCGGCGATGACGGCTACCTGGACTCCCGCGGCGTCGGCCGGCTGAACGTGCTCGACCTGCAGGTGCAGATCCGCCGCACGCCGAAGCCGGTGATCGCGATGGTGGCCGGCTACGCCATCGGCGGCGGGCACGTGCTGCACGTCTGCTGCGACCTGACGATCGCCGCGGACAACGCGGTCTTCGGCCAGACTGGCCCGAAGGTCGGCTCGTTCGACGCCGGCTACGGTTCCTGGCTGCTTGCAGCCACGGTGGGGCTGAAGAAAGCCAGGGAGATCTGGTACCTGTGCCGTCAGTACAGCGCGGCCGATGCGCTCCAGATGGGCCTGGTGAACGCGGTCGTCCCGGTAGCCGAGCTGGAAGCCGAGACCGTTGCCTGGTCCCGCGAGCTGCTGCAGAAGTCACCGCTGGCATTGCGGATGCTCAAGGGCGCACTGAATGCCGTGACCGACGGCGCCGCGGGCATGCAGCAGTTCGCCGGGGACGCGACGATGCTGTACTACATGAGCGAGGAGGCCCAGGAGGGCCGCGACGCCTACGTGCAGAAGCGTGCCCCCGACTTCGCGAAGTTCCCCCGCCGCCCGTGATCAGCCCGCGGCTAGCCCGGCCGGGACCCGGCCGGCCGTGACCGGGCCGAAGGCGGCTGAGCTGCGGGACCGACTGACTGAGCTGCTGCCGGGGGTCCGCGCGTTCGCGATCCCGATGCGGACCAGGTTCCGCGGCATCACCGTGCGGGAGGGCGCGCTGATCCAGGGGCCGGCCGGCTGGGGGGAGTTCTCGCCGTTCGCAGAGTACGGCCCGCGCGAGTGCGCCCGCTGGCTGGCCTGCGCGCTGGAGGCGGCGGCGGCCGGCTGGCCGGCCGCGGCCCGCGACCACATCGGCGTGAACGTGACCGTTCCCGCCGTCGGCCCGCAGCGGGCGCACGAGATCGCCGCCGGATCCGGCTGCCGCACGGCGAAGGTGAAAGTGGCCGAGCCTGGCCAGCCAGAGTCGGCGGACATCGCCCGGGTCGAGGCGGTCAGGGACGCGCTCGGCCCCGGCGGCCGGATCCGGGTGGACGCCAACGGCGCGTGGGACGTCGACCAGGCAGCCCGGATGCTGGGCGCCATGGTCTCGTTCAACCTGGAATATGCCGAGCAGCCGTGCGGCACGCTGGCCGAGCTTGCCGAGCTGCGCCGCCGGGTGGACGTGCCACTGGCGGCGGACGAGTCCATCCGGCGGGCGCAGGACCCGCTGGCGGTCCGGGCCGCTGGCGCGGCCGACATCGTGGTGCTCAAGGCGGCGCCGCTGGGCGGCGTGTCGGCGGCGCTGCGGATCGCGGCCGAGTGCGGCCTGCCGGTGGTGGTGTCAAGCGCGGTCGAGTCGTCGGTCGGGCTGGCGGCGGGCGTGGCCCTGGCGGCTGCGCTGCCCGCCCTGCCCTACGATTGCGGACTCGGCACGATGAGCCTGCTGACCGGTGATGTCACCGCGGATCCGCTGGCGGCGGTGGCGGGACACGTGCCGGTCAGGGCGGCGGTGCCGGATCCGGCGCGGCTGGCTGCGGTAGCGGCCGATCCCGCGCCCTGGCGGGCCAGGATGATCGCGGCCGCGCGGTTCCTCGGGGCCGGATGAACCCGTCGACCGCCTTCGGCACCGTGCTGGCCGATGAGCTCGTGCGATGCGGCGTGCGCGAGGCCGTGATCGCGCCAGGATCCCGCAGCGCGCCGCTCGCGCTTGCGCTGTATCAACGCAGCGCACCCGACGGTTCCGGGACAGCCAGCCGTCCCCCCGGGGCACTGCGGCTGCACGTGCGGATCGACGAGCGGTCCGCCGCGTTCCTCGCGCTCGGCCTGGCCAAGGCGAGCCGCCGCCCGGTTGCACTAGCCTGCACGTCCGGCACGGCCGCGGCGCATTTCCATGCGGCGGTGATCGAGGCTGACGAGGCCGGTGTGCCGCTGATCGTGCTGACCGCGGACCGGCCGCCGGAGCTGCGCGGCACCGGCGCGAACCAGACGATCGACCAGCTGAAGCTCTACGGCGGCGCGGTGCGGTGGTTCTGCGAGGCGGGCGTGCCGGAGGCCAGGGCGGGAATGGCGGGCTACTGGCGGTCGCTGGCCTGCCGGGCCTGGGCGGTAGCGTCCGGCGAGGCCGGCGGGTTTCCTGGTCCGGTGCACGTCAACGTGCCGCTCCGGGAGCCGCTGGTGCCGGGGCGTGGCGACCCAGGCGGCTGGCCCGAGCCGCTCGATGGCCGGCCTGGCGGCGCGGCGTGGACGAGCTTCGCTGTCCCGCTGTCGGCCGGATCGCCGCAGGCTGGGCTGTCGGCTGCCGCGCCGCTGCCGGCCCCTCCTGCCCGGGCCGCCGCACCGGACGGCCTGGAGATCGGCTGGACCGAACGGGGCGTGGTCGTCTGCGGTGACGGCGATGCCGATCCCGGGCCGCTGCTCCGGCTGGCCGAGCAGGCGGGCTGGCCGGTGCTCGCTGAGCCCTCCTCGTCCGCCCGGCGCGGCCCGAACGCGCTGTCCGCCTACCCGTACCTGCTTGCGACGCCGGCCTTCGTGGCCGGGCACCGGCCAGACGTGATCATCTCGGCGGGCCGGCCGGGCCTGTCCCGCGGCCAGCTCGGGTTCCTCAGCGGCGCGCCGGGCGGCCCGCCGGCCCGGCACATCGTGCTCGCGCAGGGCCCGGGACGGTGGGCCGATCCGGCCCGCAGCGCTACCGAGGTGACCAGCGCGATCCGGCTGGGCCGGCCGGATCGCCGGCCCGTCCGGCCTGGCGGGGCGGCCTGGCTTGAGTCATGGCGGGGGGCCGATGCCGCGGCCCGCCGCGCGGTCGACGCGGTGCTGGCCGGCCCCGGTCAGCTGACCGGGCCCCGGCTGGCCAGGGACCTGGCCGCGGCGCTGCCGGACGGCGCGCTGCTGTGGGCCGCCTCCAGCCTGCCGGTCCGCGACCTGGATGAGCAGATGGCGCCCCGTGCGGGGCTGCGGGTGCTGGCCAGCCGGGGAGCGAGCGGCATCGACGGGCTGGTATCCGCCGCGATCGGCGCGGCGCTCGCGCACCAGGCAGGCGGCGGGGGAGCGGCCTGCGCGCTGCTCGGTGACCTGGCGTTCCTGCATGACGCGCCCGGCCTGATGCTCGGGCCGGATGAGCCGCGGCCTGACCTGTGCATCGTGGTGGTTAACAACGACGGCGGCGGGATCTTCTCGACGCTTGAGCAGGCGGACATCCGCGGCCCGTTCGAGCGCCTGTTCGGCACCCCGCACGGGGCCAGCCTTGGCCAGCTGGCCGCCGCCGCCGGGCTGCCGCACGCCGTGCTTGACCGCCCGGCGGACCTGCCGGGCCTGCTGACGGGCAGCGGCCTGCGGATCGTCGAGGTGCGCACGGACCGCGAGGCCGAAGCCGCCCTCCGCGCGCGCCTGCACCAGCGGGCCGGCGCCGCGGTCCGCGCGGTGCTGGCCGGCTGGCCGGCCCAGGGCCGGCCTGCGGATGACCGGCGGCGCGGGCTCAGCTGATCCGGACGCGGGGGTCGAGCAGGGCGTAGGCCATGTCCACGATGATGTTCGCGGCGACCACGAAGACGGACGCGAGCAGGACGAAACCGATGATCACCGGAAGGTTGCCGGTGGCGATGGCCTGGACAGAGTCCGAGCCGAGGCCCGGCAGCCCGAAAACCTGCTCGACCACGATGACGCCGCCGAGCAGCGCGCCGATGTCGATGCCGAGCTGTGACACCACCGGGGTCAGCGCCGCCCGCAGCCCGTGCCGGTAGATTACCCGTGCCTCGGACAGGCCCTTCGCGCGCGCGGTGCGAATGTAGTCCTCGCCCATGGTGTCGAGCAGCGAGCCACGGGACAGCCTGGTGTACACGGCGGCCTGCACCGCGGCCAGCGTGACCCAGGGCAGGATCATGTGCCCCACCCACGGGACCGGGCCCTGCGACAGCGGGTAGTAGCCGGTCTGGATCCAGCTGATGCCGTGCTGGTTCAGCGGCAGGAATACCCCGATGATCAGCAGCTCGCCGAGCACGAACACCGGCATGGAGATGCCGGCCAGCACCCCTACGGTGGAGACCCGGTCGAACAGGCTCCTGGCCCTGGTCGCGCTGAGTATCCCGACGGCGAGGCCGACGATCAGCCAGAGCACCACGCCGCCGACCACCACCGATGCGGTGATCGGCAGGTCCTGCGCCAGGATCGTCTTCACCGCCTCGCCGGTGAAGTACGAGAAGCCGAAGTCGCCGTGCGCGGTGTTGCCGAGAAAGTGCCAGTACTGCACCATGATCGGCTGGTCAAGACCGAGGTTCCTGATCACCTCGTTGATGATCTGGGGCGTGGCCGCGCGCCCCGCCAGCTCTCTCGCGACGATCTGCACCGGTCTGGCGAAGAACAGGAAGAACGTTCCGCTAGCAACGATCCACAGCACGATGATGCCGGTCAGGATTCGCCGGACGAGGAATCGAGCAAGGCCCATCGCCGATCACTCTCCAAGTTCCGAGACAGTCAGCGGGGGCAG